>WNFH01006116.1_pt1 | contig 14681 bp, 15 predicted proteins | sample 5400411 | NCBI WGS metagenome assembly WNFH01 (sample SAMN13153347, study PRJNA577476) | soil metagenome | isolation source: 200 cm saprolite under Douglas fir tree site 2 hole 3 | place: USA:California | collected 2015-04-18
CGACGGTCTCGCCTTTCATGTGCAGCGCGACCAGGAGCGCTGCGATCTGGGCATCGGTCCACAGACCGGAGAGAACCTCAGCCATGACCGTGTTCGCCTCGGGGCGGGAGAGCGACTGGCGGTGGTTAGCGAGGCGATGGAGGACGTCGGCGATCATTCCGGCTTCCAAGCTATCGTAGCCGGCGCATCCTTTCAAATCCGGCGCTTTTCGCTGGCGACTTCCATCCGCGCATGGAAGCGCTCTCGCCAGCTTTCAGGCAGGCTCTTGACTTCGACAGCGCGTTTGAGCAACTCAAGTTCAGGCGCAGGGGAAGTGTAGAGATGGTTGAACTCGGCAATGGTCAGACTGGGGATCTCGCCAGTGAGGAATTGAAATTCGTCTCCGGCGGCGACTTCTCCTTCTTCGACTACTGAAAAATAGAAGCCACTGTATCCGCTGCCGAGGAAGCGATTGATCATGTCCTCGCGCTGGAATTTGGCTGCCAGTTTGAAGCAAGGGAGGCGGGGAGTTGTAACTCTGACGACGGCTGAGCCAACGCGATACCGGTCTCCCATGCAGACACCGGACTCAAGCAGGCCTTCGGTCGTGAAGTTCTCACCGAAGGCACCCCAGGCCAATTCTTCCTTGGGAAGTTGATGGCGCCAATAGCTGTAGTGCTCGGAAGGATAAACGTAAACGGCTTTGTTCACGCCGCCATGCACCGAGAGGTCGGCTTGACGGTCGCCGTCGAGATTCGTTTCCCGGAGCATGATCCGGCCGTCAACGGCCTTCTTGAAAATACCGGTTTTGAAGGAGGCACCCTTCCAAGCGAGAAGACGGGGCAGGCCGACATTCACGGATACGAGTCGCATGTTTATCTATCAGACGACGCGGATGGTCTGAGCGATGCAGATTTCGAGCGCGCCGCGGGATACTTCTTGCTGATTTGCGTACGATGCTTTGCCGATTGCCGTTACGTCCTATAAAATCGAGAGTTTGCTGACTGCCGTCGTAAGCCGCAAGCAGGTTCCTCCCGGTTTGGAATCGAATCAGTACGCGACCCAGGAATCAATATGAAGATTCACGAGTATCAGGGAAAAGAAATCCTGAAGAAGTTCGGCGTGACAGTGCCGCGGGGCACGATGGCGCAGACGCGAGAAGAAGCTGAAGCCGCTGCGAAGGATCTGTTCGACTCGGGTGCTACGGGTGTTGTGGTGAAAGCGCAGATCCATGCCGGCGGACGCGGCAAGGGTGGCGGCGTGAAGATCGCCAAGTCGGTCGCGGAAGTGAGCGAACTTGCCGGCAAGATTCTGGGCATGACGCTGGTCACGCACCAGACTGGCCCGGAAGGTCGGATCGTACGCCGTTTGCTGGTCGAAGAGACGTTGCCGATCGCGAAAGAACTTTATCTCGGGATCCTGGTGGATCGCAGCGAAGGAAAGCCGGTATTCATGGCGTCGGCGGCGGGCGGCATGGAGATCGAGCAGGTAGCGGCAGAGACGCCGGAAGCTATCCTTAAGCAGTACATCGACCCGGGTATGGGTCTGGAGCCGTTTCAGGCCCGCAAGATTGCATTTGCGCTTGGGCTATCGGGTGCACAGATCAATTCTGCGGTGAAATTTCTGACTGGGCTGTATCGCGCGTTTCTCGAGACTGACGCGTCGCTGGTGGAGATTAATCCATTCATTACGACGACTGACGGGCGCGTCTTTGCTCTCGATGCGAAGATGACCTTCGACGATAACGCGCTCTTTCGGCATCCGGACATCCGCGACCTGCGGGACCTCACGGAGGAAGATCCGCTGGAAGTCGAAGCGTCGAAATACAACCTGAACTACATCAAGCTCGACGGCAGCGTCGGATGCATGGTGAATGGCGCCGGGCTCGCTATGGCGACCATGGACATCATCAAGTATGCGGGTGGGATGCCAGCGAATTTTCTAGATGTGGGCGGGGGCGCGAATGCCGAGCAGGTGGCGCACGCGTTTGAGATCCTGTTGAGCGACAAGAGTGTGCGGGCAGTGCTGGTCAATATTTTTGGCGGGATTCTGCGGGTGGATACGTTGGCTAACGGTGTGGTCGAAGCGGCCAAAAAGACCAACATCCAGTTACCAGTGGTGCTGCGCCTGGAAGGCACCAATGTTCAGGAAGGCAAGAAGATCCTGATGGAATCGGGCCTGAACTTTACAATCGCCGACACAATGAAAGACGCGGCCGATAAAGTGGTGGCAGCAGCAAGGTCCTAGTGTAGAGGCGGGGCTTGCCCCGTCTCTCACAGCGTCGAATACAGCAGCCGCCGGCAGGAGACGCGGCAAGCCGGCGTCTCTACACGAAGTTGTGGGTGGATTTAGAAAGAGCAATCATGGCTATTCTGGTTGATAAGCGAACGAGATTGATTGTGCAGGGCCTGACCGGCCGCGAGGGAACGTTCCACTCCAAGGCTTGCGCGGCTTATGGAACGCAGGTTGTGGGCGGCGTCACCCCTGGCAAAGGCGGCACTACCCACGAAGGCTGGCCAGTCTTTAACACTGTGCAGGAGGCTGCCGACAAGACCGGCGCGACTGCCACGGTGATTTTTGTTCCGCCACCGTTCGCAGCGGACGCCATCATGGAAGCGGCCGACGCCGAAATCGAACTAATCGTCTGCATCACCGAAGGCATCCCAACGCTCGACATGGTGCGCGCCTGGGAATTCCTGCAAGACCGGCGCTCGCGGTTGATTGGACCGAATTGTCCGGGCATCATCTCGCCCGGCAAGTGCAAAATCGGAATCATGCCGGCACACATCCACAAAGAAGGCAGCGTGGGCATTGTCTCGCGATCGGGCACACTAACCTATGAGGCTGTGCATCAGCTTACGCAGCGCGGCATCGGCCAATCGACCGCGATTGGAATTGGCGGCGATCCGATCATCGGAACAAATTTTGTGGACGCGCTCGAATTATTCAACCGTGATCCCCAGACCGAAGCGGTCATCATGATCGGGGAAATCGGCGGCAATGCAGAAGAGACGGCCGCTGAGTTCGTGAAGGCGCACATGAAGAAACCGGTGGTCGGCTTTATCGCAGGACAGACTGCGCCTCCGGGACGCCGCATGGGCCACGCCGGCGCGATTATCTCCGGTGGCAAAGGCACGGCTGCAGAAAAAATCACCGCCATGGAGAAAGCTGGAATCAAAGTGGCGAAGTCCCCCGCCGACATTGGCGAGACGCTGGCGGCGGCGCTGGGAAAAGCAGCACTTAGTGCTTAGCACTTAGCATTTGGCGCTTCCTGAGACCTGACACCTGGGACCTAACACCTGACTATGAAAACACTGCAACGCACTCTCACTATCATCAAGCCGGACGCGGTCAAGAGAAACGCGATCGGAGACATCATCGAGCAGTTTGAGAAGAACGGTTTTCAGATTCTGGCAATGAAGATGTTGGAGATTTCCAAGCATCAGGCGGAGCAATTCTATGCCGTGCATGCCAGCCGTCCGTTCTATAACTCGCTGACCAACTTTATGTCGAGTGGACCGATCGTGGCGCTGGCGCTGGAGAAGGAAAATGCCATCGCCGATCTCCGCAAGCTTATGGGCGCGACCAATCCAGCGAACGCCGAAGAGGGCACTATTCGGAAGAAGTGGGCCAGCAGCATCGAGCACAATGCGATCCACGGCTCGGATGCGGAGGATACTGCTCGCTTCGAATTGAGCTTCTTCTTTGCGGGATACGAATTGGCGCAATAGTCAGTTCTCAGTTCTCGGTTCCCAGTTGAAACCGAGCTGGGTTTTCTGAGAACTGAGAACTGGGAACTGAGAACTCATGCCTTTAATTCAGGTCACGATGCTAACTGGCCGCACGGCCGATCAGAAGCGGAAGATCGCGCAGCGCATTACGGACACGATGGTGGAGGAAGCGGGGGCGCGGCGGGAAGCCATCGTTGTGACATTCCTGGAAGTGTCGAAAGAAAGCTACGCTTCGGGCGGCGTGCTGATGGCGGATAAATAACAGATGTAGGGACGGGTCTTCGACCCGTCCAGCCGGGTCAAAGACCCGGCTCCACACCCACCTAGCCCAGCGGTTCGAACAGGTGTCCTTCGGTGCGGTCGGCGACCTTGGGCAGATCTTTCTTTGCAAATTGCAGGAAGTGGGGAGTGGCGCGGTGCGCTTCGAGCGCGGCGTCGTCTTTGTACTGTTCGTAGATGAAGAAGCGGCGCAGCTCGGTTTTGTGTTTGTGCACCTGATACATGACGCAGCCCGGCTCTTTGCGCGACTCGGCGGTTAATTTTTCAAAGAGTGCAGCCACTTCGGACTCACGTCCGGTCTTCGCCATCCAGGTCACTGCCAGCACTACCATCCATCGCTCCGTTCTTGTTCTCTTTGTCTGGTTTCAGGCTCGAGCCGCCGGGCTCTTGATTGGTTGCAGGCCCAGCTGGCTCACAAAATCCGGCACCAGGATCGTTTGCTCGCGATCCGGGCCGGTAGAAATCATGCCGACACGCGCACCGGTTTCCTTCTCGATGAAGGCCAGGTACTCGCGCGCCGCCTTGGGTAATCCCTCAAGCGTCTGAATGTCCTGGGTGGGAGTAGTCCAGCCGGGCATTTTTCGATATACGCATTCGATCTTTTCGTAGCCACACGCCTGTGCCGGCACTTCGACCGTCTCCTTGCCGTTGACTTTGTATCCAATGCAAACCGGGATTTCGGTGAGATGGTCGAGCACGTCCAACTTTGTCACCACCAGCCAGGCAATGCCATTAATCATGCCAGCGTAGCGCAGCAGAGGCAAATCGAGCCAGCCGGTGCGCCGGGGACGTCCAGTGACAGCGCCGAATTCGTTGCCCCGTTTGCGCAAGTCTTCTCCCTGCTCGTCGAGAAGCTCGGTGGGAAATGGTCCGCCGCCGACGCGCGTGCAGTACGCCTTCGTGATGCCGATTACGGTATCGATCGAAGTCGGCGGCACACCCGTGCCCGTGACCGCGCCGCCAGACGTTGCGCTTGAGGAGGTCACAAAAGGGTAAGTGCCATGATCAATGTCGAGCATGGTGCCCTGGGCACCTTCGAACACGACGGACTTGCCGGCCGCGATTGCCTGATTCAGCAGCAGTGCGGTATCGCAGACGAAGGGAGCAATTTTCTGCGCGGCCTCGGAGTACTCCTTGAACATCTTGTCGGCATCGAGCGGGTCGGAGTTGAAGAGCGCGTGCCCGATCATGTTTTTTTCGCGACAAGCGTTCTCGATGTGAGTCCGCAACAGCGTGTTATCGAGCAGGTCGGCGACGCGCAGGCCGCGACGTCCCATCTTGTCTTCGTAAGTGGGGCCAATGCCGCGTGAAGTGGTTCCAATCTTCACACGCCCGGGCGCATTTTCCGCGCCCAGTTCCATCATGCGATGGTACGGAAGAATCACGTGCGCGCGGTTCGAAATGAACAGATTGCCATCGATCTTCACCCCGGCCTCGCGCAGCGAGGCCACTTCCTTGAGGAAGGCGAGCGGATCGAAGACCACGCCGTTCCCAATTACATTCACGCAGGTGGGACGGAGGATGCCGCCCGGCACCAGCTGCAAGACGAACTTTTTGCCGCCGATGATGACGGTGTGGCCGGCGTTGTGTCCGCCAGCGTAGCGGGCGACGACTGAAAAAGTCTGGGTGAGCACGTCCACAATCTTGCCCTTACCCTCGTCGCCCCACTGGGCACTGGTTTCCCGCAGCTCGGAAAATGGCTTGAAACAGGGATGTTCGGCAGGAGCCGGTGTGTACCTTCTAGCATACCGAATTGCCGTGCTTGGGAGCAATCGGTGGAAGGAGATTGCCGAGGTCAGAGGTTAGAGGTCAGATTGCAGAGGTAAAGATTTTTCGGCGTCATCGATACCGGCCAGATTGGTTGGGCTTCACCTCTGCAATCTGATCTCTGATCTCTGATCTCCTGTATTCTGACTCGATGCCGGAGTTGCCCGAAGTCGAAACCATCGTGCGCGGCTTGGACAAGCGAGTCAGCGGCGACACGATCGATTCGGTGTGGATAGGGTCCAGGAGGCAGCCGCTGAAGTCGCCCGCGCCGAAAATCGCGTCCACCTTGGAGGGCAAGAGGATTGTCCGGGTACATCGCGCCGGCAAGCACATCGTATTTGATCTGGAACGAGCACTTCCCGGGAAAAACAAGACGCGGCACGCCGCGTCTCTACGGCGGCGGGGTCAGCAGGCTCAATGGATTGCGCATCTTGGTATGACCGGGCGCATGGTGGTTTGCGATCCGGCGGCCGAGATTGCCAAGCACACCCACCTGATTGCCCGGCTGGGTTCGGGCCGCGAACTGCGATTCGTCGATCCGCGGATGTTTGGGAAACTTAGCGTACACTCAAGCGGCTTCGACCCGGGCGGGTTGGAACCTCTCGAAGTTGAAGAAGAGCAGTTTCGGGCACTATTTCAGGGCCGCAAGACGCCGATCAAGAGCGCGCTTCTGAACCAAAAACTGCTGCGCGGCGTAGGTAACATCTATGCGGACGAATCGTTGTTCCGGGCCGGCATTCGGCCGCGCCGGCGCGCCGCCTCGCTGAGCCGGGAAGATCTTCGCCGGCTGTTTTGCGCTGTGCAGGAGGTGCTGCGCGAGGCCATCGCCATGGGCGGATCTTCGGTCTCCGACTACGTGGACGCCGACGGTGAAGAGGGCTTCTTCCAACTCGAGCATCGGGTCTATGGTCGCGAAGGAGAGCCGTGCCTGGTATGCCGGACTACGGTAAAACGCATCGTGCTGGTCGGCCGCAGCAGTCACTATTGTCCAAAGTGCCAAAAATAGCGGTAGTATAACGATTTAATATTGACGGATTCGAAAGCATCCATGTAAAAACAGAAGGGCTCCCATCGCTCGTCGAAGTACTAGAACAGAGTTTTTCCCTTATATGAATGATTTTTCAATTGGAGTGGACCTGGGCGGCACCAACCTGCGTATTGCGGCGGTCGATGTAAATGGCCATCTGGTGGAGAAGGTCACGCTGGGAACCAAGGTCTCGCTGGGGCGCGACCATGTCATCAACGACATGTGCGACGCCATCCAGCACCTGTCCGAGAAATACAAAAATTCCGCCAAGATGCTTGGGATCGGAATTGGCGTACCCGGCATTATTGACATGCAGACGGGACTGCTGCGCGAGTCGCCCAACCTGCCGGGTTGGGCGGATTATCCTGTGCAGGCAGAGATCGAGCGACGTTTGAACACCGTGGTCATCCTGGAAAACGATGCCAACGTGGCGGCCTTCGGCGAGAAATGGCTGGGCGCGGCCAAAGAACATGATGACATGGCTATGCTCACCCTGGGCACCGGAGTCGGGGGCGGACTCGTGCTCGGCGGCAAGATCTGGCACGGCATGAACGGCATGGCGGGCGAATTCGGACACACTACGGTCGAGCCCGAGGGACATCCTTGCGGCTGCGGTAATCGCGGATGCCTGGAACAGTACGCTTCGGCCACAGCGGTCGTGCGGATGGCGCGCGAGGCGATTGCGGAGAATGCATCTTGCACACTGGCCAGCGCCGCGCACTCCGATCCGGAGTTTAGCGCCAAGTCGATCTTCAATCTCGCGATTCAGGGCGATGAAGATGCGAGGCGGATTTTCCGTCGCGTGGGCCGTGCCATCGGTATCGTGCTTTCGGCGATGGTGAATTCCCTCAATCTCCCTATTTACGTGGTCGGAGGGGGAGTGGCCAGCGCCTGGGAAGCATTTGCGCCTACTATTTTCGACGAACTGCGCCACCGCTGCATGGTATACGCCGCCACCGCGCCGCCTGATCCGCTCGCTCAAGGTGGGGGGGCGTCTTCTCATGTCGAGCCGGGACCCGGCCGGAAGACGATTATCACACGTGCTTTGCTGGGAAGCGATGCAGGATTATTCGGCGCGGCCCGCCTGCCGATGATCGCGGAAGCAGCGCGCTAGTTACGTGCGCGGCGGGGCGCGCGAGCCAGCCGCGCTTTCGTGCCTGAAGCGGCTGTTTTCAACCCCGATGCGGCCGCCTTCAAGCGCGATACCTCGTCCAGCGTCAGGCTGCGAAATTCTCCCGGCGGCACATCCAACGACAGCGGGCCATACCGTACTCGCCGGATCTTTTCCACGTGGTGCCCGACTTCCTCGAACATTTTTCGGATCTGCCGGTTCCGGCCCTCGACAATCGTTACTTCCAGCCAGGGATTGTCGCCCTCGCGGATCAGGCGGATTTTCGCAGGAGCAGTGCGGACCCGGCGTCCGCCTTTCTCGGCGATCGAGACTCCGCGCCGAAGTTTTTCGAGCTTTGCATCGTCCGGCTGGCCGGCGACTTTCACCACGTAGGTCTTCGCCACGTTCGAAGCAGCCTTCATGAGCCCGTTGGCGAGGGCGCCGTCGTTAGTCAGCACCAGCAGTCCTTCACTGGCCCAGTCCAACCGTCCTACCGGGTATACGCGTGCCTTTGCTCCGCGCACCAGGTCCATAACGGTGGGCCTTTTTTCGGGATCGCTAACTGTGGTCACGTAGCCTTTGGGCTTATTGAGAACAATGTAAGTGTGCCGCTCGGGCCCGCGCAACAGCTTGCCATCGACGCGGATATGGTCCTGCTCCGGGTCCGCCTTTGTCCCCAGTTCGGTGACGACCTTGCCGTTCATTCGCACGCGTCCCGAGGAGATCAACTCCTCCGCCTTGCGGCGCGAAGCGATTCCGGCAGCGGCGATGATTTTCTGGAGACGCTCGGCAGGCATTAGATTCAGATTAACAGAAACAGGATGGTGATTTAATATGCTGTCATCCTAAGCGGAGCCTGGTCCTTCGCGTTGCGAAGCAGTCACTTCGCTCAGGATGACATTAGGTTAAGAGCGACTGATCACAGATCCTAAGCTGCCGGATTCGTTTTCTCAGACGCGGTTTCGGCCACAATAATTTCTGCTCTCGCGTCCTCATCCGCCTCGGGAGTGGGCTCGGCCCCTGATATCTCGGACGCCTTTGCCATGGTGGCCTCGGCGGACGGTTCCGTCAGCAGGTCGCTCTGGAACGACTCCGCCAGCAGCTTTTCGAACTCTTCCATGCTGGGCAGCTCGCCGACGTCCTTCAGGCCGAAGCGCAGCAGAAATTCTCTGCTGGTCTTGTAGAGGATGGGCCGGCCAATCACGGCTTTCCTTCCAGCGGTGGTGATGAGCTTCCGATCGAGCAGGGTGGCGATGACACCGCTCGAATCGACGCCGCGAATTTCACTGATCTCCGGCACGGTCACCGGCTGCTTGTAGGCAATCACCGCCAAGGTTTCGAGCGCCGGGAGGGACAGGCGAATTGGCGGCTTCAGACTCTTGGCGAAAGACCGGACCGCGTCGTGTTGCTCGGGCTTGGTGGACATGCGGTATCCACCGGCAACCTGGCGAATTTCGATGCCGTGGTCGGCGCCAGAATAGTCCGTGAGCAGCTCTTCGAGGTTGGCGCGGACGCGCGATTTGACTTCGTTCTCATCGGCGGCGCCGGCGGCGAGAACTTCGGCCTTCACGAGTTGGACGATGTGATCCAGTGTGATGGGGATTTCGGTCGCGTAAATGATAGCTTCGAGTTGGGCTTTAAGACTCATAAGAGTAATGGTTGGTGATTAGTGGTTAGCAAAAGTGGCCGTCCTGAAAAACTAACCACTAGCCACTAATCACTCTTATCTCCAGTCGTCCCTGATCGCAGCTTGCTCCGTCATCACTTCGTCGAAGTGGGCGTGCTTGCGTACCAGCACTTCGCCGAAGACGTGGTCTTGGCGCACCTGGATCGCCTGCAGCCTAACCAGTTCAAGCAGGGCCAGGAACATGCAGACCAATGCCTGACGCGATGGCACATGGCGCAGCATCTGCTTCAGGCGGATTGGCCGCGATTCGATGGAAAGCCGGCGATGCAAGTACTGGATCATCTGCCCGACCGTCACCGTCTCTTCATCCACTTCCAGTATCGGGCGATTACGCGCGCGGTCGAGAATCTGCTGAAACGTCTTCACTAGATCGATGACGTCAGCCGCCAATTCGGGCTCGGTGCCTTCGGCGTCCATAAAATCTTTGAGCGCCGGGTTGCTCAGTACCGCGTCTTCGATCTGCTGCTTCTGGAGGAGCATTTGCGCGGCTGACTTGAACTTCTCGTGCTCGAGTAGGCGGTTGACGAGCTCGCTACGCGGGTCAACGTCGACGCCTGCCGGAGCCAGCGGATCGCGCGGCAGCAGCATCTTCGACTTGATGTGAATCAGCACGGCCGCCATGTAGATGAATTCCGACGCGATGTTTACATCGAGGTCCTTGATGCGCTCGACATAGACGAGATATTGCGCGGTGATTTTCGCGATCGGGATGTCGTAGATGTTGATGTCCTGCTTGCGGATGAGGTCGAGCAGCAGATCGAGCGGTCCTTCATAGACTCCGCCGAGGTCGACTGCGAACGGGAAGTCGTTTTCTTCTTTGTGCGCGGTTTTCGGCGGAACGGTACTGGGCACGGGCGCTGCGGTCGGGCCGGATGCGAGTTGAGAGAGATCCGTCACTTTGTAGAGCTCCGCGCGGGCTCGTACTTGAGCGACATGCCCATTGAATCGCGCACCTCGTCCATGGTTGCGCCCGCCACTCGGGCGGCGCGTGCCGAACCAGCCTCAAGAATATCCCACGCCAGACGCGGATTGTCCTCGTATTTTTTTCGCCGCTCCTGCATGGGATTGAGGATTTTCACAAGCGCGTCAGCTGCCCAGCCCTTGCATTCGATGCAACCGATGCCTGCGGACCGGCATCCCTCATTCACTTTTGCCATCGTGGGCTGGTCACTGAATATCTTGTGCAGGTCGCCGACCGGACAGAGGTCGGGATTGCCGGGATCGGTACGCCGCACGCGTGCCGGGTCCGTCACCATAGTCTTCAGCTTTTGTCTGACGATCGGTTCGGGGTCCGTGAGCAAGATCACATTCCCGTACGACTTCGACATCTTGCGGCCGTCGGTGCCGGGCAGTTTGGCGGCGGGAGTGAGCAGGGCCTTCGGCTCGGGAAAGACATGCTGGCGCTTGCCAGCATAGAAGCCATTGAACCGCCGCGCAATTTCACGCGTCAGCTCTACGTGTGCCACCTGGTCTTCACCCACCGGAACGAAGTCGGCCTTGTAGATCAGAATGTCCGCCGCCTGCAGCACCGGATATCCGAGGAATCCATACGTCGCCAAGTCTTTGTCTTTGATGTTGTCCCGCTGCTCCTTGTAGGTGGGGACGCGCTCCAGCCAGCCCAGCGGCGTGATCATCGAAAGGAGCAGATGAAGCTCCGCGTGCGCGGGGACGTGCGACTGGATGAACATCACACACTTTTCGGGATCGAGCCCAGCGGCCAGCCAATCCAGCAGCACTTCGACCGAGTTCTCTTTAATGCGGGAGGTGTCGGCGTAATCGGTGGTCAGCGCGTGCCAGTCGGCGATGAAAAAGAAACAGTCGTACTGCTCCTGCATGCGCACCCAGTTTTCGAGGGCGCCCACGTAATTCCCGAGGTGGAGCTTGCCGGTTGAGCGCATTCCGCTCAGCACGCGTTTTTTGTTGGATGGATCGGTCATTCAGCCAGGTTGGACGGCATTGTGTGAGGATGATTCTAACAAAGCGCAGTGCAGCTGCGGGCCACGAGCTTCGAGCTACGAGCGAACAGGTTTTTCGAAGCTCGCAGCCTACCTCTGCAATCTGACCTGTGACTTCTGCAATCGTTATTTATTGTCCCGCGCGCACGGGTGAGACCATCAAGCGGCCCGCCCGCTTCGCGTTCTCGCCCTTATCGTGTTGGTAGACCAGCGAGAGGGCGCCATCGGCGGCAGAGGTGGCTCCGGCGAGTTCTGCAGCCAGTCCCTGGTAGGAACGGCCTACTTCGTGGCCGTCCTGCAAAGCAACCGGGTTGCCCTTGTCAATGGCGGGGCCGACGACTTGATAGTTGTTGGGAATCTTCCACAATACCTTGCAGTTGGTGGCTTTTTCGACGTCTTCGTCGGTGAAGCCGGGGATCTTCTTATAGCGATTGAGCACAATCCGCAGGCGATCCCGGCCCGCTCCCTCTTGCAGAAACGCCTGGATCCGGCCCGCGCTCCAGAGCGAGACCACATCGGTCTGCGCGACCATCAGCACGGCATTCGAAAGGTCACAAATCATTTGCATGGTGGCATCCACACGGCCGGAGCAATCCACCACGACGAAGTTGTACTGGCTTACCAGTAAGTCGAACAGACGTGCCAGTTCGGTCGCTGTTGGAGCGGCGCTTTGCGGCTGTTGGGCCCCGGCCAGTAGATGGAGTCCGCTGCGGTAGTGCGTCATCAATCCTTCGAGCAGCGAAACGTCCATACGGTGGAGGTTCTGCATGGCATCGACGACCGTGAACTGAGGCCGCAGGTTCAGTTGCAGGGAGGCGTGCCCAATCGGCGCGAAATCCACCAGAACTACGCGCCCGTGAGCCTGCTCCAGCGCGACGGCCGTGTTGACCGCAGTAGTGGTCGCGCCGACTCCGCCCTTGGCGTTCAGGAATGTAAAGACCCGGGCCTTGCCGGCACTGCGCTGTGCGCGGCTCAACGAGGCCGTGAAACGCGTGAAGGCTTCGATCATCGCCTCGCGGGTAGCACTGCGGTCCAGAAACTCCCGCGCGCCCGCCCTCATCGCGGAGACGATGTTGGTCGGCTGGGTCAATTCTCCTACCGCAAAAATTGTGACGTCCCCCGCGGCGGCATGAATCATTTCAATGGCGCGGATGGCTCGCTGCGGATTCTTCGGATCAATATCCACCAACACGATTTCCGCCCGCTGATCGAGTAGCTGGCGGAGCACTGCGTCGCTGGGGGTCACGGGAAACCCGACATGGCTGAGCACGGTCCTGGCCATATGAGTGCTTTCGACCCGGGTATTCAGAACGACGGACTGTTCGCGGTCCTCGGTGAGGACGGCGACGGCTATCCCGTGCATGAGTCGATTCTCGCTCTTCATGGTCATGCTACGAACTTCCTACACCGGGGCCAAATGACCTTCGTAATCGAAGGGGGGACCTCAGGCGGGCTTGCAGGTTGGCAGGAGGCGCCATACCGGACAAAACTCCAACAGACTGCTGGTCTAAAGCCATTGTAGGACAGGGGCCCGCCTTTGGAAAGGCGCAGCTAGCACCGGAGGGCAAGTTTCAACGGGGAATCGTGCCCGGACTTTCCACAGTTGCGTCCGCGACCGAAACCCGCGCCAGTTCCGGCGTTGGCTCGGATTCGAGAGAGGGAAGATACTCATAAGAATCCAGCTGTACGGCAACGCCGGTTCGGGGACCGGCTTGAGAGGTATCGGCGCGCAACACCCGGCCGCGAGCGCGCACGCGCATGCTCTCCCCTAGCGTTATCTCCGAAGGCATGGTGAAGGTCAGTTCGACTGCTGCGCCCTCCGCCAGTTGCGCCTCGGTGTAGAGGAAGAGCCCACGAGAGCTCACGTCCTGTGTGAATCCAGGCACGGCCTTTCCGTTGACATGAATCGCCAGCGGAAGGTGCAACTGGAAGCGCTGGCCGGAGCGACGCTCAACTCGGATAGGGTCTGTGCTCATAGTTCATCCTTCCCGGAGCGGGGTCGAGGGAGCCGCGGAGAGCACTACTGTATACCGATTTGAGCGCGGCGGGAAGGTGCAAATTCATGACATCGACTGGCCCAGCGGGATGGGACGTGGGATAGCAATGTCATGTCACCGTCGACCCGCCCGGTTCGGTCCTCGCGCATCCTGACGCCAGTTGCCCGCATCCGTAACTTGTGCCAAGGTTTTAGAAGAGTGACTCAAGCGCCAGACCCCATCACAAAAAAACCGGCCACGAATAACTCATCCCAGTCCAGATGGGAAGTCACGCTGCGCGCCCTGCGCCACCGCAACTTCCAGCTCTTCTTTGGCGGACAAATCATCTCCCTGACCGGCACTTGGATGCAGAGTGTGGCGCAGGCGTGGCTGGTCTATAGCATTACGAAGTCGTCGTTTCTTTTGGGTGCGGTCGGCTTCGCAAGCCAGATCCCGGTTTTTCTGCTCGCGCCTCTTGGAGGCGCCGCCGCTGACCGGATCAACCGGCATCGGTTGATCATCGCAACCCAGACTGCATCCATGCTTCTGGCGTCGATTCTGGCCTGGCTGACACTCAGTCACCGAGTCCAGGTCCCGCATATTTTCATTCTCGCGGCGCTGCTTGGAGTGGTAAACGCCTTCGACATCCCCGGACGGCAGGCGTTTCTCGTCGACATGGTCGGCAAAGGGGACTTGATGAATGCCATCGCGCTGAATTCCTCAATTTTCAATGGCGCGCGCGTTGTCTACGTCGCGGTGATCGTCGGACTGCTGCTGATGAACGTGCACTGCGAGCGACGCGTCAGCAAGAATTCGCCTCTTATGGATATCGTGGAAGGATTTCGCTGGGTCAACAGGACGAAGGTGATCCGGGCGTTACTGCTCCTAATTGGTCTGGTCAGCCTGGTGGGGATGCCTTACACAGTACTGATGCCGATTTTTGCCGACCAGATCCTTCACGGCGGCGCGCGCGGACTCGGCATCCTGATGGGCGCTACCGGCGTGGGCGCCCTACTGGGCGCGCTGACTCTGGCTTCCAAGACCGGTATCACGGGACTCGGCCGTTGGGTAGCGATCACCTGCGCCGGATTCGGCGTCAGCATTATCCTGTTTTCATTTTCCCGCCATTTCTGGCTCTCGGTAGCCCTTCTGCTTCCCGCCGGCTTTTC
>WNFH01002507.1_pt1 | contig 14680 bp, 15 predicted proteins | sample 5400411 | NCBI WGS metagenome assembly WNFH01 (sample SAMN13153347, study PRJNA577476) | soil metagenome | isolation source: 200 cm saprolite under Douglas fir tree site 2 hole 3 | place: USA:California | collected 2015-04-18
GTCAGGCGGTAGCCCCGCGCAGACGGACTGATCCCCGTGACGCCGGCGGCAGTCCGCGTCGCCGGTCCGAGCCGCGCGACCAGCGCCTCCACGACCACGGCCATCCCGCCGGCGAAGCTGCGAAACCCCGCGCCCAGGTCCTCCCCGCGAGCCTCGATCCCCAGCAGCGCCGCCGCGCTCCCCTCGGCGAGCGCCTCGAATCGGCTTCCCGTCCACACCACCGCGCCCCGCGCCAGCTGATCCACCAACCGGTCGCCGATGCCGATCTCGCGCGCGAGCGCGGGCAGATCGGGCGCCGCCGCGAGGAACCCGTCCGGGCCCCCTTCCACGACGAATCCGTCCCGCCGCTCGGTGACGATCACGCCCCCGGGCCGCCGCTCGCTCTCGAGCACCGTCACGGCCACGCCCGCTTGCTGGAGCCCCCAGGCGGCGGCGAGGCCCGCGATCCCGGCGCCGACGACGGCGACAGTCGTCACCGCCGTCATCGCCATCCGCGGTCGGACGCGGCGCGGCGCGCGAGGTCCGCCAGGCACGCGATGAGGAGAGGGTCGTCGTTCAGGGAGGCCGTGCGCTCGAGGCGCATGCCCAGCCGCGCGGCCAGCGCTCGATACTCGACGTCCACGTCGTACAGCACCTCGACGTGGTCGCACACGAAGCCGATCGGCGCGATGAGCGCCTCGCGGCCACCCGCGGCCGCGAGCGCCCGCAGCACCTCGCCCGCGTCCGGGCCCAGCCAGGGCTCGGGCGTCGCCCCGGCGCTCTGGAAGGCCAGGTGCCAGCGCGCGAGCGCGAGGCGCTCAACCACTGCCGCGACGCTCGCGCGCAACTCGTCCGGATAGGGATCACCGTTCGCCAGGATGCGCTGCGGCAGGCTGTGGGCGGTGAAGATCACCGGCACGCTGGCGGGATCGGTAAACCGCGCCAGCGCGTCGCGCAGGCGCGCCGCCACCGCGTCGAGGAACATGGGGTGGTCGCCCCAACGCCGCACCACCGCGACGTCGAGCCGCCCGGCCGCCGCCTCCGCGAGCTTCCGCTCGTACGCCCCGACGCTCATGGCGGAGTAATGCGGTGCCAGCGCGATGGCGACGAGGCGCCGGCGGCCGTCCGCCACGATCCGCTCGACCGTCTCCGCGATGTAGGGATGCCAGTGCCGCATCCCGACGTACACCGGCAGCTCCGCCCCCAGGGCGCGGCGCAAGCCCGCGGCCTGGGCCTCCGTCAGCCGGCGGATCGGCGAGCCGCCGCCGATGCGCGCGTAGCGGCCCCGGATCTCCTCCACGAGCTCTGGGCGCGTGGGGCGCCCGCCGCGCACGTCCAGCAGGTAGGGCTCGACCTCGTCGAGGTTGCCCGGCCCCCCGTAGGCCATCAGCAGGACGGCGCAGCGCTCAGCAACCATGCACCAGCTCGACGACCGTCCGCGCGGCCTCGACCGGCGTCTCGGGGAGCACGCCGTGCCCGAGGTTGAAGATGTGTCCGGGCCGCCGTCCGGCGCGCGCCATGACGTCGCGCACCCGCTCCGCGAGCGCGGCGCGGGGCGCCAGCAGGGCTGCGGGGTCGAGGTTCCCCTGGATCGCCCGTGCGCCGATCCGGCGCCAGGCCTCGTCGAGCGGGATGCGCCAGTCCACGCCGATGACGTCGCCGCCCGCCGCGGCGAAGTCCTCGAGGAACGTGGCGGTGTCGGTGCCGAAGTGGATCACCGGGACGCCCGCCGCCCCGGCGAGCTCGAGTGCGCGGCGGCTGTGCGGCAGCACGTATTCGCGGTAGTCGGCGGGCGAGAGGCATCCCACCCAGCTGTCGAACAGCTGCAGCGCCCTCGCGCCCGCGCCGGCCTGCGCGGCGAGATAGCGGCCCACGAGATCAGCCAGCCGATCGAGCAGCGCGTGCCAGGCCGCAGGCTCGCCGTACATAAAGCGTTTGGTGCGGGCGAAGCTGCGGGACCCGCCGCCTTCGATCGCGTAGCTCGCGAGCGTGAACGGAGCGACCCGGGCGGCGTCCCGGATCGGGTGCGCGATGTGGGGCCCTTCGCCCGCAGTGAACGACAGACCCAGCCCGAGGGGCTCGAACGGCAGCAGGATGTCGGCGAAGATGATCGCCGCGTCCACCTTCAGCCGCTCGACGGGCAGGAGAGTCACTTGCGCCGCCAGCTCGGGCTCGTGGCACAACTCGAGCAGGTCGTACTTCGCCCGCAGCGCGCGGTACTGCGGCAGGAAACGACCCGCCTGCCGCATGAACCACACCGGCGTCCGGTCGGTGGGCTCGCGGCGACAAGCCTTCAGGAAGCGGCTGTCGTCAGGAGCGGGGAGCAACCGTCGGCTCGTGCGCCCCGGCCGGCCCGATGAGGACCATGTCGCCTTCGAGCTTGACCTGGTAGGTCGGCACCGGCAGCGACGGCGGGCCGGCGAGCACCTGCCCCGTCTCGAGGGCGAACACGCCTTCGTGCCAGGGGCAGGTCACGGCGCACTTGGCCGGGTCCACGGTTCCCTCGGAGAGGCTGCCGCGGGCGTGGGTGCAGCGGTTCGAGATGGCGTAGATCGAGCCGTTCACGTTGAAGAGCGCGACCGCCTCGCCCGCCGCGTACACGCGCTTGCCGGTGCCGGGCGGGAGGTCGGCGAGCGTGGCCACCGGCGTGAAGCCGTCCGCCCGCGCCGGGCGCCGCGCCACCGCCTGTACCGACCCCGCGCCCCCCAACGTGTCGAGCATGTCCCACAGCGACATCTGAACGCACGTGAAGGTGGGCGTGTCCCGCGACGTATAGGAGGACGCCTCGCTCTCCCGCAGCTCCATCACGAGATCGAGGAACTCCGCCGGGTCGTCGCCCTCGAACGCGACGATGAACTCCTGGTCGTCGAGCCCGTAGGAGTAGGTCGTGTTGAGCCGGATCGAGGGGTGCTTGCGGCCGATGCGCACGTGCTCGTCCATCATGCGCTGCCGCTCGGGCTTGGGCAGGCCGTACCACGCCCGCGTCTTGACGAACGGATAGACGAACAGGTAGCGGGCGTCGCTGGGGCGGATGACGAGGCGCGACGGGGCGTTCGGGTCCTCGGGGAACTCGTAGATCGAGCGTCGCGTCATCGCGAGATAGCTGTAGGGAATCCCGAGGTAGGCGCCGAGGTCGGTGCGGTTGAGCGCCGTCTGCAGCGCCACCAGGGCGTCCAGGTCCTCGGCCACCTGCCACAGCAGGAAGTCGCAGTCGCCGCGGATGCCCACGAGCCCGTAGGGCCGCAGCAGCAGCCGCCCATGAAAGCTCTCGATCACCTCGCCGAACTCGAGCTTCGAGGCGGCCTGGCGGTCGGCGGACAGCCGCCGCCACGCGCCATCGAGCTTGTAGAAGGCGAAGCGGACCGCCTGACGTTTCTCGGAAGGCTGCGCGCTCATGCGACGCAATCTAACGCCCCGCTCCCCGCTCCTCTTCCCGGAGCTTCCGCTCCCGCAGGTATTTCCGCGCGATCCAGGCGGCGATTCCCCCGAAGATGATCACCGGGGTGAGGGCGATCAGCACGGCGCTCCAGAAATAGATGAGCGCCATCCGCTTGTCGTCGCCGTGGATGAGCTGCAGCGCGGCCAGGAGGGCGCCGCTCATCGGCCCAGAAACCGGTTGAGGTGGCGCAGGTAGTAGATCAGCGCGGCCGTCGCGACGACGAAGGCGAGGCACAGCGCGAGCATCCCCCCGCTGTGGCTACTGCGGTAGCTCGACGCCGCCCAGACGGCGAAGCCGGCGCAGAACACGATGGCCGTCGAGATCAGGAGGCGGTGAAACGGGATCATACGCCGCCTAGGCCGCCACCTTGTCCAGCACCATCAGGGTCAAGAGCGCCGGCAGGTAGACGATGGAGACGTGGAACAGCCGCCAGGCGCGCGCCGTCGTGGGGGCGGGGCTCATCCGCGCCGACACGCCGGCGTAGGCGAGCCCCAGCGCGAGCGCACCGAAGAAATACAGCGGCCCGGTGACGCCGAGCAGGGTCGGCACGAGGCTGACCGGGACAAGGGCGGCGGCGTAGGCGAGCGTCATCCGAGCGGTGGCGTGACCCTCCGGGTCCGCGACGCTGAGCATCGCGAGGCCGCCGCGGCGGTAATCGTCGCGGTAGATCCAGGCGAGGGCGAGGAAGTGCGGCAGCTGCCACAGGAACAGGATCCAGAACAGGGCCAGCACGGCCGGCCCCAGGTCCCCACCCGCCGCGGTCCACCCGCCCACGATCGGCAGCGCGCCCGGCACCGCGCCGACAAGCGTGTTGAGCGAGGTCTTCCGCTTGAGAGGCGTGTACAGGAGGACGTAGCTCGCGAGGGTGAGGGTGGCGAGCCCCGCCGTGAGCAGGTTCACCTTCCAGGCGAGATGGGCCACGCCGGCAAGCGAGATGATGCCGGCGAAGGCGCCCGCGGCGCGCGGGGTGACGCGGCCCGAGGGCAGCGGCCGGCCCTGCGTCCGCCGCATACGTGCATCCACGTCGCGTTCGCGCAGCTGGTTGAAGGCGTTGGTCCCGGCCGCAACGAGCGCGGTGCCGAGCAGGGTATGGGCGAGCAGCCACAGGTCCACGGTGCCGCGCGCGCCGAGGTAGAACCCGGCGGCCGCGGTGAGCAGCACCAGCTGGGTGATGCGGGGCTTCGTGAGCTCGAGGAACGCTACCAAACGTGCTCCGACATGGCGGCGAGGACGAAGATCGCCGCGAGCGGCAAGGGGACGATCGCGAGGATCAGGAGCTTCCGCGGCTCGAACTTGAGGTGCATGAAATACAGCGCCACCAGCAGCGCCTTCCAGAGAGCGAAAAACACCAGGGCCGGGATGATGATCTGCCTCGGGAGGTGCGACATGAACGCAACCCCGATCTCGATCGCCGTCAGGATGGCGAGGTACACCCAGATGAGCACGTAGTTGGGATGCTTCCGGTGCGCCGTCTCCATGGGCTCCTCAGATCAGGTAGACGATGGTGAACAGGATGATCCACACCAGGTCCACGAAGTGCCAGTACAGCCCGATCACCTCGACCCCGCGGTAGTCGTGCCGCGAGTATTTCCCCCGCAGCGCCTTGGTGACGTACAGGTACGTCATCGCGATGACGCCGCACGTGACGTGGAAGCCGTGGAACCCCGTCATCGTGTAGAACGTCGAGCCGTACAGGCCGATGGTCGCCGCGGGGACCACGCCGCTGGCCACGAGCTCGGCCACCTCGCTCCCCTCGCGGGCGCCGCTCGGCAAAAAGCCGTGGTGCACGAGGTGGGTGTACTCGTAGGCCTGGACGCCCACGAACATCGCGCCGCCGATGATCGTCGCCAGCATCCAGAACTTGAGGCCGCCCGAGAACGGCCGGAACCGGAGGAAGTGGGTCTGGCCGTCGGCGACGGCGGCGTACGCCTTCACCATCGTCACGCTGGAGCAGATCAACAGGAACGTGTTGAACGCGGTGACCGGGACGTTCAGCACGACGCCCGGTTTCGCCCACTCGCCCGGCGCGCCGAACCGCAGGATGATGTAGGAGCCGATCAGCGCCGTGAAGAACATCACCTCCGACGCCAAGAACACCCACATCCCCAGCTTGTTGTCGTAGACGTCCAGCCCCCGCTCGGCGGGAGCCGGCGGATGCATCATGTCGACGGTCGCGGTCGCGTGCGCCATCGGGTCGACCCCCTTCCGGGTTAGTGGCCCGCGACCGGCGTGCGTGCCGGCTCACGGTCGGTGGGCAGCTTCCGGTACTGCGGCAGGTAGTCCTCCGGCACCTCGGGCGAGCTGAACTCGTACGGCCCGCGGTACACGGTCGGGACCGTCTCCCAGTTGCCGTGGGGGGCCGGCGCGGGGAGCGACCACTCGAGCCCGTTGTCCTCCCAGGGGTTCTGCGGCGCCTTCTTCCCCCACTTCAGGCTGAGGATGAAGTTGAGCGCGAAGATCGCCTGCACCGCGAACAGGGCGAACGCGCTGATCGAGATAAATTCGTTCAGCGGCTGGTAGGGCTTGAGGAACTCGTACTGCGTCGGGTCGTAGATGCGGCGCATGTGCCCGGCCATACCGAGCGTGTGCATCGGGAAGAACACGAGATTGTACAACACGAAGGTGAGCCAGAAGTGGACCTTGCCCCACCGCTCGCTCATCAGCTTCCCGAACATCTTCGGATACCAGTACGTGATCGCCCCGAACAGAGCGAACAGGCTGCCGCCGAACAGCACGTAGTGGAGGTGCGCCACGATGAAGTAGGTGTCGTGGATGAACATGTCCACCGGCGTCGCCGCCATGAAGATCCCCGACAGCCCGCCGATCACGAACATCGCGACGAACGCCACCGCGTTCAGCATCGGCACGTGGAAGCGCAGGTTGCCGCGCCACATCGTGCCCATCCAGTTGAACGTCTTGATCGCGGAGGGCACGGCGATGATCAGCGTGGAGACCATGAACGAGGAGCCCAGCGTCGGGTTCATCCCGCTCATGAACATGTGGTGACCCCACACGAGCCACCCGAGGAACGCGATCGCCACGATCGCGAACACCATCGAGTGGTAGCCGAAGATGGGCTTGCGGCTGCCGTTGGCGATGATGTCGGACACCATCCCCATCGCGGGGAGGATGAGGATGTAGACCTCCGGATGCCCGAAGAACCAGAACAGGTGCTGCCACAACAGGGCCTGCCCGCCCACCACCGGGTCGAAGAAGTGCGTCCCGATCGTCTGGTCGAACAGCAGCATGATGACCGCGCCCGAGAGCACGGGCAGCGCCAGCAGGCCCAGGATCGCCGTGATGAACAGCGCCCACACCGAGAGCGGCATCCGGAACCAGGTCATCCCCGGGGCGCGGTTGTTGATGATGGTCGTGATGTAGTTGAGCGACCCGAGGATCGACGAGAGCCCGAGGAACACGAGCGAGACGCACCACAGCATCTGGCCGTAGGAGGCGCCCGACAGGTCGGGCCGGGCCGACAGCGGCGCGTACGACGTCCATCCCGCGCGCGGCGCCCCGTCGGGCACGAAGAAGCCGGCCAGCATGATCAGGCCCGCCAAGAGCGCGCTCCAGAACGACGCCATGTTGATGCGAGGGAACGCCATGGCGTGAGCGCCGATCTTCAGCGGAATCAGGAAGTTGGCGTACACGCCGACGAGGAGCGGCATGATGGCGAAGAACACCATGAACGTGCCGTGCATCGTCACGAGCTGGATGTAGTACTCGGGCAACAGCACCCCGCCCGGCGCCATCGTGTCGGGGAGGATCCCGCCGCCCGGCATCGGCTTGCCCGGGAAGCCCAGCTGCCAGCGCATCTGCATCGCCAAGAGCCCGCCGACCAGCAGGAAGAAGAGGCTCACGAACAGGAACTGAATCCCGATGATCTTGTGGTCGGTCGAGAAGATGTATTTCCGGACGAAGCTCCGGTCGTCGTGATGCGCGTGTGCGACGTGGGACGTCGCGGCTACGGTGGTCATGACGTCGCACCTCCCTTGGCCGCCTGCTTCATCCAGGCGTCAAACTCCTCCTGAGTGTGCACGAAGACCTGCGCCCGCATGCGGTAGTGGCCCAGGCCGCAGAGCTCCGCGCAGCCGAGCTCGTAGGTCCCGGGCACCGTGGCCTGGAACCACACGTTGATGTTCATCCCCGGCACCGCGTCCTGCTTCACGCGGAACACCGGCACGAAGAAGGAATGGATCACGTCCTCGGCCGTGAGGTGGACGACCACCGGCCGACCGACCGGGACGTGCAGCTGGTTGCGGACCTCGAAGTCGTCGGCCGTGCCGAGCTGGCCGTCGGGCCCCGGGTAGGTCACCTGCCACTCGAACTGCTTCGCGTGGATCGCGATCGGGTACGCGTTCGGCGGCACGCTGTTCCGGCCCTTGATCTTCACCCAGTAATGGTTCGAGATCAGCCCCAGCGCCACCATCGTCACCGCAGGAATCGCGGTCCAGATCACCTCGGCCCGCGTACTGCCGTGGGTGTAGTAGGCCTTCCGCCCCGGCCGGCCGCGGTACTTGACGACGAACCACAAGAGCCCCGCCTCCACGATCACGAACGCGATCCCCGTGATGATCGTGATCGCGAGGAACAGTCCGTCGATCTCGCCCGCGAACGTGGAGCCCTGCAGCGGCAGCCACCAATGCATGGCGGGAGTCTCCTATTTGGCGGCGAAGGTGAAGTCCTGCGTCTTGCTCTCCGTCCCCGCGACGGTGACGGTCGCGGTCTGGGTTCCGTATTTCTCGTGCCAGGCCTCGATCGTGTAGGTCCCGGGCGGCAGGCCCTTGATCGTGAAGCTGCCGTCCGCGCCCGTGACGGCGTAGAAGGGATGGGGCAGGACGCCGAGGTAGGCCTGCATCCAGCCGTGCACGTTGCACTCCAGTGGCACCATCACCTCGGGCGCGCTGAACGTACGCGTCGACGTCATCGTCGTCGGCTGGCTGATGTTGAAGGGGCGGTTCTTCACGCCCTTCGCCTTGATGTTGTGGAGAATCCCATCGGAGTTCTTGATCTCCAGCGGCTGCCCGACCATGATGCCCAGGACGTGGGGGCGATAGTGGCACCCGTCCTGATCGATCACCACCCCCGTCTTGGGCGCCTCGTATTTGGCGCTCGCGGGAAGCCCCGATTTCACATACACGAACACGTTGGCCAGCGTGCCGTTCGGGTTGACGACCACTGTCTCCTTGGTGGGCGTCGTCGTGTACTTCGCCTTGCACTTCGGCTCCTCGCTCATGTCGATCGGGGGATTGGTGGGCTTCGCCCCGGTGAACTTGACCTTCCCCGTGACCGTAGCCGCGCCCTGGGCGTTGGCCGCTGACTGCCGCGTCCAGGCGGCGAGCGCCACGACCAACACGGCCACCCCGATCGCTGCTATGGAACCGAGCTTACGCATCGTGCCTCCTTAGAAGTCCTCGTGCGATATACCCCTCAGGCCCGCCCGCGCCCGCCCGCACGGCCCGCGCCGCCCGCGCCTGCCCGGCGCTGGGCGCGCACCGCCACCAGCATGCCGAGTCCGAGGGTCACGGCCATGGCGACCACCGGAGAGAGGTACACCCGCGGCGGCGTCGGCTGATCGAGGGCGAGGAAATACCACGCGCTGACCGCCATCCGCGTGTCGTGTTCCCCATTGGAGCCGTCCCAGACGAAGAACGCGACCGGAATGGCGCGGCCGGCTTCGAACTGAAGTTCGTTCGCCGTATCCGCAGTCGCAAGGGCGCGCGTGAGGACGAGCCGCCACTGGCCGTCGGCGAACCGCGCCTCCGCGCCGGGCGCGCTCCCCGCGAGCGCCTCGAAGCGGCCCACCCCGCGGGCGAGCCCCGCCGCCGCCTGGCGTGGCATACTGGTCCAGCGCCACTGGTAGACGGGGTCGGTGGCCGTGCCCATCAGGAAGTAGGGCCGCTCCATCCCGGCGGGGATGGAGCGCGGGAACTGCACGGCGATCTCATCGGGCCAGAGGTCCGCGCGCGCAGGGACCGAGTCGTCGCTCGCCAGGTGGTCGAGCACGCGCCGCTGGAACTCGAGCCACGTCGTGTCGGGGCTCTGGGAGCGGTCGTCCCACTCGAGCCGCAGGGCGAGCGAGTCGCGCGTATGCACCGCCTGCACCCACACCCCCGCCACCGCGGGGGCGAACCAGCGCGGCTTGCGGATCACCTGACCGACCAGCGGGAACCAGTAGCGCTCGACGCGGGCCCAAGCGGAATCGTCGGGCGAGCGGGGCAGCCCGGCCGGCAGGCGGGGGGCGTGGATCACGTCACGCACCTCGGGTGCCCGCTCCGGCGACAGGCTTCGCACGTACTGGGCCACCCGCCACAATTGCTCGTCGGTCAGGAACTTCTGGTCGATCAGGTCCGAGAACGACGGCATGGGCGTGCCGTCGAGCCCGGTGCGGAGCCGCCGGTAGATGTCCGCCGTGCCCGCGCCGCCCCGGAACCGCCAGCTCTCGTGCAGGTCAGCGGCGAAGGTCGGCTCGCCGGGGTCGGTCTTGAGCGTCGGCGCGGAGGGGCCGTCCCCCCGCCCTGCCTTGCCGTGGCACTTCCAGCATCCGATCGAGTCGTAGAACTGCCGCCCCACCCGCAGCGCCTCGGCGCTCCTCGCGCCACCCGGTTCCTTCGAGAACGTGAGGGGCACGATGTGCTGGCTCGTGTCCTGGAAGAAGGCCGAGAAGGTCTTGAGGTAGGCGACCACGTCGCGTCGCTCGCGCTCCGAGAGCCGGTCCTTCCAGGCAGGCATGGCCGTGCCGGGGAGGCCGTCCTCGATCGAGCGCAGGACGTCCTGGTCGGTGGGCAGCTGGCCGCTCGCGGTCGTGCGGATCTTGTAGATCGCGCCGGTGAAATCGCGCGGCCGGGGCAGCATGTGAGACGCCGCCGGGCCGTCCCCGGCACCGCCATCTCCATGACAACCCGCACACCATTTCACGTAGACCGCTTTCCCCTTCGTGGTGTCCTGGGCAGCAAGGGAGAGGGGAGAAGGGAGAGGTACGCTCCCAATCGCCAGGAGAATCCCGATGCCGAAGGCAGAGTTCCGAGGCGTCATGGACCTCCCCCTTCTCCCTTCTCCCCGGTTTTTTCCCAGGTTCTCGGCTTCCATCCGGTCTGATCATAAAGGAAGAGGATCACCGACCAGATCTCGCGCTCGGTGAGGAAATCCTCCCACACGGGCATCGCCGAGTTCCAGGGCGTGCCCTCGCGCGGCAGACCGGGCCCGCCCTTGGCGATCCGCCAGAACACGAAGCTCTCGGTGAGCTGCGCGATAGTGCCGTTGTCCTGGAAGTTCGCCGGCAGCGGGTTGAACCCCGACGCGTAGTGCCCCTGGCCGTCGAGATGGTCGCCGTGGCAGGGGAGGCAGTTTTGGTAGTAGACGCGCTTTCCCAGGGCGACGTACGCGGCGAGCGAGTCCGGCTCGTGGCGCAGCGGGTTCTCGAGCCCCGTCAGGGTCATCGCCTTGCCCCGGAAGGTGATGTCGGCCGGCGGCGCCGGGTGGATCGAGCGCAGATTGGGCGGCGCCGACACCGTCGTGCGCACTTGGCCGAGCGTGAGACACCCGACGAGCAGGGTCACCGCGCCGAGCACGCCGCCGCGCACGAGCTTCAGGCGGCGCTCGACCAGCATCGCCCGGATCGGCTCCTGGAAGCGGTGCCACCGCCCTTCGTTGTCGCTCACGTAGATCAGCACGCCGACGAGCACGGTCGCCATGTACTGCAACACGACGCTCTTCGGGACGAGGGCGCTGCCCGGGAGGAGCGGGATCACGAACACGATCACGACGTAGGCGAGCACCAGGATCGTGACCGCCTGCCAGAAGGGATGCTCGGCGTAGCGCCGGACCCTAAAGGACTCCCTGACGGTCGCCGCGGGAGGGACGCTCACTTGTGGCTCGCCAGGTATTCGACGAGCGCCTCGAGCTGGGAAGCGCTCATCATGGAGCCAAACGTCTTGGGCATGATGCCGGCGAGCTTCTCGTAACCCTGAGTGATCGACGACGCAGGATCGAGGATTTTCCTCCGGATCGAGTCAGCGTCGCGCCGCGAGCCCACGTGAGTGAGATCGGGGGCGATCACCTGCCCCTGACCCTCGAGCTTGTGGCAGGCGAGACACCCCGCCGCCTGGATGATCTGCTTCGGATCGGTGCTGCCGCCCGCGAGCGCGGGTCCGCCCGGAGGAACGGCTCCCCCCCCGGCCGCGGCCGCGGGGCCGGCTGCCTGTTTCGATTTCGCGATGTCGTCCCCCGTGACGTCCAGAGTGCCGCCTTGCGCCTCGAGATAGGCGATCACCGCCCATACCTGCTCAGGGGAGAGCTGCCGCGTCATGACGGGCATGATCGGCTGGTAGCCCGACACGACGTAGGCCGTCGGGTCCACGAGCGACTCGTAGAGGTACTGCTTGCAGCTCTTGCCCGGCTCGCGCTTGGCGCACCGCACCCCGATCGGGCCCGTGCCCTGCTCGTCCGTGAGCAGATTGGGCGCGCGGGTGCCCAGGCCGTGGCAGGTGGTGCAGCCGCCGATGCCGTTGAACACCTTCTCGCCGGCCGCGACGAGCTGCTCCGGGGTCACGTTGGCGCCCAGGGTGAGCGCCTGGGGGACCTCGGACTGCACCTGCGGGATCTTGTTGGCGATCAGGGTATAGAGCGCGAGCGTCCCGAGCACCACACCCACGATCTTCAGGTTAGTGACCCACATGCCGGGCCTCACCCTGAGAGACGAACGTCGACTTCTCGGCCAGCCCGCCGAGCCAGAACACGAAGGCCACGAGCGACAGGAAGATCAGCACGCACAGGCTGATCATCCTCGCCGCGTAACCGAGGGCGGGGGTGGCGGCGTACTTGCTGGTATCCTCCACCACCTGCCACACGTGCCAGTACTGGCGGATTCCCGAGCGCGCGAATCCCATCAACCCCATCAGCCAGGTGAACGTCACGGCCAGGATGAAGAGCGCGTACTGCGAGCGCGGCGGCATCTTGCCCCATTGGATGGCGCCGAGCGATTGGGCGCCGCGCGCCATGAGAATGTCGATCACGGTCACGAACAGGATACAAGAGAGCACCGCCAGGACTTGGTAAACGCTGTACCCGATGCGGACGATCGCCTCGACGAAGTATCCGCGGATGCCGTAGAACAGCACGATCCCGGCGGCGACGAGGAACATCGCCCCCTGGATGCGCGTGCCGGTGTCGGCCCACGGGACCACCGGCCGCCGATTGGCCCGCCGGTACATGAGGAAGGAGAGGAACGTGGTCAGGATCATCAGGTTGACCGCGGTGTTCTTCGCGCTCATGACGCCCAGCGCGCCCAGGAACGGGTGGTGCGCTCCGCCCATGGCCGCGAGCTCCTTCGAGTCCGCGATCATCGTGTGCGGCGTGCCCCACACGATGGCGCCGAGCACGAGCACCGCGAGCAGCCACTTGGTGTAGGGGCGGAACCGCTCCGCGCCGGGGATCCGCTCCATCCCGACCCAGAGGTAGTAGTTCCCTGTGAGGAACAGCACGGCGATGAGGAACGCCTGAATCACCCACAGCCAGCTCATGAAGCCGCCCATCATGGTGATCCCCATCGACTGGTCGTACTGATAGATCTCGCGGCCGAGCCAGTAACCCGCGAACGGCAGCACGATCAATGCCGCGATGGCGATGAAGTTGCCGACGTAGCCCATCCAGTCGTAGTGCGCCCGCTCCTCGGCGGTGCGGGCGGCGAGGAAGCGATAGCTCGCGTAGGCGCCCACGATGGCGCCGCCGAACACGACGTTCGCGATCAGGCGGTGCACGTTGATCGGCATCCACGTGGCGTTCGCGATGGCGTGCCACAGCTTGATGGTCGTCGGATCGGTGGTGGGCGTGATGTCCCGCGGCGGGGTCATCATGTAGGTGAGCCACGAGTTCGCGATGAACATCACGGTCGTGCCCCACACGTTGAGGAGGATCCCCAACGTCCAGTGCCACAGCTTCGCCCGCCCCTTCTTCCAGCGATCCCAGCCGTAGTAGTAGAGGTACAGGGTGAACGACTCCACGAAAAACAGCGAGGCGTACACCCACATCGAGGCGCCGAACACGGCGGTGAGATAGGCCCAGAACCGCGGGTACAGCGTGGCGAGAAAGAAGACGAGGATCGCACCCCAGATCGCCGTGGCGCTGTAGGCCACGAGCAGGAGGCGCGTGAATTCCTTGCTGAGGCGGTCGTAGCGCTCGTCCCCGCCGAAGATGCCGATCGCTTCCGTCACCACCGCGAACATCGGCACCCCGAGCACGAACGCCGCGAACATGAGGTGGACCTCGGCGGCGATCCACACGGCGGCCCGCGCCCCGATGAGCGGGAAGTCGCGATAGGCGTGGGTCGTGTCGGCGGCCGCCTGGACCAACAGCAAGACGTCGGACATCAGACGTCGGTCACGAAGAAGGGCCGCCGCTTCGCGAAGTCCACCGGCATCGCGCTGCGCACTTCCGCCAGGAGCTCGGGCGTGATCTCGCGCCGTCCCTGGCGCCGCGCCCACTCCTCCACGCGGTGCATCACCACGCCCCGCACGAAGGACGGGATCCGCTCGATCCGGGCGCGCGCCGCATCGCTCCACACGAGAGCGGGAGTGAACTCGGCGCCGTAGGTAACCTCGCGCATGCGCTCGATCACGGGGACCGCCCCCGTCGGCTCGTAGGCGCACGACGGGTCCGCCGCGAGCACGTCGCCCGCGAGCGCGAACGCGCGCGCGCGGCACCCACCGCACAGCTTCCGGTACTCGCAGGCACCACACTTCCCGCCGAGTGTCCCCTCCCGCAGCCGGCGGAACAGGGGCGACGAGCGCCAGATGTCGGTGAAGCTCTGGGTCGCAAGGTCGCCCGCCACCTCGGGCAGGTAGGGGCAGGGCGTCACCTTGCCGTCCGGGGTGATGCGGCAGTACTGGGTGCCGCACGGGCAGCGGGTCTCGTAGTTGAGGACCGGCGAGTCGGGGTCGGTCCGGTGGACGTGCCGCATGAAGTGGGGGGCGCATTTCGCCCGCACCAGCATGCGGCCGCGGTAGTCCCGCTCCCAGCGCGCGAGGTCGGCGAGGACGCCCTCGTACTCGGCGGGCGCGAGGTCGCTCAGCGCCGCGCCCCTCCCCGTGGCCACCAGGAAGTAGCAGTTGAACGCCACGGCCCCCTCGTCCGCGGACCAGGCGGCGAGGCGCTCCAGCTCGGCGCGGTTCCCCTTCGTGACCGTCGTCTGGATGATGAAGTCGAGCCGCGCGGCCCGCAGCCGCCCGAGCGACGCCTGCGTCGCCGCGAGCGAGCCCGCGCCGT
>WNFH01001816.1_pt1 | contig 14647 bp, 11 predicted proteins | sample 5400411 | NCBI WGS metagenome assembly WNFH01 (sample SAMN13153347, study PRJNA577476) | soil metagenome | isolation source: 200 cm saprolite under Douglas fir tree site 2 hole 3 | place: USA:California | collected 2015-04-18
GGTCCCTCCTCGACAGCCCCGCGTTCGGGGCGCTCCGTGACAGGGGGACAACGCGGCGTCCAACAATCCCTCGGCAAGGGTCAGGGCGTCGAGTGAGCAGTCGCTTGTCCGTGACACGCACTGTTACTGCCGAGGGACAACCTTGGTTTTCAGGCGCGAGCCCTTAAGGCCTTGCGAGCGCCCGTCCTGCGAAACCAGCGCGGCACGATAATCGCTGCGAGACCAGCGAAGAAGACTGGAATGACCTCGTTGCCGAATTCGGGAATCGGTATGCTCGCCCAACTGTCCGAACCACCTCCGCTTGCGCCGTTATACGCGACTGACACGGAGCCGCTCGCCCACGTTATTCTGAATTCGATCCGATCGTTTGACCCGAAAGAAGACACCGTAATGCTGGGCGTGAAGGAGACCGGGGTACCGAATGAACTGGATGTCGTCGTGTACAGCGTCGTCGTTGACGCACAGTTCCCGCTGGTACACTGGAGGATTGCAAGCGTGTACGACGACGATCCGGAGTTAGAGATGTCCAGAGTAACTTCCCAGGTCTTCGCAGTCCCGATCACGATGTTGGCTGGCTGTCCTGCGGGAGTGTACCAGCAGATGGCCTGTCCCGCTGCTGAAAGGGTGGTACTCGTGGCGGAACTCCCGGCCGTGGTGCTGGCGCCGAACTTGTTCGCTGTAGGACAGTCGCCTGGGGCAGGAGCGGTTGGACCGACGCTCGTGAAGAACCACTGCTGGTTCCCACTTAACACTTGAGTGGAGACGTCGAAGTCGCCCTGCGGTGAAGTTCCTCCCGATTCTAGCTGACCGAGTCCGTCAGAAGAGAGCGCCGAGACGGAGAAGACGACCACAGGCGGGCTGGGCGGAACGGAATCGTCTTTGGCGCCGGTCCAACCTGTCGTCTCAAAGTATGCTCGGGAGGCGTTCGTAATCGCCACACCGAGCAAGCCGGCTTCGATCCAAGGACCTGTGTTCGCGGCCGGCGAGGTTCCGACCAACGTCCACTGCCAGTCGAACGGGCCCGTCCCTGAGAATCGCTTCGCTTGCGATGTCAGGATCTTCCCCTCCTTGCCCGTGACTTCGACCAGGAAGTCGGCTCCGATTCCCCCGACAGCGTACCCCGTCGCTGAAGAACCGTCTGAATCAAGGTAAAAACGGACCGAGTCCGTTCCATTCACCGGCGGAGGAGACGGAGAAACGAAACCGCCTCCGCTGGCGTTGCCGCTCGGCGGGATGTACGTCGGGTTTAGGGCGGGCACCATCGTGCCGTTGAAGGCGGTCGCGAGAACAGACAGGGCGAAGTACGCATCACCACGGTAGCCCTGGAAAGCGTAGCGCGTGAGGTCGATATCGGGATCGTAGATTGGCTGGACGTCGCCGGCGGGATCGACCGTTGTGTTCTGCCAATCGGCGAACGCGCCATCCACCACAGGTCCCGGGGGCGTAAAGCCAATGTACGCCAACGACGCGGGCCCGGCGAGCGGCCGAAGGAAAGCGATTCCGACGGTGCCTGATACGTCGTTGATGTCACGGATGAAGGCCCCGATCGTTGTGCCATCGGCCACGTTCACCTTCGGGCGGACGGCAAAGATCCTCGTTTCGTTCGCGGACAGGGTGATGGCCGGGAAGCTGAAGCGGACGATTGAAGATGGCGACTGCTCCGCGAGCAGGTTCCCGAACTCATCGACCATGTCGAGGGCCGAGACGGATGCTAGGCCGAAAGTCCCGCGCAGAGACACGTTCATCCCGTCGACGTGAACCGGTCCGCCGACCGCCGTCAACGTGAAGTAGGACAAAACTCCGAGGGTTCCATTCACGACGGACGGGGCAGCCGTCGATTGGCTGACGAGGAGGAACGGGCTCACGTTCGAAGCGGTGACGTCCGCGACGTCGGACTGTCCATCCCAACTCCGCGACGCAAACGCCACCTCGACGGGGCCTCGAGTTTGGGTGAGCTCGGTCCGGGGGACCTCGAACTCGAGCTGATTCCCCGAGCCGGCAGCGAATGCAGGCCCAAGTTGTTGCCACGCATTCCAGTCCGTGGGGCCACGGCTGTCGTTGTACGACTTGACGCTTGCACTCACGACTTGGCCGCCCCACGTCAAAATCGCGATCATCCGGTCCGCACCGAGCCCTTGTACGCCATAGCCGGTCGATCGCGACCGGTCGATGTCGACGAAGGCATAGTATGCGTTGGTGACGCGAGACGGTGCCGGTCCGCCCGCTTGGACGTTGCCTCGGACCTCGAGGTAGAAGGAAAGGTAGTCACGGTTGTCCACCACAGCCACTCGCACGATGTCGATGTCTGGATTCAGAGTGGCGTGTCCTGTCGGGGAGAGTTTCGAAACGGTGTCCCAGTCCGCGAAGCGTCCGTCGATCTGAATCGGGTATGTGGGACCTCCGTACCCGGGGACGTTGAAGAGTGGTAAGAGCAACAAGGAAACGACGACGAGCGGGATTAGGTAGAGTTTCCATCCCGCGCTCCTAAGGCTGCCGCGGCTTCCACCAGACCGGAAGCCTCTTCCACGAAGCCCGCCGAGTCCGTTCGTGAGTCCATTCGTCCTCCCCAACCCATTCGTGATTCCATTGGTTCGGCCCAAGCCGTTCGTAAGCCCATTCGTCCTCCCCAATCCGTTCGTGAGGCCGTTCGTCCGCCCGAGGCCGTTCGTGAGTCCGTTCGTGCGACCCACGCCGTTGGTCAGCCCATTGGTTCGGCCAAGACCGTTCGTCCGGCCGAGTCCGTTTGTGCGCCCGCGGAGGCCGTTCGTCCGACCTCCAAGCCCGTTCGTACGGCCCCCCAATCCATTCGTCCGACCGGCCTTGAGTCCGCCGCGCCGCTCGAGCACGAGGCCGTTCGTCAATCCTTTCTTTGACGGTGGCTTCTCCGTCGGCTTCGCGGGCGGTGGGACCGCGCGCTCCGCCTTTGGTTTCGACGGACGAGCGGCCGGCTTCTCGACGGGTTTCTCGGGTTCCTGCGGGCCGCCCAGATCCTCTTCGACCATCTCTTGAATCGCGGCCTTCCCGAGGTCGTCGAGTTCCTCCTCCAACGTCCGGCTCGGGGCGAACTTCACCCCGCAATTCCCGCACGTCGTCGCATCGATCGCGACGGGAGCTTCGCACATCGGACACGGCACGGTCGCATCGATGGTCTTCGCCGCCTCCGGTTCGGTCTGCTGAGCGCGAAGGCGACTTTCCCGGGCGAGCTCTCCCTGGCCGAGCTTCGCGTGGAGTTTCGTCTTGAGCACCCAGAGACCGGGATACCTCGAATCGAGGTCCGCGAGCCGATCGAGGGTCTGCAGGCCGCCCTTCGCGTCGTCGAGGGTCGCCTGCGCAGCGGCCATCGCGAAGAGGGCGTCCGCATCTCCAGGATTGAGCTTGAGCCGCTCGGTCGCAATCTGCAGGATGAGGCGGAGTCGCTGAGCCCGTTCGTCTTGCGATTCGAGGACGCCCCCACGGGCCGACGACATTGCCGCGGGAGTCTTCGGAACGTCCTGGCCGACTCGCATGCCGGACTCGGTCATCTCGAGGATGCGGAACGTCGGGTCCGGGGCCGTGTCTTTGAGATGAAGCACGCCGATCTTGCGCACAATCCGGTCGCCGCTCCGGATCCGCTCGAGCTCGATGACGCCGTCAAAGGGTTGGTGCAGCGTCGTGAGCTGCGAGTTTGAGTGCATCTCTTTCTCGACCAGGACGAGGCTCGTGAACTCATGACGATCGAACTTCCTCTTCGCGCTCTGCGCGAATGCGAAGACCTGGGTGACTTCGTACGAACCCGTCGCGGGTGAGAGAAGTTCGATCACGGCGCGCGGTGGTGGGCCTCTCGCCAAAGCGGCGATCGCTCGGCTCAGCGCCACCCCGAGGTTCGTCAGATCGATCGAGGAACGGATGACGATTCCCCGCTCCTCGATGTCGTGGACCGTCTCTTCACTCCAGGAGTACCAGTCGACTACCCGGAGCCGACTCTCGTTCGTGACCGAATCCAGATCCACCCCGAGGTCCCGCAGCTCGGCGAGGACCGCGTCGGGCGACTGGGATGAGGTGACGACCAACCCGCTCCCGCCGGACTTGAGCCCTTCGGCCAAGAACGTGAGCGCGAACCGGAGTTTCTCCTGGCCTGGCGGCCCTTGCAAGACGACACTCGAGCCGACGGGCAGGCCGCCGCCGACCATCGCGTCGAATCCGGGGATGCCCGTCCCGAGCCGCGCCATGGGATCATCCCTCCAATGGACGGGTCAGGCCGGCGCGGAATGCGAGGTCCGGGTGCGCGCCGATCGCGTCTCGGAGGGCCGCTTGGAAGACGCCTTTCGCGGCATTCGATCCCAGTCCCTGCGCGCAGACGTTCCAGAGGTCCCGGTGGACGGCCGCGACGAGTTCCCGGAGGCGGTCCAGCCCCGCCTCGCTCCCATCGACCATCTGTTCGAAGACAGCCCTCCGGAGCTCCTGGTGGTCCGTCGTGAGACGATGCTCCATCTCAATCTCGATCGCCGGCGTGCCGACGAACCGGATGCGTTCGAAGAGCGAGTGGAAGTATGCGACGTAGAAGTCGATCACCTCGCGCAAGGGACCGGCCTCGTCGTCGAGATCGACCTCGAACCTCAGATGGGGGGACCGCAGGCGATACTCGAACGTGCGGGCGTCGTGCGGGCGGCGGCCGACGAGCCCGAGTTCCGAGAAGCGCTGCAAGAACTTCGATGCCGTCGTGATGTGAATGTCGATGGACCGCGCGACCTCGCTCGACAGATGCCAGTTCCCGTCGCGGAGCGCTCGGAGGATTGAGACGCTGTGCTCGCCGGAGAGGAGCAGAATTGCCTGCCGGAATGTCTGCTGGTCCATCGCGACGAACCTCAAGCTGGCGCGCGCCGTGCGCGGCGAAGTCTATTCATCGTGGAGTTGGGGGGTCTTAAGGGATGTCCCGGGATTCTCAGCCTCGATTATCTAGGGAAAGAACGAACGAATTCGGGTGGGCACGCACCCGTCTCGGGTCCGCCGTTGGCGATGCAGGAATTCGATTCCTCCCCGCCCTCGATCGAATTGTTCTCCGAGCGGATGCTGAGCAAGGTTGAAGTATGGGTACCCGATTCGGGCCCCCTACGGCCGTCCCGCCCGATCGATAGTCGACCCCTTCGCCCGCGGCCCGGTGCGAGGGACACCCGATGCGTTACACGCGATTTGAGAAAGCTCGCATTATCGGAGCGCGGGCGCTCCAAATCAGCATGGGTTCGCCGATCCTCATCGACGTGCCGAGCGGGGTCGTCGACCCGATCGAAATCGCGTGGGTCGAGTTCAACAGCGGCGCGATCCCGATTACGGTGAAACGGGACACGTAGGCCCCCGGGGCGCCGTCGGTCCATTCCGGCCGTGATACCCGCCAGGAATTTGCACTTCGAATCGTAGTATTTATATAGAACCGCATACACATTATTGACTGCGAAAAACCCCCTGGAGGTGACGCACCATGGAGCGAAAGAGCAAGGAGATGCAGCCAAAGGACGAACAGACGAGCCTGGCGAGGACGACCGTACCGCCCTTCGCGTGGTTGGACGACGTAGACCGGTGGTTCGATACCTTCCGCCGGAGCTTCGAGGAGCGCTTCTGGGGAGGTCCCCTCGGACGCTGGAGCGACTCCGGGCTGCGCGTGCGCGAGCCCCTCGTCGATCTGGTCGACAAGGGTTCCGAATTCGTGGTCCGGGCGGAACTCCCCGGCGTCGCGAAGGAGGACGTCGACCTGACCGTCACGAACGACGGGATCGAGATCCGCGCGGAGACGAAACGCTCCCGGGAAGGGAAGGAGAAGAACTACCAGTACCGCGAGCGGACCTACCAGGCCCTCCACCGTGTGCTGGGCTTCCCAGAGGAGGTCAAGGCCGACCTCGCCGCCGCGACACTGAAGGACGGCGTCCTCGAGGTCCGGGTCCCGAAGAAGGAGCCGACCTCGGAGCCGAAACCCGTCAAGGTGCCGGTCGAGTGACTCGGCCCTTGACCTATTCCCTTTCTCTCTTCGCTTCGAGGTTTCCACATGAGTTCAAGTAACGCCGATTCCTTGCGAAATAACGCGAAGGCCGCTCGCGCGGCCGCGCGGAAGGAGGCACGCTGAAGATGGCCGCCGGCCGTGAGAAATTCCTCCGGGTCGCCGAGGCGAAACCCGCGGACGCGGGCCGCGGGATCGTCCGCATCGACCCCGAGGTCATGAAGATCCTCGAGTTGAAGGAAGGGGACATCGTCCTCATCGAGGGCGCGAAGTCCACCGCTGCCGGGGTTCGCCGCGGATACCCCGAAGACGCGAACCGCGGCGTGATCCGGATGGACGGCATGCAACGTCGCAACGCAGGCGTCGGAATCGACGACAAGGTCGGCCTGCGCAAGGCCGTCGCCCGGCCCGCGGAGAAAGTGTCGCTCGCCCCGACCGAACCGATCCGAATCATGGGCGGCGAGCAGTACATGGCCCAGGTCCTTCAGGGCCGCGCGATCACCCGCGGCGACGTGATCAGCGTGAGCGTCATGGGCCGCAAGTTCGACTTCGTCGTCACATCGTTCTCGCCCGGCGCGGATGCCGTCCTCGTCGAAGCCGAGACGGAAGTCAAGATCGCCGAGAAGCCGATAAAAGAGGAAGAGGCGAAAGTCCCGAAGGTCGATTACGAGGACATCGGCGGCCTCGGGAGCGAGGTCCGCAAAGTCCGCGAGATGATCGAGCTCCCTCTACGGCACCCAGAGCTGTTCGAGCGGCTCGGCGTCGAAGCGCCGAAAGGGGTCTTGTTGCACGGTCCTCCGGGGACGGGCAAGACGCTCCTCGCCAAAGCCGTCGCATCCGAGACGAACGCGAACTTCCATTCGATCTCGGGGCCGGAGATCATGTCCAAGTTCTACGGACAGAGCGAGGAGAACCTGCGGGACATTTTCAAACAGGCCGAGGAGAACGCGCCGAGCATCATCTTCATCGACGAATTGGATTCGATCGCGCCGAAGCGAGACGAGGTCATGGGGGAAGTCGAGCGGCGCGTCGTCGCGCAGCTGCTCGCCCTGATGGATGGCCTTCAGGCACGCGGCAAGGTCGTCGTGATCGGCGCCACGAATCGCCCGAACGCGCTCGATCCGGCGCTGCGTCGGCCCGGCCGGTTCGACCGAGAGATTGAGATCGGCGTCCCGGACCGGGACGGCCGCCTCGAGATCCTCCAGATTCACACGCGCGGCATGCCCTTGTCGAAAGACGTCGATCTGAAGGAGCTCGCGGGCCTCACCCACGGATATGTCGGCGCCGATGTCGCGGCCCTCTCGAAGGAGGCCGCCATGCGATCCTTGCGGCGCATCCTGCCCGACATCGACCTCCAGGCCGATGTGATCCCGCCCGAAATCCTGAACCGGCTCACGGTCACCCGGGACGACTTCTTGCAGGCGTACCGGGAGATGGAGCCGTCCACGCTGCGGGAGGTCCTGATCGAAAATCCCAACGTCCGATGGGAGGACATCGGCGGTCTCGACGAGGCGAAGCAGGAACTGCGCGAATCGATCGAATGGCCGCTCCGCATGAACAAGGTGTTCGCCCACTTCGATGCGCGTCCCCCGCGGGGCATCATCATCTTCGGGCCTCCGGGCACCGGGAAGACATTGCTCGCGAAGGCCGTCGCCACGGAGTCCGAGGCGAACTTCATCTCCGTCCGCGGCCCGGAATTCATGAGCAAGTGGGTCGGCGAGTCGGAACGGATGGTCCGGGAGACCTTCCGGAAGGCGAAGACCGCGGCTCCGTGCATCATCTTCTTCGACGAAGTCGACGCGATCACGCCGGTCCGCGGCGGCATGGAGGATTCACAGGTCACGGAGCGCGTGATCTCTCAGATCCTCACGGAGATGGACGGGCTCGAGGAACTGCACAACGTAACGGTCATCGCGGCGACGAACCGGATGGACCTCGTCGACCCGGCGCTGCTCCGACCCGGGCGGTTTGACCGACACATCTACATCGCGCCGCCGGACCTCGCGACGCGCAAGGCGATCCTCAGGATCCACGCGCGCCGGAAGCCGCTCGGAAAAGACGTCGACCTCGATGACATCGCGCGGCGGACCGACAGGTACACCGGGGCGGAGCTCGCTGCGGTGTGCAACGAGGCCGCGATGCTTGCGATCCGCGAGACCGCGACGAAGTATCCGGACCTGGACGAGGCGACGCTGAAGAAAGTCACGATTGAAAAGCGCCACTTCGAAGCCGCGTTGAAGAAGGTCCAGCCGCAGACGGGAGACCCGTCGCTCTACAGTCGCTTGCCGTCCCGGTTCCCGTCGAGCCCGGAAGTCAGCTGAGACGAAAGATTAAGCCGGGTCGGAGGGAATCGCCGCCCATGGCGGCCTCCGCTCCCGGGAAGCTGATCCTCTTCGGAGAGCACGCGGTCGTCTTCGGGGAGCCGGCCCTCAGCACGGCGATCAACCTCCGGGCCGAGGTGTTCGCCCGGCCGCATCCGGAATGGCGGGCGGACGGCGGTTCAATCGACGAGCCCCGCTATCGCTATGTGAAGGCCGCGGTCGCGAAGGTGAAGACGCCCGGCCCGCTGTGGCTCGAGATCCGTTCGATGGTCCCGAGTGGCGCGGGACTGGGGTCCTCCGCGGCGGTGACCGTGGCGACCCTCGGGGCCCTGCATGGGATGGGCGGATCGATCGACGCGAAGACGATCGCGCGTGAAGGCTTCGAGGTCGAACACGAGGTCCAGGGGCGCGCGAGCCCGATCGACACGAGCACGGCGAGCGCGGGCGGCGGCCTCCTGGTGCTCCCGACGCCTCAAGACGGGCTGCTGTGGACGATCGAACGGGACGCGCGCCGGTGGTGCCTCCACCGGACGGACCTGCCGCCGCTCGACTTCGTCATCGGCAACACCGGCATCAGCGCCGCGACGGGACCGCTCGTCGCGAACGTCAAGGATCGGGTGGACCGATCCCCCCAGGCCGCGAATGCGGTGCGCGAAATCGGACGGATCACCCTGGAGGGATTGGACGCGCTCCGGCGGAACGACCTCGTTGCGGCCGGGCGCCTGATGGACCGGAACCACGCACTGCTCAACCAACTCGGCGTCGGTCATCCGATGCTCGACCGGCTCGCGGACGCCGCGCGGAAGACCAGCTATGGCGCGAAGCTCACCGGGGCGGGCGGGGGCGGGAGCATCGTCGCGCTTTCGGACCGCCCCGCAGAGACCACCGAAGCGATTCGCGCCGCCGGAGGCAAGGCGTTCGTGGTCAGGTCGGATCCCATCGGAGTGGCGAGCCTTTCATGAGACGGGTCCAGGCCCACAAGATCCGCGCGACCCGCGAGGAACGCGCGGCGGAACCCCGATCCCTTCTCGTCGCCCACGCGACGGAACTGCTCTCCTTGCGCGGACCGGCGGGCCCTCGCCGACACGAAGCGGCCGGCGAGCTCGGGATCGTGGAGGATGGGGCCCTGTACGCCGAAGGGGAGCGGATCGTCGACGTCGGCCCCACCACGGAAGTGCTCGGTCGACATCCCCGCGCGAGCGTGACGATCGACGCGACGGGACAGACGGTCCTGCCTGGTTTCGTGGACGCGCACACGCATGCCGTCTTCGCCGGAACCCGGGAGCACGAGGTCGACTGGAAGGCGCAGGGCATGGGGTATCGAGAGATCGCGGCTCGCGGAGGCGGCATTCTCCACACCGTACGCGCGACGAGAGACGCCCGCGAGGAAGAGCTGGTCCGAACGTCGGCGGAGCGCCTCCGATCGATGCTCGCCTTCGGGACGACGACGATCGAGGTGAAGAGCGGATACGGACTCCGGACCGTGGACGAGCTCAAGGTCCTGCGCGCCGCGGAGGAAGCGGGTCGGGCCGCGGGCGTCGATGTCGTTCGGACGTTCCTCGGGGCGCATGCGACTCCCCCGGAATTCGAGGGTCAGGCCGACGCCTACGTCGATCTCGTCAGCGGTGAAATGGTCGATGCGGTCGCGACGGCTCGGCTCGCTTCGTACTGCGACGTCTTCGTTGACGACGGATACTTCACTGCCGAACAGGGGAGGCGAATCCTCGGCCGCGCGAAGTCCGCGGGCCTCGCGCCGAAGGTCCATGCGGACGAACTCGCGGACTCCGGGGGTGCCGCACTCGCGGCGGAACTCGGGGCGGCATCGGCCGACCATCTTCTCCATTCGTCCCCGGAGGGAATCGATGAGCTCGCCCGGACCGCGGTCGTCGGGGTCTTGCTCCCGGCGACGTCGTTGGTCTCCCATCTCCCGTTCGCGGACGGCCGGCGGCTGATTGCGGCGGGCGTCCCTGTCGCCCTCGGGACGGACTTCAACCCGAACTGCTGGTGCGAGTCGACGCAACTCACGATCGCACTGGCGTGCCACCACAATGGCCTCCTGCCGGCGGAGGCGGTGGTCGCCGCAACGATCAACGCGGCGCACGCGATCGGATTGGCAGACGAGGTCGGGAGCTTGGAGCCAGGAAAACTGGCGGACCTCGTGATCCTCGGTGTCCCCTCGTATCGCCACCTCGGGTATCGCATCGGGGGGAACGCGGCCCGCGTCGTCATCAAGCGAGGCGCGGTCGTAGTCGGCGGCCCACTCCGGTAGACAGGCCCCGTCCATCGCCGGCGACGCATTCTTCCGTCCGACTCCGATGCCGCACGGGAGGGCAGACATGATCGCGAGAACATGGCACGGCGTGACGCCGTCATCCAAAGCCGACGCGTACCTCGACGTTCTGAAGGAGTCCGGGCTGAAGGAATATCGGGAGACACCCGGCAATCAGGGCGTGATCGTCCTCCGCCGAACCGAGGGCGACCGGACGCACTTCCTGCTGATCACGTTCTGGGAGTCGTTCGATGCAATCCGCCGATTCGCGGGGCCGAATCCGGACCGGGCGGTGTACTATCCCGAGGACAAAGAGTTCCTCCTCGAATTCGAGCCGACCGTCACCCATTACGACGTGCTGATGTCGCCCGAGAATCGCGATAGGCCGCGCCGAGTGGAAGGCCCTTACGGCGGCTGGGAGACCGTGGCGTTCTCGAGCCGGGAGCCCGCGCGAATCGTCATCATGTCCCCGATGATGCTCGAGGCGATTCGCGCTCCCTCCTCGATCACGCAGCCGCGGGAGATCACGCTGTCGACGATCTCCGCGGCAGCCCCGATCACGCTGCCCTCGAGGACGATGCTGTTGCGGACGACCGCGTTCCCCTCGACCCGCGCGGATTCGTAGAGGCAGGCGTTGTCCACCAGGCTTCCGGATCGGAGGATCGCATTCGCCCCGACGTAGCAGGGACCGCGGATCGTGACGCCTTCGTCGACCCGCGCCGCCGGATCGAGGATCACGGGTCCCTCGCTCTTCACGCCCGCGCGGCGGAGCGGCTTCCCCTCCCGCCGGACGACCTCCATGCTCGCCTTCCACAGGTCGTGCGGACGTCCGATGTCCATCCACACGCCATCGATCCGGGAGCCGTACAGCGGCAGGCCTTTCGAGAGGAGCTTCGGGAACAGGTCCTTTGAGAAGTCGAACTTCTGGTCCGACGGGATGAACTCGAGGACTTCCGGCTCGAGGACGTAGATGCCCGCGTTCGCGAGGTTCGAGAAGGCCTCCTCCTTCCGCGGCTTCTCCTTGAACTTCTGGATGCGGCCCTTCGAGTCGAGGCCGACGATCCCGAACTGCGTCGGGTCCTCGACGTCGGTCAGGGCGATCGTCACGACGCCGCCCTTCCGCTTGTGAAAATCGTACAGCGCCTTGAAGTCGACGTCACACAGGATGTCGCCCATCGCGACGAGGAACGTGTCGTCGATGAACATCCCGACGCGGCGCACGGCGCCCGCGGTGCCCGCCGGGTTCTCCTCGAAGCTGTACACGATGGACGCGTTGTATTCGAGGCCGTCGCCGATCGACTTGATCAGTGTGTCCGACAGGTACGCGGTCGTCACGATGATCTCGTGGAATCCGGAGGCCGCCAGGGAGCGCAGCACGTAGTCGATGCACGGACGGCCTGCGACCGGGATGAGCGGCTTTGGCCGCTTGTACGTCAGCGGTTTCAGACGCGTGCCTTCGCCGCCCGCCAGGACGACCGCCTTCATCGGCCGATCTCCACTTTGCCTTTCTCGAGGAGAGCCTTGAGGGCCGCGTCCGCGGAGGCTTCGAGCTTCTTCTCGTCCAGGAGAGCATCCCGGACCGCCCGGTTCTGCTCGCGCAGCAGGGTCCGGGACTCCCGGGCCTCCGAGCGCTTCGCGCCCTTGATTGACAGGACCTTCTCGCGCATCTCGACGACCTTCGCGTGGACCTCGTCGGCTTTGCCGCGCGCAGCGAGGAACGCCTCGTGCTTCTCGTCCCCGTCGTGGACGAGCGCCGCGATCTGGTGGACGATCCCGAGGGTCTCTTCGTGCACGGCCCGGGCCCTCTCGCTGAGGCCGACGGCGGCCTCGTGCTCCTTCTCCGCGGCCTCGAAGAACTCGGTAATGCCGGAATCGATGTCCTTGATCTCTTTCGCGATCTTGTCTTGATCCGCCTTGAGGACCTCGAGCTGTTTGAGGCGTTTCATCGAGTCCTTGAGTTCGCCGAGCAGCTCATTCTCAGCGCTCAGCGTCAGGGACGCGGTCTGCTGCCGCATCTCCATCGCGGTGACCCGCCGTTTCATGGCGCGCAGCTCCGCGCCGACGTCGGCGTGGCCGGAGCCGCGAAGCTCCCGTTTCATTTCAATCAGGGCTTTCGCCTTCGCCTGGAGCTCGTCCCGTTTCTCCCGGTGCTTTCGGGCCTCCCCCGCGAACGAGGCCCGGCGGTCCTTGAGTCCTCGGAGCTTCACGCCGATCTCCCGCTTCGTTTCGTGGACGAGATCGCGCTCCTGGCGGAGGAGCGCGGCCTCCTGGTTCAAGGCATCGCGCTTCTCCAGGAGACTCTGGAGCTTGATCTCGGCCTGATCGAGTTCAGAAAGGGTCTTTCTCCGGACCATCGGGTCCCCCGGGCAAGATAGAATGCAGCGATTGACGGATGTCGCATTAACCTTTCGCCAGGCGGACGGCGTCGGCGATGCGACCGATTTCCTCGGGGGACAACTCCTCGACGCGACGCGTGCGGAACGGCACGGCCGGCAGAAGGGCTTCGAGCGCCTCCCGCGAGCTCGCCACGGCCTTCCAGCCGAGGCGCAGGCCGTTCTCGACCGTCTTTCGCCGATGCTGGAAGAGGACATCGACGACCGCATCGTATTGTTCCGGTTCCGCGATCGGGAACGGGGCGGGACGGGGTTCGAGCCGCACGAGCGCCGAGTCCACGCGGGGCTGGGGATAGAACGCGTTGCGCGGCACCCGCTCCACGATCTCGCAGGTGGACCGACGATAGACGCCGACGCTCAGCCGTGAGTAATCCGCCGTCGCGGGCTTCGCGATCATCCGGCGCGCGAACTCCCATTGGTACATCAAGACGGCGCGACGGAACGGCTCGTCGAGCAACCGGAAGGTGAGCGGGGACGAGATCTGGTACGGCAGGTTCGAGGCCATGATGTCGAAGCGAGGCCATTCGATGGTCAGCGCATCACCCTCGATCACCTCGACGCCAGGGAGGCTCTCACGCAAATACTCCGCGAACCGGCGATCGGCCTCGATGGCCACGACGTGTCGGGTCCGCTCGGCCATCAGGCGAGTGAGGACCCCGAGGCCCGGGCCGATTTCCAGGACGGTATCGGACGGCCCGATCCGCGCGTGGTCCACATGCCGCAAGGCTACGCGGGAGTCGACCAGGAAATGCTGACCCAGGCTCTTCCTCGGGCGGATTCCGAGCCGGTCGAGCACGCGGCGGGGGGCCTCGTCCACCCCGGGCGGGACTGACTCCGGGCGCTTTAGGGTTGCGTGGGGCCGGTCGAGTTCGCGTCGAAGTCGGTCGCGTGGTACGCCATCGTCGTGTACGTCGTCGTGGGGTCGATGCCTCGCGCCGTCGGGCTGATCGACAACGTGGCCTGGTACGGGCCGTCAATCCCCGCCGCACGGATGTTCGGGCCGGCGAAAGAGAACTCAGCCCACTGCGTTCCTTCTTGCAAGCACACCTGGCTGAAGGACCTCGCGATCTCGGGAGACCCGGACGCCGCCGTGAGCAGTCCGGACAAATCGAAGCTCGCGGTCGCGAACACCTCGACCTCCGCTCGAATCACGAGCGCGTCGAAGGTTCCGTCGCCGTTCCGATCGGGAGTGAGCTCCTGGAACCGTCCGGTATATCGGAGGAGCTCCACCGTCGGGTCGAAGTCCGCGGCTCGATAGGTCGACGTCGTCCCGCATAGCGTCTCCGGATAGTAGACCGGCTGAGGCGGAAGGATCGTGCCGATCGGGATTGGTGTCACGTTGCCGCCCGCGTAGACCAGCGAGCTGTAGTACAACGTGAGGCTGAAATCCCAGGGACCGTCGACGCCGGACTGGAGGATCTGGTCTCCCCGGAACCGCAAGACGACGCTCGTGTCGGTGGTCGCGAGGTCGAAGTCCCGATAGCCGGATGCGATGAACCGGACGACATTCGTGCTCGCGCCCTTCGAGAGGTATCCGCTCAACGTGTAGTGACCCGCCACGTTCACGTGCACATCGGCCCGGAGTTCGAGGAAGCCGCCGAGCCCGTCCCCGTCGAGGCCGACCGCGGAATCCGTGTGGCCGCCGGTGAAGATCGCGGGCCGCACGGGTTGTTCAAACTGCGACGCCGCGTAGGCC
>WNFH01003736.1_pt1 | contig 14644 bp, 15 predicted proteins | sample 5400411 | NCBI WGS metagenome assembly WNFH01 (sample SAMN13153347, study PRJNA577476) | soil metagenome | isolation source: 200 cm saprolite under Douglas fir tree site 2 hole 3 | place: USA:California | collected 2015-04-18
TCGGTCCGAAGCCCGTGAGCTGCGATAAGGTGAATATGCTCTTTCGAAAATCTTAATGATTTTACCGTCACTCCACCCGGTCCATTGGGCGGATAATATGCATCCACCGAGGTATTTAGTATTGAATCCGATTCCAATTACCACCCCCATGTTGAGGCCGCTTGTACCATATTTTTAAACAGACATCAACCTATAAAATAAGCCTTGACATCGTTTCGAAACGCTAAGGTATAGTACCGGGGCCAACAAAAAGCCCGCTCCCTTTCGGGAAGCGGGCCGGGGTTTTACAAGTTTCGCCCTGATAGCTCAAGCTGAATAGAGCATTGCGTTCGCACGTAAAGGTTGCCGGTTTAAATCCGGCTCAGGGCACTTCTTGTAAATCAGATTACCCAGTTTTCTTCCTTTTATGGCTTACAGCCAAGTCCAGAAGGTCATTAAAGTCTTTCTTATGCCTTGGGTTAGGCTCGGAGTCCCTCTTTCCTTGTTTCAGAGGGGCCTTTTTCTTGGATATGGGACTCAAAGTCTTGTTAGTCCTCAATTTAAAATCCCAAGCTGTATGGTTGATCACGCTGAAAATACGAGTATTATTGGAGGGGCCAGGGGAAAATTCGCCTCCAAAACGGGTTTCAAACTAGCCGCCATGCGTCAACATGGCGTTTTTTACATATCGTACCGGGCCCGCGTCCAAAACGGGCCCACCTTTTACAATGTGTGCGTGTGGCGGAATTGGTAGACGCAGCCTACTTCTAATAGGCCAACCTAGCCGGGTTTTGTGGGTTCGACTCCCACCACGCATACGCCAATCCCGCCGCAACCACTTTTTTACATAACGTATCTAAGTACTACTGGTACTATGGGTACTACTGGTACTGCATAAGTAAAGGCTAAATATTCTTTAGCACTTTCTTCTATAGTGGTTAAATTTTCACCATATGTCAACTTTACTTTACACAGTCATTAATTCCTGACATTCAAGCACCATGAGTAAAAAACTATCGTTCAACCTTGCCAAGGTGAAAAAAGCGTACTCCACAATTTACTTGACTTCAAGGGATACATGCCTAAATCTTGTGCAAAGCTGGTTTTTTCCTGCCGCTTGCCTGTTATGCGCGCAACCAATGCAATCAAACCGGGATTTTTGTTACGGCTGTGAGCGATCGCTCCCGCATTTAGGAAAAACTTGTCCGCGCTGCGCCGCTGTTTCGGAATCTATAAAACCCTGCGGCCGCTGCCAAAAACAGCCGCCGGCCTATGCGCGGGCAATCGCCCTATTTAGCTATGCGCCGCCGATCGATCATCTTATTCAGGGATTAAAGTATGCCGGTAAGTTAAATAATGCGCGCGTTCTGGGAGAACTGATGGCGGCGAAAGTGGCATCGGTCCTCCCCCAACCTGATGTGATTATGCCCGTGCCGTTACATCCCACGCGCCTGCGCGAGCGCGGCTACAACCAATCGCTGGAACTCGCGCGGCCGATTGCGCGCCGCTTAATGCTCCCGCTTGATTATCGCTCAGTAAAACGCATACGCGCGACTCCGCCGCAGACCGGCCTTTCATTGACAGAACGTGCGCGCAACGTGCGCAACGCGTTTGCGGTTACACAACCGTTAGCGGGTTTGCATATCGCGTTAGTCGATGACGTGATGACCACGGGCCATACGGTGAATGCGCTGGCTGCATGCCTGCGCAAAGCCGGTGCGGCGCGGGTTGATGTGTGGCTGGCGGCGCGCGCTTGAGCTATTGACCCGGCACGATTGCTCTTGAACGAAGGCAACCGGCGAGGGCGTTTTATGGCCTCAGTGACCGCCTGGGCGTGCCGGGTCAATAGCGAAAATCATAGGGATTTTAGGATTATTGAGGCGGCAAGGCGGCTTCGACCAGGGCCGTGATGGAAATGGCCGATCGGACATATTCAAGTTGTTTCGTGCCGCCTCAATAATCGAGGCGGTTTTTAAGCTGCGCCAGGCGTTGATCGACGTAGCCTGTGAGTGTGGAGTTTAACGTGCCGCTTTCGCGTGCGTGCCTATACGCCTCGGCCGCGGCGCTCCAGGTTTTCTCCGCTTCTAGCGAAATGCCCAAGCCGGCCCACCATTTGCCTTCCTGCGGCCGTAAACTAAGCGCCTGACGGTAACCCTGCACGGCATCGGCGTGGCGCCCGCTGCGTTGATAAAGCGTAGCTAGGAATGCGAGAAACTCCGGGTCTTTTTGCACCGATGACCGCACCTGTTCAAGCGTGGATAGGGCTTTTTGTTCCGCGCCATGCTCGACATAAAGCCGTGCCAATAATTGCGCGAACGGATAATATTCAGGCGCCTTTTCGATGCCCTGTTCCAATAATTGCTGCGCCTCAAGCCAGCGTCCGCTTTCCAACAGCACGCTTGCCAATAACTCGCGCGCCTTAACGTGCGCCGGATTATAGCTAAGCGCGGATCTAAGTTCCGCTTCTCCCACGCCGGGCATTCTCTGTTTCAGGGCAATAATCGCGGCGCGATAGGTGTTTTCCGCTTGCTCTTCTTGTGTTAACGGCCGCACTTTTTTATCCATTACCCCGTCTTTGACGGATTCCGGTTTACGCGTAGCTGCATCGCGGTTTGCCGCAGCCACCATGGGCACGGCCGGGCGCGGGCGTGGTTTGACCGCGGGAATAATAGGTTTGGCCGGCGGAGATTTTTTAGCTGCAGCCGGCACCGGCTTTTGTGCAGATTTGCTCTCCGGCTTAGGCGGCGGCACCATAACAACAACGGGCTCCATCGAGGCATCGGCCTTTTGCCGCGCGCTTCTTGCCGCAACCACCGGCAGGGCGGTTACCCATTGATAGGCCTGTTGATACAACTGCCTCAACTCTGTTTCCCGCTCGCCCCATGCATACACGGCACCCGCGACGGCAATGACGAGGAACAACAGAATCAAAATCCCGGGGCGCGCGCGCCGCCGTCTGCGTCGTGCCGGGCGCAAATCTTCAAAAACCAGTTTTTTGGGTCTGCCGACCGGAATATCGCGCGCCTCCAGGTCGGTGAGCATTTGATTGATCAGACTCACAACGAGTGTGTCCAGAACAAGGCGCCGACCGAGACCAGCAAGGCGCCGACGAGCGCCGCGGTATATTTAATCAAGCGGCTGACCTTACTCATTATTGTCCTCGTCGACTCGGTATCTCGCGCGGCAAGCTGAACATGATGGATTTCTACCGTTGACGCGCCCTCACCAAAAGCCGCCATCAATGACTTGTGCGCCAGGATATTGATCAATCGCGGCACGCCATGGCTTAGTTTAAACAAGCGTTTCACCGCGCGGCTCGAGAATAACCGGGCGCCGCGATAGCCGGCAATGCTTAGACGATGCGCAAGATAGTAATCGACATCATCGAAACTTAAAGGCACAAGCGCACACGAGAAGCTGATGCGTTGTTTAAGCTGGCGGATGGATTCTTGGTTCAGGCGCACGTCCAGTTCCGGCTGGCCGAATAAAACTACCTGTAATAGCTTGCGTTTACCGGTTTCGAGATTGGTCAATAATCGCAACGCCTCGAGCGTCTCCAGCGGCAAGGCCTGGGCTTCGTCTAAGCACAGGATAACGCGTTTTCTATCGGCATACGTGTCCACCAAAAATTTGGTCAACAATTTCAAGAGCTGGTGCTGATTCAGGCTCGGCTCGTAGTCGATGCGCAGTTCATCGGCCAACGCCAACAGCAAAGTGATGGGCTCCAAATAAGGATTGGGAATGTAGGCCGTCACGAAATTCCTATCCACGGCCAGGGCATCGAGAAATTTGCGGCACAGAAGCGTCTTGCCGGTGCCGACTTCGCCGGTAACTTTGATAAAACCTTCGCCGCTGCGTGCGGCCACTAACAGGGTATTTAATGCATCCTGGTAAGAAGAATGGGCGAAAAGAAAACTGGTATCCGGGGTAATGGAAAACGGAAGCTCATCTAAACCGAAATGTTTAATGTACATAAGTCCACCTTAACTCTTACCTGATTTTGCTCACACGTTCTTGCGAGTCCTGCACCGCCTCGTTCCAAACCTGGTTACCTTCAACGAAAGTCGGTTTTAGCAAGATGACGAGTTCCTTTTTAATCCGCGTGACTCTTTTATGTTTAAACAAGTTCCCCAATAAAGGAATGTCTCCCAAAAACGGCACCGAGGCATTGTCTTCGGTGCTGCCTTCTTTCATCAGGCCGCCGATCACAATGATCTGGCCGCTGCTGGCGCGCACGATATTATCCGATTCCTGTATGGAGCTCACCGCCGACGGCAAACTTAGATTACCCGCGCCCGCCACGCTCACGTTGATGGTCTTTTGGGTAACGTCATTCACCGACGGATGAACATGTAGAACGATATTGCCGACATCGTCGATCTGCGGCGTTACATCGAGCGCGATGCCGGAGAAAAACGGCGTCAACTCGGCGGTAACCGTCGGTTGACCACCGATGACGCTGCTAGGAGTGGCTGTGGTGTTGGTGACGAAAAATTCATCGGTGCCGACTTTGATTACCGCCTTTTGATTATTGACCGTGGAGACACGCGGACTGGACAGCACGTTGACTTTGCCTTGTGTCTTTAATAGCTCAACAAACGCCGCGAAATTGTTGGCCTGGACGGCGAGACTAAACACACCGCCAAAGGCGGAGGCATTGGTGCCTGATATAGGGCTAAAGATGCCGGTGGTCGGATCAAGCTTACCGGTTTGGCCCGCGATTTCGCTCTTTCCGGTAGCCAATGACGTGCCGCCGCCCACTTGCCCAGCCGTGTAATTCACCCCATGGCTACTGCCCAGATTCGCCCAATTAATGCCCGTCTGGAACCCATCATTAAGCTCGACATCGAGAATCTTGGCCTCCAGGATGACTTGGCGGTTCAAGCTGGCCTGGGTAATGCCGAGAAAATCTTCCACCACGCGCAGTTCGTCCGGCATCGCGCGAACGATGAGGAGCCCGGCCTGTGGATTCGCCACGACCTTGCGCCCGGGCCCGGCTTCGATGATGCTTTTCACCGTCGCTTCCAGCTCTTTCCAAAAATCAGCCAGCGATTGGGTTTGAACCTGGATACCGGCAGAACTGGTTTGCGTACCCGTAGTGCCGGCGGCGGTTGTCGTGGCTGTTACGGACTTGGTTAGGCCGTTAGCGGCGACGCGCGTATCGGAATTCCCCCGGCGCACGAGGTTAAGGTAGTTCACCGGAAATAAACGCGTCTGCATGCCGCGCGCCAGCACTAAAAAGCGATTGCCTTCGCGCTTATATTCATAACCGTAAACCTTGCGAATCGTCTCCATCGCCTCCGGTACGGTGGCATTCTTCAAATTCAAAGAAATGGTTCCGGCCACCTCCGGATGCACCACCATGCTGTATGGTGTGCCTTCGACTAGGCCAATAAATACCTGGCGCGCCGGTGCATTGTTTACGGCTAAATCAAAATGGGGTTCCAGCGGCGTGGTGCCGCCTTCGGGGACAGTGATTTGGATAGGCGGCAACAAAGCCTGATTGACATCGGCGGGCACGCCGCCGTTTTTTGTGCCGGCCTTTTTCGCCTGCGATAGGGCTTGATCTATATCCCTGCCGACCGATTTATTCCAGCCATAGGGAGTGCCGCAACCGGCGAGAAGCATAGCGATAACCAGCGCCAGGGCGAGTTGAAAAAACTTATTCTGTGCCTTCATGGGGTGTCATTTCCTGTTATTACTTTTCGCTCTTTTTCCAATTTGGGCAATAAACGCAAATGGATTTCTTGCCCGGCGTTATTCAAAATAACCTCGTAGGGCTTAATATCAATAACCACCGCCTGCCCTATGGTTGCGCCGACACGCAATGCGCGCCCGTTAATGATGGCAAGCTTGCGCGTTGGAGAAACCAATGTGGACTGTAAAACAAATCCGCCAACACTATAACTAGCGCCTTCTTCCGCGCTTGGACGCGTCGGATCGGCAAAGCTCAAGGATTCATCGGCCAAAGCCGGCGCCAGAGCAGCCAGCGCGGTGAATATGCTGATAACGGGAGCCACTTTCATATCTGTATCCTTACAATTATCGTGCCAGTTTCGCTTAAGCCCCTATCCAGCCCTGTTGCAGACTTAAGGTATAAACAACCAGCGTAACGGTGGAAAAAGGGTAAGTTTCTGTTTGTAGCGAGACTTCGCTCCAAAACATCTTCCACGGCAGCGACTCTAGTGCGCGCAAATAATTTACGATATCGGCATAGCGGCCTTTAAATTGAATACGCATGCCATGTTTATACACAGGCTGCTGAGGAACCGCGGCTTTAACGCCGTCCTTGGCATCCAATAACGGGACGGGCGGCAGATTTTCCACTCGAATAACTTCCAGCGCCCGGTTCCTTTTCAATACCTGCTCGACTAACCGCGCCATCTCTTTCGGCGGCACCAGGCCTTGGGTCATGCCGGTAACGGACGCGTCCAGGGAGCCCAGTTTTTCTCGCAGAATCGAAACACGGCTGCGCTGCCCGCTGCCGACTTTCGAATTTTCCTCTGCGATAACCTGAATCTGCTTATCAAAAACCTGCATCTGTTCACGTTTGCTTTTCAGTTCCTTTCCCAGGCGCGCTTGTTCCGCCTGTAAGGGAGCCAAGAACACCATCGACGCAAACGCGTATAGAACGCCCATGACTACAATGAATAGCATAGCGCGCTCGCGCAGCAGCATTTCATCGATAATCTCAGCGAGTTTTTTTAGTTGTAATTTAAGTGCGTTCATTGCATTTACCGACCGGCACTGGCGCCCGTGGCTATCAAAAACTCAATATAAGAAGCACCGCTGTCTTTCTGCTTCGCATCCGGCCGGGTTATTTGAAAGGTATGAAACTCCCTGCCGGCGAGCGATTTTTCCCTGCTAAGTTTTTGGATGTACTGCGGCACTAACTCCGGCGTCGTACTGCGGCCTTGCAGCGTCATTTTTTCGCCGGCGCCAACGATGTTAAATGCAGTCAACCATGTCCCGGAAACGTGTTGGCGCGCGAGCGCGATAAAAAAATCCGAATAGCCGCGCGTGTTTGCAAAGCTTCCTTGCTTCAGTAGACCGGCGATCTGCTCGCGCACGGCGATCTCTGTTTCCAACCGGCCGATCTCGTCACCGGCGGAGAACCGCTGGGCGATGTCCTCCATCCGTTTTGCCGCCGAGGCGCTTTGTGCGTCCGCCTGCTTTACCGCTGCGCGTAATGAATTTACTTGCCAAAACAAAAAAGCGTAGATAATAACGACGCCTGCCAGCAGTAACCCGCTTGCCTGCAGCATGGCTACGGCGGAGAAGCGCTTCTGCTCCTTCCTAAAAATTGGCGAGTAAAGATTAATCTGCTGGATCATAATGATTTTTGCTCCTGCCGCAGCGCCGCACCCAGAGTGGTTAGGCATTTTGTCTCCAGGATCGGTTGGATGCCGCTGTCAAACTCCAATAGTTGTTCCAGATCCATTATCCCCGCTTTGGCATTAAGATTAGCGTTCAAGTAATCGAGCAGGCCGGGTACCTCGATACCAAGCGGCGCCAATATTAAATTAACTATCGGGGCTTGGCGGAAGTGGCCATCGAAATAATCCAGCGAACGCTGTACCTCAAGCACAATACGATCAAAATAACCGGTAAGATCTACGCCCTGTTGCAGGGCATCGAGACCGACATCCACGCTGCGACTAAAATAAATCTCACCCTGTTTGGTTAAAGTAATTAGCCCGCTGTTCGCGAAAAACGATAAAAACACCACGCCATTGGCATCTTCCGGCAACAGCGCGGCAAGATTTCTCTGCGCAAGCTCGGGAATATCGATAATATCGAGGTTAATTCCCGCGGCATTCATCATGTCTGCTCGCTTTTGAATCGCCGCGTTACGCGCAACCACGGCGTACATTGAGCGCGTCTTGCCGCGGGTGTTGTCGCCGGGCAAATCGAACACATCGATGGTCGCATCATTGATATGAAAATCGATTAAATCCTTAACGCGCCAGCGCACCGCTGATTTAAGCTCCTCCGTGGGCACATCGGGCGCTTCCGTCAATAACAACTGATAATCGGTTTCCTCCAAGGTGGTGGTACAGCGCGCGTGTTTAAGACGATAATCGCCTGCCAAGCGCGCGAGCACTTTCTCTGGGCTGTCGCCGTCGTTCCAGGACCGGAAGTCGCAAGCGATAATATGCGGCCGACCGCCCGGCTCATGCAGCGCGTTCACCAGACACACACCATCCGCGCGCAAATCAACCGCGGTTAGCCCTGGCGATACCTTGCTTTTATTAAGAAACGAAAACAGAATTGCCTCCTCCGGGGGAGCTATTGATCCATGTATAAGTAATATCCGATCTTACCAATGATCGATGTAGGTTGGGTTAAGCCGCGTAAGCGGCGAACCCAACAAAATCATAGGTTTTAATGGGTCCGCTCCGCTTGACCCATCCACCATGACAATGTGCGAGAGAGAACATTACTCTTGTATTCATCAATAGCAGCCACCCTAACTACCTTACTTATTTACTTACTTAAGTAATAGCAGAAATTCCGCAAGTAACCTACTGTTGGTAATGCTATTTTTAAGCTCAGGTCTTTATAGTGCTGTGCTTGATCCTTTAGGTCAAAACCCAAATTGTTGGGTTATTTTTAGAGTTGACCTTCGCCTCCGGCAGACCCGGAAACCGTTCCACGGCGGACATAATTCGCCGATTTTCGGCAGTTTCCGGCACAGTATTAAGATAACGGTACAAACAACCTTGGTGAGAAACATGCGCACGGTCGAGTACCTAACCTGATGCATCACCAAATGTCTTGCCTTTATTTTCATACTTTAGCTATCTCTGATTAACTTTAGGATGGGCCGCAACCAAGGCGAGTTTATTGTTGTCAGATTCCACGCTCGGAATGACAAATACGACTTAATCAGAGCTTTCGTTATTATAATGAGACTCAAAGAATCTATTTAATTCATCATTAAATCATCATAGGGGAAACTATGAAAACCACAGTAGCCGAACGCGGACAGGTGACCATCCCCAAGATCTTACGGGAAAAACTGGGGATACGACCTGGCGCGGTTTTGGATTTTCAGATTCAAAACGGAAAATTGGTTGCAACGAAAGTAGCCAATACTGATTCCGTAGAACAAGTTTACGGCTGTCTTGGGACCGGCCTGAGTACAGACGCCCAATTAAAAGAATTGCGGGGTAAAGCTTGATTACGGCGGTCGATACCCATGTCGTGCTGGATATCTTCGGCGCCGATGCCAAGTTCGGACCCGGCTCGAAGGCCGCGCTCAAACGTTGTCTCGGGGAAGGCGCATTACTTGCTTGTGATGTAGTCTGGATTGAAACCGCGACTGCCTTTCCGGAAGAACAAACGTTTCTAGCCGGGATGCAAACATTGGACGTAACATTTTCGCCGATTAACCAAGAAGCTGCTCTGGTCGCCGCCAAGGCGTGGCGAAAATATCGTAACGAGAGAGGCAAACGGCAGCGTGTGGCGGCGGATTTCTTAATCGGCGCACACGCCCTCAGCCAATGCGACCGCCTACTGACGCGGGATACAGGGTTCTATAAGGAATATTTCGGCAAAATACGCATCGTTGATCCGTCCATATAGCAAGCCTGCGCGTATCGCCATCCCAAAACCGAAAATCGCACGCAATAATGCGCGGACAGCCCCGCTTTAACTCGCCTGCTGAACCTCCGCGGCAATCGCCGCCCCAAAATCTTTTTCCGCGACCGCAAGATCGTATTGCGCTTGTAAGTTAATCCAGACGCGCGCGCCCGTTCCGAAGTAATGCCCCAAACGCAGCGCTGTGTCTGGCGTGATTCCACGCTGTCCATTAAGAATTTTCACGATGCGGCCGGAAGGCACGCGCAAAGCGAGCGCCAAACGATTCGCGGAAAGACCGCGCGCATCGAGCTCGTCTCTTAAGATTCGGCCGGGATGAACAGGTACCATATCAACTACCCTCGGTGATAGTCAGTTATTTCTACGTCATAGACGTCGCCATCTTTAAATCGAAAGCAGATTCGCCAGCGGCCATTGACGTTTATAGCCCACTGCCCCGCTCGATCACCTTTAAGTTTGTGAAGACCCATGCTTTTAAGGGGACTTATCTCACGCAGATCCGTCACGGCGTTAAGGTACGCGAGCCGATTCTGGGCAACCCTGACGTCGAGACCTCGAAAAGGCGAATTCTTGCCTTCGATATGAAACCGTTCCGACGCCCGGTTTGCCCAGGTCTTTATCATACCGTAATAATACTACGCCGAAGGTAGTATCACAAGCGATTCTATGTTATCGCGTCTTACGGGCCACCACAACGTATATCGAACGCGTCTTGCCACGGGTGTTGTCGCCCGGGCAAACCGAAGACATCGATAGTTACATCGTTGACTTGGAAATCCGATCAGACCTTTAACGCGCCGGCGAGCGCCCCGAATTCTTTTTCTGCCACGGCGTGGCGCCTCTTTCGACCGCTTAATTCGTTCGCGGCTGGATATGGGCCTTTACCTTGATTTTCTTCTTCCGTGCTCGCGCCAAATCGTAATTCATTTGCAGTTGCAGCCAGAACTCCGGCGCTGTTCCAAATGCCCCGGAAAGCCGCAGCGCCATTTCGGACGAAATCCCGCCGTGTCCGTTCAATATGTCGGAGAGCGTCTTTCGCGTAACCCCGAGATCCTTGGCCGCCTGCGTTACAGTCAAGTTTAACGGCGTTAAATACATTTCCCGAATGATCTCGCCGGGATGGCTTGGATTGCGCATCATACAAAAACCTCGCTAGTGATCCATGTATAAGTAATGTCCGATCTTTAACAATGATCAATGTAGGTTGGGTTAAGCCGCGGTAGCGCTGGGCAGGAGCCCGAGTGTCGCGAAACACAGGGATGTGTTTGAGCGACCGGCGAACCCAACAAAATCATGTGACAATATGCGAGATAGGACGTTACTTTTGCATTTATCAATAGTGATAATCTAAACAATTCACATCGGTAACATCGCGGCCGTCGAAACGGAAGGTTACGCGCCAATTGCCGCTAACCATAGCGCGTAGTGGTCTTTCAGATCGCCCTGAAGAGGGTGTAAACCAAGCGCGGGAGAGTTTAAGTCGTGCGGCTCGCGCGCTGCGTCTAACATGGACAATATCAATCTTAATCGGTTAGCGTGCTCTGGCTTGATACCACTCTTTTTGTCTTGCTCGTAAAAAAGTTTCAATCCTTTATGGCGGATCCGCTTAATCATTTAAACATATTGTAACCTGTATAGTGGCACTATACAAGCGCGATCTGTGCGTATTGCGTAAAATTCAGGTATATCATTAGGGTTGGCGGTACCACCAAGGATAAAAGCGATGCATCGGAAATATCGATACCGTGCTTGACATCCACTTTAATTTCCTTACTATTAAGTAAGGAATTTCTCCTAGGTAAGAAATATGCCAAGCGCAACGGTTACTACCAAAGGCCAAATCACCATACCAAAGGAAGTGCGAGACCAATTGCGTTTGGAAACCGGCGACCGGGTCGATTTTGTGATCACGCAAACCGGTGAGATCTTGCTAAAACCGGCCACGCTCCATGTCGGCGAACTCAAGGGTATTCTGCGGCGAAAAGGCCAAAAACCCGTTACCGTTGAGGCAATGAACGCGGCCATTACGCGACACGCAAGCCGCCGGCGGTGATTGGTCTCGATACCAATGTGTTGGTGAGATACCTGGCGCAAGACAACGCGCGCCAGGCCGCGGTCGCCACGCGACAAATTGAAGCCAATCACTGCTTTATTAATTCGATCGTACTCTGTGAATTAGTGTGGGTGCTCGATGCCGCGTATGGATACGATCGGCGGGAGATCGCGGGGGTCATTGAAAAAATCCTGACGACGACCGAATTTGAGATCGAAAATGTTGACCACGCATGGGCGGCCTTAAAATATTACCAAGGCACGAAAGCCGATTTCGCCGACTGCCTGATCGCGCACGTCAATCGCGCGAGGGGATGCGAAAAAACCATCTCCTTTGATAAAGGCGCGGCCGCGTTAAGCGGTTTCGCAATACTCCCTAATTCCTAAAAACCGACGCAGGTCATAGCGATGGATTTCTTAATCGGTGCGCACGCCCTCGCCCAGTGCGACCGCCTACTGACGCGGGATCGGGGATTCTATAAAGAATATTTCGGCAAAATACGTATCGTTGATCCGGCCGTACAGCAAATCTGGGATGCAGCTATCCTGAAACCGGAAGTCACGAGCGATGACATCCCCGTGATTAGGGCGATCAGTGTCCATTCTGACTAATCAAAGATGCGGCATCCTGTAAAAGTATCTGAACGGCGACACCGGTGACGTGCTTCCCCGCCTGCGCGTTCACTTCATTAATGAACGCATTTAGGATATTTGTCACTGCCGGTCCGGTAGCTTTCTGTGCCGCCTTGATCTTCTGAGACAGGGAATTCGCAACTCCCTGATTGTCGATCAGACCGAGTTGAAGAAGGTTATTGATATCCGCCAAGGTGCTATTAAAGCTCGCCAGCAGGACAGCGGAAGACACCGAACCCGCCGACGAAGCAAACTGTACTCGGTACAACGTGGTTGAGCCGGGCCCTGCTACACCTTGCAGCAAAATAGACGGTTGCGCACTGCCATCCTGCGAAAAGGCTCGAATCGATAACGAATAGGTGGCGAGTTTTGTCCCATTCACGTTGATATTAAAAGTGCCTTGCTGGGGTTGAAATATTGGGATCTGACGATCAACGTTGGTCCCCGACATACCCGTCACATCGTCGTCTATCGAATCCGAGAAATAGGCGGAACCCGGAATTGCTTGCAATATGGTTCCAAGGTTCGGATCGCGGCCAGTTAGATTTCCAGTTGGGTCGGCCACTATGAGATCCGCGTTGTTATCAACACCAATATCCAGTTCACTAATATCGCCAGGCGGATCCTTAACTACGCCCCGCGTCACAAATTCATTATTGAACACATCCAAACTCGTGTTTGATGCGCAGCTAGGATCGATAATCGAATAGTGCAGTGTTCCACCTGAGTCAATCTGTTTTCCCGTAACAAGAACGAAATGCCCGGGGTCGCTTGGAGCTGGAAGACCACCGGAAGGAACACAGTTATTAGGCTTAAGGCCCGCAACACCTACGATCACCGGATGTGGATCAATACCACAGAGTGCGTCATTAACTTGCTTAAATGCTCCGGTTGGGCTGAGGATCGAATCGTTCCGAGAATATTTTGCACCACCCAGCGTGTCAAAACGCATTTGCTTAGGCTTTGGAAATGATGAAGCCGGATTAGTAGGATCCGAAGCATCGCGGGTTGCAGGTCCCCAGTTTACACCTCCATTCCTAAGATAATCCGTATCGAATTTAGTCATGAAGTCGTTGAGGGTGAGGGGGTTGTTTACCACCCCAACAAAATTCAGTGACATGGATAATGCAGTCATTGCACATCCTAGTTGGCCGATCGTAAAACCAGGCCTGTGGTCGTAGGGTTCTGGCCCCCAGGGCAGGTCCGCCTGGCCTTCTCGTGTAACCTGAACACCGCAGCTGTTATTGGCAGGCGTCGCCAAGAAGGCGTGTGATACAGTAAAATGTGGGCCAAAAAAACCGGCGCCGGCAATCTGACCGTTGTCGTTAATCGCCGTTGGTTCTAGAGGGATCCGTGTCCATGTTCCATTGCTGTAAAGAAAGGAACCGGCGAAACCACTGTTGTCGATCCCATTGCCATATGCGTCTCCCACCACTTGACCTTTGTTGTTGATGCTGATTGCAAGGAAGCTTGTGGTTCCGGGTGGGGTCCCGAGGTCGGTCATCACCCCATTGCTATAAATAAAAGTATGCTGAGTTATTTGATCGATGTCCGAAATACCGGCCACTTGGCCGTTGTCGTTAATAGCGACAGCGTTACTGGTCAATCCGCCCAAGGTCCCGAGATCGGCCATTACACCGTTGCTGTAGAGGAAGGCATGGAACGGCACAAACGCACCGTTTGCAATGAAGGATAGACCGACGACTTGCCCACTGTTGTTGACGCCTAAGGCTCGCGTAAATGTTCCGCCCAAGGTCCCGAGATCGGTCATCGTCCCGTTGCTCCAGAGGAAAGCGTGTTCCGGCACAGTCGTCGGATCAGGGGGGAAAACGAATTTTCCCACCACCATCTGGCCGTTCTGACTGACGGCAGTAGCCACACCGCTATTCGCTCCGCTCAACGTACCCAGATCAGTCATCACCCCGTTGCTCCAGAGAAAAGCGTGTAGTACTCCGGTGTTGGTTTGCGCTCCACCTACAACTTGGCCGTTGTCGCTGATAGCGGTAGCAACGCTATTTCTCCCGCCCAACGTGCCGAGGTCAATCATCACCCCGTTGCTCCAGAGAAAAGCGTGACTTGCGGTGTCACCTGCGATACTGGCGCCTCCCACCACTTGTCCCTTGTTATTGATACCTAAGGCACGGCTACTCGTACCACCCAAAGTGCCAAGATCCGTGAGGGTGTAGTCCACCGCCCACGCAGGAGTGGCGAATATCAGACTTGCTAGAGCCAAGAGTACCAACCGCGCCCAAGGAAAGCGCGAGCATTTCGTGAGTTTCATGATCTTCTCCCTACAACTGAAATGAGTGGTCGAATGCGTTGAGTTTTTATAGTTCTTGTAGTTTCAATTGACTATAGACCACATTGATTGCCTGAG
>WNFH01001818.1_pt1 | contig 14631 bp, 14 predicted proteins | sample 5400411 | NCBI WGS metagenome assembly WNFH01 (sample SAMN13153347, study PRJNA577476) | soil metagenome | isolation source: 200 cm saprolite under Douglas fir tree site 2 hole 3 | place: USA:California | collected 2015-04-18
ACCGGACATGCGCGCTGCGGCATTCGCAGCCGCGAAACTTTCCAGAGCCTCCCGGACCTCGTAGATCTCCCGGATGTCGCGCGGCGTCAGGACACGGACAAAAGCACCCTTGTTCGGAACGATCCGAACCAGCCCATCGTGATTGAGTTTCCTCAAAGCCTCACGGATGGGAGTTCGGCTCACCCGGAGGCTTTCCGCTAGGTCTTCCTCAAGAAGCGGCTCTCCAGGGTGCAGCCGTGATAAAACAATATCCTCCTTAATCTTGTCGTAAACCATGTGGAAAAGAGAGCGACTTGTCGAGGCACCGTTAATTGGTGTGCAAAAGAGGGAACTAAGGTCGCAGATCCTCCAGGTAGAGATTATCGTCCAGCGCTGTACCCAAACCCTTCTTTTCGGCCTCCTGCACGACAAAGAGCGCGGCAGAGGCATACCAGATGCCCAAACCCGTATTGTGCTTAAAAAAGATCCTCTGATCTCTTCTCTCTCTTCCCGCGACCTTTCCTCCGATAATATCTTTCAGCTCAACGACCTTGTCCCAAGCGACAAGCCCCGCTCCACGATAGGCCAGTAAAGGTCTCCCTGCCTGTCCGCCAACGCCTGGCTTTTGGAATTGACCACAACCAGGTCCGCACGGGTCAAGGTCTCGTCATCAACCTCGCGCCTCTGGTCAAAGAGATCTCCACCTACTATTGAAACCACCGTCATTCCCGGCTCAAACCATTTGCCGAAGAACGCAGGATAAAAGGCGTTTGTGGCCACGAGGACCACGGGAGAAGACTTCACGGCCTCTTCAGCGGTCTGAGTCGGTATCACGCTCACTCCCAACCTCTCTGCCATCTCGCGGGCGAATAGTTCCCGGTGCTCGGGTGTGGGACTATAGACTCTGACTCTCTTTAGATTTCTTATGTGAGAGATCGCCTCGAGCTGACCACGGGCTTGCCATCCGGAGCCGATCACGCAGGCCTCATCGATGCCTTCCTGAGACAGATATTTTACGCCCAACCCCCCAGTGGCGCCGGTGAGCAACTGGTTGATGTAGCCGTCCTGAAGGATAGCACGCAGGCTCCCATCCTCAATGTTGAAGAGCAGCACGACTCCGAGGTACCGGCCTCCCTTAACATCGGGAATCTTTTCCCGCCTCTTGATGCCAGTCCGGGTCACATGAAGGACAATATCCGATGAGAGCCGCACCGCATAGACGCCTTCCTTGTGCAGCCCTCCCTCGATCGATTTAAAGCGGTTGGTCAGAAAAACAGCCATAGTATTTAATCTCTGATCTTCTGGAGAAACCATTCTGCGGGAAGATCCCTTCCCAAATCTTTCACTTTGGCCAGCTCATACGCCTTTGAAGCCACCGCCGCGAATTGAATTCCCACGCCGCCATTGTCGAAGAAAGTGATCTGCGCCTCATGGGTCCGGCCGTTGACAGCGCCTACGATTACCTGATCCAGCGTAGCTTGCGCCTCTTTCGCTGCGTACTGGAGCTTGTCCCAGCCCTTGCTTCGCCCTAACTCCTCCGCACCTGCCAGGACCTTTCTCTGAAACAGGTTATTGGAGGTGCGCACAATGAGATCGACTCGTCTGAAGACCTCGCTTTCATACTCGATCATCCCCCCGGAGCGGAGATTGACCAAAAACATGCCAGGCTCTAACCAGTCGGCCTTGACCACCGGAGCCATAGAATCCGTGCAGGTGGCCACAATGGCGGCGCCCTGCACCGCCTTTTTGGCTTCGTCCACAGGCTCCACTTCGATCCCCAAGGCCTCGCTCATCTCGCGTGCATAGGCCTCCCTGTGTTCCTTATTGGGACTGTAGACTCGCACTTTCCGGATCGACCGCGCGACGCTGAAGGCGGTGAGATAGCTCCTCGCCATGCCTCCAGAGCCTATCATCCCCAATGTATCCGCGTCTGGCCGCGCCATATATTTGGCCGCCACACCAGCAGTCGCCCCCACCCTCATGTGCTGTATGTAACCATCCTGAAGAATCGCGAGCGGCTCGCCATGGTGCGTGCCGAAAAGGACGAGGAGGCCGCAGAAGGTACCCGGAGTCACGCAGTACTTCTCTTCAGTCTCAAGCTCACCCTTCTTTACCCAATACATTACATCTGACATGAGCCGAACGCAGTAGGACCCAGACTTCTCAATGGCGCCGATCATGGTTCTCGGGCGATAGTATTCTTCCGGAGAAGAGGGTGTTGGTATCCAGAAATCAATGACATCGAAAAACGCAGCCCTTCCGTAATGCATCTCGGCGAAGGCCTCCTCGATCGCCCCCATGCAGTCCTTCATGCCGAGAACGCTCTTAATCTCTTCATTGTTGAGAAAGAGAACCATGTCCTGATCCTTTCTGGCGGTCATCTGGATCGGCCAAGCTCGCCCTCCAACTCCCGCAACATCGAATTGTCCAACATCTCCTCAGGCCTTAATCTCTTCGCCTCGGGCCGGCTCTCTCCGATAAAGTCGATGATCGGTTTGAGTCCGGGTAAAGAGACCAAAGGAATGCGGCGCGCATACTTCTTCACGTACTCCACATAGGTGGCGTCCAAAACCTCCCTGTCATCAGTCCTGGTATATCGCGCCAGCACGGTTTTGGCCTTGGCCGGATCCTGATTGGCGAGATCGAAGGCCGCGACGATCGCTCGGAGAAATTTTTTTAACTCGTCGCGGCGCTCGCGGAGTAACGATCTCCTGCAGATAAAAGTCCCCATATTGAAATCAAGCCCGATCTCCTCCGTGCTGAGAAGCTCCCTCATGCCCAGCCTCTTGGCCTTTAAAGAGGATGGCAGGGAGATCATTCCGCCATGGATCAGGTTGTTCTGCATGGCAGCCAGGATCTCTGGGATGCCTCCGGCCTGCACCAGCGCGACATCCCGGACAGGTTCCATGCCATACTTTCGGATCATGTAGCGCGCGGCGAAATCAGAGACCGAGCCAAAACGAGACACGCCGATCACCTTGCCTCTGAGATCCTCAATTCTAGCGATGGAAGGCACTACATAAAAAGAGGTTACGAGCTTGTCGTACTGGGAGCCGACCATCACCAGGTCGGCCTTGCTGAGATTCGCCTCAACGACCGTGGGGGCCGCTCCTTGAATGATCTCCAGATCGCCGCTGATGAGCGCCTGCACCGCCCTAGAGCTAGCCGCAATAAAGACCGTCTCCACGTCAATGCCGTTCTTGCGAAAAAGGTCCGCCTCTTTTACGACCCACAAGATCGTGTGCACGCCACTGATCGCGGTATACGCCATGCGCAATTTATCCGCGCGGGCTTCGAAGGCCACCGCGGATAAGAGAAAAAGACTCAAGCCAAGTGTGACCCCTGTTTTTAATGTCATGGGTCTACCTCTTTATGCCGGAAAATCTCCGGAGAAACAGAATCCTTTCTTTCAAGGATGATAGTCCTGTGTGAACCGATCCACGGGAAGCTCTCGTCCCATCCCTCTGTTTTTCGCCTCCTGGTAAATTCGATAGGCCACAGCGGTCAGCTGAAGCCCATCGCCCCTATCACTCGCTCAGTAACTTGAATATAGACTCCGGATAAATCCCGATTTGTCCAGGGAGCGGATAAAACTGTCTTCAATAAAATCCTTTGCCTTTAGGCCTTTTGCCCTCGGCTCTTTCTCCGCCAACGTGTTGATTATTGTTTGAATACCGGGTTCGCTTGGGTAGGGCGCCCTTTCTAAGATGTCGACAGCAAAAGTCTGATAGGCCTCTTCCAGGGCTTCACGGTCAGAAACTTTAAGGTATTTTTGTAGTATCCGAATACTCTCCTCCTTCCGAGTCTTATAAAAATGGATGCCCTCGATATAGGATTTGACCACACGGGCCACGGTATCGGGGTGCTCTCTAACAAACTTTTCAGTAGCAATTAGGCCCGAGTGAAAATACGGAAGGTTCGTCTGGTCCAGCCTGGCCACGACTCTGAACCCTTCCTTTTTTGCTAGGTAGATTGCCGGCGCTTCGAAGACGCTCCCGTCTATCGCCCCCGCTTGGAGCGCCGTGAGACGAGCAAGACTGTTCCCGATCTGGAGAATCGCAACGTCTTTATCGGGGTTGAGGTTAAGCTGCTTCAATGCGACGCACAAAATAAAATCTGAGGAGGCGCCAAACCGGCTCACTCCAAACCTCTTATGCAAGAAATCTTGCGTTGACTTAAGCCTTTCAGAAACCATAAAGACAAACGGAATGCGATTGGACGATCCGGCTAAGGAGAAAAATTTTTCTGTAGAGTTCACCGTAACGGAAATCGGTGGTCCCATGCCCGATTGGGCAACCCGGACCTCGCCTGCAATTAAGGATTGAGTGACTGTAGTGGAACTTTGGATAAATATCAGGTGCACGTCCAGGCCATTCTTTTTAAAAAAACCTCCTTCATACGTGACCCAAAGGGGCGAGTTCGAGCCCGAAACGGCTCCATAGGCGACATTAATTTTTTCGGCACCTGCCGATCCAAACCAGAGGCAGAGAATCAGAAATACAAGCAGAGCCATATAACTTACCCCCATTCAGCCGACTTTTGTAAAAACCTCCTTACGGAACCAGATTCTGGCTGAACAGATCCGGGTCGAGCTCTTTTCCCCAACCTCGCTCTCTAGCGCGCCTTAGAAGAGAGGCCCCGGCAAGGGCATAGCTAGAACCCAGAACCGTATTGTGTTTAAAAAACGTAATTTGCTCCTTATTGCCCCTGGTATTTTCCCCTGACGAGATGACTTCGGTCATATCCAGGACTTTGTCCCACGGAAAGAGACGACGCTCCACTATGGGACCGTATATATCAGCCTGATGGTCGACGTAAGCCTGTTGTTTGGCAGTAATCATAATGACTTCACTTTTCTGAATGGACTCATCGTCAACCTCTCTTCTTTGATCATGAGCATCACCGCTTACAATAGAAGTAAAGTGAACCCCTGAATTGAGCCAGCGCCCAAACAAAACGGGCTCCACGGCATTTGTGGCTACCACAATGATATCGGCCTTTTGCAATGCCTCCTCTGGTTTTTTAACCCCCTCAATATCGATTCCCAATAGCCGGCCAAAATCTCGGGCAAAGGATTCACGGTGTTCAGAGGTTGGACTATAAACCCGGACCTTTCTAATTCTATAAACGCAAGCCAGGGACATAATCTGACCTCCCGCTTGCCATCCAGACCCTAAAAGTCCTATTATCTCTGAGTCTTGCCGGGCGATGTATTTCGTGCCAACTCCCCCTGTCGCTCCTGTAAGCATCCGATTCAAATAACCGTCTTGGAGTATCCCGGCGAGTTCTCCTGTATCGGAATTGAAAATCAGCAATAAACCTGTGTATCTACCCCCCGCGAGCGGTAGCTTCGAGCGCCTCTTTACGCCGTCAACGATCCTATGAATCACAATGTCTGAGCTCAGCCTGACAGCATACGTTTTGGAGATCGTACTTCCACCCTCTATCGACTTAAATAAATAGGCCTTGTCTTGACCGGGTTCCCCCAAATAGGTGTGGGTTTTGGAGATGATGCGTTCGCTGGCAAGTTGAGACCCAACCTCCCTGTGCGCTTCCTCCACCAGGTCGACGTATTCTCTCATCGAAAGAAGCTCTTCTACCTCTTCGTTGCTGAGCCAAAGAGTCATCATCGGTCTCCTCAAATTTGAACCATAGAGAATTCCATAATACTTAAGTCAAAGGCCCTTGGACTATCCGTTTAGTTCACCGGATCTAGAGCTCAACGGGAAGGCCGCTTCGCGCCCACTCCGCATAGGAGCCATCGTAAAGTCGAATATCAAAGCCTAACTGTCGGAAGGCCAAAAAGCCCACTGCGGCCCTCATCCCGCTTCTACAATAGGCGACAAGCTTATCACCTGGCCGGATATTTGAGGCCGCCATTACCTTTTCTAGCTTCTCCCTGGGCGCCAGGAAAACCTCCTGCTCAAGTAGATCTTTCCAGACGATGTTCTTGGCCCCCGGAATGTGCCCGGGTCTTCCCTCGGTATCGACCGCGCCAGTATATTCTTCGCGGCTTCTCAGGTCGATGAGCTTCGAGTCTGAACTGCGCTGGAGGAGATCCAGGGTCGCTCGGACGCTGGGATCGATCTCCGCCCTAAATTCTTTGGCTAGAGGCGGCACCGGCCGGTAAAAAACCTCCCTCCCCTCCTTCATCCAATGGCCAAGAAAAATATCCATCACCCGCACTTCCCTGCAGCCGAGGTACTCGAGAATCCAGACGAGCATCGATCCGGCCTGGCCGTCGTAGCCATCGTAGACCACTGGGATCCGCTCATGATCCAGGCCGGCGGCTCCAACCCACTGCGCCAGCTCTCTTTCCGATCTCAATTTCATGGCACCGTCAAAGGCGCCTCGGATCGGTATATTAACCGCGTTCTTCAAATGGCCCTGCAGCTATTTTAGGGGACTGCGAGGATCAAGGAGAAGCACCGATGGAGAGTCCAGGTGCCCTTCCACCCAATCTGCGTTGACCAAGGTAACCATGTTGTTAAAGTGCTTCGAATTCGGGTACGATTTTTGTTTGCCTTGCGACGGTCTGAGTCACCGGAGAGCCTTCGACCGCCAGCCTCCAGATCTCCCGGAGCGTCTTTTGGTCTGCATCCGCTCTAACGTAGATTTTTGCCTTGATCTCGGAATAGCCGGGATTGCCCGCGTCGCTTAAGCCGGCCCACTTCAGAATGTTATCGAAGTTACCCTCAAGAGCAATTTCTAAGTCGTGGATTTTAATCCCTCTCTTTGTCGCATTTAAAACAAAACCTACCATCATGCAGCCGCCTACGGCCGAGAGTATGTGCTCATGGGCGCTGGCCGCCGAATCAGTGGCGTCTAAGCCTGCCGGTTCGTCAAGTTCAATGGTATGAGTTCTCATGTAGGCTTTTCCCTTAAAACCCCCTTGCCATTTTACCCTCGACCTCCAGGGCCCGCTCACTGATTTAAGGACTTCGGGGTCTTTTAGAGATTCGATTATTTCTCTGAGCTTTGCAGGGTGGAGACCGTTCAGTTCCTCAGATTCTTTCTTGGCCATGTTTTTCTCCTTCGGTTTTAATGATAGTCTTTTCTCAAGATTTCCCTTGCCTCGCCGATCGCTTTCATTTTGAGAAAGGCGATTTCCGATGTATTGACATTTCTCTCAGCAAAGGTCCCAAACCCACAATCGGGATTCAGGTAGATCTTGTCCGGATCGAAGTAACGCAGAGCCTCCTCCACTCTTTTCACAATCTCTCTTGGCTCCTCCACCGCATCCGTTCTCGGGTTAACTACCCCCAGGCCAATCTCCTTTTCGTTCCGATACTCTTTGAAGACCTCAAGGTCTCCGGCCCTGGGAGTAGCAAACTCCAAGACCAGCTGGTCAACATTCATCTGCATGAGGTAAGGAAGAAGCGGCCCGTAATTTCCTTTGAGGAGGACATCCTCCCTACGGCTCCAGTTTCCCCGGCACACGTGGACACCAAATTTGACCCCGGAAATTCCCCCGACGGTTTCGTTCATTAGCCGAACTGCGAGCTCCATCTCTTGAGCAGGATCATTTCGAGAACTCATTGCTGCACACATAAATGTCTGGGAACTTTCTTCCCCGTATACCACCTGAGTCAAAGTAGGCTCGTCAAACTGAATAAAATCGACGCCCCTCTTCTTGAGCGCCAAAACTTCCTCTCGCAATAGACCAACAATATCTTTCGCTAAATCCTCCCGTGCGGGATATGCCTTATCTGATAAGCCCTCGAACCAAGCGGACCGGGTTAACAAGTACGGACCCGGGAGTGGAATTTTTGTTTGCTTTGACGTGTGCTTCTTCAAAAAGTCTAATTCATCGAGAGAAAGGCCGTCTCGCTTCCGAATTCGTTCAACAGCTATCGGGCTCTTGATGGCGAAAGCAGGAACATCTAGGGCACGTAGCATTTCTTCAAACGCCGCCCGATCCTTTACATAGTCCATCAGGTCCGAGAGTTTCATCAGTCTTAAACCAGAAAGTTTCTCGACAACATAAGAATAAAAATTATCGCGCCTCTGCTCACCATCGGTAATTATGTCAACGCCAGCATCTTCCTGACATTTTATGACCTGCAGTACCGCCTCATCCGCGATCTTATTAAATTCCTCGCTTGAGATTTCCCCTGCCTGCCTTTTTCTTAGAGCGTGAATGAGCCAATCGGGTCGAGACCAGCTGCCCACCACAGTAACCGGAAAAAGTTTTTGCGACATGATCTCATAGCCCCTTTCTTACCTGGTTATCGCAATCTACTTCGATTCAAAAATTTTTTGGCCAAATCCTTACTTTATGCGATTAAAGAACCCTTCTTTTTCCAGCTCCTCACGCTTAGACCTCCATCGCCAAAAATCGCCGGGCAAAGAATTTTCATGAACCTCAAACAGAAATCCCTAAACCTAGCGTCAACGCCTTCTCGTAAGCAAGTTGAGCCAGCGCGGTATACCCGACCCCTTGGTCACAGTTCTGCTTAAACAGGGTTATCTGGTCCGCACTCGTGCGACCTTGAATCTTTCCAGCCACCAGGTCACCCAGGTCTTTGACATCATCCCAGGACACGATCCCTTTCTGCACAGGATCAAACAGGTCACCTTGTTCATCCTGAATTGCCTGCTGGCGCAGCGTTGCAACTATGACCTCTGCGCGCCGCACCGTCTCGTCGTCTATTTCACGCCGCTTGACTTTCACCAGCCCTTCCGCGACCAAGGCGCTATTGCTCCCCACGATGGAAGTGACATGGACTCCAGGAGAAAGCCATCGCCCATCGATGACCGGAACGTTGGAGTTAGTCGCACAGACCACCAGATCCGCTCCGCGTACCGCCATCTCGGGCTTTTCCACTGGGACCAGCTCCGCATCGACGTAGCCTTGCATGCGGCCGCAGAACTCCCGTCGATGCACCACGTCGCGGCTGTACACCCTCACCTCATGTAGCTTCAAGAGCGCGTTGAAAACATACAAGTGTCGCCGGGCCTGCCGCCCGGTACCGAGGAGGGTCATGACCCGAGTGTCGGGGCGAACCAGGAGCCTGGTGCCGACCGCGCTGGTCAGGGCGGTCTCGGTAGCAATCTCCCCGCTCTCTTCAAACGGATAAAGCGGAAGCGACCCCACGATAATAGCCAGCAACTGAGCCGTCTCGCTGTCGTAGAGAGTGTAGACTCGAGGACCGAAAACCTCATAATGCTGATCCGATTCCGTGTACGAGAAGCGTTCGTAGTGGACGAATGACCCCGCCGCGCGGAGCCCCGAGCAACCGCCGGAGTGGACGGTCAGGCGGCGATTGCCGGCGAATGCCCTCTGTCGGGGAATGTTGAACCGCGGTTGGTGGCTTTGATCCGCGAAGGCTTTTTCCACGATGCCCACGGCTTCCTCAATACCGATATGGCCCGTAAGTTCCTCTGCTCGAAGCACTAAAGCCATCCGAGTTACCTCCTCGCCCTCTGGGTTATCGGAAAAAGCCCCCTTTTTCCAACTCCTTTACGACACCCACGTCTAAGAAAGCGCCGGGGTGCGCCGCTGCTCGTGCCTTCGGCGAATTTGAGAACCTCAGGATCGTTTCGATGCTCTTTTCCGATGGTAACGGAACTGAGTCAAAAAGCCGGACCGTGTAGTCGTAGGATAAATCCAATAGTCTAGGATCGGTGGCTTTGGTGTATTTTTGAATGACCCTCTTGGACAGCTCCGGCTCACGGCGGAGAAGCCGAAGGCCTTCGGCAAGCGCGCGCATGGTCGCCGCATGAGCCTGGGGTTGTTTTTTTACGAAGGACTCCGTTGTCCCAACCGCCGTGGTTAGATAGAAGAGATCGGACGTCGGCATGGCGAAGAGTTCGCGATAACCCATTTCTTTGGCCTCAAAGAGGCCCGGCGGCGACAGTATGCCACCGTGGATCGCACCGGACTGAAGGGCGGCAAGGATCTGCGGCAACCCGCCGATCTGGATGATGCTCACGTCCTGATCCGGCTTCATCCCAAACCTGCTGATGATGTAGCGCGCGCTCACGTCGGTCAGCGATCCCAGACGCGTCACGCCGACGCGCTTGCCTTTGAGATTCGCGGGCAAGGGGATATCGGGCCGCACCACGAGGGATTGCCCGATGCGGTTGGCAAAAGCCATGACGATGACCGTCTCGGCACCGTTGAGCCTTGCCTCAATGACCGGGTTTCCAGCCCCCGCCATGTAATCGACATTTCCACTCAACAGCGCCTGCACGGCGGTCGGCCCTCCGGCCACGTAGATGAGGTCCACCGCGAGTCCTTCCCGGGCGAACACGTGAGCTTCCGAAGCCAACCAAACGGGCGTGATATAGCTGGAAATGGCCGTGTAAGCAATTCGAATCTTGGTTTCCGCGAGAGCTAAAGGCGGTGCCGAAAGAAACCAAAGCAAAAGGGCTAAAACCAGGCTGGTGAGAGCCCGGCAGGTTTTTGCACGTTTACCCCGTACCACAGAACGCCCCACCCGTGAGTGCGGGGATGAATCCCGAACGAGCCCTGTTCCCGACACGACCCCTCGCGTTCGGGGTGAATGTTCTGGACTTGCCCGAAGGGCAGCGCCCGAAAGACACGGACGTAAGTCCGTGGTACGGGGTTTACCTGTGCGGAATCGCGTAAGCTTCTTCATGGATGGTAGTCCTCAAGCAGAAGTTTGGTGGGTAGCTCGTAGCCCACGCCCCTTTCCAGGGCCCGGCGGTAGGCGGTGATCCCGGGGGCGTATTGGATGCCCAAGCCACTGCTCGGTCCGGTCCCAATGCCGCCAAAAAGCGTGATGTCCTGAGGAGAGTCCCTGCCGCTATTTAAGCCTGCTACGATCTTTCCAAGCTCCCGGAGCTTGGAATTCCACTTGGGTTTCCACCGTTGAAACCAATCTATATCTTTAGGTGCCACGCCCGGCGGACTCCATGAGCTTGCAGGTTCCCTCGCACGTGTCGTAATGATCGTAGCCCGTTCATGAGTGGTATCGTCCAGCTCCCCCACCTGGACAGAGCCCACATGATGACCCGGCCTCAGCCGGTTTCCGTCGAACACAGCCTCATACGAATTGGTAGCGCAGGCGATGATGTCGGAATCCTCTACGGCGATCCTGGCGCTTTCCACGGGTATCAGGTCGGCCCCAACTTTCCCTTGTAAGTCGCGGCACAGGGCCTCGCGGTGTTCTCTATTGGGGCTGAATACGTTGATCCGCTTCAAAGGTCGCACCGCGCAGTGGCCCAGTACTTGGGTGTAGGCCAGCCATCCGGCCCCTAGCAGGGCCATATTCCGGCTGTCCGGCCTGCTCATATACTTTGCCGCGATTCCGCTGGTGGCCCCGATCATCATCCGGTTCAGAACGGCATCCTGCAATATGGCTAATGGTTCAAGACTCTGGAGACTAAACAAAACTACGAGACCACAGAACTTGCCGCCCGGCGCCATCGGTAGTTTCTCTCTTCGGGGCATGCCCTTGTAGGTCGTCTGCAAAAGATGGTCAGAGGTGAGCCGAAGAATGTGGATGCCGTGGCGTGGTAGAGAGCCATCCATGCAAGAAAACATGTAGTAATTTTCCGATCCAAGCGGACTATAAGATAGCGTACGCGGGCGATTGGTTGCCTCTCCCGTCCCAAGATCCCGGAATGCTCCCTCAACTGCTTCGATGCAGTCGTTCATGGAAAGAAGCGATTCGATTTCAGCGTTGGTCAGTATGAGGGTCATAGTAAAAGTTATCTAAGGTTTTAATAATTGTCGTAGGCGCAGGCAACTTTCTTAGGGCTCAATCGTTACTGGAAAAAGATCGTTCGGTACTCCTTTTTCTTGTTAGAGTAACCTTCCTTGTCAAGTTGATCCATCTGAACAAATTGGATTTTTTCTGCTTCTGGTATGGGTGGATAGATGCCTTTACGGTTCACGAACTCGCCCATTTCCGCCATAATCCTCATGCTCTCCTCACCGAGAAAAAAATCAATAAAGACCTTGCCCGCGGAAGCATGCGGAGCCTTATTGCTGAGGGCAATATGATGGCCGTCCCCTAACATTTTTCCTAGCCTGACATAATCCAGCGCAGCTCCCTCTTTCCCCAATAGATAGACGTACTTCACAAAGCTGATCCCTATGGGTCTTTCTCCAGTAACGACACGCTCGGCAGCAGGGACAAAGGATTCTACTAGCATGGGTTTCGCGGAGGCTAAATCGCGAATATATTTGTCTACCTTTTCTTTCCTTATCACCTTGTGCAGATTAGCCAACCACTGGATGGTGGTTGTATGCTGGGTGGGATCGGGCATAACGAGCTTGCCCCGATATTGGGGTTTGACGAGATCCTCAAGAGACGTAGGCGCATCTGCCGGCTTGATCACGCTTTTGTTATACAGGATCCCAATGATGAAATTGCGATAGCTCGGGCCCATCTCAGGGTCGATGGCATCTTTGGAGAAGTCTTTCGCTGATGGGGAATCGTATTTGGCAAATATTCCTTCCTTCCGCATAATGCGCATCGCGTCAGGCGGACCTATCACCACGTCAAACATAGACTTTCCTGCGCGGTATTCCGTAAGGGACCTGTCCAGGACCTTGGTAGCCGAGGCCCTCCAGTATTCGAGGACAATGCCGGTCCTCCTCTCAGATGCCTTCTGGACCTCTGCGGCGGGTTGCTCTTCCAGGGTGCCGTAAACAACAACCTTTCCACCTTCTTTCTTGGCTGCCTCGGTGAGCTGTCGATCCTGGGCAAGCGCCTGGGACGTAAAGATGTACAAGAATAGGAATACTGCGATAAGCCTAGTCATCATTTTTCCTCACCCATGCGATATGCTAACTCAGATTTAGGATTCCCCAGACCCTCGTCATATCCATTTCGTCATGGCACTTCGAGTTTCTCTATCATTCGACTGTTGAGGAGTCACCGCGCAGTATTAGTCACCACATTTTGCATCTCTAAACGGAATGGCTTATCCCATTGTGGTAATAATAGGAAGTGCTTTTGAAGGTCAGCGCCCGAAAACTCAAAATTACCCCGACGCCCAAGTGCCAACCCGCGTTTGAGAGCCTCCAGCAGCCATCAGAGAAAGCGAACTGGACCCGTGCCCCCCTTTTTAGGCGCGAGAGTATCCGATAATGACACGTTATGCCAACTTGAGGCCGGCTTGCAGACAGGGCTGGACATCTGTGCCCCAATTGGAGTAATTAAGCGCTTTTCATAGCCACGTCACCAGACGAGACTTGGCACGCAGTTTACGGGGACGGCATGAAGCCTTTGTCAATCCACTCGCTCAAGTCCGCGCCAAACCGTTCACTGGCGGCTCCCGACCGAGCCGGCGCTTCTTACACCCTTCGGATCAAGGCACAAGCCGCGGCAAACTAAATCCCGACAGCAGGATTCGCTTCTCACTGCGTGCCGGGCGCCGGTAAATCGATTGTGATGCCTCGCCCTTATTGCTTGGCCAGTTCACAGGCGCGCGTGGCAATGGCCAGATCGGCGCAACCGAGACCGTTATTGTTTTTGGTGCCGTGCCATTGGACCCGCAAGCCGCTGTCGCTCGATGTAAGCTCTTAGAGATTGAGCAGCTGTCGGGAGTTTTTATCAGTGAAGCTCTTCACATGAGCCGGGTTCGCTTGCCCATTGACGCCCGCAAAACATTTGCTGAGCGAGCCCAATCCGCCGCAGTAGTCCGATCCAAACACGATTCGCTCTTCGCCCATGGTGTCGATCAGGAACGAAAGCGTTCGGGCGTCAGAGCTTGCCGTGTCAATTAGAAAATGGTCGAGAAAAATCTCCGAGTATCGCCGCTCACCCGCAGGGCCTTTGTGCTTCCAAAAAAAACGGTGAAGCAAAAGCGGTAGACCACCACCGGAACTGCGGATGACAATCCTAAGAGCTGGATAGCGATCGAAGACGCCGCTGGCGATCATGCGCATCGCACATTCTGAGATTTCCGCATCTGAAAGGACCGCATACGCAACTCCGGCGCCGCCGTCCTCAAGCCGCTTGAGTGTCGGATCATTCGAGGTGCCGGCGCCGTGGAGAAAAATCGGCCAGCGGAGCTCGGCTATTTTGGCATAGATCGGGTTCATAACCGGCAGATCTACTACCATCTCGCCATCGACGGTAGGATATAACAACGCCGCGCGAAAACCCTGCTGCGAGGTCCGCTCCAGTTCATCGACCGATGCATCGATGTTCTTGAGCGACAGCGCGGTAACTCCGATAAGCCGATCGCGGTAAGGCGCGATTCTTTCGGCCAGCGCGCGGTTGGATTCGCGCACAACCTCCAGCGCCTGGTCGGCCGATAATTGATCCGCGTAAACTCCGGCGCCCTGGCAAATCAATTGAATATCGAGCCCAACCTCGTCCATTTCTTTGACGCGCTGCGAAAAATTCGGTGCATCGAATTTGTCAACGTGCGGCTCGCTACCTGTGAATTGGGCGATGCGCTGGGCCACTTCGGGGGCAGTATGGTGAGAATGCCAATCGATCCAGGTCGACATATTGGGACTCCTTTCCAGCTCGAAGTCTTGGTTCGAATAGATAAGAAAAAGAATACACTATGCTAGCGCCAGCGGATACATCCGCCGCGGATTCTCGGTGGTAATCTTGCGCTTGGTTTCCATCGACAGGTCTTCGCGCGCCATAAATTTCTCGATGTTCTCGCGGAATTCAGAACGCGGCTCATGCGGAAAGTCGGTGGCGCAAAAAAGAATAT
>WNFH01001819.1_pt1 | contig 14629 bp, 10 predicted proteins | sample 5400411 | NCBI WGS metagenome assembly WNFH01 (sample SAMN13153347, study PRJNA577476) | soil metagenome | isolation source: 200 cm saprolite under Douglas fir tree site 2 hole 3 | place: USA:California | collected 2015-04-18
ACCTCTTCTGACGAATATCATCGCTAGCGACCGCATGGAGATCGTTCAAGGCGCCGCAGGCAACGTTGACGGTGATTGGAAAAGTCTGGGCCGAGCACCCTGGGTGCTCAATCCGCCCGGGTGCTTTCTTCGGGCGAGCCTCATCGATCGGATGGAGCGTGCCGGCTTCACCCCAATGATTGCGGCTGAAGTCCACAACATGCATATGCAGCTGGCGTTCGTTCAGTCAAGTTATGGTGTCGGGCTGCTACCCGCTCGCTTTATTGCCAGGAATCATTCTATCGATCCCGTGAAAGTATTGCGTCCCCCATCGTTTGACCTGCACCGATCCGTCGCGATAGTCCGGGTTGGGCAACTCGGCGCTTTGGGGAAGGCCCTCGAACTGTTGGCACACGGGTTTCGGCAATTGTTTGAGGCTGCCGACACCAAGAAGCCCGTGACGAGGCACCGAAGAGGTGTGCCCGCGAATCGGCGGGCGGCGCGACCGCCCAAGTAGTCCCCTGACATCGCCGATCCTGCCTTTTGCGTCGCATAATCGTTGGAACGATTACGTTGTGAATGCACGTGTGAATCTCGTTATCCAAAGAAGCTCGTAACAGAGCGGCGACTGCGTGTTCGCCAGCCCAGCCGCGGACGATCGAGCGAAAGCTCATCCAACCAAAACGGAGCATTTTGCACGCCGATTGACAGAGCCGGGCTCATCGGGAAAAAAAGAGGACGACAATCGACGCCATCTTGTTGTAGACGGGAGTGTAAGTCTGGTGCGTCTGGGTTGTTGTTTCTCTCCGATCGAACAGTCGGTTTGGCGAATTGTGCTAGTTTAAACTGTCGCTTAACGCCATGACGGCGAAATTGGCAGACATGCCAGATTTAGAAATCCCAAATCAACGATTTCGATTCGCGACTGGAACATCTCCAGGAGATGTGAGATCGCTCTTTTGAGGTGTGTTCCTCTGTGTCCGTCAGCGGTGGTTTTGACCATGACCGAAGTATATCATTGCGATATGGCCTAACCGTCCGCAGTCTGGTTGGTTAATCAGAAAACCCTTATAATGCCAACTATGCCGGAGCAATTCCCCAAAGGTTCAGAGTGGCGCAGGTGGGACTTACAAACCCAGACCCTGCTTGACGATGGGTATCTAACTCTTGCTGCGTATGCCGAGGAATTGAAAGCCGCTGAACCAAAGAAGTGGCAAGATTACGTCGCAAAAGTCGGAGGAGAGGCCAACGCGCTTCTTTACGACTCGAAGGAATATTTCAACAACAACTCCACCCCAAAGAAAGAGCGTTGCCAGAACTATTCGCGCAATCTGCTTGCGTTTTTGGAGGTTTTTAATCCCGGTCTGAAATGCATCGGTATAACGGACCACAACTATTGGGACGACGAATTACTCGACGTGCTGGTGAGCTACTCGGCGAAGGCGAATTGCAAAATAATTCCCGGCGTGGAGATCAACTGTGGCGGAGTTCACACGTTGGTTTTTTTTGGATCGCCACCTTACAAACAGCCGAACTATTCAGCTGGCATAAAAATGTTCTTGTCGGACTCTGAGATTAAAAACCCTAAGACCGGTGGCACTCTGACCGTATCAGCAAAAGGCCTAAAGGAGATCATCGATGACGTGAACAAACAGAACGGCCTAGTTATCTTTCCGCACTGCAACAGCGATAACGGCTTGTTTCAGGAAAGGACAAAGACTGATCGGACGTTTCTTGCAGAGCTTTTCAATCACCAGCGCATGAATCTCCTCCAGGCTCAGAATCTCGAAAGTGCTGTGGAACTGGCGGAATACATCAAAAAGAATGCAAATTTGGTGTCGGAATTTTCATACCACATTAGTTCCGATGCCCGCGCCTTGAAGGATATTGGCCGCGCAGATTCACATGGGAACTATCTGTGGATCAAGGCTGATCCCACCTTCGAAGGGCTGAAGCAGATTATTTACGAGCCGGAGCGAATCTTTGTCGGCCCCGAGAGACCTGAGCGCAAGAAATCATATTTCCTAATTGATCACGTTCGCTTCATAGATAACACGAGCAATCTCCGATTTTCGAGTGAGGTGATCGAGATAAACCAAAACCTCACGACTATCATCGGCGGAAAATCCACGGGGAAATCTCTTCTATTATATTACATTGCGAAGACAATCGACCCGTCCGAAGTCGCGCGTCGACTTTCTATCGGCGCCCTTGCCGAGTACGATTTCGACGAAGACCCACAATTTAATTTTGAGGTTGTCTGGGCCGATGGGCACAAGAATTTGCTGAGGTCGCCGGAAGGTCCCGCCGATGCGGAGAGCGTGGAAAGGAAAATCCTCTACGTTCCCCAGAAGTATTTGAACACGCTTTCGGAAAAGCGGTTCGAAAGCCGAGAGGCGCTCAATAGGTTTGTTCTCGACGTCATATTGCAAGACGAGGCTGTTCGTGAACAGTACGAAGCAGCCGAGAGCGAGATCAAAAACTCCGCGCGCCAGATTCCATCAAAAGTGGCAGATTTGTTTCTGGAAGCTGACGATATCAAGCGATCAGAGGAAGAGCTGAAACAGCTCGGGGACGAAAAAGGAATTCGCAACTATATCAAGCCGCTTCAACAGGAAGTTGATGATATCAAGAGCAAGTCGGGATTCGACAAAGCGGAGAGTGAAAAATACGAGAATCTAACGGCGCGTGAAAAGGAGATTGCAACTGCACTTTCGGGCCTCAATCACGACAAAAAGACCGTGGGAAATCTCCAGACCGAGCTGGTAAATGAGCTGAAATTGCTGACCGAGGCCGTCGAGCACTTCGAAGAGTTTCTTCACGATGAAGACATAAGGAAAGTATACAGCGGGAAGCTGAAAATAATCGACTCCTTCGAACCTTCGGTCCGCTCTTCGATAACCGAAGTTACGAAGGCGATTGATGTCAAGGTTCAGACGCTGAACGATGAATTGACAAAAATCAAAGGGGATCTTACGCCGCTGCTCGCCAAGGTAAAACTGCAGGCGGAATTGAAGACCAAGAGCGACGCCATCAAAGCTGAAGAAAAAAAGCTTAACGAAATCGGCATCAAAAAAGCCGCTCTAAAAACAAAGAAAGCTGCTTACGAAAAGAAGATTAAGCAGGCGCTCGATGCATATCGTGAATTGGTTGGCCTTTATGACAATCTACGGAACGAATTCAAAAAATTCGAAAACCGGTTTGGCCAGATAGCGCTCCGAGTACTGGTGGGCTTCAAGTCGGAGTCTTTCAATAACGAAGTTGTCGCTGGCTATATAAACAGGAAGGACTTGAAGCGAAACATCTCGGAATCGGATTGGGGCGCCGAATATGTCTACGTTTACGATCCGACCAAGCATCTTGCGAACATAGACCTTGTTTTTAAAGGGTTGCTTGATGGGTCAATCGCTGGCGTAAAAAATCGATCGGCTCGCGATGCTGCTACGAAATTGCTAGATGATTATTTCCATTTGGATTTTCAAATCTTTTATAAGTCGGACGCATTCGACAAAATGTCGCCGGGCAAAAAGGGTTTGGTGCTGCTGCAGGTGCTGGTGAATCTCAGTGATGAGGAGTGGCCGATCCTTCTTGATCAGCCGGAAGACGATCTTGATAACCGGTCAGTGTATGAAGACTTGGTTCGTTTTCTCAAAGAAAAGAAGACAAAACGACAGATAATTATTGTGACACACAATCCTAACTTGGTCGTTGGGGCGGATGCCGAGGAAACAGTCGTCGCGAACCAGTCGGGCCAGGAAATCAATCGCGAGAACAAGAAGTTCAAATTCGAATACGTGTCGGGCTCCTTGGAGAACAGCTTCGAACTGGAACCTGGAAAAGAAACCGCGATCCTACTGCAGAAAGGCATTCGCCAGCATGTTTGTGAGATTCTTGAGGGAGGAAAAGAAGCCTTCTTGAAGCGTGAACAAAAGTATGATTTTCCGGCCAGTCAAAGGCGGCAATAGCCGCGTCGCCATCGAATTACCAAGATCATATCAAACCGCGGGGTCTCCCGGTGACGCCTGCGCGCCGCCGTGTTTGCGGGCGTAGGCTTCCTCTTCGGCCGCAAGCTTTCTCACATCCGGCGGAACTGGAAGCTGTTCTTCCAACAGCGGTGCGACGACCTTTTCGCAGAAAGCGCAATATCGTTCGTAGTTCGCCGCCGTTCGTTCCTCAATATTCTCGAGGCTCTCCTTCATTTGGTCGATGCATCCCTGGATGGTCTCCGGGTCCGGGTGTGGTCGTTTCAACTTTGCTTCAAAGAATGAAAGCGAACGCTTCATGTTCTTGCGGACTCGTTGAACGTCTGTCCTGTCCGCGCAACCGAACGCGCCGGTGAGCTCATGGAACATAATCGCCTGAATTAGAAAGTGCTGACTGAGATACTGCGCCTCTTCGTAGCATCTCTTTCGGAACTCCGTGTAGGTGATCTTTCCCTTGGCAAGCTCACCAAATGTCTGTCTCTTCGGATCGGTGGCAGTCTCAAATTCAGGATTGATGATCAGCATGAAGGATCCGGTGAAAAAGGACCTGCGTTCGGCCGGGTCCAATCTATCGAGCACCTCAAAGAAGTAATCGAAGGTATTGATCGGAGGGTGTCGCAAATATTCCACATGCGCCGGATGCAGAATGTCCAGAAACTCAAAGTCTCCACAGAGGTCGTATTTTCTGAGCAGAAGAGCCTTGCCCAGAGTGAATCGTTCAAGGTCTGGCCGCTCCCAGACCTTGAGCTTGAAGGACGGCTTGTTGTTCCTCTTAAACGACTCGAGATGGTTCTTGGCCGCGTTCGATAGAAAGTTTGAGACAACGATAAGCGCTACATCCGGTCGCCGGCGTCCTTCCCCATCCACACTCGCAACTCTTTGGCGGGAATGGCGACAATATTCCGCCGCCGCGCTATCGTATTCGTGCGCGAGCTGATGTGCACGGTCTCCTTTCTCCCAAATTCAAATGGATTTTACGTAGCGATGAATCGCGACGAGAAGCGGACGCGCTCTTCCGCGCTTCCGCCGGAGATCGTCGATCTTGCAAACCGGCGCGCACTTCTTCCATCGGAAACGGGCGGCGGAACATGGATCGCGACGAACGACGCAGGTGCTTGTTTTGCCCTGATCAATTGGCATCGCATCAAACGTAAGCCCCCGGGCGTAATCATTAGTCGCGGCCAGGTTGTGGCGACGCTGGCTGGAAAGTCGTCCACTCAAGAGATCGCCGTGGCGCTTGCCACCCTGCCACTCCGGCAAATGCGTCCGTTTCGATTGATCGCGATCATATCGACCGAAAAGAAGATTACGGAATGGCGCTGGAACCTGAGTCGGCTTTCCGTCCGCAAACATCCTTGGCGACTCCAGTATTGGTTCTCATCGGGCGTCGACGAACGGCGAGCGGAAGCAGAGCGCCGGCACATCTGCGACTCTGCCCAATACCAGAGCGCCGCGGGAACGCTCGGCTGGCTGCGCCGGCTGCATCGCTCCCATCTGCCGAAACGCGGACCGTTCTCCATCTGCATGCATCGCGGCGAGGCAGCGACCGTCAGCTACACCGAAGTCGAGGTGTCCGCCGAACGCGCAACCATGCGTTACAAGAGCGGCCCTGCCTGCTCGACAGGATCGACAATCACAAAAACGCTGCCGGTCCCGTTTGGTTTGTAAGCTTTCACCGGTTCCCGCGACAAATTGATCAATGGATATCCAAGGTATCACTCGTCCCATCTTTGCTCCGGTTATTCTGGGCACGTCCCGTCAGGGTCGCGCGCGCGAACACGTCGCGCGGGGAGCTTTTGAAGGCGATCCGCAGCCTTACAGTGTTTCTGAAAGAGAACTGATCGCCGTCAGTTCAAACACTTTTTCGCAATTCGAGCAGATCAAGCCCTGAGGGCAATCCTATCGAGCTGTGGGAGCCACAAGGCCGCGATGCGCCGCCTGCAGCCCAGAAGTATTACTTCCCAAGCACGGCGCGCACTCTGCGTTTGGCGATTGCCTTTTTAAACTGATCGTAGTCGCTTTCGGTTTGGTCAGCGTAAAGTTTAGCAAACTTTGCCAGGGCATTGTCTAAAGCGGCAGATTTGCCGCAGTATCCGGCAATTGCACCGGCGTCGCCAGTGCGCGCATGAGCCTTAGCCAGCACTTCCCCGCAGACGCGGCCATATTCAAGCAAAGCAGTGCCTTTGAGTTCCAGGGGATCGATGGCAGCCTTGTGGTCGGCTAACTGCCGGACTAGAAAGTGCTGGCTGTCGACGGTGGTGTAGCCCAAAAACGGATCCGACACGGTTTGCATTTTCTTCTGGCCCTGAGCTACGCGCTTCCCTTGGTGTACAATAGGCGGTATGCCAGTGACGTATGGCGCATAACAAGACGGTAGCTCTTCTTTAATTTGAAGGAAAAGAGGATCGTCGACGCCGTTACCGAAAAGCAGAAGAACGTAGTCGCGCGTTCCGACGCTTCCCGTCCCAACAATCTTAAACGCACAATCTACTGGTTCGTACCCTGGGAAAATCGATTGATACCTTACCAGAAGAGTTTGGCGGTAGCTACGGAGGGATTTTACGACTCGATCGAACGTCTTCTGATTAACGTGTCGCAATACCGGAGGACGGTCGTGGAACCGATGACTATCTCGCCCAGCCGGGACGGTCAGCTTTTTCAGTGTCGCTTTCGGAGTGACCCGACATGCCTTGTGCAAAATGGGATGAACCGGCGTACCTTTCCACCCGCGGTGGACCTCTACTTTAACTAGATCACGAAGGCCCATCGTAGCAAAACGAGCCATCGAGGTGCGATAGCTGCGTGTCATTTCTTCAACAGCGTTCCGGCAGGTGCTTTTACGTTCTCCAGCTTCGCGACCAGCGAGAACCAGACTCGTCGCCAGACGCTTCAAGTCCCATTCCCAAGGCCCGGGGATCGTCTCGTCGAAATCGTTGATATCGAATACGAGGTACCCTTCCGGCGCTGCGTATGCGCCAAGATTTCGAACGTGAGCATCGCCGCAAATCTGCACACGCAAACCAGTCTTGGGCAGAGTGGCCAGATCAGCGGCCATGAGGGGCGCCGCTCCACGGAAGAAGGCAAATGGGCCTGCCGCCATTCTCCCCATCTTGATTGGTACCAGCTCGGGAACGCGATCGGCGTTTGCCGCTACGATCGTAGCAACCGGATCGGCTCTTCCCTTTTTTGGGGACCACTTAGCGTGAGAAGAGCGCCCTACTTTGTTGCGCAAGCGCCGACCAATTGCCCGCCTCTTGTTCAGCGACAACATACGGCCAGATTATAGCGAGAAGGCCTGCTGCGGAAAAGATTTATGGAACAACGACGGGTGAAAAACGTAGACCTTGCGCCCCGACTCTTTCCACGCGCACGCGCGGAGTTGTTCGTGCGTGATGCAACTGCAAAGTAGGCGGCTGACCGCAAGCTCGAAAAATTATGCGCCGTCGTTGCCAATCGCTTCGACCGGGCAACCTTCCATTGCGTCTTTGCAAAGCGCTTCCTCTTCAGGAGTCTCGGCTTGCTTGTAAACGTAGGAGTGACCTCCCTCGTCGTTGCGCTTGAAATTGGCCGGTGCCGTTTCACGGCACAAATCGCAGTCGATGCATTGATCATCGACATAGAATTTTCCCGCCACATTCTCCGCGTATTTATTCGCAACCGCCGGCATAATCGCCCCGTTTATACTGCTGCGGGAACGTTAAAAAAGCAACACGGGCCGCGTAGCGGAATGGTCAGGCGTCGAGGCGGCGTTTGGTTTCTGCCGTCAGCATTAAAGGGAACCAATCGATATACGTATGGCATCGACACGTTCTGGCAACGTGTCGAAAAAATCGGTTATTTTGGACATGTCCCAACGACCTGTCGAAGGCATCGACGGTGTCGGGCCCCGAGTCGATCGGTAGCTCTGCATTCCCTCACGCGCGCGTGGAATGGGTCGTCGACCGGCACTGGCGAGATTCCAAGCATGACTTGGTTCTCATCGCGGTCGACGGCGACAATGCGCGTGCTTTAACATTGGAAAAAGGGTCAAAGGAAGGGGTCGGCGACACCGTGTTCGCTGTCGGTAACCCACAGGGCTTGGAGGGGACTTTTTCGACGGGCATCATCAGTGGTATTCGGCAATTTGGTCCCGACTCTTTGTTGCAGATTACAGCGCCGATTTCTCCGGGAAGTAGCGGAGGCCCAGTGCTGAACTCGGAAGGCCGAGTCGTTGGCGTCGCCGTCGCGACTTTCAAAGAAGGCCAAAACCTCAACTTTGCGATTCCATCCAGTTATCTTCAGGACCTACTCGGCAGAGAAATGCCAGAGCCGAAGCCATTGGTCTCTAAACTCGGAGGAATTACGAAGTCGATTTTCTCTGCCCCCGGCGAGACCCAGAGCGTTAACGCCGTAGCCGTAAAGAATTTCACATATGATGGAAATTTGCCCGGTGGTGCCGGGCCATTCTCACTCTCGTTGGTCAATTTGTTGAGGGAACCAATCAAGAATATCTATTGCCTAGTGATATTTTACGACACCAGCGGCAGCCCAATTGATGTTAGCGCCGTTAAGTACCCGTTCGTTATTCCTGCTGGCCTTGCAAAGCGCATAACTAGTCGCGTCGACGAAAGCGTCGAAAATCTGAATTGCCCGCAACGTCCTTTTCCGCATCAAGATGCACCACCGCGAAAGCCCAAAGGAAGAATTGATTTTCGCGTGCTCAATTTTGAAATGGCCGAATGATTCAAAAAACGCTGGGTGGTGAGACAGCGCCAACTATCCGGTTTTGACTTTCAATCGACCCTTTCCACGTACGCGCGCGAAGCACCCTGCAGGCTCAATCCCTAGCACGAGTCAACGTAACCGTTGACGTTAATCCACGCCTATCTTTTGTAACCGACTCATTCCACGCCCACGCGCGCGAGCGTGGGCATGCCTTCTATGACTCGGATTCTGCTCGTCGATAAGATCGTGACACGGTAGACTATCTGCATGATCCCCGAAATTACCTGCCCCAAATGTTCCGCCAAATTCCCACTCGATGAGGCGTTGAACCGACAACTTGAATCAAATGTTCGCAGCGAGCTGGAGCGTCAATACAGTGACAAACTTGCGACGGCAACGGACAAGCTCCGAACAGAATTACAGGAAAAGGCGCGTGACGATGCGCGACAGGCACTTGTCGAGATAACGGCAAAGCTGGAAGCAAAATCCGGCCAGTTGGAGAAAGCCCACCAGAATGAAGAAGCTCTGTTGAGAAAGCAGGCGGAGTTGGAGGAACAGGCTCGTTCAGCCAAACTCGAAGCGCAGAGGGCGCTGGCTGATGAGAGGGAGAAAATCCGAGTGAATGCGGAGAAGAAGGCGGAGGAAGCCCAAAAGCTAAAACTCGCAGAGAAAGATTTGCTTATTAGCCGGTTGCGGGATGAGGCTGAAGAACTTCGAAAAAGAGCGGAGCAAGGCTCAATACAAGCGCAAGGCGATGTGCAGGAGCTCGAACTAGAGTCGGCTCTACGAGGTGCCTTTCCGGCTGACAAAATTGAGCCGATCAAAACTGGCACCCGTGGTGCCGATGTGATTCAGCACGTTAAAGCAGACAACGGCCAAGAGTGCGGCACGATCCTGTGGGAATCCAAACGAGTAAAACCGTGGCAAAACGGCTGGATAGACAAACTGCGCCAGGACAAAGAAGAGGCTAAAGCTGCCATGGCCGTAATCGTTACCGATGCTTTGCCAGACGGTGTGTCGCACATCGGCATGGTGAGAGGCGTTTGGGTCACTACATTCCAACTCGCCGTTTGTTTCGCAGCTACATTGAGGATCAATCTGGCTGCACTTACTGAGGCCCGCCTTCCGCTGGAAGGCTTGGATGACAAAAAATCGTTAGTTTACAAATATTTCACCAACCCCGAATTCATTCAGCGGATGAATTCAGTTTCGGAACAATTTTTGGCGATGCAAGCCGACCTCGCTAAAGAGAAGCAATCTATCCAGCGGGGTTGGGCAACACGGGAAAAGCGTATCCAATTAATTGTAGCACAAACGGGCCGGTTCGTTGGTGATCTCCAAGCACTGTATGGTTCGGCGCTTCCGCAATTGCCCGCGTTCGAGATTGCTTTTGACAACGATGCTGACGGCACCGCTGATATTGGTCCGGGCAAAGATTGATTCGGTAGATCACCGCTGATCGTCACGATGGTCATTCCCGACAGCTCGGTTTCCCTCCGCCGGCATCCGTCCGACGGATTCCACGCGCACGCGCACGCACGCGCGCACGCGCACGAGAGAGAGAGACGTTGCAGGCTCAACCGTTCGCGGTCGTTTTCTACGGCTCGGCAATTTTTTGCTGCAAAACTGCGCAAGTAAGACCGAGATTCCGGTCTTTATCACGACTCGTCAACCCAACGCCATGCTAAGAGTGTCGGGAAAAAACTGCCTATCGAAAAGTGAGAAGCGGCTTAACAATTTCGAGAAGGGATTCAGATCATATGACTGCGACATACTTGGGCATCGATGGATACGTTGGGAACACGCCGCTGATTCGACTGCGACGTCTATCCGAACTGACGGGTTGTGAGATTCTGGGGAAGGCGGAATTCATGAATCCGGCCGGCTCGGTGAAAGATCGAGCCGCCTACGGAATCATCACTGATGCGGAAAGAGCGGGTCGGCTTAAACCAGGCGCAACGATCGTTGAGGGAACCGCCGGTAACACTGGGATCGGTCTTGCTGTGATCGGACGCGCCAGAGGGTATCGCACCGTTATTGTGATTCCGAATAATCAGTCGCCGGAGAAAATGCATTTGCTTCGAACGCTTGGTGCGGAGGTAAAGGCGGTGCCGGAAAAGCCATACAAGGATCCGGAAAATTACAATCATATCGCGCGTCGCCTGGCAGAGGAACGAGGCTGGTTCTGGGCGAACCAGTTCGATAACACGGCGAATCGCGACGCGCATTATCGCAGCACCGGCCCTGAAATCTGGAAACAAACCGAAGGCAAGGTCGGGGCGTTTGTCGCAGCGGTTGGGACCGGCGGCACGCTTGCCGGAGTGAGCGTTTACCTCAGGGAACAAAATCCGAACATTGAGATCGTCTGCGCTGATCCGTATGGCGCGGCGATGTGGTCTTGGTTTACCAATAGCAACCTGGACACGAACGACGGTGATTCTATTGCAGAAGGGATCGGTCAGGGCCGTGTCACAAAGAATATCGAAGGCATCAAGGTCGATCGAGCTTATCGCGTTCCGGATCAGAGCGGCCTAACGATCGTTTACCAGCTTCTACGTGAAGAAGGCCTGTTCCTCGGCTTATCAAGCGGTATTAACGTTGCCGGTGCGGTGCGCTTCGCCAAAGAATCTGGCCGGGGTCAAACGATCGTTACCGTTCTTTGCGACTCGGGCCACAAATACCAATCAACGCTCTTCAATCGCGAGTGGCTGGCTTCCAACCATCTTGATCCGAACCTGCCCTTAGAATCGATTCTCGGCGGCTAATGGTCTTGGTAGTACGCCGCGAACACTTCGGCGGGAGCCTCACCCTCCAAATGTGAACACCGGGAGCGATTACTCTTTTTCCGCCGGCTTGCCCTTCAACTCGACGAGGATGAGGTCAATCGGACCCTTCCCGACGTTTTCCGGCAGATGCGCGCCGGCCTTTTCCCACATCGTCTGGCCCGCCTTGGCGGCTGCTTCCTCGCTCTTACCGTCGGGGTAGATGAACTTGGCCGTCTGGTCGACCAGAAACACCGCCACGCTATCGGGATGATTGTGCATGACGGATTTCTCGCCGACCCCGTAATGGATACGCAACACCCGCACCTGATCGTTCTCGAACTCGACCTTGTAGTGTTTCGGATCAACCTTGACTGGGTCCTGTGCGCGGGCGGGGGTCGTGAACAGAGCGAGCGCCAAAACGGCTAACAACGCAGTGATGTACTTCATGTGGGAGCCTCCTGTTGCTTAGGAAAAGGCTCTCATTTTACCGCTTGAATGTCCAGCGGGTACTTAGAGTGAAGCGCGCCTAACAAAAATTGTGCCGAATTATCGGGCATTAACGAAGCGGATAAGTCGAAAAAACGGTGACAAGCACGCGCTACTAATCTCTGAAATCGCTCACAAGCTGTTTGTCCTGTTCCACGCGCGCGCGAAGCGATTACTGTTTCGACTTCATCCTAAGGTGGCGTGAGTCGTGGCATTCCGCGCACGCGCACGCGACCCTATTCTTTCACGGTCATTTTCTACGGTCTGAAAAAATTTTGCTGCAAAACTGCGCAATTCAGCGAAACGCCACGCGAATCGGTTTGGTTCCGCTTGCCTCTGAAAAACACGCTGCGCAACGCTGTGAGAACGTGTGCAAAGACCCTTTCGTCAATTTCTCCAAGAATTGCCGCGGCAGATGGGCTCGTTAAATTGGGAGCCGTAGTAGAGCCTTCATGCTGTCCGAATCTTCATCAGACGTCAAATTTGAGATCGGGCACGTTCTGTTCATCGACATCGTTGGCTATTCCAAGCTGCTGATCACCGAACAGCGCGAACGACTCCAAGGGCTCAATGAAATCGTTAGAAACACCGGGCAGTTCCGTGCCTCGGACGCGCACGGCATGTTGGTCCGGATTCCAACAGGGGACGGAATGGCGCTGATTTTTCGCGACACAGTCGAGGCGCCTCTGCGATGTGCGGTAGAAATCAGTGAGGCAATCAAAACGCATCCTGAGATTCATTTACGGATGGGCATCCACAGCGGCCCAGTAAGTGAGGTCACGGATGTTAACGAACGGACAAATATCGCTGGAGCTGGAATTGACATTGCGCAGCGAGTAATGGATTGCGGCGACGCCGGACATATCCTCTTGTCAAAACATGTAGCGGAGGACCTTGCGCCGCACCCGCGCTGGAATCGCTATCTACACGATCTAGGCGAATGCGAGGTCAAACATGATGCGCGCGTCTCGGTCGTGAACTTCTATGACGAACAATTCGGTAATGGGAAGCTGCCGCGCAAATTCAAGACCGTGCAGAAACGTCGAGCGCGCGCGCGGTGGGTAGAACTTGCCATCGGGCTGCTCGTGGTTGCTGCGATTGTCGCCGGCTTCGTCTTCCTTTTGCGAAGACCGACGCCCGCGGCCTCGGCGATTGCGGAAAAATCGATTGCGGTTCTCCCATTCGATAACCTTAGTCGCGACCCGGACAACGCCTTTTTCGCATCTGGTATTCAAGATGAAATCCTAGTGCGGCTTGCAAAGATCGGCGCATTGAAGGTAATCTCCCGGACTTCCACTCAGCAATATCAGAGCAAGCCCCGTAATCTTTCCGGGATTGGAAGGCAGCTCGGGGTCGCCAACATCCTTGAAGGCAGTGTGCAGAAAGCCGGTAACGCGGTGCACATCAATGTGCAGCTGATCCGCGCCGCGACCGACGAACATCTGTGGGCGGAAAGTTACAACCGCAAGCTGGACGACATCTTCGGGGTCGAAGGCGAAGTCGCCACCGCAATCGCCGAGGCCCTGAATGCAAAAGTCACGGGCAGCGAGAAGCAGGCCATAACGGCCAAGGCGACGAACAACCCGGTGGCTTACGCCGCTTACCTCCGCGGGGGAGCGCTCTACCGCAAAGGTGCCTCTCCGGAGGGCTACCGGAGCGCTCAGCAATTCTTGGAGCAAGCGGTCCTGCTCGATCCCGGCTTTGCAACCGCTTGGGCGCTGTTGGTGCGGGTCGATGCATTGCAGTTTTTCAGCGGATATGACGTGACGGAGGCCCGCCGCGGTGCCACACGTTCGGCGCTCGATACCGCGCTTCGCCTACAGCCAGACCTGGCCGAAGTGCAGCTCGCGCAAGGGTATTATCAATACTGGGTAGAGCGCGATTACGACGCTGCAACACGCCGCTTCGAGCAGTTGCTTGGCAAGTGGCCTAACAATGCCGAAATTCTGGAAGCACTCGGGCTTATCCTCCGACGCCAGGGCCACTGGGATCAGAGCAAGACTTATCTGGATCGGGCCATCGTGCTCGATCCGCTGTCGCCAGAAATGCGGCAAGACGCGGTGCAAGTGCGCGTCTTTACACGAGATTTCCCCGCGGCTTTGCGTGCCATTGATGACGCGCTGACAATCTGGCCGGATGATATCGGCTTCATCGGAAACAAGGCCTTCGTCTATCTGCAGCTTGGCGAATTGGATCAGGCAGTTGCCTTGCTCAATGGCCTGCATCCGCGACCGCAAGACTTTCCCGCAATCATCGCGATCATTAATCAGGCTCGGTTTCGGCGTAACTATGCCGGAGCTATCAGCCAGCTCCAGGGGCTGCTTCAGCTTGAGCAGGCGAGTGAATCGGCGGGCTTCACGTCCAGCTTTTTGAATCTTAATCTCGCTGAATTGCGACGGCTGTCCGGCGACGCGAGTGGCGCTAAGACCAATTACATTCAGGCCCGCGACGAACTGCTGGCCATGCTGAAAAATCAGCCGAACAACGCCGATTTCTGCTACTCTCTTGCATTGGCATATTGCGGCCTCGGCGACCGCGAAGCGGCCATGAACTATGCCGAGGGCGCCGTTAAGCTGATGCCGGTATCGAAAGACGCCCTCGCTGGGGCTTTTATGGAAACTGCGCGGGCGCTGGTCGAGGCTCGCTTCGGTGATCGAGACCGCGCAATCCCGGCGCTAGCGCGTCTGCTAAAGTTGCCTGGTATTCTGACGC
>WNFH01002346.1_pt1 | contig 14629 bp, 17 predicted proteins | sample 5400411 | NCBI WGS metagenome assembly WNFH01 (sample SAMN13153347, study PRJNA577476) | soil metagenome | isolation source: 200 cm saprolite under Douglas fir tree site 2 hole 3 | place: USA:California | collected 2015-04-18
TCACTGGCGAAGCAGACCTCAATTGGTGATGACGTAACCTTTCCGCCAGAGAACGGTCTAGTGGCATCCATCGCTGGGAAGTCGGCGTCTTTACAACGCCTGGTATTCCGCAAACATATGACTGGCGTATGCCCAGTCGCATGCCTTCCCAATCGATATCGCACCACTTCCGGCCGAGTACGCTAACCCGAAGTCCGATGCACATTGCAACGATGCACATCGTTCGAAACAGTTCGGGGATGTATTCCGACATCTGCCGAAATTCTTCCGCCGAAAGAGTTTTTGGCTCTCGTTTTCGTTTCGAACCGTCTTTTATGCGCACGAGGCTCATGGGATTGAGTTGATATAGGATCATCCCAGCGCATCGCGGCGTTAAACAAGACGCGCATCAGATTCTTGAGATGGGACTTGCTCTTCGGCGCTAGGGAGAGCCTCTTCAACCAGTCTTCGACCGCAAGCGGTTTGATCTGGTCGAGCGAGCACTCCGCCCATCTTGGCTTTATGTAATTCTTGAGCCATGATCTATAGCGAGACGCGGTCGAGTTCCTTTCCGGAAGCTCTTGCGCGAGATAACGCTCAATCACTGCGCCGAACGGTACAGGAACTCCCTCTGGTTTTTCCTGGTTGATCGAAGGCAATAAGGACATGCTCGCTGTGCGCGCCCGTGATTCTGTTGGGTATTCTTCGATTGACCCGACGATCACACTTGGCATACGCTTTGAGCTGTCCGCTAAAGTTTCCCGATAACGCAGGACCCAAACCTCCGGGCCATTCCTTCTCTTTTTCAAATCAAGCCAACCAAACTGAACCCGTTGCCGCTTATGTTCCATCCGATTCCTCCTGTTTTAAGCGGCACGGATGGCAAAGTGAATTTACATGAGAGAGCATCCAGAGTTCCAGCTCGGAAGCGCGGAATTTCCATTGCCGGAAATAATGATAGGCGGGTATGCGCCCCTCGCGTGCTCAGCGCTCGACAGTCTTCGGATGAAGGCCCCCGGGGACGGCGGCAGCGGCTGCGCAATCGAGAAGCAGTTCAACGGACTGAATTGGACAGCTGCTCGCGGACGACATCGAATCAAATCGATCGAGAGACACTGACTGTGTTCCAGCACGGAAACCGTGAGGCATGTCCAGTTCAATCTGTGTATTCGACTCTTTCATTGGACCCCCAACTGTCGGGCTTTCCTGCTACGCTTTTTCTTGCGCCCTTGTGCTGCTTCCAAACGAGTCTCTTCAGCAGTTATTGCTTCATGAGGGATAATGCCGAGCCGAGGCGGCAATCCCTGCTTTTTGCGTTCTTCTTCGCGGCGCTGGACGTCGATATACACGTCGTCGGGGTCTCGCCACTTCTTCTCGAACGCGCGGCGCTGCTTCCAGAAGCGGCCTTCGTCCAAGCGTTCGCGATCAGCCAGGTGCTCGGTGAACTCCACGTTGATGTCGGCGCGAATTTGTTCGATCTCGACTACGGCGGACTGCAACGACTCCTTGTCGGCAAACGGAAACTTCTCCATGCCGCGCAAGATGGCGACGACATGATCGACACCGTGGTTCCACAGGAAAAGGCTTTCGTAGATGCGCAGCTTCGGGGAACGTGCGGACTGTTGCGTGGGAATAGGGGAACGGATACGTTAGAGCACTGGCGCGTCCCGCTTCTGATGTTCTACGTTTTCTCCTTGGCCTTTTTGTACCTGCGCTTCCTGCCGTTCTTGATCTTTGGCAACAGCTTCCGAACGCGTTCGATGTCGCGTTGGGTCCAGATATGAACTGTAATGCCGCCGGTCGTGAGCGTTTTAGGCGCTGGTACTTTCTTTGCGGCGATGTAGCGGCTGAGCGTGGATACATCTAGACCCAGTTGCTTGGCAGCATCACGAGTAGAAAAGGTAGCCATCTGCAACAGTGTTGTCGATAGCTTAAGGAATGTCAAGCGAAAAATTTGAGAGACCCTGTAATTTCCAGGCTGTTGACGGTAATCCATTGGCGACGCATGGCATTGGCCGGGACTTGGATTCACACGCATAACGTGGAACAAAGCGGTTCTTTCCGCTTGCGAAATGCGGGTCTACGAGTCGCCGGACCACAATATAGATATTGGAAAAATGCCGTCCGTTGTTCGGTGAATCCTCTCGTCGGCATGTTTCCATCTGATGTCATGACTGCCCTTCTCTGGCGAGGCTACAAGAGATCTCGAATCTCCAAAAGGCGCGCCTGGACCTCCTCCCATGACGGATAGGGCCCATAACAGAGCATCTTGCATTGTGCCTCGTATTCGACGCTGATGACCTTGACCAGTTCCGGAGGGGGAAAGAGGGCATCGCTGTTGGCAAAGCTCATCACTTCGGGATAGAAATAGCTTTCCGCAAAATGGGTCCGGCTGATTTCGTCATAGTCGGCTTTGATGGCCGCGTACTCGGCGGATTTCAGCATGGTGATCACTTCCGCCTGCGCCGCAAGTTGAAACAGGTCGTAGTAGTGCCTTGCATAGGTTCCGAGTGGACGCCCGTCGCGTTTGAGCAGTTCGACTTTGCTGTGGATGGCAAACATTTTTTCGACGAAGGTGCGACGGAAATGCAGGAGACGGAGCGGAAATCGGCCCTCATCCTCCGCGCCCAGTGAGGTGTGCGTTTCCTCGAGGAACTGTCCCAGATAGGAGCGCAGTTGGACGATGCCGGCCGGTTCGCGGCCGCTGGCGGTGCCTGCTTCGAGAAGGACGCGATTGGCAACTTCGCCGGGGCCGCCGAAGCGTTGCACGTAGGAGAACCGGTCGTTGCGTCCAAAGCCGCCGATGGTCTTGCTTTCATCGGCGACGAATGCGGGCGCCGCGTGGCCACCCACGTTAGCGCGGAGTTTCTTGAGTTCGCGGTCGATGGCGTTCTTCCCGAGGCGACCGTAGGGCGTTAGGCGCAATTAGAGGGCTCACACAGTATTTTCCTTTCGACTTGTCACATGTAACTGTTCCCACGGTGTGTTTATGCAAAAGGGCGGAGGAGCCCCGAGAGAATATTTCGTAAAAGAAAAATCCCATTGAATTTGTCGGTGTCAAGGAAAATCAACTTGTAACGACAGGGCACAACATCAGACAGTCGAATTAATCAACGACATCCCATGTGACAACAGCAGCTACTCCGCACCGTTGTTGATGCCTGCATGGATGAATCCGAACAAGCCATGCGACTCATCGGCAATTCCTGCCGTAAAGAACAACTGATCTGTCCTTCCGTTATTCGGCGCGCCGCCTCCGAATCGCAAGGCCCACAGTCCGTTGATCGTCAGCGGATTCCCTTCGGGATCGATCATCTGCCCGTCGAAGCTGCCGTCCGCGGCGTCGAACGCGTTGATGCGTCCATCGCCGAAATTCCCAACCAGCAGTTGGCCGCTGAACTTGCCGAAGTTTACCGGCGCCAGCGCCAGGCCCCAAGGCGAGTTCAGCGTTCCGTGCGAAGCAAAGCGACGAATCATGTTTCCTTCGGTGTCGAATACGTCTACGTATCCATTTCCAGGACCGGCTTGATCGTCGTGCTTGTCCGGCAGCTTCTGTAACGCAAAGGTGACCCACAACTTGCCATCAATGTTCTGGATGCCGAAGGGCGCAAAGTTCGCATCTACATTGGGATCCGTGAAGGTTTTTACCAGAGTAAAGCTCTTGTCATATATCTCCACGACACCAGCATGGAAATTGGTCGCATAGATGAAATTACCATTCGCGGTGCTGGCTATGGCCAGTCCTTTGTACACCGCGCCCGTGCCGGAATTGTCCTTGGCGATCACCGCACTCGTCAAATTCACGTTAGGATTCCATCCCAGGATGGTTCCATCCTCAGTGGCGAAGAGGAAAAGAGCGGCCCCGGATTTGGCGTTCTGGGAAATCACGAAATTGAAACTTCCATTGAATACGACGCCAGTGGGCGTGCCGCCCGTAGGCGCGGTGGGCGAAGGGATCCTTACGACGAGGGGAGAGCCAATGGGGAAAGCCTGCCCATGGCCATTGTAGAGCGTTGATGCGTTACCGCCGTTGTCAGAAATCCAAAAAGGCGATGTCGCGCTAGATACCAGGCCCCAGGGATTGACAAGATTCGGATCTGCAAAACGCGCCACACCCGCGATGTCGGAAACCAAGTTCACGCGAGTGTACTCCTGAGAAGATGGGAGTTGGGCCCAGGTTGTTGCGGTTGTGAAAAACAGCGTGAATAAGCAAAAAGAGAACACATTGAGTCGCTTCATAGCTGATGCCTCCGGAAGATTCCCAACGATTGAAGCCGAACTCCGCACGCGCAGGGTGGGCAACATGGATGCTGAGTTTTAGGCCACAAAAACGTATCAAATGGGAGATCGGTTTCTGTTTCGGGGGTGTCGTCAGGATGTCAAAAATCTGTCTCGTCGAATCCTTAACATCTACAGGCGGACAGAGTTTTGTTGTTGGTTTTGAGGCTTCGGCAGCATGGAGAAGGTTTATGAGATGGTTGAACTTGGCGCGGGGGTAGGTGCTTCCTCAGGCGCGTGCCTGAGGATCTGGAGCGGACCGGTACTCGTTCTGCCCACGGTTTTTGTCTTGTCTTGCGAGGCCTCGGATTTCGGCGAGTCAGGCCTCGCATCTTAGAGGCACCGCAGGCCTCGGAAATTGGCGGCGTTGATGGTTATAGATGTCTGCGGACGTACTGAAATCGAAGCTGAGATTGGGGAATACTGGGTTCGTTCGCCGATTCAGTCCTTCGATTGCCGACTCGGCGTTCCTCTATATAATACACGCCGTATATTAATACACGTAGCGGAAGAACGCACAATACAGTAGAAGCGCGGCATGCAGCATAAGACGCGCATACACTGGCAGACTGTGCATACAACCTAATAATAGACTGCTCTACACTGTTGGGATCGGTTCTGAAGATAATTGGGAGCGGGTGACGCCCGCTCCCGTGAGACAGCTTGGAAGTTCTCCGAAGTCTAAGGCTTCGCAGCGGCGGCTGCAGCCTGCTCAAGAATTGGGGCCGCCTTGTCGACTTCCGCGACGCCGAAGAAGACCAGAGGCGTATTCGTTCCGGGCTCCAAACCGCAGTATGCGTAGTTGATATTGATGTTGGCTTCTCCGAGGCGTGATGCCATCCGCGCGATCTCGCCGGGTCGGTGCGGAAGTTTGGCTTGGACGATTTCTGCCTCTACGTACGTCAGCCGCTCGGTGTCCAACACCGTTTTGGCTGTCGTCGGATTGTCCACGATGAAACGAGTCACGCTTTTCCCTCCAATCGGGAAGGATTGAAGCGCGAGAATGTTTACTCCGCGATCGGCAAGCGCTTGGCAGGTTTTTCCAAGCGTGCTAGGCCGATCCTCCATTAACACGATAAATTCTTTGGCCACAGGCATGGCGGGGACCTCCTTTACGTTTCCGGGAATGCAGCGTGCATTCCGGCTTTAGCTGGGACGATAACGAAATCTTACGCCCCACGCACCTAGCGTTCAAGACTGCCAGATGGCGAGCGAATGATTCGTGGTAGTTGACCGGATGCGAAGCGCAAGAGTACGGTAGACGGCAATTTACCGTTCTTCGTGCGAGTAGAGGAGGCCGCTCATATGCCAGGAACACCGTATCGCGCTTTGCGAATTATTCTGGGTATTTTCTCTCTACTCACGGCGGCCGGGGGCCTCGTCATCATTTTCAGTAACAAGCCGATGATCATGCGTCTCTTTCTCCGGCCACCCCAGTCCGAAGTCTCAACCTTATTACTCATCGTGGTGAAGGAGATGGGCGGATTGATTCTTATGCTCAGCGTGATGCTTTTCTTCGCCTATCGCGATCCTGCCCGGAACGTGGCCATTGTCAACGCGTTCATTGTCGGCCTTTGCGTACTGGCCTTTACGCCGTTGTGGTCTCTTTACACGCTGGACATGCGACAGCTTTATCCGAGCCACCTGATTTGGGGTCGCTCCCTTGTGCGTTTGGCACTTGCGGCGCTCCTTTTTTACCTGCGGCCGCAAGAGAGTTTTCCCAAGCAATCTTAAGAACTGCGCCTGCTTTTCCGGGGTTCACGTCTCGTATTATGCCGGTCGAGGTCTCGGATTTTGATCGTGCGCATTTTGGTGGGAGAGATTATACCGCAACGCGTCGAGAAGCCGATTGACGCCAGCAGGACGGGGGACTAGGCTTTTCGCTAAGATTAGTTTTCGACGGGGAGGGAGTCATGCCCCAGTACACTTTTCTCTGTCGGGCTTGCAACAAAGAGTTCTCGAAAATCCTGACACTCTCGGAGTACGAGAAGGGCGGGATTGTCTGTCCGCACTGCAAAAGCAAGGACATAGAGCAGCGGTGGGCAGCCTTCTATGCGGTGACCTCCAAGAAGAGTTACTAAGGTTGAGCCTGCGGGATCACATCAGCGCTCGAGAAATTCCAGGCGAAGAAAAAAGTAAGCCGGGCGGGGTATTCTGCCAAAGTGTTTCTCCCTGGGACGAACCGTGCATGATGGTCGCCACCAAGTATTGTGAACGGTGTAATCGCTGGTTCTGCCAGACACACTTCGGCGATCCGGACTGGCATTCCTGCACTGAGGAAGAGCAATGACGCGTGTAAAGCGAAAGGCACAGGGGAAGACAGTCCGTGGATGGCCCGAAGCGGCGGGACTTCTTAATCGTTGGAGGAAAGATTTGAAGACTCTTACGGTAGAGCTCAAGCAGTCACGAGTGATTGATCTGGTTCCGATTGATTTCGTGAGTGGGGAGCCGGTCGAGCGCGAGGAAAAACCAACGAAGAGCCTGCGAGGACAACTCATTTACTTTACGAACGCAGACCTGACGATCCGCCGACCGTCTGGGGCGATTTTGATGATTGACCGCTACGAGGTCGTCGCGATCTCCGAAGGCAAGACGCGGTTCGAGCCACGTTAGGCGAACCTTAGTTTTTGTCTACGCAAGGGAAAGCGAATTCTGACAGGTCAGGTCTCGGATTTTGCAGGAAATGTTGTGCCTGTAGGAATTGGCAAGGTCGGAGTTTTTCTCACTGGTTTTCGGCAAGAGACGCGACGCTAGCGCATCACGCACGCGCATCCTTGCCCGCAGCAAGCGGTATTTCACGGCTCCAACATTGATATTCAAGATCCATGCGGTTTCCGCTGTGCTGAGATTCTTGACGTCTTGAAGGAAGAGCACTTCCCGATATTTCACGGAGAGGGTCTCAATCGCACGCCGCAACGTGTCACCCAATCTTTTCCTCCGAAGCGCCTCCCAGGCAATCTCACGCCAGTCCGGCAAAGTATTTCCCTGGCGGCGCGTATGCGTTCGCTTGGCCGCAACTGCAGCAAAGACCCTTTCAAAACTGCTTGCCGTAACCCGAAGTGTTTTTGTGCTCATATTTATTAGATAGGTAGAGCCGCGAAAAGTTGCAGGCGTAAAGTTGATTTGACAGATTAGCTTTCTAGTTTGCACTGGAGCGCGGAAGTCTGAAAAGACAGGGCTTTATGCCTCGACGAATAGGAGGGCATTTTGCGGGAATGAAGAAGGCCGCGGGGAACGGACGCTATTTGAGGATGGTGTAGGGAGCGCTGAACTCGGCGTCGGGAGAGGTACTTCTGTTAGGCGCGCGGAGCGGTTTGAGTTCTGTCCAGCGAGCGCTGCCTGGCCTCGGATTTTGGCGGGTCGGGTCTCGGATTTCAGGGGCAGGGCAGGCCCCGAAAATTGGCGCGGATTTGTGGTCGGAGAACCACTTGCGTGTGGGAAATCTACGGGTTGGTTCGGGCGGCTAGGTCCTAAGCCGATCCGGGATCACCCTCCTCACTTACCTCTCGGCTCGCTGCTACGCGAGTCGGGTTTGGGCTGTGGCTCACATCAGCGGTGAAATACGGCTTTTCCTGCCTTTGGCCTAAGGCAGTGCTGCCCGCAGCAGCTGGCCGTGAGGGGCGGATTTCGATGATCATACCGGAACGTTTTCTTGTACTCAAACACTACTCGTTATCTACTCACCATTCTCTTTCAGGTTCAGGCTCGCATTGGACGATACAATTTTGACGGAAGGGGTGCTTCATGGGCGTGAGGATTTTGGCAGCAATGATGATCTTCGCGAGCTGCTCACCGGTGCATGCGCAAGTCAAGTGGTACAAATTTGATAAAGGATTTATCCAAACGCACTATGGAGCGGATGGGAGTGCGATCGGTGTTCTCAAAGTATCGGCTATGCATCCCGCGAAGAATGCTCACTCCATAGACTGCGGAGGCAATGACGGCGAGTTGCACATTGGGATTGCAGAGGGAGACCTCGGGCCCCAACCAGCATCGTCGTTCGCCCAAGGAGGCGACAGCGGGTTTGGCATCGTAGCTGAACCGCCCAATGTGAAACGCGGAACTCCATTCTTTCAAGCGGTCGAGGGTGCTGACGGAAGTCCGGCGGTGTTCTACGGTTATTTCCGCCTCTGGAATGAAGGTCATGACGTTGGAGCGGTCTTCCCGAGCAATCCGCATCACGTGCTCGAAGTGCATCCCGCGTGGGGAATAAAGTCGAACGGATTCAACTATGCTCCTCGTCCTGCGGTCATCTTCCCAATGACCGGATATTCAGGGTATGGCGCAAGCAAGTTCAGTCCTCTGCTCGGCGCAGTTCCTTCGTGGCTACGGGTCGCGGAAGACTCCAATTTTGTCTACGTGAGGATGGCCAAAGCCGACAATTTTTATCAGTTACCCGTGACCATCAAAGAGACGCGGCCGATCGCGAATGGAGCGGGCGTCGCTGCCCTCGTCGATGTGTTTTCGGACACCGCCCACCAGAATTTGGTATACCAAAATCTTACCGTCATCACGGCCGCTAACAGTCCCATCGCTGCTCGACTACACGCTGACTGGCAAACCTACTTGCTCGGTTTTTTCAGCATCAACCTGATGAAGGCAATGGAGATTGCGTCCGGCCACTCGGGACTGGCAAACGCGGTAGCTGCTCCTGGTGCGCTTGAATTCTTCGCCTTTGGCGTGCCGCTCCAAAAAGCGGTCTCGAAATCGACGCCGTGCACCGAAGAGGACGATTGAGCGCTCAGGTTCAGAATACTTTGGCTGCTCAGCCTCGAAACGCAAACAGCGAATCGACGGATCATGCACCGCTCGTTGATACGCAAGTCGGGTTTGGTCCACAACCAAAATCATCGATGAAATAGGCCTTTTCCGAACCCAGGCCTCGGGCAGTGCTGCCCGTAGCGATGCCCGTGAGGGGCGGATTTCGATGATCGAAAGTCATCGAGATTGTGGGTTCTTCCAAAGAGAGCTTCGCCAAAGCCGTTGAAAATGCCGTAGCCGAAGCCGCCCAAGACTTCTTGCCAAAATCCGTCAGAGCACTAAAGTAAAGATAGCTTTGTATCTAGCTGAAGGCCAGAACTTGCCGTGTTCGGACTGCCGATATAGGGTGATCACGAGCTCTCCATGAACTCTGAGGTTGAAGGTGTCAGGTCGAGGGTGGCGTCACGATCCTTGTTCCATTCTGATAGTTCTTTGGTTCACGTGATTTCCAAACATCAGCGTCGGGTATAAGTCAGCCAGAGATCAGCCGCTTCTAGGATACGTTCGAACATCTGGTGAGATTAGCGAGTACTATCGCGGAGTGGACCCTGAACGCCAAGCGGTCTGTTCGTTTTGGGAGCACAAGCCGCTAGCGAGGAATTTGCCTTCTCATGAGTGTCTCCGAGAGTCGGGAAAGAAGTCCCACGTGCCGTAAGCGTTCGAATCTCTTGGCAGCTGAGCCGCTCGCCGGTCAGACGGCAATCGGCAATCATCCCCTCTTTTGTCGGCCGATACGTTTGGTCGAATATGTGATTTCCCAGTGAGAAAAAAACCGGATGCCCCTCGATGCACTCAGAAGTCTGAACAACGTGAGGATGGTGGCCAACGATCAAATCCGCTCCCTTTTGAATCAGCCAATGGGCTTGTGCGCGCTGTGCTGCATCCACCAGTTTCTGAAACTCGTGGCCCCAGTGAATCGAAACCACAACAAGATCCGCCAGTTGACGTGCTTTCCGTAGTTTTTCGGAGATTTCCTCTGACGGTATTTTTTGAACGCGTCCATCGGCGGCTGGAATCAGCGTAATGGAGATCAGCGCGATCTTCGCGTCGCCTGCTTGCGCGACGAATGGAGAATTCTCAAAATCGATGGCCGCGAGCGATTCTTCCAGCAGCAATCTGCGAGTGCGCTCCCGTCCAGCACTTCCCAGGTCCCCTGCATGATTGTTCTCCAGCGTCAGCCCGCGGAACCCAGCCATTTTCAATAACCGCACTGCGGAATCGGGAGTCGCAAAGCAAGGCCGTGCGGATTCGATGCATGCGGATGGCGAGCCCAGCGCACCTTCCAAATTTCCACTCACCCACTGGGAATCGTTGAAAAGATGCGCGAACGGAGTCCAGGGAGAAATTCTTCGGCGTTGCAATTCCTCTGCCACGTGGCGTGAAAGCAGGATATCGCCGGTAAACACCAAGCGCGTGCCGCGCGGCTGCGTTCCCACGCTGGCCGCAAGAATACTTGCAGTCAAAACTATAAGAAGCCTACTCAAGCGAATCGCAATCACGGCAATAACCAGCGAACCAGGTTCGTGTCCGGCTTAAATATACGGACATTTGAAGCGATGAGTGGAATGTGGTCCTCTGTTGGCTAATGACACTTACGAAAGTGCGCGGCCTTCGCAGAAAAACAAGTCTCGAGCCGCCCCTATACTGGATTTACCGCTGAACTCAAAGTAAGAGGTACCCATGAGACGGAGCCAATACGTTCTCGCATTCGCGGCAGTCGTTCTTATTTTGGCTGCCACCGGCGCCTTGCTCTTCTCAAAAAAGAAACCGGCCTCCACGTCCCCTACAAACACGGCTACTCCGTCCTCCCCCATCTCGCAAACTGCTAAGCCCGCGCCCCAGGGAACTGCGCAAGACAACCAGGGCATCTACATGCCGGACGACACTACAGCGAATTTTTTGGGCGCCTTGGCTCCGGGCGGCACGCCAGAGTCCGCAGGGCGTGAGCGTAATTACATCGTCACCTATCAAGTGGTTTTTCTTCGGAAGTCACCCGCCGAAAAATTGCCGGAAGAAAATATGAAGTACAGCGAGTTACAGCAACGAGATCCTGGCAGTTTCGCACATAGCTATTTCTTTTACGGCGAAGCGGTCAGTGGCACATACGATCCTGCACATCCCGATGCCATCGCCGTTCGCGCCAAACTCAACAAGAAAGAAGTCGGCGGCTTTATTGACGCCAAAAAGCTATGGCTTGAGCCCCCCGTTTCCCTCGTAGAAACCCCACGCTATATGGCACTCAAGGATGCCACCGCCATTCACGTTGTGCCGGATCCGGGCAGCCGCATCGTCCTGGGTCTTGTGCAAGGCGAGGTCGTCGAGGCCGTTGGAAAACTCAGTTTCCAAGGCGGGCAATGGATTAAGGCGCAATTCAATGCCGACGAGAAGCCCCGCTATGGTTTTATTCAGGCAAGCGATCTGCTTGCACTCACTCCGGCCACGACGAATCCCTCCGAAGTCGCCACAGCGGAAATTCCGCGGCAGATCCGGTATTCGAAAGTCTCGCTTGCGGAGTCAGATCGCCAAACGCTTTCTAAAAACGGATTCTACGTCGAGAGCGCTCCACCTTTGAAGTACATCTATGTGGACGACATGGCGGACTCTTACCACGATGGCAGTGACGGGCGCCAATACTTCATCACTTCGGACTTTTTCCTCCACGCCTATCACTTGATCTTCGATCGTATGCTCCAGGATGTCGAAGAGAATAAACTCTCGCCATCCGTCGCCGCGCTCGCCGCCGATCTCGCGAAGGCCACGGAAAACGAAGTTAAGACTCTGCCTTCTACTGCGCCCGCCGATGTCCGCGACGCAATGGTGTACGACCTCCTTTATTTTTCCGTTGCTGCAAAGCTGTTCAACCCCGGCTTCGCGGTTCCAGAACCGGTGCGCAAGGATGCCGAGGCATTTGTCTCCAGGATTCAGGAAGCCGGAGGGGAACTCCCTTCTGCCGCATCCAGTAAGTTCGGGGACGAGGATTTCGCACAATACAAAGTGCGGGGACACTACGAGAAGAACAAGACGCTTCAACGCTACTTCCGAGGAATGATGTGGTTTGGCCGCAAGAATTTTCTTCTCTCGGACAGGAAGATGACTCTAGCTGCGATTCTCATACCCGGCCTCCTGGAGAAGGCCCAGGGGATGCGCACGTTTGAATCGCTCGATCATTCGCTCGGCTACATAGTTGGCGCTCAAGACAAATACACGCTTGCTGGGTATCGTTCCGTAAGCAAGAAGATTTTCGGAACGGAAACACCCAGCGCGAACCAACTTGTGGTCAAACTCGACGAAAATCTCCAGGCGTTTAACCGCACTGTGGAAAGCGACCTGCCGCCTCCGCAGATCGTCTCCGTGCAGACAGGGGCCGGAAAAAAACAGTCTGAACGCTTGGAGATGGTTCGCGGTTTTAAGTTCCTTGGCCAGCGATTCACGCTGGACGCGTATTTCCTGAACCAGATGACCTCGCCAAGCGTGGGCAGCGATGACAATCCAAGAAATCTTCCCTCCACGCTCGACGTCATGATGCTCTTGGGGTCCAAGGCCGCCACCGAAGAACAGCAGCAAATCCAGCAGCACCAAAAGTGGCCCAACTACGAATCGCAAGCCAAAAAGCTCGAAGGCGTAGCACAAGAACATTTGGCCAAACAATTGACTTTTTATGACGAATGGCTGAACGCCTTGAATTCTCTGTTTTTGCCCACCGCCAGCAAACAATTGTTTGCCCTGGGGAAACCCTGGCAATACAAAAACCTGAACGCCGGCGCGGCAAGTTGGACCGAGCTAAAGCACGACACCATTCTCTATTCGGAGCAATCGGCTGCCGAAATGGGAGAGGGCGACGAATTTGAGATTCCTCCCTTCTCTCCACCTCCTCCCAGAGGCTACGTCGAGCCGAATCCCGTGTTTTTCCAGCGTTTGGGGCAGTCCATTGACCAAATGTTGGGCCGCATGAAAGATTCCGGTTTCATCACCGACGAGTATCTCGATAAGTTCACCACGTTCCGCGAGCTTGCTCGCAAGGCGGAGGCCATCGCGCAAAAAGAAGTTTCGGGAACATTGATTACCGCGGAAGATTTCCAATGGATTGAAAGTCTGGAAGAACAATTTGGCAGGCCGTTGCTTCTGCCTCGCGGCGTGGACCAGATAGATCCTTCCGAGTTGCAAATGGCATTGATTGCTGACGTAGCTACGGATGCCGTGGAGGGGCGCGTATTGGAAGTCGCGACCGGCACACCTCAGCGGATCATTGTCGTGGTGAAGGATGCTTACGGAGGTACGCGTCTGACCGTCGGGTACGTCTATTCGTGGTTCGAGTTCCCGTCCAACAAGCGCTGGGCCGACTCCGAATGGAAGAAGATCATTTACGCAGAGGACCCCGCCGCGAAAAAGCAGCACGGCGTCGAACCTCCAGCTTGGTATTCGATGTTCATGAAGAGTTCCGGCGGCGCACTCTGATGCGGCGGTGCTGCGGTGTCATTCTGCTCAGCCTGTTGTTGGGCTCGCCGGATTCCTGGCCGCGAAACTTCCACTTCTCGAATTGGAGCGACAATCCTCGGCCTTTCCTCGATGCGATACAAAAGTCGGCGTCACCATTCCTCCCGGCGCTGCCTACGGGTCAACGTATCCGCGGCGGGATCGTGACTCACCATTTCCTTGCGAGCGGAATGATAGTTCGCTTTTTTTATGGATTGCGGAGCCAAACTTCACCCGAAACGATTATCTTGCTAGGCCCCAACCACTTCCACCAAGGCCTGGCCAATATCAGCATCTCTTCTCTGCCATGGAAGACTCCTTTCGGTGTTCTTCCCACCGACGCGCATCTCGTCCAAAGGATTGGCGCGGCCATCCGGCTGCCCGAGGATCCCGAAGCTTTTTCCGGGGAGCACTCCGTGGGTGTGCTCATTCCATTCTTGAAATATTATTTTCCTCGCAGCAAGGTTGTGCCTATTTTGATTGACGCGAACGCCCAGGAATCCCGTATGGAGGATCTTCGCGAGGTCCTTTCGCAAGCGCTGAAAAATCCGAAGACGATCGTTCTCCTAAGCATGGATTTTTCCCATGATTCGATTGCTTCCATCGCGGACGCCAGGGATCGCACAGCGGAACAAGTGATTTCCGTCATGGATGCAGGAAAATCGCGTGAACTCAACGTGGATTGCCGCAAGGGCCTGCGCGTCTTGCTCGAATCGCTGACCCGCGCTGGGTACGACGGTGTGCTGTTCAACGAGCACAGCAACTCGGCGCGTCTGACCGGAAAGCCGGATCAACCCGACGTGACCAGCTACTTCACGATCTATTTCCTCAACTCGCCGCCTACGCCGTCCTAGTCCCTCGTTCCCGGATACAAGCAGAACCACCCATCACGTAACGTAACCAGATTAGGTAAGGGTTGCCGACGACTCGTCCACAATCGTCGATCAGCCACGCGCCGGTGAAAGGCAGCCGTTGGGCGGCCCGTACACTCACAAAATCGCGGCGAAAGCATTGAAGACCGCATGGACGAGTATCGCCGGCAAGAGACTACCGCTTCTGTGTCTGAGTTCCCCCGAAAAGAGCCCGAGCACGAAAGCCGCCCCTGCTGTTATCGGACTTACCTCCAGGTGGATCAACC
>WNFH01001822.1_pt1 | contig 14620 bp, 16 predicted proteins | sample 5400411 | NCBI WGS metagenome assembly WNFH01 (sample SAMN13153347, study PRJNA577476) | soil metagenome | isolation source: 200 cm saprolite under Douglas fir tree site 2 hole 3 | place: USA:California | collected 2015-04-18
GCCATCAAACTGGGTCATCGTCGGGCGCCGTCCCTGGAATCCGCCATTCTGACACGTCTTTCAGACAAACGGAGCTTTTATGGATGTGCATTGTCGATAATCACAACCGTTCTGCCAAGTGAAAAAAGTTTGAAACCGGATGGAACGTATCCAGTTAACCGAAAATGCAGCCGCCGATTGCTTTGGGGCGCGTTTCGGTGCACAAATGGCCGTGCGGCCGGCGGGACCGCGTTCCGTTCCCTTTCACCCGAAATTTACCCTCTGTCGGGCTTAGTGGACGTACTGATCCTCTTACTGGGATTCGACAATCAGCCGCCATGCACAAAATCCTCCTCGCCGAAGACGACAACGATATGCGCCGCTTTCTGGTCAAAGCGCTGGAAACCGCTGGTTTTCAGGTCTCGCCCCATGACAATGGTCTGTCGGCCTACCAGCGGCTTCGCGAGGAGCCGTTCGAGATGCTGCTCACCGATATCGTGATGCCCGAGATGGACGGCATTGAGCTGGCGCGCCGCGCCTCGGAACTCGATCCCGACATCAAGATCATGTTCATCACCGGCTTCGCCGCGGTCGCCCTTAACTCGGATTCGGAGGCGCCCAAAAACGCCAAGGTGCTCTCGAAGCCTGTTCATCTGCGCGAATTGGTCAGCGAAGTGAACAAGATGCTGGCGGCCTGATTCGTAAGGGGCCGGCAGGGCGAAGCCTGCTTGCCTGCTCGCTTTGGAGCCGATATACGGACCCAACCCGTCGTTTAAGGTCTCAGGGCGCGTAGCTCAGCGGGAGAGCACCTCGTTGACATCGAGGGGGTCACAGGTTCGATCCCTGTCGCGCCCACCATTAAACAATTGATTTCATTGATATTTATAGAATTGTGGTTCTCGCGTCCACACATTCGTCCACACACGAAACGCGCGTATTAACTATCGTTGCTGCCTCGATTTAAGTGACCTGAAAGGCTCACGGCGGCCCTGGGGGATGCATCGAACCATTCAAACATGCCACGCCCACGACGTGAAGCTGCGTGAACTCACGCGCGTTGTATCTGCTTTTACGGTGTTGATCCCCGCCACCCGGAGAGTGCCTATCTCATTTTGATAGACACGCAAGTAAAACGAGTATTCTTAAAAAACGAGTTGCGAATCTGAAATCGCAACCGTGCTTTCCAAAAGGCGAACTTGTGAAGGACGTGCGCAATTTCTGTTTGAACAGCAAAATTGCGGTCGAGCGGTGCTTTCGCACGGCGCGCCACTTATCCGAGCTCTATCGACGCAAATTAGTGAAAGGCGCCAAGAGGACCAAGCGGCGTGAGCGGCGACGGCTCATCGTGCTGGGGCGCCGATCACTTCAAGAATACAAAAAACAGTCTTTCCACTTCGCACTTCGATCGAAGCCCGTGAGAGTCAAGGCGCAGCGGCTGTTACTAAGTGGGTCCGCTACACTGGCATCGATCCTAGTGACGTTTGCGTTTCTACTTTTCGCGACACAAACAAATAACTGGAAAGCAAGTGAAGTGAATTTGGCCGCAGCTCAAATCATAGGAGCTGCTTTGGCTTTGGTTCTGTCGCTTTCGATCATTCCTGCGCAGCGAGCCGCCGAATTGTTCTCCATGGCAATCCTGAAGCTCTACGCAAAGGATGACGCGTTATTAGCAGCTTTTGTCATACTCGTCGGAACCACGATGCTTTCACTTTTACTGGGGAGCAATTGGCTTATTGCTGATTCATATGCCCGCGCCTCGATCGCCATTCAGTTCCTCCTTATCGGCATTTCTTTTGACGCGCTCCGCTGGTTTTACGTACGGACTCTCGACCTACTCGTACCTCAAAGCGCCATCGAATTGGTAATTCGAGAATGCAACGCGCAAATATCGTTAGCAAATGCTAATGCAGACCGGCTCTTGCAAATGGATGACGCTGCTAGGGTGAGTTTGCAGCATCGCAAATTGGATTCGGGCCGCGGTAATAACTAAATCAGGCGTGCCCCAATCTCTCAAATATTGGACCTCGCAATTAGAGGAGTTTGCGCATCGGTTTATCGCACGTAAGGACACTTCGGCCGTAGATGGCATCGTTGCAGCTTTGGTGGACATCGGTGGGCGATGTGTCGAGGGGCGGCGAGATAGCGTAATTTTGCATCTCGATGCCGGCAATCTGTTTGCTGGCTGTGAATAAACATCGAAGCGGGACCCCAACACAGATGACCGCAACGCTTTGATGTCGCGCGAGGAAATTCGTTCGGGGTGGGGTCCGGACCGACGCCGATCGGGACCCCGGTTGTCTGCCAACTTCACGAACTAGATCAACAGGTTGCCCCTCGCGTAGCCCGGGGTCCCACTTCGGCGCTTCTTCACAGGCCAAGACGCTGCCGCGTGATCGGAAGGATTGGTATGATTGAGGTTCGATGTCTTTGTTGGGCGTTAAGCTATGGACGGTCGGGAGTTTTGCGCCGCGCTGGCACCCGTTCCGAAACCTTCTTCGCTGCTTCGGCATGGACGAAAATCGCAGCCATGATCCCTTCGGTAATGTCTAACGCGATCTGAATATCTTTTGTTTTAGGCTCATATGCGCGATGGATGGTAGCGTGACCAGCATCAAGAATATCGTTCAAAGCGTCGCGCTGAACTAAGGAAACGTATCCGCCTTGTTGGAACGCATCTAGATTTTTTGCAAACGATCCATTGTCTTTGACCTTGTGTATCATCACCTGTTCGATCAGGGCGCGGACGCCCATGATAGCTAGCCGGAATTGCCCACCACGGACTGCTTGGTAAATTTCCTCAAGGAGTTCGCCTAACGGGACTGCGCTTTTTCCCCCGATAGCGCCGACCGACAGATCATATACCCAGTCTGGCACTTTGCGGGAAGCAGGCGACGGATAATAACGGACGGTCGTAGTGTTATCGTGGTGCGCAAATCTTTCACGCAGGGAAACCTCCTTACACCCAGCACATTGGAGTAAGTCGAAATGTTGCCATTCATCACTCCGATCAACAGTGTGCAACACGTTATGTTCGGTCGCAGTTAGACAGTTCGAACATGGTGCGCGTGTTTTCATATTAAATCTCAGAACAGTTTCTGCGCTGGCTTGCACTCGCCATAGAATTTCTTGAGTCCGTTGTATTCAATGAAGTGAGCATTGATCGCGCCCGTTATTCGGTTGAGGGTGACGCTGCCCTTGTCCGGGTCCATGGACACAATCGTTTCGCGCGAGGCGTCTCCGGTGATGGACCAACTAACGCCATTCATCGTTACAGTTTTCTTGGCGATATCCACTGCGACCGCAAGCGAAGACCGCTCATCTACCGGATTGACCTGCTTGCTTTGCTGGATCAATTCGACCGTGCCCCAGCATGACAACAGGAGTTCTTCAGCTTGTGCCTCACCAAAAGCGATGAGCGCAAATGCGAACGCAAGGATCGTTAGCGCCTTCTCCATTTACTTATAGCCCTTGGCTTTGTTCAGGTTGGCAAGGAGCATTCCGATGAAGAGCCAAAACACAATGTGCACTTTTCCTCCACCCCATGCCAATGCCATGATGAGTGTTTCGCAACTTGAGCGCGAGGGCAAGACGGCCATAGGGGTTTAATTCCCCCTCCGGCATCCCCACATATAGTCCATGACCCAATGGCAAAAAACCTTCACGCGCGAACCGCCGAAGACGAAGGCTGAGCTTCGCGAGATGCTCACCGAGGCCGTCCGCAACACACAGTCCGAGCCAAAGCGCCCGCCGAAGGTCAATAGAGATCGCGGCGAGGGTCACTCGGTTAATTAGCCTGACCAATTCCCAGGTTCGCCAGCCTTTGGTGCGAGTGTGATCTAAAGGCAAGCTATCGCGACTTTCGTAAAAGCGCTCGGCGACTGATTGGAAGCTATGTGACGAGGCCTCCCATGAAAAAGCCAGTACTCTCGATTGACGAGCCGGAACCGAATAAGGCGGTGCGCGCGGACAAGCCTCCTACGGAGGGGTTCACGGTAATTGTTGACAAGCATTTCAAGTCAGATTTTGAGACGTTCGATGCTGCTGAAGCATCGGGGCGAAAACTGAAATCCACTTATCCGATGCTTCAGATCGAAATCTATGACGCCACAACACAGGTCCGGACTTTATTGAGCTGAGCGCCATCGTAGGGAGCGGATTGCGTTGCGTTGACGACGAGATTATCGGATGGCTGCGGCGTCGCAGCGTCGTAGCGCCGTCGTAATCATCTCCGTTACTGTCGTGTCGCTGTTGGATCGATGATGAGGTCTGTGAAGACCGCCTGCATTGCAGCCATTGTCTTCAATCGCTCTTCATTAAAGTCGTTCATGTGGCTTGCCCTGCTCTCAAGGGACTTGATTACCTTAAGCATTGCTGCCGTGGTCTCGGGGTACTGCTGTTGGTCAACGTGTGCTTCACCTATGTACTGCATGACCAAGTCACCGATCGCATCGACCTCCTTCCTAATGTCGTCGTACTGTCTTTCCTGAAGTTGGTTGCATTGCCAGAGCAGTATTACGGCCTTCTTCAAAGCATCCATGCAGTGAACTCCCTTTAGCGCCGAGCGGCGTGCGAATGACGTGACCGACGTTGGTGCGAAGAATGCACGCATCTATTGATGCTTCTCAAGATATGCGCCAATCCGCCGCAGCATCTCAGACATGACTTCCGTTCGGTGAACTTGTGATGGCGAAATCTCGGGAACTCTATCCGGCACTGGTCCCATTTCATCCAGTGTCTCAAGTCGAGCCCTCAAAGTCGCCGACACTGAACCCGCCACTGCATACGCTTCCGTAATCCAATTGTCGCCTTCTATCTCCCATGCATCCAGTTCTGCTTGTGATCCTGGTTCGCCATTTCGGATTTGCACCCCGCGCTGTCTGATACTACTCAACGCGGCCAAGCGTTCCTGTCGAGTCGCTTCATCGCGAGTCGCGTCTTCTAACTTGTATGAAAATAGGCAGCGCCTTACGTACGCCACGAGCACCCAAAGTAATATCGGCCCTAACGCCCAAGCATAGGATACGTGCTGCAATCCAAGTTGCAATCCTGCGGCTTTTGCGACGGTAAAACTGATCGACAATATCGGCGCAAAAATACCCAGCAGTTTGTAACCATCCTTAAATAGGTCCGCTGGAATGCGAAGCACATCTTGAACATTCATAGATGTCTCCCTTTGACCTAGATTTGCTATTGTCGTGAAACAGCAGGATGAATTTGATAGCACAAAAAAGACCGCCGACAGAATGGGGTTCTGCCAGCGGCAAGTATTGGCCCTGGATGCTTAAGCTGAAAGCTGTATTCTGAGAATGACGTCTTGCAGCACTTCGATGACGGCCCTCAGATCGGAACAGGCCTCGCTATCCTGTTCCTCACTGATCGCGATACGCAGTTCGACCTCTGCTGCCCGCAGCTGGAACAGGACGTCCTCTAACTCTATTCGCATCGCCATCATGTTTTAGTCCGCCCTGTGTGGTGTCGTGGTCATTGCGACACACGGGGGGAACGTCCGCGACGGTAGTAAACGCGACCGCCGCGCTTCTCGTCATCGTCGCGTGATGTGCAATGACGCGAGACCTGTACTCCGATCGTAGCGAGCATCTGTTCGGGCCGGCGATCAGGGAATGTTTTGGTTAAGATATCGAGGATTTCGTTTTTCGAAGCACCTCGGTCGCGCGAAATCGTTTTCACTATCGTCGCGATCACGCCAACTTTTTTCAGGATGGCAACGGGGCGTTTCGCAGCACCATTGGCGGTGGATTTCTTCGTAATGATTTTCTCCTATGGGAACAGCTGGGCATCATCGCCCCGCTGCGTCCCCAACGTAACCGAGGATTGCGTTAGTGTATCAAGCAATCGCAGGTTGCAGCATCTGATTCCCGGAATTCATCGATCCCCGGATCGTTCGGGATGGGTCCTGATCGCTCGTCAGCGCTTCCCCCATGCGTTGCGGGCAGACGGACGATCGCGGACAAACCGATGATTTTAAGCGATTTCCCGAGCTCTCGGATCGTCCGATGTTTTTCCGGGGGATTGGGGCCGAAATCCTGAAAATCTAAATATTTTCAATGCCGATGTCTGACGCTTCTTCAGGATGACGTGACAACGGACCAAGTGTATGGAAACGGATGTCATGTCTGTTGTCGATCATTTGTTCCTGCGTTTAGAGCGTTTCCCCAGCCGCTGGTGATCTTGTTTCAGCGGAAGGGACAAATCGACGCCCCTTACATGTCAATGTTCGTCGCGTTCGGAAATATCAGCTACCAAATCTTCCTGCCTTGTCCAGCGAAGGACGAACATCTGCGCGGCAAGAACATTAGCCTTATGACTTACCCTCACATCTATCAACTTCAGCCGTGGCGGGCGACCGGCCCCATTTCTTACGAGCAAATTGACCTCAGCGCTTCCGAGCGCACGAAGAGCGCATCCGGGACTTTAAACTGGCGCTACGAAAACCGGGTAAAGGTCGAATAAGAATGAATGAGTTCGAGCCAGGATGACGACTTGGCATGGGGGAGGCCTAAGCCGAAAGCGGTCCCACAAGCGCCCTTGTGCTATAGTCGCGTTGCAGCTTTCGGTAGCGCGCTATTCGATGCACCTTAGGTCATGATGAAACTCCTTGCATGCTGGCAAGCACAAGATGTGCTGGCGGTCTTTGAAAAGATGAACACCCGGCCCGGGGGCCCCCTGTCGGTGATCACGCTATGGCACAGCCTTGAAAAGGGGGATGTGGTCTCCGTGGGGGTGAATTGGCTGGTATCGGCCGGTTATGTCGAGATGAAACACGACCAAACGGCAGTGATCTTAACGGAGATGGGGTACAGGAAAATCACAGGCAACGAACCCAATGTTGAATCAGCGTCCCTTGCAGCCGCACTAAATGCGCGGCGCGCGGTAATCCTCGTTGCGCTAGAGGTGGAGACGCGTGCTGTGCTCCGGCACCTTCCCGGCTGGAAGGACGATGTCGTTCGAGACACCGTCTTTTATCGTGGTCGATTTGAGAACTGGGACGTCGCAGTCGCGGAAGTCGGAGCGGGCAACTATCCGGCTGCAGTGATCGCTGAACGAGCAATTGCTCATTACAAGCCGGAGGTCGCTCTGTTTGTCGGCGTGGCTGGAGGTGTCAAGGACGTCGAGCTTGGCGACATTGTCATCGGTACTAAGGTTTACGGATACGAAACGGGAAAAGAAACTGCGCAGGGCTTCAGGACGAGGCCTAACAGCTCAGTAGCCAGTCACGCATTCGAACAAAGAGGACGAGTTCTTCGCCAGAGGTCGGACTGGACGGCTCGGCTCAACCCGCTGCTGACTAGTAGCGAAAAGCGGGTTCATTTGGGGCCGATCGCCGCCGGCGAAAAGGTTATCGCATCCACTCAGGGCCAAGTAGCGCAATTTCTGAGTGAACACTACGGCGATACTTTAGCAGTCGAAATGGAAGGCCGAGGATTCCTGGAGGGTGTGCACGTTAATGCGCCCGTGCAGGGGTGCGTTATCCGCGGGATTTCAGGCTTGCTCGAAGGCAAAAGCAGCTCCGATGCAAAGGGCTGGCAAGAAATTGCGGCCGATGCAGCGAGCGCGGTAGCGTTCGAAATATTGGCCACCTTAAAGCCCGAAGATAGACCGATCCCAGCCGATAGCGGCGGATCGTCATCGCAGCCACGTCGAGTACCAATCACGGAGTTTCGTGATTGGGCTGCTGAGGCTGGTTGGTGCATGGACGCTCACGCGGCCCCGATGGGGGACAATGATTTGTGGACATTCACTAAACGATTACGCCAGGCAGCCGTCGATGGCGATATCCAGTTTTCCGGTAAGCGTTATCTTTCCGATTACGGGAAAGAGCTTGATTCAGAACCGCTCACAAGAATTCCTAGCCAACATTTCGAAGAATTCAGCTTTGATGTTGTGCAACTTGCGCAGGCAGAAAACTACGATATTTTTACCTATAGACCTGACGAATTGCAGCGCGGGTTACGCGGACGGATTTTTCGTGATCTCTATCTGGACGCGACGCAGGCAAGGGCCTGGCTTGGTAACGCTGGCAAAGCGCCAGCTTCGGCTGGTGTGGCCGTCAGATTAAACACTGTTAACGCGCGCATTGATGACGATAGCCCGGTCTGCTCGCTGGGAATTCAGAACATCAGTGCGAACGATTTCAGTGGCTATCTCGTCCAAATAGTCGAACTCAGCGGTACCGTGCCGGACGGCATGCCGATGCCATTCGTTCTCAGGACTGACCGTCAAATTCGCGCCGGCACGCGTGACAGATTCCTTCTATCGAAAGGGCAAGAGGCGATCGTCCCGCTGATATTTCGGGGACCCGTTCGAGCTAACGAATGGTTCTTCATTGACGAGGGCGGGAACAAGTATTTCGTCCCCGCAGATTCTACCAAGATCATCGTGCATATCTTCGGCGGCGCGGGGCCTGGCGCCGCTCTTGTTTTTATCGACCTGGACGCGGGCTGGAATGTCTTCCCGAGCGTGAAGACTGTTGCCTCGGACCATACTCTCGAAATGGAGCGTGGCCTCGTACCCGGTATCGGCCCAGTCGCCGACATGCCGGGTTCGACATAGAGAGATGCGACGATGAAATCTACGGATGCTCGGGAGCAGCGCCAAAACCAACTAAAACATCCCTCCGCTGAATCAGTTTGTCCGCTCGCCGCCATAGATAAGCGGCTAGCAGATGCTCATACGCTTTGGCACCAGGCCGAAGCGGCTTACTTTGACCCAGACGGATTCAGGCTCGCCGTACAGAACGCGATCCAGTCCCTACGATCGCTAACCTTCATCTTGCAAAACCACAAGGCGGTCATCCCAAACTTTACCGACTGGTATGGTGACTATGTTGATGAAAAGCACGGCAAGCGGGGCAAGTGGCAAGAACGTATGCATGCTGACCCGTTGATGCGTTGGATGGTCGAGGCCCGTAACAAAATTGAGAAGCGGGGCGACCTGGAGTCTCACAGTATCGTCCGCGCCGAGATCATCGCCTCTTACTGTGACAATGGTCCCCGCATCGATGTTCCGGCTCATCTTTTTGAGAATGCAGAGACACTTTTGCGAGGCATTCCAGATAATCTCCTCGGCCAACATATCAGGCGCAATGGGATACTGCGCATACAGCGGCGATGGGTTGAAAACACTTTGCCAGAGTACGAATTGCTCGATGCCGTAGCGATCTATTACGGAAAACTCACGGAATTGGTGCATGACGCACACCGCCAGATAGGGCTTGATCCGCCCCGAACACTTCATGACGAGGACGGCGGAAGCTTTGACCTTCCGGCTATGGGCTGGCGATTTCCCTGCATGATCGGTCACGAGTGGCCGCGTACCTTGACAGTCTCTCTCGCCGATGGAGCCAAGGTGGAATTTGAATCCAAGAGCGAACTCGTAAAGATTGATGCTGCGAAGCGTGCCTCTTTGACGGACCGCTACGGAGAGCGCACGTTTGAAGCGCTGACGCGGGATTACAAATCCGACGCTGAACTCGCGGTGGGATACTTCATGGTGGCGCAAGCCATGTTCCTTCGCGATGGATATCATCGATCAATTCTGCTGCTCTTCCGCGATCGAAAGCTAATCAGACCTATCGAGATTAGAACGGATAACACACAGCAGAAATACATTGTGATGCGGCAACTCGCCGATGAGGTGACAAAATCTGGTGCGGACGCAGCAATTATGATCGGTGAAGTCTGGATAGCGCGCTCAGACCAACTGAAACCCTATGAGCGGCCGGCGGATTCGCCGGTGCGCACTGAAGGGGTGTCTTTGGATATGGTTAGCAAGAATGGTGAGCCGCTTAATCGCTTTGCAAAAATTGTTAGGGATGGAGAAAAGGTCGCGTTGGTCGATTCAGAAATACCGGGGGTAGCGCTCTCACATGCGTTTGCACCTTTTTATAAAGCATGGGGTCGCCCAATACCGAAAGTATGGATCGACATTGAACGCATCGTATTTGCCACGGCAAAGAAATAGCAGGTCGCATAAGCGTTCTTGCGTCGCTATCTTTTCGATACCGGACACAGGATCGGCCTCTATTTCCACATCCGCGCAGCGAACGCGCGCTCTTCTGTGCCTATCACGTCGCCATATATGGCAGTGGTGCGCAGAGAGGCATGACCAAGCCAGCGCTGCACAAGATGTGGCGGGACGTTGGATTGGAAGGCGTTCACGCCGAAGCCGTGGCGGAGTCCCTTTGGTGAGGCGGGCGTACCGGAGACATTAGCCGCCGCTATGACCTCCTTTACGCGTCGCCATGCAGTCGTTCGGCTCCAACTCCAGATCCGCCGATAGGCAGAATCCGGATCGCGTTGGCGTCGTCGTAGATGAAAGACGTGATTGAGTTCGCCGATCACGCCGCGAGGCAATGGTACCTGCCGGACGATGCCGGGTTTGCGGCGCTTCAAGGTCGTGATGTTGGCGGCGCCGCTGTCGATGTCGATCGCTGCGGGCGTCAGCGCCAGGATTTCGGAAATCCGGCCGCCGGTCAGACTCAGCACAAGACAGAAGAGTTGCACGTCCAAGGGCGCGCGGCGCGCCGCCTTGATGAAGCGCCGACGTTCAGCGGCGTTGAGATATTTCCGGCTGCCGGTCGGCCCGTAAAGGCTCATTCCGGCGTGGGCATGCTCGCGCATCGCTGCCTCGCCTGAAACAGAATGGCCGATAGTGTTTCAGCACGGGGAAGCCTCCATGGTTCAGCGCAAACGCGTCCAGTCGGTCGAAAGTGGATCAGTTTTTGTAAGCATTTTAAGGTTAGCCTGAGCGAACTAGCTGGCCAATAGTCTGTCAGCTGGCAGCACCTGGAATAAGCCCGTATTGCCGAAATCGTATCCAATGAAATTGCTGCCTTAGCCTCGCTCCGTATCATTCGATACCGTGGGCCCGCGACCGAGGCGTTGCGCATTCGCTTCGCTCAAGCGGCTGAGCCGTGTAAGAAACGAGGCAAGGTCGATAGCGTAAAACAACGTCTTCTTGCCGAACTTAACGCGTCTGAGGTCACCTCGTTTGACCGCTGCGTAGAGCGAAGTGCGACCGATACTAAGCAAGTCAAGTGTCTCCCCGACCCCGTAAGCTGCCTTCGCAAGACCGAAAACACGGGGGTCAATCGGATCGTCACTCGCGTCCTTGTCGGACCATCCGCCTGGCACTGCTCCATTCGTCGAATCGTGTACGCGAGGTTTGCGAGAGTCTGCCATGGCCGCAGTGTGTCATACGCGCTAGATCGAATGAACAACCTGAATCTACGCTGCAATACGCTGTGTCTCCCTTCCGGGATCAGGACGCTGGGTTGTTTCAGGAAGTGGTGTGGATTTCCAGTTGGGCTCTACCTCTGCCAGATTCCAAACGAAGCTTCGGGACGTCAGAAAGAAGCGTCAGGGGAATTATCCATGTTGCTCCATTTCATAGATGGTCGTGTTGGCCAACGGCACGATCTTGCGCAACTCAGGACGACGCACTGTACGGTTGAAGAGCAAGGGCGACAGAATGAATCCGTGGATCCGACCGAGGCCCTCTAACGGAGCATCCTTCGCATCGCGCAACACATCGCTTGCCGGGGTCGATGTCTTTTCGTGTTTTGGGCCCATGATGCAATCCTCGTCGACACAGCCGCGTCCGACGTAAAGCTGCGACTTGGCAAACGAAGGGGAAGCACTATGACATGTGGGTGAGGCGATCGGGATACCTATAGCGAAGAAATGGGACAGTCGGATCTATCGCGACGTATCGCGCATGGCGACTCAGGATATCCGGTTTTGGCGATCCTGAACCCGTTTTGTCGCCTCGCCGGCTGCCTCAACGAAGGCCGATATAGGTCCGCCAGCCGTGATCTCCAATGTGGGGTCACCCCGCCGGCCAGGACGTGGACGTACCGGGTCGGTATCGTGGGGACGCGATGGAACACCACATCAACCATTCTCCAGTGAGGGGCCAGCGCGTCGTCGCTGGCAGAATGTCGCGCGCAACGCTCTCAGTGCCGTCGCTTGGCCAACCTTCAAATCCGTCCGCAGCTGACTATTGACTCAAAATTGGCTGACGCGGCGTGCACCACTAAGGCGAGATGTCGTGGGCGTTTGTCTGTACCCCCGGCAATACTACGCCATGCTACGCAATGACGCGATGACATCGACGGACTGATTGCAACCCGGTCTGTTTTTCTGTCTCTGCACCCGCACGCGCAAATTGCGGACGGGGGACGAGAAGCGAAGCCATATGTCGAGGCGACCGGAGCGAAGCTCTATTTCGAGGAGAGTGGCGACGGTTATCCGATCATCTTCATCCATGAATTCGCATCGGACATCCGCGGTTGGGAAGCCCAAGTGCGTTACTTCTCCCGTAGCTACCGTTGCATTGCCTACAATGCCCGAGGATACCCACCCAGTGATGTCCCCGAGGATGCATCTTTGTATCGCTGGCAGTTCGCGGTCGACGACATCGCCGCTGTCATGCGGGATCTTAAGATCGAACGCGCCCATTTTGTCGGCTTGAGCATGGGCGGATATGCTGCGTTGCAGTTTGGGTTGCGCTATCCGGAAAAAACCAGTGCGCTGGTCGTAGCAAGCGTAGGGTCCGGCTCTCAGCCCTCCCACCGCGACGCCTGGTTGAGGGAAACGTCGGTTCTCGCGCGGATCTTTATCGAGCACGGAATGGTCTCGATGTCCGGGCGAATGGCGCGCGGTCCGGCCCGCATCCAGTTGAAATACAAGGACCAGAAGAGTTGGTGGGAATTCGCGGTCCGTCTGCGGCAACATTCGGCACTGGGCATGTCGAACACGATGGCCCGCTGCCAGGCCTTGCGGCCATCATTGCATGATCTGCGCGATCAATTGTCTGACATGGTGGTTCCGATATTGCTCGCCGTGGGTGACGAGGATGTCCGCTGTCTCGAAACCAATCTGATGCTCAAATCGACTCTTCCCAACGCGGGTCTGTGGATCTGTCCCAATACCGGCCACGCCATCAATCTGGAAGAGCCAACAGAGTTCAATGCACAGATCGAAAACTTCCTGGGCGCCGTCGAGCGCGGCAGCTGGCGTCGCGGATTTCCAGGAACGGAGGTTGCCCCTCACCGGGGATGGTGTCGACACGCGTGTCGAGACAATTCGTCCGTCCAAGTCGAGCCCGAAACAGCCGATGCCGGAGTGGTTTGTTTGCACCACAAATGACGGCCCTCTAGTCGCTCTCACAGCAAGTCTCTTTCATGAAACCCAGAGTCGGCGTCTATCTCTCCGAAGGCATGGCTGCGCGGTTGGCAGAAGCGGCCAAAAATCCTCGTGCCACAAAATCGGCGCTCGTCGAAGCAGCCCTCGACCGTTTCCTTGGCTCTGACGACGATATTGGCGATACCGCGACAGTGGCGCGTCACCTCGTTGGATTGAGCCGTCAGCTCGAGGAGCTCGATCGCAATCTCAGAATTGCGAATGAGACGGCTGCTCTTCACGCGCGGTTCCATCTGGCCGTGACCCCGCTGATGCCGGCGGGCGAGCTGGGGGCTGCCTGCGCGCTCGGGGCTGAACGATTCGAAGAATTTGCCACGCAAGTCGGACAGCGCGTCGATCTCGGAATCCCCCTCATCCGGGAGACGATCGACAGGGTCAGCGCGACGAGGACGACCCTTTTACCCCCGCCGAGGGAGAGCCATTGGGCAATGGAGCCACGGTCTGCGAACCCGGTGTTCAGGCATCAAGCATGGCTGACGACGCGTCTGGACCCGTTGCTGCCGTCCGAGAGGACGCGGCAACGTTGGGCTTGCAGGCCGTAGAGGCGGCGCTGTTCCCTGATGCCGGCACCTGCCGCGTAATCGAGGAACATGAGGGGGCGGTCCCATCGCGACCGTTTGCACCAGCCTGGCTAACGGCAGCGAGACCGGCTGCGAAGTACCCGGTCGAAAACCGGTCGCTGATCCTGCGCGTCTTCCTGCCATTCGTCTTCGGCTATTACACCGCCCAGGTCTCGGAGAACGTCTACGACACGCCGACCGGCAAATATCTTCTCATTCCGCAAGGCGCGCGCCTGATAGGCCTGTACGATAGCCAGGTCGCGTTCGGCCAGTCACGCGTCCTGCTGGTTTGGATCCGGCTGATCATGCCGAACGGCAAGTCGATTGTACTAGAACGCCAGCCCGGCGCCGACACATCAGGCTATTCCGGGCTCGAAGACGAGGTCGACAATCACTGGGCGGGGCTCTTCAAGGCGGCGCTGCTCTCGACCTTGCTCAGCGTCGGATCCGAAGCCGGTACCACCGGCAATCAGAACGATCTCGTCCAGGCAATCCGACGCGGCGGATCGGAGAGCTTCAACCAGGTCGGCCAACGGGTCGTGAGCCGGAATCTCGACATTCAACCGACGCTTACGATCCGCCCCGGCTTCCCAGTACGCGTGATCGTCAATCGCGACCTCGTGCTGGCGCCCTACCAACGGGAGGCGGCGCGATGACAAAGCTAAAGCTCGGGCCGCTTGTCGACGAAGCCCGTCAAGCTCAATGTTGATCTGCCGGCGTCCGTTCATCGCGACCTTGTCGCTTATGCCGAGCAGCTGGCACGAACCACTGGCACCGCAGGACCGATAGAACCGGTCAAACTGATCGCGCCGATGCTGGAACGCTTTATAACGACAGATCGGGCCTTTGTGAAGGCGC
>WNFH01001823.1_pt1 | contig 14609 bp, 10 predicted proteins | sample 5400411 | NCBI WGS metagenome assembly WNFH01 (sample SAMN13153347, study PRJNA577476) | soil metagenome | isolation source: 200 cm saprolite under Douglas fir tree site 2 hole 3 | place: USA:California | collected 2015-04-18
CGCCGAGCCCCACTTGCGTCCAAGGCACCACGCCAACGACCACGGCAAGTCCGCCAATGTAGAAGATGCCCAGGCGCGCAAACGTCCAGCGCATCGCGCGCGGCAGCGCCGTTGCCGGATCCTTCGCTTCTCCTGAAGTGACCGCAACAATTTCCATCCCCAGATAACTGAACACCGCCATCGCTATGCCGAGTCCGACGCCAGTCCAGCCGTTGGGGAGAAATCCGCCGAGCGCCACGTAGTTCGTTCCACCGATTCGCGGGAAGCCGATGCCGAGCAGCAACGCAGCCCCCAAAATCAAGAATAGAACAATCGTCACGACCTTCAACATCGCGAACCAGTATTCGAACGTCCCGAAATTCGAAACGCTGCTGGCGTTCACCCAGATCAGCGCCGCCGAAAATCCCACAATCCAAATCCAGGAGGGTGCTCCCGGGAACCAGTGCTTGCAATAAATCGACGCCGCCACCATTTCGCTGCCGATGGCAATCACTTGCCCGAGCCAATACGAATAGCGCATGGCAAAGCCGGCCCACGGATGCACATACATTTCGGCGTACACGCCAAACGAGCCGGCCACCGGGTGCGCAATGGCCATTTCTCCCAGCGCCCACATGAGCGCCAGCGCGATCCCTGCGGCGGCGGTATAGCTCAGAATCACGCCCGGACCCGCCAGTTTCACGGAGAGCGCGCTCCCGAGAAAAAGGCCCGTGCCGATAGCGCCGCCGACAGCGATCATGGAAAGTTGCCGCGGCGTCAGGTTGCGGTGCAGGCCCGCTTCGCGTTCCAGGATGGCAGAGGCGTCAGCACCCTTCGTATCCGCGAGAGCTTCGGTTTGTGCCATGGCGCCGCATCGTAGCAGACCGTTCGCCAGCCGCCAACGCGACGCGCCAACCGGACCAAACTCCCCCCGCGCGCAGCCTGCACCAAAGTACAGCAAAGGACAGACAGTATGGGACGCGTGACTCCTGTACTTCGGTCCTCTACCGCACGCGCCCGCTCCTCTTTACAATGCAGACGTGGCGAAACCGCAAAGATTTTCGCCGCGGAGGCATTCATGAAGGCGGTCCTGGCATTGGTCATCATCTACGTGGCGATGTTCTTTCTCGCCATTCAAGGCGCATCGCGAAATTCCGCGCAAGCCACTCCGCAGGCTGGCGCAGGGCGAACCGGGCATTCCATTGACCCCGCGAAAGAAGCGGACATTCGCTCACTGATGGAGTTAGTCGGCGCGCGCGACGCCATGCAAGATTTCGCCGCTCACGGCGCCGACCAGATGCACGAAAACCTCCTCGCCTCCGTCCCCGCCAGCGACCGCGGCCAGCAATTTGTGAACGCCTTCATCGAGGGCTACAAAGCCAGATTCAATCCGGACGATGCTACCGCCCAGCTCGTTGCTATTTACGATCAGCACTTCACGCAAGACGAAATCAAGGGCCTCCTGCAATTTTACGGCTCGCCCCTCGGCCAAAAATTCGCCGCGGAGATGCCCAAGATCAACACCGAGATGCAAGCCGCCAACCGCGCTTTCAGTACGCGAATCGCCAAGGACGTGTTGCAAGACCTCCGCAAACAGTATCCCGGCGTGCCCGCCCACGCGCGCTTAGCCAAGCCTCGCCAAGGACAAATGGAACAGGCGCAACAGCAGGCGCAGGCACAACAGACACAACCGTAACGCGCTCCATCGCGTCTCATTCCCTCGGAACATCAGCCAGCTCAGAATGGCGTCGTGATTGTTGCCATTACTTAATCTTCTTCTTCTGCGAGACTTACGGGAGGCTGTAAATGCGACCATTGCTCGTCGGGTGTGTGCTTCTTTCGGGGGCGTTGCTGGTCCGGGCACACTCCCCATCGCTCCAGGTGAATGCTCAGGAGAAGCCGGCGGCAGCCAAGCCCTCCCAGTCTCCAGCCAAGGACACTCCGCAGGCTTCGAGCGAGATCGATCCCCAAAAGGAGGCCCGCATTCGTGAGTTGATGGAGGTCACCGGCGCGAAGGACCTCGGACAGCAGCTTATCGCGGCCGGAATGGAGCAGTTCCGCACCAGCGTCCAGGACTCCCAGCCAAATAATCCGCGCGCCAAACAATTTGTCGATGCCTTCGTAGCCCGCTTCCAGAAACACTTTGACCCCGACTCCCTCACGGAGCACGTTATTCCCATCTACAACAAATACCTGACCATCGATGATCTGAAAGGCTTGCTGGACTACTACCACTCACCCCTTGGACAACGCATGTTGAAGGCTTTGCCGGAAGTAACGCGCGAATCGCAAGCCGCGGGCTTCGCCCTGGGCCAGAAAGCCGCGCAGGAAACCATGGAAGAGTTGAAGACGGACTTCCCGGAATTTACAGGCTCCAACGAAGAAGACAAACATCCCGGCGGCGAGCCAAATCAGAACTGAGGCCGGCCGGCTTTCACGGAAAACGCTTCTTGATTTTCAAGTCGATACCGAACGTCCCGTTGTAATCACGCAGCGCCACGATCGACAAATTGCGGTTTACGTTGTATTCCACCTGGATCACCTGCTGTTGCGTGGAACCGACGTTCGACACATACGTCACCGTCAGGTTTCGCGTCACCTGTTGCTGCACCATCACACGCGCCGCCGCATTTTGTGAGGCTCCCGTCGAACCCACCGAGGTCAGGCCCGGATCGACTCGAAAATTCGTAATCCCAAACAGCTTCTCCAGCCGCCCGCCGACCTGGCTCGACACCGCTTCCGAAAGCAGCGCCGAAGCTCCGGATGTCCCGCTCTGCGCTCCCGCGGCGCTGCGCAGCGTGGACTCCTGGCTGGTTTGACCCAGCGCCAGCAGCGTCACGATATCGTTGGCCGGCAGCGGCGGGTCCGAACGGTACGCCAGCGTCAGCTTGCTCGCCGGCCCGTTGAAGTTCAGCGTGATTTCGTACTGCTGAATTGTCGTGCTCGCTTCTACGTTCACCACCGGATCGAGCCGGAAGGGATTGGCGAAATTAATGTCGCCCCTCGCCACGCGGTAACGGTTACCGTGAAACAGTAAGTCCCCTGATAGAACGTGGATGTGCCCCAGCAAGATAGGATGTTCCCACGTGCCGCGTACGCGGATATTGGCTTCCACGTCCAGTTGCGCCCCGGGCCACTCCATCCGCGTATCCGGCGCGGAAACTGCTTCGATGTCGAACTGCAGGTTGCGCAAAAACGGGGAGCTCGTGGAAGGGGCGCTGATTCCCTCCTTGGCGGAAACCAGCACGCCGGCAACCTCCAGTCCTTGCGTGAGTGTCACCCGCTGCACCGTCACGCGGCCGGACAGCAAGCCTGCTTCCGTCGTTCCGGTCAGGCGCAGCGAGCCCGCGGTTAACCAGCTCATACCTTCCGGATAGCGGATGCGCGTGCTGTCGCTCCGCGCCGTGATGTCGTAACGCAATGGCCGCTCGCTGTACGTCACGCTTCCGGAAAGGTGCAGCGTGCCTCCGCCGGCTTCCGCGCTCAGGTCATTGAAGAGAAGCCGTGTATCGTCAAAGACAAAGTCGCCCTTGATGTTGCTTAGCCCGGTCGGAAAATTGGCGACTCGCGCATTGGCGCTGTCGATGTGAATCCGTCCGGTGATACGCGGCCGCTCCAGCGTGCCCTCAAATGTCGCATTGATCTGCGCCGGGCCGCCGATCGTCAGTCCCGGTGACATTCCCGCAAGCAGCCGCAGATCCAGCGCCCCGTTGAGGCGCAGCTTGACGTTGGCCCGCTCGGCGAAGCCCACATTCCCGTCGATACGAATGTCTGTGTCTGGTCCGCGAAACTCCGCCGGCTCGATCTGCAAATTGTCACGGGAAGAACGAAAGTGCACCGGTCCCACATTCTCAAGCTGCACGTTCGCATAGGTGAACATCAGCCGCGAGAATTGCGCATCCAAAACGATGCTCTCCGGCCGCTTTAGCGAACCGCTCAATCCGATTTCGCCGTCCGCTGTGCCGTGCCCGTTGAATGCCTGCAAGTGCAAAGCGCCTAACATCAATGCGTCAAGCGCCATGTTCTTGACGGCAATCTTGCCTTCGATGTCGTATGGATCGGCGAGTGTCAGCGTATACCCGCCGGAGATTTCTCCCGTGCTCATCGCGGATCCCAGTTCCAGTCGCGCCGTGCGTCCATCGGAGGTCAGCGTGCCATCGAAACTGCCAATCACGGATTGCCCCACTCGCAAATCCACCACCCGAATAGTCCCCTCACCCTTTGGCGCCAGCGGCGGACCGCTTGCTTTCAGCCGGAAGGAAACCTGGCCGTCCAGCAGAAATCGCGGCGACTGCAATTTCTGAAAATCTGCCAGCGGAAGAGAAGCGCCAACCAGATCGACGGAAGCGCTACCGTCCGCAAAGTTGTAACCCGCCGACCCGGTAACGATTCCCGCTCCGTGCCCCGGTTCTCTTTCCGGCGGAAACAACCGCAGCTCCGCGTTTGCTATGCGAGCTTCATCGGGTGTCAGGTTAAGCTGGCCTCGCAGCCGGTTAAACGTGACGCCGTACGCTTCTCCGTTTGCCAGATCAAATAGGCCGGTGACGCTCGGTGCTTGCCGCGTCCCGTGCCCGTGGAATTGCCCCGACAGGTCCCCGCGCACGGGGTATGAGTAGTTCAACAGTTGCTGCAGAGCATCCACCGGCGTCGCTTCCAGGTTGACGTCAGCAGACCACGTGCCGTAACGCAAAAAGCTCCATTCCTGCAGCTCCATCCCTAGGTCCATCGCCGCATCCATCGGCCCACGCCGCACATGCGCCCGCGAAAACGTCAAATCGTCCGGCGAGTACGAGAGTTCGCCGTCCACCGAGTCGAAGGCCAGACCGTCATAGCGCACGCCCTCGCCCCGCACATGCCCCGCGAATGTTGGGCCGCCAGACGGTCCGCTGATCTTCCCTTCCCACCGTGCACTTCCAGTAATGACTTTGATTGCATCCGGGGAATTCGGCTGCGTGCCTCGCAGCGCGTTGATGAAGTCGCGATAGCTCTCCAGCGCGCCAGTTTCAAACCGCACGTCCATCGCCGTATTCCGTGGCGCAAGTACTCCGCTGACAGTTGCGCGGCTGGCTGGGGTCTCGAACTCGCCGCTGTTGACCGTCAGCGTCTGCGGGTCGTACCGATAACGAATCTCCCAATCCCCGTCCACCGGGATGTGTCCCGCAGCGACGCTGTCCGGGGATACCCACTGCATCGTTCCGCTAATCTCAAAATGTTGAAATGGTCCGCTCCAGGTCTCCGTGGTGTCCGCGGATATCAGCGTGTCCCAGTGCAATTCGTCCACCGGAAAGCCCGGGTGCTCGATGGCGGGCAGCACTCCCGCCAAATGCGCGTCCTGTACGTGCGTATCTGCCCGAAATTTGAGGCCGTCAAAGCGCATCGTCACCCGGCCTTTCACCGTGCCGCCAAATGCCAGCGCCAGAAAATCCGGCACTACCAGTCCACCGTTGTCCATCTGAAAGCTGCCCCGGCTGGACAATCCCGAAGCCTGAAAGATGGGATACGTCAGCGTGATGTCATGGCCCGAATAGCTGCCGCTTCCGCGCAGTTGCCCATCGCCGAATGTTCCTTCGCCATGAACGTCCGCGAGCCCGGTCGGAGTTTCCGGCGAGCGCAGATTCTCACGCAGATCCAGCAGGTTGACCCATCCGCGGTATCGAAAGCTCCATTTCGGCTGCAAATAGTCTTGCATCTCGACTTGAGCATCGACGTGCGACCTCCCGGCGTTCAAAATTCCCTGCTCCACCGTGAAGCCATCCCGCCGCAGCGTGAACTTCGCCGACACGTTCACCGGCCAGGGCAGGAACCGTTTCGCGGTGAACTCCATCGATTGCCAGTCGATTGTGCCTAAGTACATCGGTTCGTTTGCCGACCGGCTCGCGTCCAGCGCCAGCCGCAGGTTGTCGCCTTCCACCGCCAGCGGCGTTCTCACATCGTTGTATAGGATCCAGCCATTCTGCAGTTGCAACCGCCGGATGCGCAGATCGAACAGCATTTCTCGCGCCGGTTTCCTGTTGGACGCGTTTTGCGGCACGGGAACGTTGCTCGAACCGTTTTTCTCGACGCGTATGTGGACCTGCGGCTTCTGCACCAGCAAATCGTTCAACGAAACCTTGCGGCCCCAAAAAGAGTCGATGCGCAACCCCGCCTGCACTTCGTCGGCGGCAAAGAGAGGCTCGGTTCCCGCCGGTTCCCGCCCGTGAATTACCAAGCCCTTCAGCGTGATTTCGAGCGACAGCCATCGAATGGAAATGGATTTCAACGCGACTTGGCCGCCCGTCGCTTTTTCCAAATTGTGCACAACGTAGCGGTGAATCAGCGGATTGCCGGCGCCACTGCCAAAAAAAATCGCTACGCCCGTAAGTATCAAGAGGATCAGGAAGACTTTTGCCGCCAGCACCCACGCAACGTGCCGCAGCCATCTCCATTTTCGCCGGCGCGTCTCGCTGGTCATTTTCCGCTTTCCTTCAGGAACTTCTCCACGTGCAAACGCGCCCGGCTTTCCTTTAACCAGACCTCCGCCTGATCGTTGATCCCGCGCTGCACCAGCGCCTCTTGTATGTATTCGCGCGAGGCGTCCAGCGGCGGCGGAGCCTGGTTGTGCGCCTTGGCCCGCGGGACCACCGCCTGCTGGTAAAAGTCCTCCACCTGCTTCGCGTCCACCTGCACCGCCGGACGAAACCGGGAATCCAGATAATTGCTCAGATACAGCTGCTCTGCGACCATTCGTTGGATCTCTTTATCGCTCAACGCCGATTGCTTTTTTCGCGCCTGGTATTCGTCGGGCGATGCGAACGACGCCTGCAGATGTTCCACCCCGTGCGCAATCTCCGCATCCGCAGGGTGCGGAAAGCGCGCGGTATCCGCCTCGTTCCTCACGATCCACTGGTCGATGAGCCGGTCCAGAATCGCGGCGTCGCTTTCCGCTTTCCCATCCACCAGCATTTGGTATCTGCTCAGCGTGCGCACTTCGCTCAGCAGGATGATGTCGCTCTCCACGCGCGCCGCGATTTGATCGAGTAGCTCCTGGCTTCGCACACACGTCACCCCCAGCGTCAAAAGCGCTCCGGCCAGCACATAGCTCCCATGGCGGCGCATTAGAACGTTGATCCCAGATTAAAGAAAATCTGAAAGCCCGGCAGCCGCGTTGCTTGGAATCCAAACTGTCCTTGTTGACAGGCCACCGTGGCGACTCCATTTGCGCAAATCGGCGTAACAAATTGTGGCCGGTTGATCTGGTAGCCGAGGTCGATGCGAATCGGTCCCACCGGCGTGGCGTACCGGAATCCCAGCCCAACCGTATGCGCGAAGTAATTCAGCTCATTCGTGCAATTGAATTGGCATTGTGTCGGGTTGGCCGGATCGAAAATCGGCTTCGGCGAGTACGTCCGGAAGGTCACCCGGCTCAGCCGGCTGTACACGTTTCCGCCGTCGTAGAACAGCGCGCCGCTCAGTGCCGAGCCGATGAAAGGCAGCCGCATCGGGAAGCGAAACTCCTGGTTGAGAACCAGCAGCGCCTGCCCGCCGACCGGGAATCCGCTAACCGAATCGCGCGGGCCGGCCTGGTTCAATGCAAATCCGCGCAGCGATGTGCCGCCGCCCGCAAAGAATCTCTCTGGCAGTGGAATTACCGTTGGCAATGGCGCCGTCGTCGGCGCAGGAAACGTCAGCGACACGGTGTCTCCATATGGTCGCAATATCCCGATGCGAATCGAGCGCGCGAAACTGAATCTGCGCTTGATTGGATAGTAGGTCGAATTCTGATAATAAAAGCGCATGAAGCTCGCGCTTGAGCCAATCCCCGTAGCCGCGATGCTGAGGTCCGCGCTGTTGAAATTCCCTTTCGTCGCATCCGCCGGATTGTCCCGGGCATCCCGCACCCAACCTGCTCCAAACTGCGACACCAGCGTCGGCGCGTTGAACAGCGGAATCTCCTCCGGCGGAATCGTCGTGTTTAAGTTGGAAACCAGCACCTTGCGGAAAGCGTAGTGGTACAACAGTGAGGTTCGCGGCGTCACTTGATCGTTCATCTCCACCGATCCTTCGTACCGCGTCTGGGTGAACGTATTGATGTCCTGCGTTCTCTCCGTGTACGCCGTGACCTGAAGATTCAGGTGCGGGTTGCTGAACGTGTTTGGGTGGTTGTACCCCAGCAGCGCCCGGTCCTCGATCGTGCTGCCCCGCAGCTTCAACGAGAGCGAATCGCCTCGCCCCGTCACATTCAGTTTGCTCACCTCCAGAATCCCCCGCACCGCCGCTTGCACCTCGCTTCCCGCTGGATTGCTCGTGCTCGCCAGCCGCTGTACTTCGAACCCTCCGCCATACGCCAGCGTGTAGCGCTTCGCCTCTTCCACCAGCACCACGATGTCTTTGTTCGTGTCCGTCCCATTCGGATTTTGCGGCTGGATCGTCACCCGGTTGAACACTCCCAGGTTGTACAGCCGCCGCTGCGACTCCACCACCTCTCCTTCCCGCAGCGGCGCCTCGGACTTCATTCGAATTTCCCGTCGAATCACCTTTGCCCGCGTGTGCTCATAGCCCGTCAGCAAAATCCTTCGCACCCGCGTCTGCGGCCCTTCCTCGATGCGATACACCACCCGCATGAAATCACCCTGAAACGCCTCGCTATCCTTTGCCTTATCCGCCTTCTGCGCGTTGTTCACCGCCGCCGCTTGCCTCCCACTGCCGGTTACCTTCTCCGCCGTCGCCATGAACCTCGCCTCCGGAAACCCATCGTTGAAGTACATCGCCAGAATGTTGTCCCGGTCGGTGGCCACGTTGAATTCCGAGTAAGGCTGGCCCGGCGTCGACGCCACCACACCCAGCAACTCGTCTTCCTTGAACGCGTGAATTCCCTCGATGCTCAGCGACGCCACTCGCGTCTGCCTGCCTTCCTGAATCACAAAGCGAACCTCCAGGTCGCCTTCTTTCCCCTTGTAGTTATCCAGCGCTTGCCCATCCACTGTCGCTTCCAGGAATCCGTTTGCCAGATACAAGTTCCGCATCGAGTCCCGGTCAGACTCCAGCAGCCTTCGGCTGAATCTTCCTCGCGTCGCGTAGGCCTTCGGATAAATCGTCAGCCGGCTGCGCAGCAACTCGCTATCGAAATAGTGATTCCCGGTAATCTCGATCCCCAGCAGCTTGTGCCGGTCCCCGCGCTCCACGCGATACGTGATCACCTCTTCCGTCCCCTTGTGCCCGTTCTTGAGGGTCACCTCGTTCGTGCTCGTCGCGTACTCCACCTCCGCGTCGAAATATCCGTCACGCTCCAGCCGCTCGCGAATGTTGCGCTTGCCTTCTTCCAGCAAGTCCGCGTCCACCGCTCCCTCTTGATACACCGGAACCAGCTTCTTCAGTTCTCCGCTGGATAATTTCGCCCCCGTCACCGCAATCCGCACCAGCGGCCCTTCCGTGACCTCCAGCTCCAGCGGGAGCGTGTTGCTCTTGGCGCCGTACGTTCCCCGCCGCACCACCGCGCGCGCGTTCAGGTGTCCCTTTTTCACCAGGAAGTTGCGCACGCGCGACGTGCCGCGCTGCACGTGGGCCGCGGTAAGCTGCCGCCCCGCTTTTAGTTTCGACCGCGACAGAATCTCCGCGTCTCGGTACTCCGTCCCGTTCTTAAGCTGAATCTCCTTGATGCGCGCCCGCGGCCCCGACTGTATGTTGATGAGCACGTCCATTTGGTGGTTTTGCGTATACGGCACCGTCTGCGCCGAGACCTGCGCCGCATAGAATCCCTCTTCTCGCAGCAGCTCCCGCAACCGCTCCAGTCCCTCGTTCACCGCATCCGATTGGTATGGCTCCCCCAGCGGAAGCTGCACCGCCGCAATCGCCGAAGCCTCCGATGGCGGTGACACTAAGCCATGAATGATCACCTGATTGAAAAACAGTTGCTCCCGCGCCATGAAGTCGACGCGCACCCCGCCATCCACCGGCGTCAAGATGGCTCGTAAGTCCGCGTAATCGCCCGTGCGATACAGCGCCCGGATGCTCTCCGCCACCTGCTCCCGGTCCAGCGGCTTCCCAATCGCAATGGGTAATCCCGCGGGCGCTTCCGAAAGGACGCGTCCGTCTTCCGTCACAATCCGCACGGCAACGACGTTATCAGCAGCGCTTGCGGTATTTTGCGCGGCGGCAGAGCTCATCTGTCCCGCTGGCGTTTCTTGTTGCGCGTGCGCGTACCCCTGCGCAACTCCCATAAGGAGTGCGGCCGCGACAATCTTGCGCAACCCTTGCTCACAATGCGCTTTCATGCTTCCACTGGCTCAGACGAAGCGTAGCATAGCGGCGTTGCCTGTCCCGCGAACTTTGGCGCTATCATAAATAGCGGAACGCTAACTGTAGGTCAGGCCTGCGCCGTTTCGTAGGCTTGCACAGCCACACCAAGGCCACCACAAAGTGAACTCCTCTTTTCACGAAAAATACTCGCGCCAGATTCTCTTTGCCGCGATTGGCGAAGAAGGCCAGCAGCGCCTGCTAGCCTCCAGCGCCGTCATTGTCGGATGCGGCGCGGTCGGTGCCGCCGCCGCAAATCTCCTGGTGCGCGCCGGCGTCGGAAAACTGCGTATTATCGATCGCGATTTTGTCGAGCCCTCTAATCTTCAGCGCCAAACCCTCTTTGACGAAGCCGACGCCCTCGCCGCGCTCCCCAAAGCCATCGCCGCCGAGCGCAAGCTCCGCTCCATCAACTCCAGTGGTTCCCTGGAAGGCATCGTCGCCGACCTCACTCCGCGCAATGCCGCTGACCTGCTCGCCCGCTTCGACCTCATCCTCGATGGAACCGACAACTTCGAGACGCGTTTTCTGATCAATGATTTTGCCGTCCAAAATGGCCAGCCCTGGATTTATGCCGCCGCCGTGGCCAGCTACGGCCTCACCATGACCATCCGCCCCGGAGTGACGCCTTGCCTCGCCTGCCTGATGGACACGCAGCAGACAGGCCTCGAAGAAACTTGCGACACCATCGGCGTCCTCGGCCCCATCGTCAATCTGATCGCTTCTCTCGAAGTCGCCGAAGCCATGAAGCTCTTGGCCGGGCGCACCGACACGCTGCATGGCCGCCTCATCTCTTGCGACGTCTGGACCGGCCACTTCCAATCCGTCCGCATTGCGCGCAACCCGGACTGCCGCGCCTGCGCACGCCGCGAATTCACTTACCTCCACGGCGAAGCCCAGCCTCACATCACCATGTGCGGCCGCGATTCCGTCCAGATTCACGAGCGCAGCCGCGCTCTCGATCTGGCCATGCTCAAGAGCCGCCTCTCTCCCACCGTCTCCGACGTCCGCCACAACGAATTCCTGCTCCGCTTCCGCATCCCGCCCTACGAAATGACCGTCTTCTCCGACGGCCGCGCCATCCTCAAAGGCACAAAAGATCCCGCCGTCGCACGTTCCCTCTACGCCCGCTACATCGGCGCCTGATTTTTTTGGAGTGCGGCGGCTTGCCGCCGCTTTTACGGCTGATACCCCAGCTCGCAAGCTAAACGCAGCGCTGTCATCCTGAGGGCCGGCGCCTTTTGCCGGTACGAAGGATCTCAACGTAACGTTCTTGCAAGTTTTGCTGCCTACCGCAGACCGCGGCGAGGCTACCGAGGAACCGTGTGCCGGCCGTAAGACGACCGCATCGAAGCCCGGTCCAAATTTTCCCGCAGGTTCATCAACGTAAGAAACGTGCTCAAGATCCGCGCCTTCAAATCATCGGTGAGGTGCAACCCGCTGGTCGCCACGCGCGCCAGCTTCTCCCCGTTTTCCGTGATGAAGCGCATGATCTCGCGCTGCCGCTCGTGCCCTGTGTTGCCCAGCGCCGTTTCCCGGCGCATCTCCGCGCAGCCGCTCTCCAGCGACAGCGTGAAGTGCAGCACGCACAGTTGCTGCTCGGCTAGGGCCAGTGGCGAGTCGTTCTTGCATCCTGCGGTTTGGCAGCGTATTCCCATGAGGCGCGAAGGCTATTTTGATAAGTAACATTCCTGGACGTAAGAATCCACTACGCACCTGGCGAATGGTGCGAATCCTGCATTAGCTGTACTTTCGTTCCGTCCATGCCCGTTCGGACAGTCCCTACCCAGAAAATCCCAAATTGGCATTGACATCCTCGAATCTTGGCCGTATAAATATACAGGTGAGTGCATATGTTCACCGTGCCATGAATACCAGCAAGACATTTCGCCACGGCCAGATCCTCCGCCTCATCTCCGACGCTTCTATCTCCAATCAGGAAGAGCTGCGCCGCCGCCTGGCCGCGCAAAAACTGCGCGTTACGCAAGCCACCCTTTCCCGTGATCTCCAGGAGCTTCGCCTCGTCAAAACTCAGGAAGGCTATCGCACCGCTGCCGGGCTGCCGGAAGAGTCCAACGGCCTGCCTTCCCTGGCTCGTGCGCTCGGCGAGTTCCTCCTGGATATTCGCCCCGCGGTGAATCTGCTCGTCTTGAAAACGCCTCCCAGCGGCGCGCAGCCCCTCGCCGCCGCCGTCGACGCCGCCAAATTTCCGGAAACCGCCGGGACCATCGCGGGCGATGACACCGTCCTGATCGTCACCCCCGACAAGAAATCACGCGAGTCCCTCCAGAGAAGAATCGAATCGCTGGTGAGCCGCCGCGCTTGAAATGAGAAAGCGCGAACAAATCGCCGTCGTAGGTGTCACCGGCTACACCGGTTTCGAGCTGGCGCGCATTCTCTTGCGCCATTCCGCCGTGAAGTCACCCGTCTTCTACGTCCGCGAGACGCAAGGCAAAAAGTGCCTCGCCGAGTTGTTCCCGCAGCTCCGCGGCGTGGGTGAAGCGCCCTTGCGCTCGCTTTCTGTCGCGGAGATTATCGCTAGCAGCGCAGGCACCGCCTTCCTGGCCACGCCGCACGAAGTTTCCGCGGAAATTGCTCCCGCCCTTCTGGAGGCCGGTCTGCGCGTCGTCGATCTTAGCGGCGCCTTCCGTTTTCGCTCCGCCGACACCTTTGCGTCCTGGTACAAGCTCCCCACTCCGCACGCAACCTGGCTCAGCGAGGCCGTCTACGGTCTTCCCGAGCTGTATGCCGCCGAGATCGCCTCCTCGCGCCTTGTCGCCAATCCCGGCTGCTACGCCACCAGCGTCATTCTTGCTCTGCGCCCGCTCGCCGAAGCCGCCCTCATCGCCGATGGCAGCGGTGTCGTTTGCGACTGCAAGTCCGGCGCAAGCGGCGCAGGCAAAGATCCCCGTCGCGACCTCCACTTTGTCGAAGTCGACGAAAATTTCAAGGCTTACAACTTGTTTTCCCATCGCCACACTCCAGAAATCCTCGAGCATACCGGCTTGTCCGAAGATCGTCTCGTGTTTTCCACCCATCTGCTGCCGCTCGCTCGCGGAATTCTTTCCACCATTTATGTGACTCTCGGTGACGCGCGTTCCGGCGCGGAAATCGAAACCGTCTTCCGCAAGTTCTACGCTGGCCGCTCCTTGGTGCGTATCTGGCCCGCTGGCTCGCTCCCTGAACTGCAGCACGTCGCGCACACCAATTTCTGCGACATCGGTTTCTCTCTGGACAACTCCGGAAAACGCCTCATCGTTGTCTCCTGCCTCGACAATCTCGGCAAGGGTGCGGCGGGTCAGGCCGTTCAAAACTTCAATCTCATGTCAGGCATCGAGGAGCAGACCGCACTCCAATGAAGACCGTCATCAAACTGGCTGGAGCTTTACTCGAAGACGACGCCGTCGTGCGCGCCCTCGCCCGGCAAATCGCCGCGCTCGCCCAACAGGGCCACGAAATTCTCGTCGTGCACGGCGGTGGCCGTCTTTTTACTGCCACGCTCAAGCGCATGGGCATCGAAAGCAATTTCGTCGCTGGTCTTCGTGTCACCAATCGTGAAACCCGCGACGTTGCTGTGATGGTTTTCGCTGGCCTTCTGAACAAACGCCTCGCCTCCGCCATTTCCGCCGAAGGTTCGCCGGCCATCGGCATTTCCGCTGCCGATGCCTCCTGCTTCCGCGCCGAGCCTATGGTCCACAACGAAGTCGAAGGCCGCCTCGGTTTCGTCGGCTATCTCACCGGCCTGAACAATTCCTTCATCGAGTCGCTCTGGCGCGACGGCCTCATTCCCGTCGCTCCCTGCCTCGGTCTCGGGCCGGACAATGAGCTGTACAACATCAATGCCGACCACATGGCCGCCGCTTGCGCCGAATACCTCGGTGCGGATCGCTTGATCTATCTCACCGACGTTGCCGGTGTTCTCGACGGCGACAAAGTTCTCTCCGTCGTGACTTGGGAAGAGATTGAGCGCCTCGTGCAATCCCGCGTCGTTTCCGGCGGCATGGTGCTAAAGCTCGAAGCTGCCAAGCGCGCTCTGGAAGGCGGCGTCCGCGAAGTGCACATCGTCGGCGGTGGCTCGTCGGATTCCCTGCTGCGCGTCTCGCAAGCAGCGGATGCGCGGTCCAACGATCCCGCAAACGCAATTCCCGGCACGCGCGTCCTGCGCGAACCGCTGCCCGCCGCGCAAGCAGCGCTCTCGGCGGCATGATGCACGCGCTAAACCAAAAGAAAGCGGTCGCCCGGGCGGTGCAAAAGCCAAAGCACTCCCGCCTTCCCAAGCCCAAGCTCGACGCGCGCCTCAGCGACGCCGAACACTTTCTCCTGCCCACCTACAAACGCCAGCCCTTCCTCATCACCCA
>WNFH01001824.1_pt1 | contig 14609 bp, 11 predicted proteins | sample 5400411 | NCBI WGS metagenome assembly WNFH01 (sample SAMN13153347, study PRJNA577476) | soil metagenome | isolation source: 200 cm saprolite under Douglas fir tree site 2 hole 3 | place: USA:California | collected 2015-04-18
GTATCAGTGACGGAGAAACGCAGTTGCGCGTTGTCGTCGCCGCGCGACTCGGCCTCCACCCGCAGAACAACTTCCCCATGCTCGGTGAATTTGATGGCATTGCCCACAAGATTGATCACTACCTGTCGAAGACGCAGTGGATCTCCCACTAGCGCGTCGGGCACGTCACGATGAATGTGGCACGCCAGCTCCAGGCCTTTCTGGTCAGCGCGCGGGGCCAGCACGCGCATGGTGTCTTCCAGCGCATCGCGGAGATTAAATCCGACGCTGTCTAATTGCAGCTTGCGCGCTTCGATCTTGGAAAAATCGAGGAGATCATTGACTAGCGTAAGCAGGCCGTCGGCCGAACTTTGAATCGCGTTCAGATATTCCCGCTGTTCGCGCGTAATCCGCGTCCCCAGCGCCAGCTCGGTCATACCGATCATAGCGTTCATGGGTGTGCGGATTTCGTGGCTGATGTTGGCCAGAAACTCGCTCTTGGCGCGGGTCGCCGCTTCCGCGCGCTTCCTGGCTGTTTCCAGGTCGCGTGCGTACGCCCGCAGCGCATCTTCCGCCTCCTTCCGTTCGATGAATTGGCCGATCTGGGTGCCGATGGCGTTCAGCATCTCCAACAACCGGCGGTCGGGCTGTTGGATCTGGTGGCTGAAGAATTCAAGGACGCCCAGTACCTCCGCCCCGAGAAGGATTGGAAAGCCAAATGCTGCGCGCAGGCCTTCTCGAGCCGCGATCGGCGCGCGTGGAAAGTTCGTGTCTCGCGTCACGTCTTCTATCCAGGCGGGCTGGCCTTGCGCCCAGACCCGGCCGGGCAATCCTACGCCCGGAGCAAAAGTTCGCGAGCGAGTGCCCTGGTCGAACTCCTTAACCTGCGCCACTGACATGTGCCAGGTCTCCACGCAACGCAGCAGCTTCTCCTTCTGGTCAACTCGCCAAATGGCTCCCATCGACCAGCTGAGGCTCTCGCAAATAGCTTGAAGAATCTGCGGCGTACCACTGGCCAGGGTCGGAGCCTCGGCGAGCACTCGCGTGACCGCGTACTGCGCAGCCAGCCGCGCCTCTTCCCGCTTTCGTTCCGTGATATCCGCCGCGATAGCGTAAATGAGTCCTCTTTCCGCGCGGACAACGGCCGACCAGAGCAGCCATTTGTAGGATCCATCCTTGCAGCGGTAGCGATTCTCAAAGGAAAGTGTGTTGCAGCCGGAAGCAATCTTCGCGGCTTCCGCCGTCGTGGCCTCGCGGTCATCCGGGTGCACAAACTCAAGATACGGGCGCGAGAGTACTTCTTCTCTGGTGAAGCCGAAGGTCGTTTCCCAGGCAGGGTTTACATGTTTGAAATAGCCATCCGTGCCTGCGATGCAAAGGAGGTTTAAGGACAGGTCGATAAACTCGCGCAAGTCGCTTTCGGTCTGCGGATGGAAAGGTACTGGCGCGCTCACCGCTCCCCCAATCGGGAACCTTCAAAATCCGGACGAGGGCACTCATTCTGGTACAAAGCAGGGAATCGCGCAACTTGGCGCGTTCTTGCTGGTCATGAGGACCGACCGCGGTTGACCCGTGTTTCCGCCGGACGTAGCATTTGGGGCAATATGCCGGTTCCCTCGAATCTGGCAGCATGAGGTGGCATCCATGAGCCGCACTTCGGTCTCAGCTGAGAAAATCCTTGTTGCCGATGATGACCGCACAACCCGCTTTGCCATCTCCAGCATGCTGAAGAAAGCCGGCTATGCGGTTACAATTGCGAAGGATGGCGCAGAAGCTTTGCGCAATATTCAGAAAAAAAACTTTGATCTGGCATTCCTGGACATCTGGATGCCGAAGTTGACTGGCCTTGAGGTGCTTGCCCGGGTTCGCGCCGGCGAATCTCACCCGAAAATCATCATCATGACCTCCGACGGCACTCCGGAGACCGTGCTGCGGGCTATCCGGGAGCAAGCTTATGAGTACCTGAGTAAGCCATTTCCACCGAATGAGGCGGTGGAAGTGGCCGAGCGGGCACTCAAACAGAACGCTTCTCCCCCTATCGAAGTCATTTCCGCCAAGCCCCATTGGGTGGAGTTGCTGATTCCCTGCACGCGGGAGGCTGCCGAACGCATTCCATCCTTTCTCGTGAAGCTGGAAACCGATCTTCCGGATGACCTGCGCAACACCATCGGACTGGCATTCAAGGAGCTTCTGCTCAATGCAGTCGAGTGGGGAGGAAAGCTGGATCCGAACCGCAAAGTGCGGATTGCCCACTTGCGCTCCTCGCGCATACTGCTTTATCGCGTGGCAGACCCCGGCCCCGGCTTTAGTTTCAAAGGCTTGACCCACGCTGCCGTTGGTCAGTCTGCGGACGACCCGATTGCCCATGTGAACGTCCGCGATCAACTCGGGATACGTCCAGGCGGATTCGGCATTGCCATGATTCGCGCCATGGCCGATGAGCTGCTTTACAACGAGGCGCAGAACGAGGTGATCTTTATTAAATACGTGACTGCTTCTGCGGGCGTCTCTGGAACAGCGCAAGCGCCCTCGTGACACCGGTGCCGGGCAGTCTCGGTAGCATCAGGCTGCCTCCACATTTGCGGTCGTATTGTCGGCTGCTCGGAAACTATTACAGCCGCGCGCAACTCCCCCGCTGACGTCCGCGCTCACCTCGCCGTGCAGTTTGCTTCGCTATTTGCCTTTCTTACGAAAAGTGCCGGTGTGTGGGAATATTCTTCCCATTTTGGGACTTAATGTTTTTCGTTCCCTGTTCTAATCTCCCTTTTCCAACGTCAAACCTATTCGTTTTCAATCTCTTCCACACCATTTTCACCCGCCAAAAACTCAACCCTTTTCTTTTCACGCGATTCCTCACTCTTTCGCAAAAACTCCCGGGGTGTGGGTACGCTTCACACGGAGATTCTTTTGCCGACAGCAAGCAGCGGTTCGGGATCCTTAAGTTACGATGTTCGTCACGACGTCATTCCCGGCGCTGTATTGCTGCAGGAGCGATGCGAGCCGTTGCGTCCAGCGATCCAGGTTTTCCGGGCCTCCAAACGAAACGAGGACGGCGAGAACCTCTTTCGTGGACTCCGTCACCTTGGTGCGTTCGGAATCGCTGGTCGGACTGCCGTGCGGTCCGACCGTATCGCAAAAAACGGGAAGTCCTTCCAAATTCAAATCGTATTTCCCAATGCCTTTGTACGTTTCGCCCGCGCGCCCCGCGCGAAAAACAAGATCTCCGACCACATGTCCCAGGTCATAAAGCCCGATCGGCATACGGCTTTCCACGGACACGAGGTTGATCACGTCGACGACCGCGTTGATTTGCGGCAGGCCCTTTCCGGCAACCACTCGCCGCAACAGCGCTTCCGCCGAGCCGCGGTATCTCGCGGGATCTTTCCCCAGCGCTTTGTACGCTTTCCGCGTCGCTTCAACTTGCGGCGAGGCCAGGACGCCACGCGGGAAAGGCAATTTCTGGATTTCCATCTCTCGCGTCTTCATCTCTGCAAGCAGCGCGCCGGGCGATGCGCCCGCGTCCACACGTGCCGTAACGCATCCGAGAGCCGTCCGGGGGCACTTCTTTAACAAGCCCGCATCGATAGTTATTCGCATGGGAGCTTTATCTCAAGCATGAATGCCAGGTCGTCAGTCTCCAACGGGCTTCAACCACGCCGTGAAGTGTCTCAAAAATTTTGCTTGATGAGTGATCTCGTAGCTCCGGAGCTGCTCACGTTTACGCCACACCTCCAGAATCACTTCCACGACATATTCGATGTGGCTCTGCGTGTACACGCGCCGCGGAATCGCCATACTCACTCCCTCTCGCACACAGGCAAACGCAGGAGGAAGGCTCCAGGGGAGCATGGTTCATGGCGAGAGGTCTGGATCAGGGCAGAGGTTAAGATATGGCGGGAGCCTCTTCTCATTTGAGCTTTTCGGGTGGCGCAGTGCCGCTGGGCTGCGCTGCCGCGGATGAATTTCCTTCCGGCGCCGGTTCCACAAGCCCTGCCCTCTCCAAGACCCGGAAATACTGTGGGCGCGCGTGGCGGAAATGGTCCGCGGAAATCTTTCCATTCCACCAGGCGGTATCCATAGGGTAGACCAGCGGGTCGAAGATCACCAGGTAGAAGTGCCACAGCAGGATGGAAAACGTTGCCAGCAGGGCCTCATACCAGTGCACGGCCGTGGCTGCATCGGTAATCCACTTCGGAAAATGCCGCAGCGCAAAATTATTGAACCACAAAAGAAAACCGGAGAGGGCCATCACCACCGTGCCCCACAGAAAGGCCCAGTATTCGAGCTTTTCCGCGTAATTGAATTTCGCGAATTGCGGCGCGTCCTTGCGCCGCCCCAAGTTGAAGAGAAACACGTGGATCAAGTCGGCCGCATCCTTGAACTTCGGCACCATGGCCCAGAGGAACGCGCGATCGCGCCGGTTCATCGCCAGATGAACGAGGTGATACAGGGTCGCGGCGAGTAGCGCCACCGCCGCCACGCGGTGCAAGCCACCGCGAAAATGAATCCGGCCTTCCCACAGGAGCAGGGGCTTCGACCACCAGGCGTCCGGATACTTCAGCGCAAACCCGGTGAACACGAGCGTCGGGAAGCTGACCATCACGCCCCAGTGCGCGATGCGAAACCACAGGTTCATACGCAAGATCTGCTGTCCCGTTTCGCGACGCGGCTGCCGCCGGATCAGCTTCGCGAGAATGTCCAGCAGGTTGTGCAGCACCATGAATCCCAGGGTCAGGGGGATCAACACCAAGTAGATTTTCCGGATCCACTGCACCACCGGATGCGTGCGGCCCGTGGAAGTCTGCACGTGAACCGGGCCGATGACGAGCTTCTCTCCGATCCCCTGGTGGCATTGGCCGCAGGTCTTCCGGAGATTTGCGCCGTTCACCGTGGAGCGCGGGTCGCTCGACCGGAGGATATTGTGCACGCCGTGGCAGGACGCACAGTTCGCGGCCGTCAAGGAGCCTTCGCGCAACGCTAGGCCGTGATAGCTCTCGGCGTACGACGGCACGCGATCCGCGGGGAGGTCATAGAGCCTTGCCAGCCGCGCATCCGCGTGGCATCGCCCGCAGGTTTGCGCGGAAATATTTGCCGCGCTGAGAGCCGATGCGGGATTCTTGGGCTCCAGGATCAAATGCTCGCCGTGGCAATTGGTGCAATCCGGCACATCCCGCACGCCGGTTTTCAGCGCTTCGCCATGAACACTCTCGTTGAATTGCCTGGCGATATCCTTGTGACACCGGGCGCAGGTCTCGACGACGTTCCAATGATTGATGCGCGATTGCGCCTCACGTGCCGGGAGAATCGCGTGCCCCCCGTGACAGTCGGCACAGGCGGCCGCATCCTTGCCCTGCTGGACCGCCCGGCCGTGCACGCTTTGCAGGTACTGTTCAACGGGGTGAAGAATGGGAATCTTGTGGCGCGACAAAAATCCCGGATCGGCGTGACACTTGGCGCACAGTCCCGGCTGGTTTTTCTTTGCAACAGCTGACGCCGCTGCGCCGGAGGCTATCATCTCGTGTACTGGCCCATGGCACGACGCGCACGCAGGCGCATCCGGATCTCCGGCCTTCAACGCGCGCCCGTGAATGCTCTGCGCAAACTCATTCACTTCGGTGGAATGGCATTCGGAGCACTTCACGGGCAGCGTTTTCGCCGCTGGCGTTACTTCATGCGCGTTGCCGTGGCAAGACAAACAAGCCACCTCGCCGAGCACCGCGTGAATACTTTTCGCAGTATGTGCAACCTGTTCCGCGTGGCACGTTGCGCACTTTACGCGGGAGATCCTGGGCGGGTGCGGAAAATCATTGATGCTCGTGTGGCAGTCACGGCAGCTCAAAATTCCATGTACACTCACGGCATGTTTTTCCGGGCGGATGGAGATTTCTCTTCCTTTTTCAGACTTCATCCCCGCCTGGCTATGGCAGGCGAGGCATGGTGCGTCCTGTTTCAGGGGTTGGGATTGTGCTTCTGGGCGCCGGTCGCCCGCAGTGCCAGAGGTACCAGCCAGTAAAAGCAACAGACCTGCAAAGACTATTTGCCGGGCCTTTCGAGTTTTCCACAGTGTTCGCCAACACGTCCCGAACTCCAGAAGCCGAATTCACGCCTGCCGTGGCCGCGAATACCGGCGCTCTTACTTAAAGCCGAGATCGGCCAGAATTTTGGGATTTTGCTCTTTCACGGCAAGCAAATTGTGGCAGGCGGAGCAGTCATTCGAAATCATCCGCCCATCGGCGCTGATGTGGCTGCCGTCGTGGCACCGGAAGCATCCCGGGAAATCGTTGTGGCCCAAATTGTTGGGATGCACGCCCCAGCTCATCTTCATAGCCGGAAATATATTGCGCAGGTAAATGTTGGCCACATTTTCCGCGGATTGCTCCACCAGCGCGCGCCGGGAGTCGTATACGCCCAGGTAATTCGTGTGGTAGAAGGACTTCACGCCTTCCACAATGCGCTGCCGTGCGGTCTCCCGGTCGGGATAATCCGCCTTCAGCAATTCCACGGCTTTTTTCCGGATGAAGGGCAGCTCGGGACTGACGAATCCCGCAGCCATCTGTTTGTTCACGGCATTTTCCGGCAGCTCGAACTCATGCGTCGGCCGATTGTGACAATCGATGCAATCCATCGAGCGATGCTCCCCGGCATCGAGTTGCTGCTTGGTCGCCTGAATATCGCTGGAGACATACTCAACCGTTTTTCCCTTATCGTCGGTGTAGTACACCACGGGGATGACCTGCCGCTGGTCGTCGATGGAGATGTAACGGATGCGCGCACCCTCATCGAGGTGCCTTCCGTGAATGCCGACGGAGCCCTGCCAAGTCCGGCCGCCCACCTTCAGCAACAGTACGGTGGTCTGCGGCGTATTCTGCTCATCGTTTTTGTAGGTGGTCTTGACCACAAACTTGTCTCCGGTGAAGCGCTGCGGCCAGTGACATTGTTCGCAGGTCTCCCGGGCCGGACGCAGGAATTTCACGGGCGCGTGAATGGGTCGGGAGTAGGAGTGAAACGTCACGGCAAAAACCTGGCGCACGCCGGAAAGCTTGGAGCGCACAAACCACCCCGCGCCGGGGCCGATATGACATTCCACGCATTCCACGTGCGCGTGCGGGGAACCCTGATACGCGGTGAACTCGGGCTGCATCACCGTGTGGCAGGTTTGCCCGCAGAATTGCGTGGTGTCCATAAAGGCCACGCCGCGATACGAAGCTGTTCCGAAGATGATGACGTTCAGGAATGTGGCCATTCCGACCAGGAGAATCCCCTGGCGCACCACCGGTTGGCGCAGATTGATCTCGGGATAGATGTCCAGGAGCTCGCCCATCGCCAGGAGCCGGCGGCGGCGCAACAGAATGCCGATGGGGATGAGCGCCAATCCGAAGAGGAAGATTCCTGGGAGGATCAGAAAAATAAGAATGCCAATGTAGGGATGAGGCGGCCCCGGGAGGAGAAAATCGTAAAACCAGAAGGCGATCAAGGTCCCGGCGCCGCTGGTGGTGAGGACGGCGCCCGCCAGGGTGACCGGATTCTGTCCGAGGAAATAGAGGAGCCGTGCCCAGCCGCGTATGGTTTCGCGAAGGTTCATGCTGCTTGGCGCTTGCCAGTCTCCTTTGCTCGCACGGCCACCTTCTCCCGAGACTGCAAACCCCGGCGGGTGATTCGCCGGGGCTCGAGGGGAACAAAAATTGCTTCGCCCGGAATTCCGGGCCCCACCATATTACTTCTTGCAGAGACAGCGGATGTACGCCACCACGTCCTTAATCTCAGCGTCCGTCAGCTTTTTGTCGTACGCGGGCATCATGTTTTTGCCCTTCCCAAGGATGGAGGTCCATTCTTCGTCGGTTTCTTTTTTCACCTCCTCCGAACAGAAGTCCCGCGCCTTGGTGGCTTTGCCCGCGGGTGTCGCGCCTGCTCCTTCCGCGCCATGGCAGGTGGCACACTTCGCTTTGTAAACTTTCTCTCCCTGGCCTTGCGCGTTTGCCCGGGGGTTCAACAGGAACAGCGCGGCGAGGAACGCTCCGCCGACCGCCAATCGCTGCAGAAAGCTCATCCGCTTCGCCATCGCATCCTCCTGGTAACAAGACTTCACCGCGGCACGGTGCGGAGCCTTGCGGGGTCCGCGCCGCGCCGGAACTCCACCTTTGTCAACGCCAAGCTACTTCTTTTTCCCAAGCGCCCGGATGTATCCGACGAGATCCTTTACCTGATCCGGCGTCAACGTTTTGTAGTCCGGCATCTTTCCCTTGCCCTCGCTGATGGCGCTGGCCAAATCTGCATCGCTCATTTTCTGGACCTCTTGCGAAGTCAAATCCCTCACCTTCATCAATTTGCCTGTGGCCGTATCGCCCTTGCCGTCCGGCCCATGACACATCGCGCATTTCGCTTTATAGGTTGCTTCGGCTGTATTGGCAGCCCTTGCCGGCGCCCTCAGGAAGCTGATGGCGGCAAGCACGGCTGCAGCGATCATGATCCTGTCAATCCAACTCATTGTTTTAAGCATGATTCTCTCCCTCTTGAAATATCGGCGAGGAAATCGTGATGCTATCCTGCGCCGTCCTTGCTGAATCCGTACCCTTTCCATGGCCCTACTTCATTAAACCCGGAACTCTGCTATTCCACTTTTCTTCCACCACGAAATCCGGCTATATCTTTCTCCCGGAACCTCTCGCCAATTGCTTACCTATTCGGCATATTGCGCTCACTCTGCCGGATGTACAGAAAAAGTCCCACGACTGTGATCAGGATGAACACCAGCGCATATCCCAGACCGCGGCGGCGGTAGTCCCGCTCCGCCAGAGCGTTCTTACCAGCCTGGAGGTTTTTCGCCGCCAATTTCAAGCCCTCCTGGATGTCCTGATCCACGAGATCCTTCCGGAAACTGTGGATGGTGACGCGAGCTTTGGTCAGGGAATCGCGTGCCTGATCCTCATCCAGACGGGCCTGGCTCACTTCCATGCCGGAAGATTCGGCGATGCCGAGCATTTTGTCGGCATCCTTGACGGCGCTGTCCAAACGGGTCAAGCCACTGAGCATTTCCGCGCGGGCCTGGTCGCACGCATCTCCCGAGGTGTGGCACTGCATGCAGACGGCCTGAGGGCCAGGGGCAAGCTTCGCGTCCGTAGGGTGCGTGATCCCATGATTGCTGTGGCAAACCACGCATCCGGGAAGACCGGCGGCTTGAAAAGCCACTCTGTGTGTACTTTGTTCGTACATCTGGTCCTGGAAGACGTGACATTTCGAGCAGACGTTTTGAACCGAATCCACTCCCGGCGGGGCAGCCCCATGGTTGCCGTGACAGGTGGTGCACGTCGGCGCGCTCAAGTCGCCGCGGACGACCATGGCCTCATGATGGACACTGGTGTTGTACTGTGCAAACTGGTCCATGAGAATCGCATACCCTTTCATATAAGCGGTGTCCGCGTGGCAGTGTGCGCACGTTTGCGCAACATTCAGCGGGTGGACCTTCGAGCGGGTGTCGCTGGCGGGCAGTAAATCGTGCACGCCATGGCAATCGGTGCACACCGCCACTTTGGTCTCGCCCTTCGCGAGTAGCTTCCCGTGCACGCTGGTTTTGTACTGGCTCAATTGATCGGTGCGGAGGGAAGGGTTGTATTGCCGCATGAAGGCGCCGTCGGAATGGCAGCGCCCGCACAGAGCTGGAATCTGGCTCCGCTCGACCTTCCCACTGAACCCGGCCTTCTTGCTCATGGCCTCCAGGTCGGCCTTCGTGGGGTCACCGCCATGGCAACTCGCACAAGTCAGCCCTTTTTGTGAATGAATGTCCTGGGCGAACTTTTCCGCGGTTACCTGGAACCGGCCACTCAGCGCGGAATGGCATTCCAGGCAGGTGCTCTGGGTCTGCGCAGCGGCCAGGCCAGCACAGGCCAAGATCATCAGCAACAAGAGCTGCGTTCGCGGAAGTGCTCTATTTCGCCGTATATCCATAGATGGTCATCGCAATGATGTAGCTGAGCGCGAAGAGTCCAGCTCCCATAAGAAGTCTCCGGCCGCGCCCCCGTCCGAGTTGATCGAAGAAGGGAAGCAACAACCAGAGCAAACCCGCGGCGCCAAAGACGAGGATACCCACGACCTCACCGTCCACAAACCACACTTTTGCCGGGATCTTCTTAAGGGTTTGAAACATGAACATGAAATACCATTCCGGACGGATGCCGGCTGGCGCAGGCGCGAACGGGTCAGCTTTGGTTCCGAGTTCCCAGGGCAGAATCGCGGCTAGCGCCCCGAGAACTCCCAGGGCGATGTACCAGGCCATCAATTCGCGCAGGAAAAAGCTGGGGAAAAATTTCATCTGCCGCGCGTCACTGGGAGAAGCCTTCCAGCGTGCTTCCACGCCGGGCGGGACGCTGATGCCGAAATACTGGACCAACAAGAGGTGAATGAGCACGAAGAAAGTGGTTATGCCGGGCAGCAGCGCCACGTGAAATCCAAAGAAGCGGGTGAGCGTCGCGCCCGTCACGTCTTCGCCACCGCGCAGGAAGACCATCAGGCTGTGTCCGATCACCGGCACCTGACCGGTGATCTCCGTCCCCACTTTGGTCGCGAAAAAAGCCAGGGTGTTCCAGGGGAGCAGATAGCCGCTGAATCCGAATCCCATGGCCAGGAACAAAAGCAGCATGCCGCTGAGCCAAGTCAGCTCCCGAGGTTTGCGGTAAGAACGCAAAAACACCACGCTGAACATGTGGGCGAAGGCCGTGAAAATCATCAAGTTCGCGGCCCAGGAATGAATCGAGCGTACCAGCCAGCCGAACTGCACACGGGTCATGATGTACTGGACGCTCTCGAAAGCCTCATTGGCTCCCGGCCGGTAATAAAGCAGCAGCAGAATTCCCGTGCCGATCTGGATCATGAAGAGAAAGAGGGTGATTCCGCCGAGAAAATACCAGTAGGAGAGCCTGTGGATGGGTACCGTCTTCTTTTTCAGCGGCCCGATAATTTCCGACCAGTGAAAGCGATCGTTCAGCCAATCCTGGACGCCGGTGAACAAACTCACCTTAGGCCTCCCGCTTGCGGTTGACGACGATTTCGTCTCCGCGCACGTGGACCTGGAAAGTTTCGAGCGGACGCGGAGGCGGGCCGGAGATGTTGCGTCCATTCAGGTCATACAGGCCGTTGTGGCAGGCGCACCAGACCTGGCGGAGATCGTTGCGATACTGCACGGTGCAGCTCAAATGCGTGCATACCGCGGATAAGGCGCGATACTCGCCTTCCGCAGTCATCAGCAAAAGCGCGGGGCGAGTTCCAAAGCGAAAAATCTTGGAGCTGTTGGGCTTCAGGTCGCCGAGCTTGGCGGCCACCACTTCATCGCCGCCCAGGTCGGCAACAGGTGGGGGAACGAGGTAACGCAGCACCGGGTAGACAAAAGCCACGATCGAACCAAACAGGCCTCCACCCAGCAGTATCTCGACCAAGCGGCGACGCGCGGGTTGAATTTTTCCGGGCTCCTCAGTGTCCATAGGGATGGTAGTATCCGTGTTCGAATGCAGCTAAACCGGAAAGCTCAGTGTTTTTTTGCGAGGTTCCGGATGTAGGCGACCAGCTTATCGATCTGTTCCTTGGTAAATTTGGTTTCGTACGCAGGCATATTGTTCTTGCCCTTTACGATGATCGTTTTCAGCTCGGTGTCGATTTTCTTCTGGACATCGGCAGAGTTGAGGTCGTGAATTTTGAGTTTCTCTCCCATCATGGTCTTGCCCGCGCCGTCGGGGCCGTGGCACATCGTGCAGTTGGATTTGAACAGTTCGGGGCCATCGTCGGCGGAGACGGAAGCGACCGGCAAAGCAAGCAAACCCAGAGCTAGGGCCGCCACCGCCAGTTTCCTGCGTAGTGCTGACTTCATGGTGTTCTCTCCTCCTGAGGCATACAAGACGGGGACAGGTTATTCCACCCGTCCCCGTCCTTGCAAGACTGCTAGAACCGGTATTCCAGCGTGGCCGTAAACGTATGGACCCGGTACGAAGGCTGATCCACACCCAGGAAGACGTACCTGGCCGCCGATGTATCCCCAACAACGAAGCCGGGATAAAACGGGCCGGGCGTGAACGTCGGGCTCGGTGAAGTCGTCCCTATAAGCTGCCGGGCCGGACAGCCGTTGACCAGCGTTCCTGAGGCCGGGCTGACGCAGCCCATGTACGGAGTCATGGCCGAGGTCTGGTAGTCCCTGTTGTCGAACTGCTGGTAGCGGTACTCCACCTTCGGCATGAATCTCTCCGAGAGCTTGTATTTGATTACGGCCGTGACCTCGTGCATCCGAGTGACCGACTCCGGGTAGGACACGCCTGCGCTGCTCCCCACGAGGACGAACTTGTCCGGATCGCCGGCCGTGAGCCGCGTCGGGTCCCCAAGGAACCGCGAAGAGATATTGCCTTTCCCTGCCGCCAGAGAGTAGTACGTCGTCAGGTAGACCTTCTTTCCAAGAAAGAGATCCACGCCAGCGGCGTAGGTGTCAAAGATGTCGCGGTAGGTGCTTTCCCAGTCGTTGTTGGCGCTGTCGCAGCCACCGGCGGAGCAGAAGGGAGCTGCGGCTGCGAACGGAGAGCGGCTTCGCGAGATCATTTTCTTGTGATACCGCTCGTGCGCGTATTCGGCGAACAGGGAAACCTCCGGCGAAAACGCGTAGGTGGCGTCAAACGTGTAAGTGTAGGCGAGGTCATTCATCGCTCCATACAGGAAATAGGGTTTTGTGGTTGCCGCAGCGCCCGTGAGGAAGTTGAGCTGGGTTGCGCTGTTGCTGCCCTCGCCGCGCCGGTTGAAATCTTGCTGGATCGTCTGGAAACCGGCCGAGACTGTAAACTTGTCCCGGCTGTACTCCACGAGAGCGTCCACCCGGTCCAGAAGTCTCGCAGCTTCATCGAACCGGCGACTGCAAGGTTGAGTTCCCGGGAAAATCCCTGCGCCCCTGGCTGCCAAAAGCGCAGTGGGGTCGCAGTCCAAGCCAGCAGAAGCCTCGTCCACGTATTTGTCCGGTTTGCGGTCCTGGTGACGCCCCGCAAAACGAATGAGGAGATCTTTATGGGGAACCAAGTCCAAAGCCCCGAAGAACGAGTTCTCGAACGAGTGCGCTGCGTCCCGACGCGAACGGTCGAACCATTCCCCTTCGTAACCCGCTTTCAGCGAACTCCTCTTCGTGAAGAACCAGTCTCCGGTGAGCTCCAGGTTTTTCTTGTTGAAGCCGGTCGTACGTAAGGTGGTGTCTTGGGTAGCGCCGCTGCCGGAAGTAACCGTGGGGTCCCCCGGAGTTAACTGGGCAGTCGCCGCTGCGTTCGCCCCGATGGTGTCGCCGAGGATCGGCGTCAGCGTCAGAATTGCGGTGTTATTGTTGTAGTCGTACTGGCGGTACGACAGATTTACTTCAACGTCTTTCAGCGGTGTGTAGACCGCCTTGTAATTCATTGCCAGGGTCTGCTTCTGGCCATTGAGGCTCGGAGCGGGCAGCAGACTTAAGGTCGTTGCCGGAATGGTGAGAGCGCCGGTGCTGTCCGGGAAGAAAATTTGCGAGTTGGCGCTGTAGGGCAGGAATGGGTCGTTCTGCCGCAGCCAGCCGGGGGTGACGGTGGCCATGACCCGCACGTACTTGCCCACGTCAAATGCCGCTGCGGCGTTCAAGTAGTGCGCTTGATTGTCCGGATACAAATCCACCTGCCCCCGGGAAGGAACTGCGCCGATAGCGCAGCGAGCTGTGCCGGCCGGGCAACCGCTGGTTCCCGGAGCGAAGGTCTGCACCGCCACGTCCGCGGTCGCAAACGGATTGTCGAAAAGCAGCGCAGTGGTGTTGTTTCGGAAAAATGACCCCATATAGCCGGCTTGGACGCCCCAGGTCCTCGTTCCATACTCGGTCGTGACCTTGACGGTATCATTGAAATAGTTGATGGGTTCGGGCACCTCCGCGCCAGTGCCGGGGCTTTGCTGGTTAAAGACGCCCGAGGGCAGGCCGCTGGCGCTTGCGCTGGGGCTGGAGTTAAAGATCTGGCCGATGGGGCGCGTGCCCGCTTCGTGTTCCCGCGTATACAGGAATGTGGCATTCCAGTGTGGCGTGAAGTTCCAGCTCGCCAACCCGGTTCCCGCCCGGCGTTGGATGGCCGGGGTGATGAAGTTCTCGCCCGGGACGACTTGTGTGGTGATAAATCCTGGCAGACTAATATTGATCTGCGCCGCAGTGCACGGTGGCGTGGCGCAAACGATCGAAGAGCGATCCTGCAAGATCTGCTTCGTCGCGGAGAGGAGCGTAAACACCCCCGGGCTGGTCTGGACGTAGAGACTGCGGGCGGTGTTGGTGTAGATGTGCGGGATCTCGTCGTACCGGAATTGGATTTTGAACTTCCCATACTGGCCAAGGGTGGCTAGATAGCTTTGATTCTTGTAGAGCGTGCTTTGCGATTGCAGGCTCACGTAGTTTTTTGTGCCGAGGATGTTGTCATAGCCCAACTGCAGCTTGCGCACCACAAACCCATTCCTGCGGTCGCCATATTCGTTGAATTTCGAAGTCAGCACACTGGGAGTAAATGGAAGATCCGGGCGCCCGTACACGTCGCCCCACACGTGCCGGACTCCAAAGTCCAGGCTCCCATGCTCTGGGGATTGTTCCTTGGCCGCAGTATCTACTTTCGCTGCCGGCT
>WNFH01001825.1_pt1 | contig 14595 bp, 14 predicted proteins | sample 5400411 | NCBI WGS metagenome assembly WNFH01 (sample SAMN13153347, study PRJNA577476) | soil metagenome | isolation source: 200 cm saprolite under Douglas fir tree site 2 hole 3 | place: USA:California | collected 2015-04-18
CGGGGCGTATGCGGAATACATACGCATCCCGCGCCGGATCGTCGAGACCAACATGCTAGCGGTCCCACCCGACGTGAGCTATGAGGAAGCGGCCATGGTCGAACCGCTGGCGTGCGTGCTCCGCGGTTTGCACGAGACCGGCGTTGAAATCGGCGATACGGTTACGGTGATCGGAGGCGGCCCCATCGGCCTGATGTTCGTGCAGGTGGCCAAGGCCACCGGCTGCAACGTCATCTCCGTGGTCAAGCGCGACTCGCAAGCGGCCGCGGCCAGGCGCATGGGCGCGCACGAAGTAGTGCAGATCACACAGGTGAAAGATCCCGTCGATGCGGTGCGGATGCTTTCCCCCGACAGGCGTGGCGGCGATGTGGTGATCGAAGCGGTCGGCCGTCCGGAGGCGTGGGAGTGGGCCATCGACATGGTGCGCAAGGGCGGCACCGTCAACCTCTTTGGCGGATGCGCCAGTGGCACTAAGGTTCAACTCGACACCAGCCGTCTCCACTACTCGGAGATTACGCTCAAGGCCACCTTCCACCACACGCCGGAGACCGTGCGCAAGGCGTTTGGGCTGATTGCGGAAAAAAAGATTCGCTCGACCGATTACATCACCGGCGAAGCGCCACTTTCGCGACTGCAGCAGGTCCTCCGCCACATGCTCAACCGCAACGGCGATATCAAGACGGCCATTATCCCCGGCCACTGAAGCGGACTTGCGGGTTACCGAGGGACGGAACTGACCATGTCATCCATTGCCAGCAACGACTCCCGGGCGGCCTCTGTTTCTTCTCCCTTGCCAGGCTGGGGCAGTCTTCCCGCGGAATATGCGATTCCCGAGCGGGCGGCCACGGAGGCTGAAGCTCGGGAATACTGCCGCCGCTTGGCCCGCACCCATTACGAGAATTTCTCGGTGGCCACTTGGTTTTTGCCGAAACGCCTCCGTCAGCATTTTTTCAATGTTTACGCCTACTGCCGCATTTCGGATGATTTGGGTGACGAGGTCGGCGATACGAGTGCGTCGTTGCGCTTGCTGGATCAATGGGAAGCCGAACTCGATGCCTGCTATGCCGGCGGCCCGCGGCATCCCGTATTCGTTGCGTTAGCGGATACGGTTCGCACCTTTGATATTCCCAAGCAGCTCTTCGCTGATCTGCTGAAAGCGTTTCGCCAGGACCAGACGGTCCGCCGCTACGAGACGTTCGAAGATCTGCTTGGTTACTGCCACTACTCGGCTAATCCTGTTGGCCATCTTGTGCTCTTCCTATGTGGCTATCGCGATGCCGAGCGCCAGGCGCTGTCCGATTTCACCTGCACCGCACTGCAACTGGCCAACTTCTGGCAGGACGTTAGTGTCGACTACGCCAGGGGCCGCATTTATCTACCGCTGGAAGACCTGCGCCGCTACAGGGTGAATGAAGAGGACATTTCTTCCGCGCGGAACACACCAGCCTTCTGCGAAATGATGCGGTTTGAAGTAGAGCGGGCCCGCGACTGGTTCCAGCGAGGCTTGCCTTTGGTGAGAAAGGTAGATCGCGAACTGGCCATTGACATTGAATTGTTCAGCCGCGGCGGGCAGGAGATTCTGAATGCGATTGAGCGCCAGGGATACAGCGTCCTCGGCCGGCGTCCGGCGATCTCCAAGTTACGCAAACTGGCGCTGATGGCCCGCGCCGTGCTGGGGAAGCTGCTATGAGCACGGCCGTGCAGCAGGCACCCACCCCGTTTTCTCCGAGCGAGTCGCAGCTCGCCGTTGCCTATTCGGTGTGCCGAAGCATCACGCGCTCGGCGGCGAAGAATTTTTACTATGCCTTCCTGGTGCTGCCGCGCCCCAAGCGCCAGGCCTTGTGCGCCGTGTATGCCTTTATGCGGCGCTGCGATGACATCGCCGACGATGCTGGCTTGCCGCTGCAGGAAAGGCGGCAGAAGCTGGACGCCTGGCTCGACGCCTTCCACCGCGCGCAATCAGGGCAGCCGACCGATGATCCCGTGCTGCTGGCCCTCACTGACGCGCAGGGCCGCTACCAGATTCCAGGTCTACTGCTTGATCAGTTGGCGTACGGCACCGCCATGGATGTTCAGGAAGGATTGGCCGGCGGAGAAGAAGCACGAGGAGGGCTTGCCCGAAGCGAAGTCGAAGGGGCGAGCGTGCCACACAAACTTACGGTTCACTACCGCACCTTCGAAGATCTTCGTTTGTACTGCTACCAGGTGGCGTCGGTGGTGGGATTGGCTTGCATCCGCGTATTCGGCTATCGCGATCCGGCAGCCGAGGCGCTCGCTGAGCGTTGTGGACTGGCCTTCCAGCTCACCAACATTATTCGCGACATAAAGGAAGACGCTGCCATGGGGCGTGTCTATCTTCCTGAAGAAGATCTTGCCCGGTTTGACGTTCTCCCCTCCGAGTTGCGCTCAGCTCCCCCTTCGGCGCGCCTTCGCTTACTCCTTGCTGCCGAGGCTGACCGGGCGCGCGAGTTTTACCGGGCGGGCGAGAAACTGATTCCGCTCATTGACGAGGACAGCCAGCCCGCTCTTTGGGTGCTAATCACCATCTACCGGCGGCTGCTGGAGAAGATCGCGCAGCGCCACTATGACGTCTTCCGCGAGAAAGTCAGTCTCACGGTGCGAGAGAAGCTCGTCATCCTGGGAAAGGGCTTCGTGAAACGCCTGACCTGATGACCGAGCGCTGGACACAATCTCCCAGGGTGGCCGTCGTCGGAGGCGGCTTGGCGGGACTGGCTGCCGGATGTGCCCTCGCCGATAGTGGATTCCACATAACTCTTTTTGAGCGCCGCTCCTATCTTGGCGGGCGGGCGTCTTCGTATCAGCATCCCGGCACGGGTGAGGTGGTGGACAACTGCCAGCATGTTCTGCTTGGTTGCTGCACTAACCTGGTCGAGTTTTATCGGAGAATTGGCGTCGAGGACAAAATCCGCTGGTACGATCGGCTGACGTTTCTCGAGCCAGGCGGGCGTGCCTCAGTGATCGAACCTTCTTCTCTGCCCGCGCCTCTGCACACTGCGCCGGCTTTCCTGCGGGCCGCCTGCCTGAATCTGCCCGACAAGCTAGCGATCGCCGCCGCCATGGCAGCGCTGGCTCCGGTGGCGCCGCGCGATACGGGCGAGTCCTTTCTGACTTGGCTGCGCCGCCACGGGCAGACCGAGCGCGCCATTGAGCGCTTCTGGAAAACCGTCCTGGTCAGTGCCCTAAACGAGTGGATCGATCGTGTGTCGGTTCCCTCCGCAGCCCAAGTGATGCGCGAGTCTTTCCTGAAGTCGGCTGCCGCCGGACGCATGGGCGTGCCCACGGTTCCCTTAACCGAGCTTTACAACACGGCGGGAGACTACATCTGCGCCCGTGGCGGTGAAGTGCAATTTCGTTCCAGCGTGGAGTCGTTCCGCGCAGAATTTGCCGGCGTAAAACTGTTAACGGCGGAGGGTGAAGAGAATTTCGATTTCGCAGTCTTCGCCGTACCCTTCGACGTTTTGTCGCGCATGCTGCCGCAAACCTCGGCAGCGGAGCCACTGCGGCAAACCTTGGACCGCTTTGAGACTTCACCGATCACCGGCATTCATCTCTGGTTTGACCGGCAGGTCACCGAGCTTGAGCATGCCGTGCTGCTTGATCGCACCATCCAGTGGATGTTCCACAAATCGAAGCTGCTGGGACGGGCAGCAGCTCACGAGAATGCTGTTACCAATGGAGGGCACGGCTTTAGTCCTGCCGAAAGTGCACCTAATTTCGCCACGGGAGGGCATGGCTTTAGCCGTGCCGAAAGTGGACGTAATCTCGCCACGGGAGGGCATGGCTTTAGCCGTGCCGATGATGCATCTAGCCCAGCCGGGGCTTTAGCCTCTGAGGCAAACGGCAGCTACCTGGAGCTGGTGGTCAGCTCCTCCAAAACTCTGGTCGAGAAATCTCGGGCTGAAATCATCGATCTCGCGCTGGCCGAACTGCGTGAGTTCTTTCCCGGGGCGCGGGCGGCGAATCTGGTGAAATCCACCGTAATCAAGGAAGTCCACGCGACGTATTCGCCGCGCCCAGGTGTCGACGTCTTTCGCCCGCGGCCCGAGACGGTCTGGCCGCGGGTCTTTCTCGCCGGAGATTGGACCGCCACCGGATGGCCCGCCACCATGGAGGGCGCCGTGCGCAGCGGGTACGTGGCTGCGCAATGTGTGGCGCGCGTGGCGGGTTTGCGCAATGCCGCATTCCTCGTGCCGGATCTCCCCGCTACCGGATTTATGCGTTTGTTCGGATGAGGGACCCGCCTTGTCCTCAACCACGAAGGGCACGAAGGCGCACGAAGGAAAGCGGACTTCCTTGTGCCTTCGTGTCCTTTGTGGTTTGTGCGGAAATATTTACGGAGAGGCGTTGCCTATGCCGCCAGTAGCGCGACTCCCCCCGCCACCAGCAATGCCGCCAGCCAGCGACGCTGATCCACGCGCTCATGCAAGAAAATCCTTGCCGCGACTGCATTGGCTACAAAAGTAAGAGAGGCGGATGCGGGCGCTACCAGGCTTACGTCTGCCCAGGAAAGGCCAAGCAGCAGGCTGTAGAAGGCTGCGGTCATGGCCAGAATGCCAAGCGAGAAGTTCGGATTGCGCAGAATGCGTCCCACGACCGCGCGCCAGCCGGCTCGCCGCCAGAGTTCGCCGACATGTCCCACCTGCTTCATGGCGCGGGAGAGCAGTACATCGCCGGTGGTCGAGGCCAGCACGATAAGCGCGATCGCGCCCCAGGCATAAACCTGCTTCATGGCTCAAACCTCGCGGAGACAGACTCCGCAGCGTAGTCGTCCGGTTCCGCCTGCGGTGGGTTGTGGGTGAGGGCTGGACCCCGGGTAACGAATCCCACACCGGCCGCGATCAGCAGAATCCCCACCCAGCGCGTCACCGTAACATCCTCATGCAGCAGAAACTTGGCAATGAGGGCGAGCAAGACGTACCCGAGCGAAGTGGCAGGAAGAACGTAGGTGAGGTCAGCCCAGGAAAGGGCGATCATGTAGGACGCAAAGAATCCCAGCAGAAAAAGAATTCCCAAAGCTACCCAGGGATTGAGGATGGCGAGAATGAGGTCCGGCAGGTGCCGCAACGAGATGCTGCCCACATCCTTCATGCCGCGAGACAGGAGAGAGTCACCGACTGCCGCGCAAATGGTGACTCCGGCCAAAACCAGATACTTGCGAAAGGTCACGCTGTCTTTGTCTTTCTTAAGCCTTGGCCGGTTCGACCGCAGTCGCAGAATCTTCCTTTTCGCGTTTTTCCTTGACCCATTTGTGCCGCATGGCGCGGACTTTCAGGAAAGTCTTGGCCTCTTTATAGAGGCGCTTGCGGTCCACGCTATTGAACGCGGCTTTTTTCAGGATGCGGAAGACAGCTTTGGGCCGGAAGTAGTATTCATCGTAGAAACGGTGGACTGAATCGAGAATCTCTTCCGCCGGCAGGCCTGGGTATTGGATGTGGGCGAGTTGGTGGCCGCCTTCGTCCACCATCTTGTTGCCCGCTACCATGAAGCCGTTCTTCACGGCGTAGTCGTAGAGCTCGGTGCCGGGGTAAGCGTGCGCCACCGAAACCTGGATGGTTTCCACGTCCAATTCTTTGGCGAAGTTAATGGTGTTGCGGATCGTCTCCCGCGTCTCGCCCGGCAAACCGAGGATGAAATCACCGTGAACAACCAAGCCCAGTTTGTGGCAATCCTTGGTGAAGGCACGAGCGCGCTCGATGGTTGCGCCTTTCTTGATGTTCTTCAGAATCTGCTGGTCTCCCGACTCAAAGCCCACGATCAGCAGGCGGCAGCCCGCTTCCTTCATAGCCTTCAGGGTCTCGTAGTCAGTGGTGACACGTGAGGTACAGGACCAGGTCAACTTCAGCGGTTTCAGCTTAGAGCAAAGTTCGATCGTCCGCCCTTTCTGAATGTTGAAGGTATCGTCGTCGAAGAAGAACTCCCTCACCCAGGGCCAGTATTCCTTGGCTTTGGCCATTTCCCGCGCCACGTCGTCGGTGGAGCGTTTGCGCCATGCGTGGCCGCTCGTGGTCTGCGGCCAGAGGCAGAACGTACACTGCGCCGGGCAGCCGCGGGTTGTATACAGGGATACGTAGGGGTAGAGCAGGAACGGGACGTTATAGCGCCGCGGGTCCAAGTCTCGGTAGTAGACATCGGTCACGTGGGGCAGGGCGTCCAGATCCTCGATCTGCGGGCGATCCGGATTGTGCACGACCGACCCGTTCGTGCGATAAGAAATGCCTAGAATTTCTTCCAGCGGCTTGCCCTGCGCGAACTCCACCACCGCGTAGTCAAATTCCTTGCGGCAGACGAAGTCAATGGCGGGGCAATCCTTCAACGAGCGTTCTGGAAGCACCGTCACATGGGGGCCGACAAAGGCGATCTTGATGCGGGGATTGACATCCTTGATCTTTTGCACCAGCCGGAGATCTCCGGGAAACCCCGGAGTGCTGGTGTAGAGCACCAGAAACTCGTAATCCCGGGCGATCTTGATGGTGTCTTCTGCGGAGACGTAGTGAGGTGGGGCATCCAGCAAGCGCGCGCCCTCCAGCATTCCAGCCGGGTAAGCCAGCCAGACGGGGTACCAGTAGGACTCAATCTCGCGGGTCGCGGGCCAACGTGATCCCGCCCCGCCATCGAAGTTCTCAAACGATGGTGGATTCAAAAACAGTGTTTTTAAGGGCATAAAAGTGAATAACTTATATTAACACTCCCTGACAGATTTCGCGGAACCCAGTACATTCCGGGTACATGGGGCAGGTTCGACCGCATGTACGTAGCGGTGTTCCTCCGCAGACGGATTAACTAACCAGCATAAGCTATTAGTTTCACAGGTACATAGAGACGCGCGCAATGGGTTTGCAGGGAACGGGCAATCCGATGGGTCGAAAAGGGCGAAAGTGACTCTCGGTGCACGGAGTTCGCCGAGAAAAATCCGAGGCCACAAAGTGCATTTCTCAGCGTTCCCCCCTAAATTCTCCGCGCTCTCAGCGCTTCATGCTTCTCCTGCCAGACTACCTGCCCGCCCCCACCCAGGTTTCCAACACGCCGGTTGCGCGCAGCAGAATAATGCGGGCGCGTTCGAGTTGGAAATTGGCGTCCTGAAGCGCGTTGAAACGCTCGTCGGCCTGATTGCGCGCGTCTTCCGCATCATGCACGGTTGCGGTGCCGGCATCCACGCGGACCTGCGTTGCCTCCAGGTTTGACTGTGCCACTTGATACTCGAGATCAGCCACTTGCTGGGCCGCGGCCAGTTGCTCCACCGAGCGCTGCAGCCGCAGCGTCTCTTCTGAGACCTGGTTCTTCGCCCCTTCCGCTTGTTTTCTGGCACGCAAGGCCTCAGCGTCCGCGCTTTGGGCCCGCGCCCGTTGCGACGCGCTCAGGAATGGAAAACGAATCGCGACTCCGAGTGTGGCATTATGACGCTGGAAAGTCTTGAAAAAGAGATCGTAGTTGTTGTAAGTCGAGAGCAGCGCGTATTGCGCAGCGAAATCCACACTCGGCCACATCGCCCGGTGCTCACCACGGGCGCGAAAGTCCTGCGCCGTGGCGCGCGTCTCAGCCGCCTGCACCGCCGGGTTGGTCTGCACGGCTTTGCCGGGGAGATCGTCTTCCTGCTTGACCTCCGGTAATGGGGGGACGGAGTCCGGCGCGGTCTCAATCGAAGCCGCCGGAAGGCCGGTCAAGTGCGAGAGCCGGTTGCGCAGCACATCCATCGCTCCCTGCGCCTCCGCCATCCGCAAGCGCACGCGAGCCGTGATCAGCTTCGCCTGGTTCCGCGCCAGCGGCTTGTCTACGCCTTCCTGAATCCGCTCGTCCACAATTTGCTCCATTGTGAGCGCGTTCTCCTGCTCTTCGCCAAGATGCTTCCGCAATGCCTCCCACTTGCTCAGTTCGGCATAACTCAGGACGGTGTCCTGAATCACCTCGTTCCGCTGGTCTTTTGTCCGGCTGGAAGCAGCTGCCGCTTCCGTTTTGGCGGCGCGGATAAAATCCCGCAAAGCGGGATTAAGCAGCGCAGACTGGGAATTGAGGTTCACGATGGCCGGCGCCGAGCCCTCCAGGCTGAGGGGAAAACCCCAAGACTTGCCCAGTCCCGAGCCGATAATGAACTGCGGCATGAACTGGTTTCGCGCCTCGCGATAGGACGCAAAGGCCCGCTGCTCGTCGGCGCTTGCCACGCCCGCCGTCGTGCTGTGACTAAGAGCCAGTTCGACAGCGCGCTTCAAGGGCAAAGGTTCAGCCACAAGTTTTGCCACCGAGGAAAGGAGAAACGCAGCCACCAGCAGCAGAATCGGCAGGTGCGACGCACAGCGCGATATAGGTTTCATTTCTTCACCTTCGAAAAACGGTTGTAGTCGCGGAAAAGGGGATTGTAAATGAGTACGAAGGACTGGCGATTTTAGCGATTAACCCGGTTCAGAGCTTCCTGGGCGCGGGAGAAGTTCTTGGCCAAAGCCAGCGCCGCACGGTATTCCTGGACCGCGCCCTGCTTGTCACCCTGCTTTTCCAGCGCGGTTCCCAGCACGTAGTGTGCTTTGAAGGCTGGGGCCAGTTCCACCGGGGAATTGGACAAATAACGGCGAAGCAACTGAATTGCTCCCGGCAAATTCCGTCCCGCGCGAACCAGGACTTCAGCCGCCTCCATGAGGATCTCCGGCCGCTCGACGGGCGCAGAGACGGCATGGTTGAGGGCATCCTCCATTTCGTCCCAGCGTTGCCCATGGCGGTAAAACAGGGCCAGATTGAACCAGGTGAGCCCACTGCCATGAGCGGCTTCGATGGCAGCGCGGTATTCTTTCTCGGCGGACTGCGAGTCTTTCTTTTTTTCGGCAATGCGTCCTCGCACCCAATGGGCCTTGGCTGGGTCGAGTGCATCGAGCTTCTGAGCCTGGGCTTCAGCCCGGTCGCGTCCACCGCCCACGATGCCGGGGGCTTCCAGATAAAATTCGGCCAGATCGGTGCGCGCTTCGGCATCGTTAGGACTCAACTGAACGGCCTTCTCGAACTCGTTGCGTACCTTGGAGGCCAACCCGGCGGCGCTGAGGAAATTAGACCGGTCCGCTTTCTCCCCATAAATGCGGCCCAGCCAGAGATGATACCGGCCATTGCCCGGGTCTAACGAGACTGCCTTCTCGCAGGCGGCAGCTCCACGGTTCCATTCTTCCAGAGCGAAGTACGCGCGACAGAGCAGGTGGTAGGACTCGGCGTCATTCGGAGCACTGCTGATCTTGCCTTGCAGCGACACGATCGCGTCATCCACGCGTCCTTGGGCCAGCAACTGCCCCGGTGGCAGCGCATCAGCTGCGAGGGAGGGGACCAGTGCCAGCAGAATCACGGCCAAGGTTTTTCCCGTGGAATGCATCCCTAAGGAACCACCTTCACGGACAGACCGTTGCGCAACGGTTTGGAGTTGGTGGAGGTCAGCGCCACTGCGGCGTTGTCCAGGATTCCACCCGTTACTTCTACCCGCGTCAGGTTGTAGATGGAAGTCTGAACCTCGCGGCGCTGCAATTCATTGTTCACGATCTGGTACACAAAAGTTTTGCCGTCGCCCTGGCGGACCGCTTCACGCGGGACCGTAAGTGCAAAGCGATGTTCCGCGGTGATAATGGTGATGCCCACATTGACGTTGGGCAACAGCTTGAAATCGCGGTTGTCCACCACGCAAGTAGTCTCGCCGACGTTGCGCGTGCCGCGAAGCTTCACGGCCGCGGGGACAGTGCTCACCGTGCCCTCCCAGGTGCGGCCTGGGACCGCATCCCAGGTAACCTCGATATTCTGCCCGGGCGCCAGCCGCCCCACGTCGGGCTCGTCCACAAAGGCCCGCACCAGCACTTTGGAAAGATCAGCCTCCTGCAACACCAGGTCCCCGGGGTTGACATAAGCCCCTTGACGCGCGGGAAGCGAATACACCACACCGTCGAAGGGAGCGCGGATATTCAACTGGCTGAGGATGTCCTCCGCTGCGGCATACGCGGCCCGGGCTTGTTCCTTCTGGGCCTCGACCCGCGCGACTTCCGGTTTTGAGTAGCGGTCCTTCTGCTTCTGCTCCAGCAGCCTGGTGTCCGCATCCGCGCGCGCAAGCTGGTTCTCTGCTTCTTTCACCTCGCCTGGGGAAGCTGCGCCTTTTTGCTGTAGGCGCCGCAGCGCATCCAGGTTGCGTTGCGCGGCATCACGCTCGGTGCGAGCCTTCACCAGTTGCGCTTCTACGGTCAGCACCTCTTCCCGAGTGCCACCACTTTGAATGGAACTGACATCGGCTTGGGAGGCGCGTACCTGGGCCAGAGCTCGTGCCGCCTGGCTGCGAGCCTCCGCGTCATCAAGCTGCAGAAGCAGCTGGCCCTTCTTCACGTGATCGCCTTCCTTGACCAACACTTTCTTCACCGTGGTGCCGGCGGGCGCATGCGCCTCAAAACTCCGCAACGGCTCAACTTTTCCGTTAGTGGAGATGACACTGCGGATCGTACCGCGCTCTGCAGTGCCGGCGTGGACCGGCACGGCGTCATCGCGCGACATGAACGACGCCAGCAACACCACTGCGCCGGCGATCCCCACTGCCCACACCAGCCAGCGGTTCCGGGCAAAGAAGCCGGTATTGTTGCCGGTTACTGACATTCTGCTAGCTGAACGCAATAATGTATCACCTACGGCCTTCGCAGGCGCGACGGAGCACTTAACCTGTTAGATGCAGGCTTTTGTCCCCAGCCGCGCAGATTCCTCCTGATTTGTATGTCTGCACCCGCCACTGATTACAATGGGCCATGGCCAAGCAGCCACGTTACACCGCGAAGCATGCCCAGGCCGGTCTGAGTGCGAAGTTTCCCGAGATCGAGACCTGGCCCAACCAGTTTCCCGGCTATGAAATCGTCGTCGACGATCCGGAGTTCACCTCCGTCTGCCCCAAAACCGGACTGCCTGACTTCGGCGTGCTCACTGTCAGCTACATGCCGGATCAGCGCTGCCTGGAACTGAAATCGCTGAAAGAGTATCTGCAGTCTTATCGCAACCTGGGCATCTTCCAGGAAAACATTGTGAACCGCGTGCTCGAAGACGTGGTGCGCTGGGCCCGGCCGGTGTGGGCCGAAGTGAAGGGCGAGTTCCGGCCGCGGGGAGGGATTTCAACCACAGTGGTGGCGCACTGGCCGCGACGGAGGGAGAAGACGGGCAACAAGTGATGCTGCCAAGCTGCCGCCGGAGAAACTCCGCCTAGGGACGCACTTCGGCGGTTTTCAAGGGTTCGATGCGTTCCAGTTCGGCAGCGCGTTCCGTCTTAACGCGGCTCACCTCGTACGCATCCTGGAGATTGAGCCAGAACTGCTCCGTCGTCCCGAAGAAGCGGGACAGGCGAACGGCAGTGTCCGCCGTGATTCCACGCCTTTCCAGGACAATGTCATTGATTCGAGGTGCCGGAACGTGGAGTCGCTTCGCCAACTCGTAGACTGACATTCCCACAGGCTTCAAGAACTCCTCCCTTAAGATCTCACCGGGATGAATTCTCCAGTTCGGTGTGCCCTTTCTGACAATGCTCATGATTTTTGTCCTGCCTTACCCTAGTGATAATCCGTTATTTCCACGTTGTAAGCGTCGCGGTCACGCCAGAGGAAGCAAATTCGATACTGCTCGTTGATGCGGATGCTGTATTGCCCCTGCCGGTCACCGCGCAGTTTCTCAAGCCGGTTACCGGGCGGATATTTCAAGTCGCTCACTTCCACCGCTCCGTCAAGCATAGCCAGTTTTCGTTTCGTGATGTTGGCTGGCGGAGAGCCCTTGGTCTTGCCCGTGCGCCAGATTTCCGCCGTTTGCTGGTTGGCGAAACTCTTGATCACAAATGGGTATAATAACGGATGACGTTAATAACGTCAAGCGTTATTATCGAGGCGGCCGTGATGCCTGCGTTGGAAATCGCCATGCTATATTCCTTCGCTTAGTGGCCCAGAACAAACTCTATCCTCGAACCGCGCTGGCGCTGCTCACGGCGCTGAACCTGCTCAACTACATTGACCGCTCGGTGCTGTTCGCCGTGCAGCCGCTGGTGCAGGCGGAGTTTCACCTCACGAATGCGGAGGTTGGTTATCTGACCAGCGCATTCCTTCTGTTCTATATGGTCGCTGCGCCCTTTACGGGTCCTCTTGCGGACCGGTACTCGCGCAAGGTAATCATTGTGCTGGGTGCCATTTTTTGGAGTGGACTCACGCTGCTCACCGCGGTTACTCACACCTACAGAGAATTACTGGTGCGGCACACCCTCGTGGGAATCGGCGAGGCTACGTTCGTGACCATCGCCCCGACCTTCGTGGCTGACCTTTTTCCTGAAGAAAAGCGCGGCCGTATCCTCGGGGTGTTCTACCTCGCGATTCCTGTCGGTACAGCGCTCGGGTATCTGCTTGGCGGCAAGCTGAGCCCAGAGCATGGCTGGCGATTTCCTTTCTACGTCGCTGCAGCTCCCGGATTCCTGCTGGCGCTCGCGATTTTGTTTATTTCCGAACCGGAACGTGGGCGATTCGACTCGTTGCAGGAAACTCCGGAGCGGGGTACGGTCCTGGGTCTGGCGCGAAACCCTGCCTTCTGGACGGCGACCCTTGGAATGGCCACCATGACGTTTGCCCTAGGCGGTATTCAGGTCTGGATGCCCACTTTCCTTTCGCGTTTGCGCGGCTATGACCTGAAGTCGGCGAATGAGATCTTTGGTGCCATTGTGGTGTTCGATGGGATCGCGGCATCGCTGGCGGGAGGGTGGTTTGGGGATCGTCTGCTGCGCCGGACGAAGACTTCGTATTACCTTGTCTCCGCCGTCAGCATGGCGTTGGGAGTGCCGGCAATGATCGTCGCCCTATTTACGCGCGGACCTGCCATGCTGGCCGGGATTTGGGTCGCAGCGTTTCTTCTTTTATTGAACACCGCTCCGCTGAATGCGGCGCTGATTAACTCGGTTGGAGCCCACATTCGTGCGACCGCGATTGCGGCCAATATCTTCATCATTCACATCCTGGGCGATGTACCCTCGCCCACCATGATGGGATATGTTGCCGACCGGCGCTCACTGCAGGCCGCCTTCATCCTTCCGGTCATTGCGATGATCGTGTCTTCTGCCATACTGTTTTACGGCATGCGCTTTGCTCCGGCAGTGCGAGTGGAAAGAGAGTCCGGCACCGTGGGAGCCCCGGCGGGATGAGTGATTTCCACTGGATTGCAGGCAGCATCCTGGGACTGGTCTGGTCTTGGCGTCTCGCCGATGCCGCTCTCGGCATGCGGAAGATCGCCGATGTCTCCCGCTCCGAGTGGGACCGGAAGCCAGCCACGCCCGACGGCAATCCGCGCGTCAGCATTATTGTTCCCGCCCGCGATGAAGAAGCAGATATTGCGGAAGCGCTCACCCGGCTGCTCGCCCTCGACTACGACAACTACGAGGTCATCGTCGTGGACGATCGCTCCACCGACCGGACGGGCGAAATCATCGACCGGATTGCTGCCAGTGCGAAAGCGCACGGTCGTCTAAAGGTGATCCACATCAATAGTCTGCCCGCGGGCTGGCTGGGAAAAACGCACGCCATGTGGACCGCAGCCAAACAGGCCAGCGGAGACTGGCTGCTGTTCACCGATGCTGACGTGTTGTTCAAGCCCGACTCGCTGCGGCGCGCCCTGGCTTACGCCGAAGCTGAACCCGCGGACCACGTCGTGCTTCTCCCACGTATGATCATGAAGCGTCCCGGCGAGAAAATGATGATCGCCTTTTTTCAGACGCTGTTTGTCTTTGGGCATCGCCCCTGGAAAGTCGCAGACCCGAAAGCGAAAGATCATATGGGTATGGGCGCGTTTAATCTGGTCCGCCGCCGGGTGTACGACGCAATCGGAAGCTATGAGCGGCTGCGCATGGAAGTACTCGACGACATGAAGCTGGGCAAGGTCGTGAAGAATGCGGGGTACGCGCAACGCAATGTGTTTGGCGAGGACTTGATCTCCGTCCGCTGGGCCAAGGGAGCGATGGGCGTGGTGCGGAATCTCACCAAGAATTTTTTTGCCGTCATGTCGTTCCAGTGGCCACGCCTGCTACTCTCCTGTTTCGCGCTGGCATTCCTGAATCTGCTGCCGTTTCTCGGAATATGGCTGGCCCACGGCTGGGCGCGGCTGCCCTATGCCGTGGCGCTGGCGTCGATGTTCCTGATCTACGTCGGGGTATCGCGGAAATCGGCGGTGCCCTCGTACTACTTTGTCCTGCATCCTGTCAGCACGGCGCTGTTCGTGTACACCATGCTGCTTTCGATGATCTTGACCCTGAGCCGTGGCGGCGTGGTGTGGAGGGGGACGAAATATCCGCTGGAGGAGTTGCGGCGGGGCTTGGTCTGAGCTGTTCGATTGAGGCGCGGGCGTCCCCGCCGTGCCCGGGCGAGGACGCCCGTCGCCACCTCAAATGACGGCGATCAAGCCTTGAGTCCTCACTCCGGCGCATCCTCCGGCACTTCTATCGGCAGCTTGGCTGGATGTCGTCTCTTGGAAGTTTTGTGCCTGGCCTTGGGATGGCTGAACTTGCCCGCGCTGTAGTGGCCCCTCTGCTCGACATCGTAATTCTTGGGCAGCGCAGGAATAGTTGCTGCCGCG
>WNFH01001826.1_pt1 | contig 14594 bp, 13 predicted proteins | sample 5400411 | NCBI WGS metagenome assembly WNFH01 (sample SAMN13153347, study PRJNA577476) | soil metagenome | isolation source: 200 cm saprolite under Douglas fir tree site 2 hole 3 | place: USA:California | collected 2015-04-18
CGATCGCCAAGGTGCCGTACGAGCCCGGTCGAGTCCTCGATATCGGCGAGCAAGAAGGTAACGAAGCCTGTCGGCATTGAGCGCACCTCGCTCGCGCGAGCCTCGCTCTCGCCACGGATACGCACGTTCTGGAACTGCCCGGTGATGAAGCCGACAGGCACGATCCCGTACTTCTTGGCAGCGTTCAGCAGCCTCGTGCGCGCCCGATCTCGAGCCGCTTCATCCTCGAAGGTAGTCTGGTTGAAGCGCGACAGTGCGTTGCGGACATGGGCCTCGTCGTTGATCGGCAATCGACGACGTCCGCGAGAATCGATGTATGCGAACGCACTGTTGGGCAAGCCGGCACGAGTCTTCGCGTCGAGGTAGCTCATGGCAGGAAGTGCCATGTTCCCAAAATTGCGACGCACGCATGAAACCGCACCTATGAATCGGTTGCGTCCGCAAAGCAAGCGGGCCGCTCGGCATTTTCCGCCATTTCAGCTCAAGGATGTAACGGGCTGGGGAGCGGTCCGCTATTGCCACCATACACCTCGTCCATCCGCGTGCCCAAAATTCTTGGGAGAGCTGGATCGCGACGGTGCTGCCTCGCCCAGATAATCAGGCTGAGGTCTTCAATCTCAAAATAAATGACCCCAACGAATCGCCTCTCCGGCTTCGAGGTCGGTCTTGCGACCAACTCCGACTCCGGCTCGCGTGTCCCTCGGGGCCACGGTCAACACTACTCCGATGTTGGGGCTGTGCTTATCAGTCTTCTTTCCGTAGCCTGGCTACGGGAACGGATAGCGTGAAGGCGCACGACGGCCGCCCCGGCAAGGCGTCGCATCAGCTGATAAGGGGCAACTGAGCAGCTGACTTACGCGAGCGAGCATCGCGACGGCGCGCTCGAAGCCGGAAGGCGAGCAAAAGGATCTCATTGACGCGGCGCTCGTACTCACTGGCGCTCGCGCCCTCGAGGGACTTGAAGACTTCCCGCGCGGCGGTCTCGAGCTGATACCAGATGTCACCGCCCCGCTTCAGAAAAAGTGGGTGACGCGAGTTGATCACCACCGTGGTGACCTCACGCTCGATTACAGTTTGGCTGCGAATCGCCGGATCGAGTGGGCGCACGACAACCTGGCCAAAGCCACGACGCTTCTGTTCGTCCGCGTTCGGCAGTCGAGGCGGTGTTGGAGGGCTCTCGAGTTGGGCCCGTTGTTGTCGCGTCGAAAGCGCACGAGCCTTGTCGTGAGTGCGGGCCGCCGCCAATCCCGGGAACGCGTCCTCACGTTCAGCGAGCTTGAGTACCTGGCTGAGCAGGCGTCTCACTTGTTCCGCCGTTCTCAGGGCAGAAGCCGGGGGTGGCGCCAACTCGTCTTCCGCTAGTTGCTTGGCAATCGGTTCCAGTAGCGCATGCATTCGTTGCTCCACCGAAGTCCATGCGGCGCCATCGCGGTCGAAATCGCTCTTGTTCATCGTCAGCGGGACGGGTGCCAGATCGACCTCTCCTACTAGGCGTGCCATTCCCGACACCTGGACCGCGTTCGGATGTCCGAAGAACTCGCCATCAGCGATCAGCCGGCCGAACTTGTAACAACGCAGGCCGGGTACATAGTCGACACCACGGCCCTCAGGCTCGGCGAGACCATACCAACCGCGGATGGTCGTGCCTGCGGCGCGGACTGCGAAGCGGTGCTCCTCCTGGAACCTGATCGGAGGCGGCTCGACTCTGGCGCCGTTGATCGACATCTTGAGCGCAGCCCGTAAGACAAGCGGTCGATATGTGTCACCGAGTCGGGCGCCCAAACGGCGACGATCGAGACGCTTATCGATACCATCGATTCGAATGCGGACGTAGCCTTGCGTTACGGCCACTCGCTTCGGCACCACCTTTAGCTCGTAGGTCTTGAGTTTGGAGCGCTCCCTGTAGTCAGGGTCGGCAAAGCGCCATGCGGTCTCGTCACCCGGCCGGCTGGCCTCGACCGTGAAGCTCTGGCCAAGATGGCCGATCGCCGCCTTGCCGCCCTGACCGTACTGGCCAAGCAGCTTTCGTCCTCGTTTAGGTGATCCGCCCCAACGCAAGTAATTGCGCTCTAGCTCCATTGGCCCCATCCCCTCCCCACCCCGAGTCTCGATGACAAAGTACGAGGGATGGACCTGGATGAGGACTTCGAGCGGGCCCGACTCGAGTCGTGAGTCGATGGCGTTGTCGACCAGTTCCATGACTGCGTCGGCGGAGGTGCGGTAGTTGGCAAACAGCGAGGCGGTGATTGCCGGGTCGATCCGCTCGCGAACGGTCACACGCTGAGCCATGGAGCTTGAAATCTATACCCGATTCACCTTTCGATCTCCGGGTCGCGGCCTTCGGCCGATCACATAGCCTCCGCGACGTCCGCCGGCTTGGCTGTCCTCGGGCCCACTCTGCGGCGCCTCTGGTCCTTTCGACACTGTGCTAAACGTCAGCGTTCCGATCAGACTGGCAGAGGTGGGTTGCCCGGCTTAAGGGCCCTCGTTGCCGTCGCGGCTCAAAGGCCCGGGCGTTGCCGGTGGTGGGAGACCTTCGGAGGTGCAAAAGTCATGTCTGTCTACGAATTCGAGTGCAAGGCCTGCGGCAAGCACTTTGAGGTGAGCGTTCCGATCAGCGAACATGACCGGTTGAAGAAACGACCGCCAACGTGCCCCGAGTGCGGCAAGTCGCGGGTGCAGCAGCTGGTCTCGAACTTCAGCACCAAGGCGCCAAGCAAGTACTGAGTAATTCCGCTGTAGAGAAGGGGCCGCTCGGCTGACGTTTCAAGGCCGTACATTGGTCCGCCGGCTGGCTCCCTGGCAAAAACGTGGAGGTTGCAAGTGAACCCAGAGGATTTTCCCGCGCCGAAGGAAGGTTTCGTCATCACGCACTTTCTCGTGGTTTCCGATCAGGACCGGTCCCGGGAGTTCTATCGGACGCTCTTCGATGGGCAAGTTCTCCTGGAGCGAGACCCAGTGATCATGAAGGTGGCGAACACGTGGCTGATCCTCAATGTGGGCGGCGGTCCTACCGACGATAAGCCCACCGTCACTCTCACCATCCCGCCCGACCCCAACCGCACAAGCGCATTCCTGAACATTCGCGTCGCTGACATAGGCAAGACCTACAAGGAATGGTCGGCAAAGGGCGCGGAGTTCCTCACCGAGCCCAAGGACCATGGACGCGAGATTCGCGCGTATATACGCGACCCCGACGGTCACCTGATCGAGGTCGGCCAAGCCACCGGCATACTCACTTGACCGAATAACTTGCTGTCTAGATCACGAGGACGCCGAGTTCCCAGCGGGAACGTGGGCCTTTAGATTTCTACTCGGATCCAGCACGCGTCCTCAGCGGATTTGCAGTTAACACATCACAGATCAGTCGAGGGTCGGGCGATCAACCATTGCTCGACGGCGTCCAGAGTTCAAATACAGGTTTGGCTCCCCTTACTGGACGCTCTTCGAACTCAGATTCTCACGGATGCAAGTGATCAGCTCCCCACGCTGCGTCTGCGGCCGCCTCTCTGCAGCCAGCGGTAGGCGACGAGGAGCGAGTCGTGCACAGGCCTCCACAGGCGCGCGGTCCCCGAGGGCTCGACCTCCAGGCGGTAGCCGAGCCACTGCCGACCGATCAGCTTGCAGGGCAGTCCGAGCGGGGCCAGTTTGCGGCGCAGACGGTGGACATAGATCCGGAGCTCTTCGGGCGAAAGCTTGGCTGCTTGCCAGGCCCTGCGCACCAGCTGCTCCGCGGTGAAGTACTGGTCGGGGTGGCGCATGAGGTAGGCAAGGAGCTCAGTCTCGCGCGTTGTGAGCGCGGCCTGCTCTCCGCGGTAGCTAACCAGCTGCCTCCGCCCGTCCAACGTCACGCCGCGCAGCCGGATCGGCTGCGGGCTGTCGGACTCGCGCCCGTTATTCGTCTGTTCCGAGGTCAATCCAGCGCGACCACAAACCGTCGCCCCCCTGCCGAAAGTGACTCCCGCGCGATGTCCCGAACGCGCGTCAACAATTGAAAACGGGCGCGGGGGCCGATACTTGCCTGGCTCAGACCCCGGGGCGACGGCCCCGGGGCCTGTCTTGCCTACAGAAAAAGACGGCTTATTGGCAAGGCTTGTGGAGCTTGATGTTGCCGCCTGACAGGTAGGTCGGTCCGACCGAGTAAATGGCGGGGACGTTGAGCTCGAACCAATCCACGCCGGCAGCAGGTTGGCCGTTGTCAGCGACGTCAGCAAGATAGTCATAGCCCGTCTGGTGGTTAACCTCGGCTGCGCCCTCGATATGGCGACTGGTCGAACCCGTCACCTCGTACTTGGTGACGCCGGTGCCCTTGACCATGGGCCCATTGGCACGGTGGTCGATATAGAGGAGGTGGCCCCACGGCGCGCCGTCTTTGATGCCGCCGGCGACCGCGAAGTTGGCCCTTGATTCCGAGGGCGTCATTATCCAGCCACCGCCGCTGACGAAGTCGGTCCCGGTGCAGTTGGGCGCCCCGCCACAGTTGATGTCTGCGTGGGCGGACGAAATGGTCAGATCCGTGCCAGGGACAAGACCAACCGCAGGGATGACCACGTGCAAAGCGTTCACCGTGATGCTGGCGCCCTGTCCGCTGAAGCTGCTGTTCTGCTCGTTGATGAAGACTTGGCCCAGAGGCAGGCTCACGGTCTGGTTCGGCGTCCCGGCGACGACGATGCGCTGGCTGTTGACCGAGAGGTCGACGATCTCGGAGCTGGCGCTGGAGGTTGCCATCCCATTGATGCAGGTAGCCGTGGCATCGGCCGCGAGAAACGCGGCCGAGATGGTGTTGCTTCCCAGCGTCAGAAAGAGACTGGCCAGAGAGGCCTGGGCGTTGCTGGTGTCGCCTTGGCCGATCACTGTTGCGGGCAGCACCTCTGCCTTAAGTACGCCAGGGATGCTTACGGTCAGCAGGGTGGCGTCGAGGGAGCCGCCGGAGCTGGGCAGCGGTCCCGTGTCGGCCAACAGGACGGGCTGGCCGGCCACCGTTCCTTTAACGACGGTGGCTTGGCCGCTGAAGGTGACGGCGCCAGAGCTCGCCCATCCATCAATGGGCGCGGCCGCGGCGAGCAGGAGAGGCCCGAGAAGACCCACAGCGCTAAGGCTGAGCTTGAAACGTCTTGACCACATAACGGCTCACCTCCGAGGATTTCAGCCCTACCCCCGAACTGTGGTCAAAGCGTGGGCTCCCGTGCATTTCATTGCAGTAAAAAAGTGTCCGCAAGACAGTTAAAAAATCCGAGCCTGCGGCGCCGAAATCTCTGGCTACCTCAGATGAATGGAAACCGCCTACCACAGTTGTAGTAACTCACTATCGATTTGAGTAACAACATTCGGAATGGCGTTGAGATGGAGCTTAGGATCGGATCAGCTTGGAACGCCACTCCGCCGTCGCTCGCCGAATTTACCTAGAGCGACAGAATCGACCGCGACGGGCGAGTAACAATTCGTTATCTCATGGCTCGTCGTCGCTGGTGCCCACGTTCGCGTTTTTGTCAGGCCCCAGACCTTGTCCAGGATGCCGTGAAACTGTGTAACCGATATCCATCAGACATGACATTGGCTCCGGACCAAGTGTGTGAGTCCGGACCAGGGATTCGAACCCTGAACCTTGCGGCTAACAGATGGACATGACCCTTGCGGATGAGCCATTCGGCCACTGCTGAACTCCGCAGCCACGTGGCGACCATCAGAGAAACGATGGTCATCAGGGAGTCACCTTGACTGACACAGAACGGACGTCGTTCAGGCCGTGTTGTCTACACCGATTGTCCGGAGCGAGGATACGCGGGCGACGCTTGACTTCAGCGTCGACCGGCTCGTGTGCCCACGTCTACGTTGAATGCCGCCCGGCGCTGGCGCAAGACGGGTAGCCTGGTTCGAGCCGCCTCCAGTCGCTCACGCGACATTTCGGCCGCGGCGACGCCCTCTGCGTCGCCGAGGCCCGCGAGCGTCGCGCCCAGAGGATCGACGATGACGCTCCGGCCCGTGTAATTGGGGCCGATCTGACCGCCGACCGCGACGTACATCGTGTTTTCGATGGCCCGTGCACGCGCGAGGACGCTCAAGTGCTCCTCCTTGAGCGGGCCGGCGACCCACGCCGCCGGCGCCACCAGCAGGTCGGCGCCTGCATCAGCTGCGCGTTCGATGAAGCTCGCGAACCGGATGTCGTAGCAGATCACCACCGCCACCATGAAACCGTCGACCCGGACCAGCAGCGGATCGTCGAGCCCGGGCCGAAACCGCTCCGACTCGATCTCCCCGAAGGCATCGAAGAGGTGACGCTTGCGAAATACCCCCACCGTCCCCTTCGCTGGATCGACAACCACAGCCGCGTTGTAAACGAGGTGGTCGTCGGGTATCGACTCGAACATCCCGGCGACGATCGTCAATTCGTGACGGGCGGCGAGATCCGAAAGGGCACTTACAAATCGGCCGTCTAGCGGTTCCGCAACCTTGTGTAGGTTGTCGGTCGGGGTGCCGAAATCGCACATTGCACCCTCGGGAAACACGACCAGGCCGGCGCCAGCTTCAGCAGCGCGAGCTGTTAGACCCGCGATTCGCTCGAGGTTGGCCGCCTTGTCCATCGAAGCGCCGTATTGCGCTGCCGCTATCCTCACCGCCTCCTCCCCACCACCCGATGATGCGCGTCTTGGCGTTCACCCGCGGAGGCGATGAGGGCTCTGAACAGCCGAGCCGCCCACTCTTCCTTATTGGTGAGCTCCTCCGGGTGGCACTGGATGCCGAGCACGAAGTCGTGTGAGGGAAGCTCAACGCCTTCTACCAGGCCGTCTCCTGAAAATCCCACTGCGCGCAATTGACCACCCAGGTCCCGGATAGCCTGATGGTGGAGGCTGTTGACCCGGAGCTGCGTGCGGCCCAGGGTGCGCGCCAGCAGGCTGTCGCGCACCACCGAAAGCTCGTGGATGAGCCCATCACGCGGCTCCACGTAATGTGACTCGCGGGTCGCGCCCTCCGCCTGCAGGTCCTGCCACAGCGTGCCGCCGCACGCAACGTTCAGCACCTGGATGCCGCGGCATATCGCAAGCATGGGAAGCTCGTCTTCAAGCGCCCACTTGGCCAGCGCCAGCTCGACTTCATCGAGCTCCGGCATGACGTTGAGATTGCAGTCCTCGCGAGCGACCGCGCCATAACGACGTGGCTCGACATCCGCGCCCCCAGGCAGAAGCAACCCGTCGAGCAGCTCGTAATAGATCCGGAGGCGATCCAGGTCGTGGACGATCGGAATGGGCAATGCGATCGCGCCCGCGCTCTCGAGCGCGTCGAAATACGTGCGGTTGAGGGCCAGCTTGGGAGGAAGCTTCGCAACGCTGAGCGGCCGCAGCGGGATTCCGATGACGGTCATGTTCTACAGGCGCTCGAAGCCACGAAAGCGCTCCCAATCCGTGACCGACGATTCGTATGCGGCCAGCTCGATGTCGGCCCTGTGGACATAGTGCTCGACCACGTCCTCGCCGAAGGCCTGGCGAGCGATGTCGCTGGCGGCGAACAGGTCCCGCGCTGCCCGCATCGTGTGTGGCACGTGTGGATGTGATCCTTCGTAGGCGCTGCCGACGGTGGCCGGCTCGAGCGTGAGCTCCGCATCCAGGCCGTGCAGACCAGCGGCAATCATGGCCGCGACCGCGAGGTAAGGATTGACATCCGCGCCCGGCAGCCGGTTCTCGATGTGCAGACCATGGCCGCGCCCGATCACACGCATGGCGCACGTGCGGTTGTCATGGCCCCACGCAACCGCGGTGGGCGCGAACATGCCCGGCACGTATCTCTTGTACGAGTTGATCTGCGGCGCAAATAGCAGAGTCAGCTCGCGAAGGCCGGCCAGCTGACCGGCAAGGAAGCGCTCGAACAGCTGCTGGTCGCCGGCGAACGCGTTCGAGCCGTCGGCCGCGGCCGCTGACAGGTGCACGTGACACGAGCTGCCCTCCCGCTGGTCGAACTTGGCCATGAACGTGATGGCCATGCCGTCCTGGGCGGCGATCTCCCTAGCGCCGAATTTGTAGATCGAGTGGTCGTCGCAGACGCTGATCGCGGCGCCGTATCGAAAGTTGATCTCGTGCTGGCCCAGGTTGCATTCGCCCTTGGAGCTCTCGACGTTCATGCCCGCCTCTTCCATCGAGTTGCGAATGCGCCTGATCAGTGGCTCGATTCCGGTGGTGTCCATGAGGGCGTAGTCGACGCTGTACGGCGTCGCGTTGACCAGGTCGCGGTAGCCCGAATCCCAAGCCTCGCGGTACGTGCTGCGGAACATCATGAACTCGAGCTCGGTGCCGACATTGGCCACCAGCCCGTGAGCGCCAAGCCTTTCGAGCTGGCGGCGCAGGATCTGACGTGGAGAGACCTGGATCGGCTCGCCGCTTTCCGCGTAGGCGTCAGCGAGCACGAGCGCGGTTCCCTGCTGCCAGGGCAGCAGGCGGAGCGAAGAGAGATCTGGCTTGAGCAGGAAGTCGCCAAAACCGCGATTCCAGCCCGCGAGCCCGTAACCCTGTTGAGGCGACATGTCCACATCGGTGGCAAGCAGGTACTCACACGACTCCGCCCCATGGGGTACGGCCGATTCGAGGAAATGCCTCGCCGTCAGGCGCTTGCCGACGAGCCGGCCTTCCATATCGACGAGGGCGAGGACAACAGTGTCGACGCTGCGGCTTGCTGCCGCGCGCTCAAGCGCCTCGAGCGTGAGGGCCGGAGTCGCGGCTCCGTTGGATGGGGCCGCCCGCAAGGAAACGCTGTGCACGTCGGTCATCGCCGGCTCACCTCCAGGACGAGCTTGCCTTTCACACCGCCCCGCTCGAGCCGCGCATGCGCAGCTGCCGCCCGCTCGAGTGGAAACGTCCCATCGATTGTCACTTTCAGGGCGCCTGAGTCGACCAGCCTGGACACCTCTTCCAGGCCATGGCCGTCCGGTTCGACCAGCGGTTCCATGACCCGGACTCCACGCGCGCCGGCCTTGCGCTTGACCTCGTCGGTCGCTCCGTCCGCGACCGCCAGCAGCACGCCTCCGCGACGAAGCGTGCCGACCAGCTCCGACGTGTCGGTCCCGCCGACCAGGTCGAGCGCCACGTCAGCATCCCGCGTCGCGAAGGCCTCACGGTCGGTGCGGCCGACTGTGGCGACAACTGTCGCCCCTTTTGCCCTGGCGATCTGCACCGCCAGGTGGCCCACCCCACCAGATGCTCCATGCACGAGGACAGTTTGGCCATGGTGCACGCCAGCGGCATCGACCAGGCACTGCCACGCGGTGAGCGCGGCGAGCGGGAGGGCGGCGGCCTCGATCGGCGAGATGGTTTCAGGCACGCGCGCCAGCTGGCGCGAGGGCGCCGTCACGAATTCGGCGTAGGCACCAGCCGCTCGCGGAAATCGCGGCATACCGTAAGCGAGGTCGCCCACCTCGAAACGGGTTACCCCATAACCCACCGCTTCGACCACGCCGCAAACGTCCCAACCGAGGATGAACGGAGGAGGCCCCACCCATCGCGACACCCCATCGCCTCGGCGGGTCTTGCAGTCGACCGGGTTGACACCGGACGCGATAACGCGCACCAGTACCTCGGTCGAGATTGGCGACGGCCGCTCCGCCTCGGCGACCTTCAGCACGTCCGGATCTCCGAAGCGCGTGACCTGGACCGCCCGCATTTCCTTTACGTGGTGGCGAGGAAGACGTTCTTGAGCTCCGTGTAGTAGTCGAGCGCATCGGGCCCCAGCTCCCTGCCATAGCCGGATTGCTTGAAGCCGCCGAAGGGCGTCGTGACGCGTACCGAGTTATTCGAGTTGACGGAGATCGTCCCGGTCTCGAGCCCCCTAGCGACGCGCATGGCGCGGCCCGCGTTGGATGTCCAGATGGATCCGGACAAGCCGTAGATTGTGTCGTTGGCGATTCGTATCGCTTCGTCCTCGCCGGCAAATGGGATGACCGCCACGATCGGGCCGAAGATCTCCTCGCGCGCGGCGCGGTCCGTGTTCGACACTGGATAGAGCACCGTCGGCGGGAACCAGTAGCCTCGACCCTCCGGCGCCGAGCCACGGAACGCCACCTTGGGGCCATCGTCGAGAAACGAAGCGACCTTGGCGCGATGGTCGGCTGAGATCAACGGTCCCATTTCCGTCTTGTCGTCGAGCGGGTCGCCGACGCGGAGCGCCTTGATCGATTTCTCGAGCGCCTGCATGAATCGATCGAGCCCAGATCGCTCGACCAGGATGCGCGAGCGAGCGCAGCAATCCTGGCCCGCGTTGCCGAAGACCGCCAGCGGCGCCGATGCCGCCGCCTTCTCGAGGTCGGCGTCGGCGAAGACGATGTTGGCGGACTTGCCGCCCAGCTCCAAGGTCACCCTCTTGATCGAGGCCGCGGCCAGCGCCCCGATCCGCTTCCCCACCTCGGTCGAACCGGTGAACGCAACCTTGGCGACGTCGGGGTGCTGGACCAACCTCTCCCCCACGACCCGACCGGCGCCGACCACCACATTCAGCACGCCTTCCGGCAAGCCTGCCTCGAGCGCGATGTGGCCCAGCTGGACCGCGGTGAGCGGCGTCAGCCCCGCCGGCTTGAGAACGACCGTGTTGCCCGCCGCCAGCGCCGGCGCGACCTTCCACGAAGCGATCGGCAGCGGGAAGTTCCAGGGGACGATGAGGGCGACCACCCCAAGGGGCTCGCGAAACGTCATGTCGACGCCGCCCGCGACCGGGATCGTCTTGCCGAACAGGCGCTCCGGCGCTCCGGCGTAGTAGTTGAAAACGTCGACGACCATGCCGACCTCGCCGCGCGCGTCGCTGATCGGCTTGCCGACGTTGCGAGCCTCGAGCTGCGCCAGCTCTTCGGAGTGCTTGTCGATCGCGGACGCGATCCGGCGCAGGAGGTTGCCGCGCTCCTTCGGGTTCAGCGCCTTCCACGCGGGATAGGCCGCCTTGGCTCGGGCGACCGCCTGGTCTGCCTCTTCGACCGTCGCCTCGTTGAGCTCGGCCAGCACCTGCTCGGTCGCGGGCTCGATCACTCGCAACGTGCCGATCTTGGTCGCCATACCCCTTCCTCCAGTACCGCTTGGGCGAATGGGCCTGTATGTGGTCCTTTGCAATGATAGTATCGACCTACTTCGAGTCTTTATGGCCCATTTCGCATGTGAGGGGTAGGCGCGATGGCCGGAGCTGGGGAAGCGGTAGTCGTCAGTCAATCGACGCACGTCCTCCCGCTCGAGTTCAACCGGCGCTACCCGGTCCTCGTCCGGGGCGAGGGCGTATGGGTCGAGGACGCTTCCGGCAGGCGGTATCTCGACGCGATGAGCGGCGGTTCGATGGCCGCCACGCTCGGCCACGGACGGCACGACATCATCGCAGCAGCCCGCGCGCAGGCCGAGAAGCTCGCGTACGTGCACAACGAGCGATTGACGAATCCACCCCAGGAGCGGCTGGCGCGCGAGCTGGTCGGGGTGGCGCCCAAGGGTTTCACGCGCGTGCGCTTCGTCACAGGCGGCGCCGAGGCCAACGAGATGGCGCTCCAGATCGCCCGCCTGTACCACGTGGATCGCGGGCAACCAAAGCGCTGGCAAGTGATCTCTCCGGCCCAGGCCTACCACGGCCCCACGATGGCCACGCTCGCGCTCACCGGAAGACCGGGGCTGCAGCGGCCTTTCGAGCCGTATATGGCGGCGCACCGACATATCCCGCCGAGCACTTGGCGCTTCGATCCCACAGGCGAGCAGGCTCTGCAGGCGCTGGATCGGGTCCTGGAGGCTGCCGGCCCGGACACTGTTTCCGCCTATTTCTGTGAGCCGATCAGCGCCGCGGCGCTGCCCGCCTACAGCCCGCCCAAGCGATTCTGGGAAGGCCTGGCTGAGCGCCGCGAAAGGCACGGCTTTCTGATTTGCTTCGACGAGATCGTCACCGGAATCGGCCGCACCGGTCACTGGTTTGCGGCCGAGACGCTGCCGTTCGTCCCGGACATCATCGCCACTGCCAAGGGGCTTGGCGCCGGCTATGCGGCCATCGGAGCAGTGCTGTGCCGGCAGCACGTGTATGAGGCGATCGTCAACGGCTCGCGGAAGTTCACCCTCGGCCATACGTGGGACGGCGCGCCACTGTCCTGTGCCGTCGGGCTCAAGGTCATCGAGGTGCTCAAGAAGGAGGGCCTGATCGAGCGAGTTCGCGAGCGTGGCATTCGACTGCGCGACGAGCTGGCCCGTGCCCTCGAGGACGTGCCGCTGGTGCACGAGGTCCGCGGCCGGGGATTCCTCCTCGGCGTGGAGTATGTCGATCCTCGCGACGGGAAATCGTTTCTGCCCCCGGAGCTGCGGACGGCGGGCCGCGTTGACGATGTCGCCTTCGAGCACGGCCTGATCACCTACTCGACAATGCCCACTCGGGACGGGTTCGCGGGCGACCAGACCCTGTTTGCCCCTCCATTCACCAGCACCGACGCAGAGCTCGCGGAGATGGTGGTTCGCTTCGTGAGTGCGGTGCTCCAGGTGGCCAAGGAGCTCGAAACCAAGCTCGAGCCAGGGCTAGTCAGATGACCCAGAAGCTGAGAGCACTGATTGTCCAGCACGAAGAGCCGACACCACCGGGCCTGCTGCGCGAGTGGCTCGACGGGCACAATGCGGACGTCGACATCCTTCGCATCGACCTCGACCAGGCAGTTCCCGACCCGCGTGACTACCAGCTCATCGCCTCGCTCGGCTCCGAGTTCGCGGCGTTCGACGACTCGATCCCGTTCATCCGTCGCGAATCGGAGCTGATCAAGAAGGCCGCGGCTGAAGACGTTCCGGTATTGGGACTGTGCTTCGGCGGCCAGCTGATGGCCCGCGTCCTCGGTGGCAAATCGTTTCGATCCGATCGTTCCGAGATCGGCTGGCTGCCGGTGCGGACGAAAGATCCCGACCTGATTCCCGAAGGCCCCTGGTTTCAGTGGCACTTCGACTCCTTCACCCTCCCACCCGGCGCGAAGCTGATCGCCGACACCGAGGTGGGCCCGCAGGCCTACATCGTCGGACGGAGCCTCGGACTCCAGTTTCACCCGGAGGTCACGCCCGAGATCATGGCCAGCTGGGTTCGCGCGTACCGTCACGAGCTCGACGGCGATGGCGTCGACCCCGATGCGCTGCTGGAAGAGACCAACCGCCGGGCGCCGGACGTCCGCCGCAGGACCATGCGCCTGTTCGACCGCTTCCTCGAGAAGATCGCGCGCGTCGGCTCAGGGGCGACCCATGGCCGTTAAAGAGCCCCGCCGGGGGAACGCCGCCTCATCGGCCGCGCCTCTGCGATTCGAGCGCATTCATCAGCTGCGCGCGCATGAGTACGTGGCCGAGCAGATCCGCAGACACATTGCCCTACGGCTGATCAAACCTGGTGAGGCGCTCCCGGCGGAGCGCGAGCTCGCAGGCATGTTTGGCGTCGGCCGCCCGACCATCCAGCACGCCTTACGGCTGCTCGAGGCTGCCGGCCTCGTCGAAGCCCGCCGCGGCCGTACCGGCGGCACGTTCATAACGGGCCATGACCAGGACTCGCACGCCGCCGACGACATGATCGTCCGGGTCATGCGACAGCGCAAAGAGCTCCAGGACCTGCTCCTGTACCGGCGAGTGATCGAGCCGACGGTGGCGAGCGTGGCCGCCGGCACGCGCCGGAGCGCCGACCTGGCCGCGATGCGGCGAGCCATCCGCGGGATGGCGGCTGCCACCACCGAGCCCGAGTACATGCGGCACGATACCGACTTCCACATCGCAATTGCGCGCGCCACGGACAACTCTTTCCTGACCCGCGCCATCGAGGAGATCCGAATGCGGCTCAACGACGCAATGACGCTGCTGCCCGAATCCGAGGCATGGCACCAGCGGATGTCCGGAGAGCACGAGGCGCTTCTCGAAGCGATCCGGAACGGTGATGCCGATGCCGCGGAATCGCTCATGCGGGAGCACGTGGCCATCAGCGAGCAAGGATTGCGCGCGGTGCTCGCAGCCATCCGTCGGCGCGGGGTGTGGAAGTAGATGGCGCAGGCGACGATCAGCGCTGAGCAAACCAGTCTGTTTCCTCGCTTCCTAGACCTCGCCTATCCGAATATCGAGCGAGGCAAGGGCGTCTGGCTCGAAACGACCGACGGCCACCGTATCCTCGACGCCTGCTCCGGGGGTGCGATGGTGGCGTGTCTCGGCCATGGTGTGACCGAGATCGCCGACGCCGCTGCGGCGCAGGCCGAGCAGATCGCCTACTTCTACAACCACCACTTCACCAACCGGCCGCAGGAGCAGCTGGCCGACCGCGTGATCGCGGTCATGCCCGAGATGGCGCGGATCAAGTTCGCCTCCGGTGGCTCGGAGGCGAACGAAACCGCGGTTCGCCTCGCCCGCACGTACCACGTCGATCGGGGGCAGCCCCAGCGATGGCAGATCATCTCTCCCGCGCAGGCGTACCACGGCTCGACGCTGGGCACGCTGGCGCTCAGCGGCCGCCGCCGCTCGCTTCAGGACCCCTTCGCCGAATACATGCCCGCGTACAAGCACATCCCGCCCTCGACATCACGCCTCGAACCCACTGGCGAGGCGGCCCTCAAGGCGCTGGATCAGGCGCTGGAGGAAGCCGGCCCCGATACCGTGTCCGCC
>WNFH01001827.1_pt1 | contig 14591 bp, 13 predicted proteins | sample 5400411 | NCBI WGS metagenome assembly WNFH01 (sample SAMN13153347, study PRJNA577476) | soil metagenome | isolation source: 200 cm saprolite under Douglas fir tree site 2 hole 3 | place: USA:California | collected 2015-04-18
TGTGCACCAATTGCTCAAGCGCAAGACTTAGCGCCGTCTCGAATCCGGTGATACCAAAGGGCGCGCGATCAAATTCAACATCCTTTAGCGCCGGCTCGTGCGGAGCGTGGTCGGTGGCTATCGCATCCACCGTTCCATCCGCGAGTCCGGCAAGTAGCGCCTCGCGATCCTCCCGGGCCGCCAGCGGCGGATTCATTTTGTACCGCGAATCGTATTGCACGTCTTCATCGATCAGCGTGAAGTGGTGCGGCGTAACTTCGCAACTCACCCGTAAACCGCGTTGCTTTGCTGAGCGCACCTGCTCAAGCGATTCCTTCGCCGACAAATGCGCGATGTGCACCCGCGCGCCGGTCAGCTCCGCAAGCTGGACGTCGCGAGCCACGCATACAGACTCGGCTGCAGCCGGCATGCCGGCCAAGCCCAGTCGTGTGGACGTCACACCTTCACGCATCACCGCCCCCGCTGCTAGCGAAACATCTTCAGCATGCTCGATGACGGGAATATCTAGCGACCGACAATAGTCCATCACCTGCCGGGCGAGTTTAGCCGTAGCGATCGGCTTTCCGTCGTCGCTCACTGCCACTATTCCGGCTTGCTTCATCGCCGCAATTTCCGCAATCGCCTCGCCTTTGCTGCCCACGCTCGCTGCACCGATAGGCCACACGCGCACGCTGGCGGCTGCTTTTGCGCGATCCACGATAAACCGCGTAACACTCGCGCTATCGTTCACCGGTTTCGTGTTCGGCATGCAGCAAACCGCCGTGAACCCTCCTCGCGCCGCCGCCCGCGTCCCCGTCTCGATCGTTTCGGAAGATTCGTGCCCCGGCTCGCGCAGGTGCGCGTGGAGATCAATAAATCCGGGCGCAACGATCAGTCCCGTCGCGTCAAACACTTCCACGTCCTGCGGCGCCGCAATCTTTCCCGCCGGCGCGACCTCTTTGATCTTCTCCCCATCCAGCAAAACGTCGAGCGCTGTGTCCGTCTTCGACGCCGGGTCGAGCGCGCGCCCGTTCTTAATCAGTAGCATTGGCGGATTCCCTGGATTTCGCTTCCAGCGCCGGATGAGCGTCCGTCTCCGTGGCGCCGCTGATCAATAGATACAGAATAGCCATTCGAACCGCCACGCCGTTCGTCACCTGTTCCAGCACGCAGGACTGCGGCCCGTCCGCCACCTCCGGCGTAATCTCGATCCCGCGGTTCATCGGGCCTGGATGCAGCACGATCGCGTCCCGGCTCGCCCACTGCAGCCGCTCCGCATTCAGTTGGTACAGCAAGACGTAATCGTCCGCGGAAAGCGGCGGATCATTCAGCCGCTCCGTCTGCACGCGCAGCATGATGATGACGTCCGCGCCTTCCAGCGCCTCTTCGATCCGGTAAACGCAACGAATCGGCGTGCCCGGCGCGATTTTTTCCAGCTCGCGCGGAACCCACATCGCTGGCCCGCACAAAGTGAATTTGCATCCAAATTTTCCCAGCAGATGAATATTCGAACGCGCCACCCGGCTGTGCAGGATGTCGCCCAGGATCGTCACGTTCAAATTTTTAATCGTCCCCAGCCGGTCGCGAATCGTCAGCGCATCCAGCAGCCCCTGCGAAGGATGTTCGTGCGTGCCGTCGCCCGCGTTCACCACCGGAATGTCCAGGTGCCGCGCCACGTAATGCGTGGCGCCCGACGCCGCGTGCCGCATCACCAGGCAATCCGGCTTCATCGCATTCAAGTTGAAAACCGTGTCCAGCAGCGTCTCGCCCTTTTTCAGGCTGGAGGCCTCCGCCTGCAAATTCATGGTGTCCGCGCCGAGACGCGATGCGGCCGTCCCAAAGCTGATGCGCGTGCGCGTGGACGTTTCGAAAAACGCCAGCGCCACCGTCTTCCCCCGAAGCGTCGCCAATTTTTTCAATGGATGCTTCTGAATTTCCTGGAAGGGCTTGCTTTGATCGAGAAGGAATCCGAGTTCGTCCGCGGTGAGCGGTTCGAGGGCCAGCAAATCGCGGAATTTGGTGCTCAATGTCCCTTCTCGGATATGGAACCAGGCCATTCGAACAAGATTTCCAAATCTACTCCACGCGATCAACCAGCATGACGCGTTCTTCCTTGTCGATCTCCCGCAGCCGCACTTCGATAATTTCCGTGTCGCTCGTTTGCACGTTGCGCCCGACATACTGCGCCTCGATCGGCATTTCGCGATGCCCGCGGTCCACCAACACGCACAGCGAAACGCGCTTCGGCCGCCCCAGGTCAAACAGCCCATTCATGGCGGCGCGAATCGTCCGCCCGGTGTACAAAACGTCGTCCACCAGGACAAGGTCCATGTTATCGACGCCAAACGGAATATCCGAGGAGCGCAAGACCGCCTGCGGCGCAACCTTGGAAAGGTCGTCGCGGTACAGCGTGATGTCCAGCACTCCCACGGGCACGTCCACCCCGTCGATCCCGCGCATGGCCTGCGCAATCCGCTGCGCCAGCGGCACACCCCGCCGCACGATGCCGATCAGCGCCAGGTTTTTCGTTCCGCCGCTTTTCTCTACAATTTCGTGCGCCAGCCGCTGCAACGTGCGGTCGATTTCCGGCGCGGACATCAATTGGCTTTTTTCGACGATGCGCATGGCCGCGTAATCGTATCATTCCTGACCGCGCCACGGTCAATCCAGCCCCAATCATCGAACCGGTACGTCGTCGTAGTAGACTCTTGGGCGGCTTGGGGAGGCGGCCTTGGCTATGGTTCCGAGCAAATTATTGTGGAAGCGCACTCTTTCGCAAAGCGGGAGGATTGCGGCATTATTATTTCTCGTTGGCAGCATTCCGTTGTTTCCGAGCACCGCGGCCCAGGCCCCTCCGCTTCGCGCGGCAGCCCCCAAGGCGCAGCAAGCGCTCGCCAAGCCCAAGCTGGTTGTGCTTCTGGTCGTGGACCAAATGCGCGGCGACTACGTGGACAAATTCCTCGGCCAGTGGACCGGCGGCCTTAAGCGCCTCGTCGAGGAAGGCGCCTGGTTCCGCGACGCCGCCTTTCCTTACGCCGCAACGGAGACGTGCGTCGGCCACGCGACGATTTCAACCGGAGCATTTCCCTCCACGCACGGCATGGTCGCCAACGCCTGGTGGGACCGCAAAGATCAGAAAATGGTGACCTGCACCTCTGATCCGGATCCCAGCGTAAAGAACATTGGCTATGCCGGCGCCACTCCGAACGGCGCGGACACCGCCTGGCGCATGGCCGTGCCGTCCTTCGCCGAGGAGCTTAAATTTCAGACCAGTGGCGGCACGCGCATCGTGTCGTTTTCGCTGAAAGCACGTGCGGCTATCACCATGGCTGGACACAAAGCCGACGCTGCCACCTGGTTTGATGGCGGCGCGTGGGTCACCTCGAGCGTCTACGGCACGCAGCCTTTCATCGAAGAACAAGCCAAGTCGCATCCGGCGAAAGCAGATTTCGGCAAGACCTGGTCGCTTTCCCTTCCGGAAAACGCCTATTGGTACGGCGAGAAAGCTCTCGGCGCCGTTCCTCCCGACGGCTGGGATCTCACGTTTCCCCACTCGCTTCGTGGAAAATCGGGCGTCGCTGCACCGGACAGCGCCTTTTACGAGCAATGGGCCTCGAGCCCCTACGCCGACACCGCACTGACCGAACTTGCCGAAAAAGCTGTGGACGCTCTGAAGTTGGGCAATTCGAACGGAACGGATTTTCTCGCCATCAGCTACTCTTCGGTGGATTACGTCGGTCACGAATTCGGCCCCCGCAGCCGCGAAATCCAGGACATTCTTGTGCGGCTGGACAAAGATCTCGGTAATCTTTTCGCGCACCTGGATCAGAAGGTCGGCCGCGGGAATTATGTCGTCGCGCTAACCGCCGACCACGGCGTCGTGCCCATTCCCGAAGACATGCAAAAAACGGGCGCCGACGCCGGCCTTCTGCATCTGCCGGAAGTGCAGGAGCGCATCGAGAAAGCTTTCGAATCCTTCAACTACGCCAAGCCCGCGGTCGCGCGCATCGCCGGCAGCGACATTTACTTTGCGCCTGGCGTTTACGAAAAGTTGGCAGCCGATTCGAACGCCATGAACGCGGTCCTCGATGCCATTCGAGCCGCACCCGGCGTAGCCGCCGTCTATCGCGCCGAAGAATTGCGCGACCGCCCCGCCACGCAAAGCCCTACGCGCCGGGCCTTCTCCTACAGTTATTTTCCCGGCCGCAGCGGCGATCTATTCATCCTGCCAAAGTCCTACTGGCTCTTGGACGGCACTCCCCTCGGAAAGCCCCGCTCCTACGGCACCGGCCACGGCGTCCCCTACAACTACGATCAGCACGTCCCCGTTCTCCTGATGGGCTTCGGCATCCAACCCGGCCAATACTTTCAACCCATCACCCCCGCCGACATCGCCCCAACCTTCGCCGCCCTCTGCGGCATCACCCTAGCCTCCCGCGACGGTCACATCCTCGCCGAATCTTTGAAGAAGTCGGAACCCCGGCGTTCACCACCGCAAGCGATAAAAACAACTAAACCCTGATTTTCATTTGGCAAGATCCGCCCGGCGTTCTAATCTCAGATTGCCTGCGTCACCAACTTGTCGCGGTTGCTGCACTGTTGAGGGCAAGCAGTCGGCACTCTCGAAAACTCTTTCGGAAACAGTGCCAGCATCGAAGCAATTGTGTTCACTTCGTGGCGGTTGACGCCGACTCTCTTCTCTAAGCAGTCGTCACAGAATCCAATGCGGATATTCTTCTCTAAGAAGTCGTACACCTTCTCCGGATTTGTCATAATCTGAGTACCTCATCTCATGTTCAGTTTGCCGTCCTCGAACATTGCCACATCTTTTGGTTCGACGCGACCCGAAGAATCCACCGTTAGAGTGAAAAATCTTACAGCGCAGTACTCTTTGGGAGGCTGTATCGAAAGCATGTAGGGGAGATTCCCGTCCGCAAGCCCTGGAGTCACACAGAGGCTCGTCGCGCGGCTTTCAAGGGTCTTGGTTAGCTGGTTGGCACTCATTTTCGTGAGTACCGTAGGGTCAACGTGGACCGACACTCGAATTTTCTTCTTGTCAGCATCGTAAGCAAAACTAGTGGGCGCGAAAGGCAGCGACAAATCATCTTTAAGCATCTGTTGAAGCACGCTAATCTTCGTGTTCAGCAGAACCCAATCCATTTTTGATATCTCGGCCTTATCTTCGGAGAGCTTCGTAAGTCTTGCGGCCGAATTGGATTGCGCGTATAGGCCAACAACGAATCCAACAAGCATCGCCCCGCATAAGCCAAAGCAGATTTCAGCTTTCTTGATCATCATCTAGCCTCCGGTTCCAAAGCTCTCTAATACCAAAGAGGAGCGCTGCGATGTTCGCTGAGTCAACGAAGTAAATGATACCGCGAAGCAGAAAAAAGGCGTTCTTGGCCGACCAAGATTTCGTGAGTGTGGCGCAGGCTTCGTGTTATCCTTTTGCACGAAGTGAGCTCCGCTGGCGCCGTTGACCTCAGCGTAAAAATTGGCGCGTTGCGCCTGCGGAATCCTATTCTCGCTGCCAGCGGAACGTTCGGATACGGCCTCGAATTTGCCCACCTCGTGGACCTGAGCCGCCTCGGAGGTTTCGTCACCAAGGGGCTTTCCCGCGAACCCATTGAAGGGGCCCCGGCCCCCCGGCTTTACCCCACCCCCTCCGGGATGCTCAATGCCGTTGGCCTCCAAAACGTCGGGGTCCGGGCCTTCGTCGCCGAAAAACTTCCAGTACTACGAAAATATGATACGGCCATCATCGCCAACGTCTTCGGTTACGCCTTGGAGGACTACGTCGAGGTGATCCGGGTCTTGGAGGACGCCGAGGGGCTTGTCGGCTACGAACTCAACATCTCCTGCCCCAACGTCAAGAAGGGGGGAATGCAGTTCGGCAGCGATCCAACCTCGGTAGCCGAGGTCGTCGGGGGAGCCCGAAAAGCCGCCTCGAAGAGGCCCCTGTGGGTCAAGCTCTCCCCTCTTGTTACAGACATTGGACTTACTGCCCGGGCGGCAGAAGAGGGCGGGGCAGACGCCCTAACGGTGGCAAACACCTACCCGGCAATGGCCATCGATTTCCGGTCTGGGAAATCCCGGCTAGGAAACCCGACGGGCGGTCTTTCCGGCCCAGCCATTAGACCCATAACTTTGAAGCTCGTCTGGGAAACGAAGAAGTCAGTCAAGACACCAATTATCGGCCTCGGAGGGGTCGAGACGGTCGAAGACGTGCTTGATTACCTGGCTGTGGGCGCGTCGGCGGTACAGGTCGGGACGGCCAGCTTTACTGACCCGAGGGCCAGTGAGCAACTTGTCGAGGCCCTTACGAACGTACTAGAACATGCTAAAGCGTTTACTTTGAGTGAGATAAGAGACAAATTTCTGGCAGAAAATGGTTGACATAATGACTCTTTTTTGCTACACTTTTTTGGATTGGAGTAGCACAAAGAACACACTATGAGACATCGACTTTTCATGAGCTGGGCTGCACTCCGGTGGGTACTCCTCATGTTCCTCATCGCTCCGGCGATGGAGGCCCCCCTGGTAGCGCATCTGAATCAACCCGTGAAGCCGATCAAGACTTGGGTAGGTAATTCCAGTTGGTATGGTCCCGGGTTCAACGGCCGCAAAACCGCCAATGGCGAGCGCTTCGACTGCGAAGCCCTCACGGCGGCCCACCCCAACCTGCCTTTTGGCTCCGTAGTGCGTGTGGTGAACCCGCGGAACGGCAAGTTTGAAATGGTACGCATTAATGACCGGGGTCCCTATCAAGAAGGGCGCGAAATTGATGTATCCTATCGCGTCGCCCGGAAAATCGGCTTGATCCATTCGGGCGTGAGCCAGGTCCGGCTTGAGCTCATGGCACTACCTGAGAAGCACTGACCCCGAAGGAGTCGGGGTCGCTTATGACCACGACCTTCGACGCCCATCCCCGCAGCAGCCTGATCGTCGCCCTTGATTTTGATTCTCTTTCCACCGCGGTGAAATTCGCGAAGCAAGTTGCCGATCTCGTAGGCATGTTCAAGATCGGCAACCAGCTTTTTACGGCCGCCGGTCCCGCGGCCGTCAAAGAAATCGCGGCGCTCGGCACCGGCATTTTTCTCGACCTGAAATTCCACGACATTCCCAACACCGTTGCCGGCGCCGTGCTTTCCGCGGCGGCGATGTCGGGAGTGCAGCTCGTCAACGTGCACGCGCTCGGCGGCAAGGCCATGCTCGAAGCCGCGGCGCAGGCCATCAGCGCCGGAGTTCCGATGGGCGCCGATAGGCCGCGTCTCCTGGCCGTGACGATTCTGACGAGCATGGACCAGAAGACCATGAAAGAAGTCGGCATCGGAGGCGCACCGAGGCTACGGGTTGTGAAGCTGGCGCAGCTCGCAAAGAAGGCTGGAGTGGACGGTGTTGTTGCGTCCGTGCAGGAAGCCAAGGCGATCCGCAAGGCTTGCGGCCGTGATTTCCTGATCGCGACGGCCGGCGTTCGTCCGAAGGATTCTCCGGTGGAATCCCATTCGGACGACCAGGCCCGGAAAGCAACACCGACCGAAGCGATCCGCGCCGGCGCGGATTTCCTCCTGGTTGGTAGGCCCATTCTTGCCGCGCCCGATCCACGCGCGGCCGCGCAAGCCATCGTTGAGGAAATCATCGCCGCGAACTAGTTCCCACAGTTTGACCCCCGATTCTTTCCTCCAGTAGCATTCAGAGCGGCGCGAAGCAGCGCGCATTTTCATCCATGTCTGCCACGATGAAGAGCGTAATTGTTGGCACCGCCGGGCACATTGACCACGGCAAGTCGACATTGGTCGAAGCGCTGACCGGCACGCACCCGGACCGTCTTGCCGAAGAGAAGCGCCGCGGGATCACGATCGATTTGGGTTTCGCTTTTCTGGAAGAAAGTGGCGTGCGCTTCGGTTTTATAGATGTGCCGGGACACGAGCGGTTCGTCAGCAACATGCTGGCGGGCGCCGCGGGCATCGATGTGTTGCTCCTGGTGATTGCGGCGGACGAATCCATCAAGCCGCAGACGCGCGAGCATTTCGACATTTGCCGTTTGCTGGGAGTGAAGCGCGGCGTGGTGGCGCTCACGAAGAGCGACATGGTGGACAGCGAAACATTGGAACTGGTGCGGCTGGAAGCGGAGGAATTCCTGCGAGGATCTTTTCTGGAGAAAGCGCCGCTGGTGGCAGTGAGCGCGAAAACAGGAGCGGGACTCGCCGAGCTGAAGAAAGCATTGAGCGACGCGGCAGCAAACGCGTCTGCGAAAGATGCAGGGCGATATTTTCGCCTGCCGATCGATCGCGCGTTTGCGATGAAAGGGTTTGGATCTGTGGTAACAGGCACGCTCATTTCCGGAAGCGTTGGCCCGGGCGATGAAGTGGAACTCTTCCCGCGCGGCGAGCGGCTGCGCGTGCGCGGCGTGCAATCCGGCGGCAAGGCCGTGGAACGCGCAATGCCCGGGCAGCGCACGGCGGTGAATCTCGCGGGAATCGAACACACGGCGCTGAAACGCGGGATGGTACTGGCGGCGCCGGGAAAATTCCGCAAGACGCGGCGGATCGACGTTCGGATGGAGCTGCTGCCTTCCGCGAGAAAAATGAAGCAAGGCGCGCGCGTCCATTTTCATGCCGGGACGGCGGAGACGATCGCCGAAGTGTTCTTCCACGGAGCGAAGGAACTGTCACCCGGCGGAAGCGCGCTCGCGAATTTGAAATTGCAGGATGAAGTGCTGGTGCTGCCGGACGACCGCTTCATCGTGCGTCAATTTTCGCCGGTGGTGACGATTGGCGGAGGAGCGGTACTGGACCCGCTGGCGCGGCGGCCGATGCTGCGCGATACGGGACGCGCAGCGTTTCTGGAAACGCTCGAGCGGCAGAACGGCGGGGAAACTCTGGCGGCGATGACGGAGCGCGCGTTGCTGGGACTGGGACAAGAAGAAATCGTGGCGCGGACGGGCTGGACGGAAAAAGAAATTCAAGGAGCTTTGGAAAAACTTCACGGAACGGGACGCGTAAGAATCGTTTCGGCCGAACCGTTGGTGCTGGTCTCAGGAAAATTGTTCGAAGAAGTGCGCAAGAAAATTAGCGAAAAGGTCGAAAGATTTCAGAAGGAAAATCCTCTGTTACCGGGAATCTCGCGCGAGGATTTGCGCGCCAGCCTGGGAAAGCGCGTGCGGAGCGAAACGTTTCGCGCCGCGCTGGAAGAATTGGCCGCGCAGAAGAAGCTCGACGCGCAGGGAGAGTTGGTAAAAAAAGCAGGATCTGAAATTGCCTTGCTTCCCGAAGAAGCCAAGGCCAAGGAACAAATCGAAGCGGGGTTTGCGTCCGCGGGTCTGGCGGTGCCGGCGGTGAAAGAGGTGCTGGCAAAACTTTCCGTCGAATCCAAACGAGCCGAAAAACTTTTGCAGATTCTCTTGAGAGAGAAGAGTCTGGTGCGCGTCTCGCAAGAGCTAATTTTTCACCGTCAAGCGCTGGCTCAATTGAAGGAGCAGCTTGCCGCTTACAAAAAGGCGAAGGGCGACCGGATTTCCGTGCCCGCATTCAAGGAACTCACGGGGATCACCCGGAAGTACGCCATCCCCCTGCTCGAATACCTCGACCGCGAGCGAATGACGCGCCGGGTGGGGGAAGAGCGTGTTATCCTGTAGGTGCAAGAAGCGGCAAAGACTTGCCGCGCAGGGCTACCTGCGATAGGGTTGTATGAGCGCGCCGCCAAGCGGGGCGCGTGGAGGAGTTTCATGGGTGAGTTTAGTCCGATTCATTGGCTGATTGTCCTGGGGATCATCTTGCTCTTATTCGGCGGGCGGAAGATTCCCGAACTGGCGCGGGGTCTGGGCGAAGGAATTCGCAGCTTCAAGGAAGGCATGTCCGGCGCGTCGCAGACACCGGCGCCGCCGGCTCAGACACCGGCTCCCCCGGCAACAGAGAAGCCTGCCGAAGAGAAGAAGTAGCGCCGAGACGCGCAAAAGTTTCCTCGCGATTTGAGATGGGGCGGCGCGTGTGGCAGCCCTTTTTATTCTCACCTAAACTTTTCTTCACGCTGCAAGCAAGCATTCCAACCGAAAACGAATTCCAGCCAATCGGCTTTCCGTTCTAATTCGATGGGTTGAGATCCTTCGCGCATCCTTGTCGGATGCGGTCAGGATGACACTTGCGCGGAATTGCGAAATTGCTAATAGATGCGCGAATGCGCAGCACCGAACGGACACCGATTGTGTCCAAAGAGTAGCGGAAAAGACTTATCCGATTCGCACTACCTGCCCTTCCGACCAGTAGCCGCGCGACAAATTTACGTCCAGCATCGGGTGTTACAGGGTGACCCGGGAATCGAAATCTTCGAAATAACTCATTAGGAGAGAAACATGAAATTTACTTGGATGAAGTGGAGCGCCTTGCCGGTTGCGGTGCTGATGGTGGGCAGCGTGGCAATGGCGCAGGATCAACCGGCTCCGAACTCGCAGCCTGCGCCGCAAGCGCAGAGCGAAAGCTCCGCGACGGCGGCAACGCCAGTAACAACGGCGACGCCAGCGACAAAACCGAAGCCGACGGTGGCGCAGCGCAAAGAAAATCAGCAGGACCGCATCGCGCAAGGCGTGAAGAGCGGCCAACTGACGGCGGGCGAAACGGCCAGCCTGGAAAAGAAAGAAGCCGGCATCAACAAGGAAACAGCAGCGGATCGCGCGGCCAACGGCGGCAAGCTGACAGCCGCGGAGAAGAAACAGGTTAACCATCAGCAGAACCAAGTTTCCAAGCAGATTTATGCCGATAAGCACAACGCCAATTCGGCGCACTACGGCAACAACAAAGTGGGGCAGCGCCGTGAAAACCAGCAGGACCGCATCGCCCAGGGCATCAAGAGCGGGCAACTGACACCCGGCGAAACGGCCATGCTCGAAAACCAGCAGAAGGGCATCAACAAACAGGTTGCCGCGGACCGCAAGGCCAACGGCGGACCGCTGACGGGCTCCGAAAAGAAGCAAGTCAATCACGAACAGAATGCGGCGTCCAAGAACATCTATCGCAAGAAGCACAACGCGAAGACGCAGCCGCCAGCAGAGACGAAGCCATAAGTTTTCCTCCACCCCCTGAAGCAAGAGAGGCGTCCCAGTGAGAACTGGGGCGCCCCTTTTTTTGAGTTGTCAGTCGTCAGTCCTTAGTTTTCAGTGAGGAGGGGAAAAGCCGAGCCGTGAACCGTTGCTGCCCCATAGCAACAACATCCATAAATTCAAGAGTTCTCATGTCGGGCAGTGGGGGCGGGACATTCAGGCTTCGTCGCCCGCTGCGGCGGGCTCAGGATACGCATCGTCATCGGCTTTGAAGAGACATCCCTCGGCTCCGGATGGTCGCTCGGGATAGACATGCCTCATCGCATGGCTAGTTAACCATAACACCCCCCACCCCGTATGTTTTTCATAAGTGTTCATTCTAAAGGGAGTTAAAGTCCTTTGTTTTGATACGCTTTTGCAAGTGTTGATTCTAAAGGTAGTTAAAGTTGATGTTTTGACCCATTTCTACAAGTGTTGATTCTAAAAGGGTTAGCCGAGCAATGGCTGGACTACCTGCAGGCGTGAAAAAACGCGAGAACGAGCGGTCCGCGGAGCGACTGGTAAGCACAAAAATGTCCAGGAGGCGAGATTTAAATTGTAAGAAGGTTCCGGCGAAGGCAAGGCAAACTACTTCACCAGGATAATCTACCAGAGTAGTGAGCGCGCTGTCAACCAAAACTTGAAAGAGCTTTCTTGAGGAGCGGGTTAATTTACGATAATCTAACTAACCAGGCAGCTATCATTACCCGCCGGGCTGCAAGATTGCCTGCATGAGACTTTTCAATTGTGGAAAACATTATGGAATAGACGAACCATCTCCGCGAAGGCGAGGTCCGTCGCTTCCGGATCGAAACGCGGGCCTTCATCGCGCGTGAAGGCGTGCTCGGCTGGATACAGCAGCGTGTCATAGCGGGCACCGGAGTCTTGCAGAGCCCGATCAATCGTTTGGCGTCCCGCGTCGGGAACGTGCGGATCCTTTGTCCCGAAGATCATCAGAAGTTCACCGTGGATTTCTCCTGCGCGGGCCAACGATCCGGCATCTGCGTCCTGACCGAGCTTGCCGTCATGGATGCCGGTGCCGTAGTAACAGACCGTGGCGCGGACATCGGGCTGGAACGCAGCACGGAAGGCGAGGTGGCCGCCGATGCAGAAACCCACGACGCCGATTTTCCCTGGCGCGACCATAGGATGCTTGGAAAACCAGTCCAGACCAGCGCGGCAATCGGCATCGAAATGCGCGACCGGGGTCTTCGCGGCGTCTTGCTGGCCGCGGATGCGTCCGGCGTCATCGAATGGGATCACCGTTCCCGGCGGTTCGATGCGGCGATAAATTTCCGGGGCAGCGCCAACAAATCCATACCCGGCCAGCCGTACGCAGGCGCGTAGCATTGGCGGTGTGAGCTGAAAAATGTCGGAATAACACCAGATGCCGGGATATTGGCCTTCGGCCTTGGGCGCAGCGACGAAGGTTCGCATCGGGGAACCCGACAGAGAAATGTCCGCGTATTCGGTATTGACGATCATTTGCCTGTTCGCGGGCAATTCTGGCGGAGCGCCAAGAGCCAGTCAACCCCTGATGAACGCACAAATCGGAAACTCACCTACTACCCTGGAGCATGGATCGTCTTGAATGATAGCGCGGAGGGATCGAGACTAACGCCCTATATATTTGGCAATGATGAGGGTGATGTCGTCGTGCTGCTCGTGGGGGCTGAAGCGCTGGACCTCATCGACAATGGAAGCGAGAGCAGCCTGTGAAGAGGCTTCCCGGTGGCGCTGCAGGGCTTCGATCAGGCGGTGTTCTCCGAATTCCTCTTCGGCGGAGTTGTACGATTCGGTGATGCCGTCGGTGTAGAGGGCGAGCGTGTCCCCTGGGTGAAGCTGGCATTCTCCGATTGTGCAATCCCAATCTTTGAAAATTCCTAACACGGTGGCTGTAGCGTCGAGGCGCTCCACAATGCTGTCGCTGCGGAGCAGAAGAGCGGAGAGATGGCCGCAATTCACGTAGCGTAAGCGGCCCGCGGTGTCGTCATATTCGGCAAAGAAGAGGGTGGCGAAGGAGCCGTCCGGCGTATTCTCGCAAAAGAGCTGGTTCACCGAGCGCAAGAAGCGTTGCGGCTGATCCAAGGCGATGGCGCACTGGCTGCGCAGATTGGCCTGAAGATTGGCCATCAAGAGAGCGGCGGCGATTCCTTTTCCTGAGATGTCGCCGATCACGAACCCGAGCCGCTCCTGGCCGAGATCAAGGAAGTCGTAATAATCACCGCCGACTTTGCGAGCCTGGATGCACATACCCGCGTATTCAAGGGTCTTGAGCAGCGGAAGAGTTTGCGGGAAGAGTCTGGCCTGCACCTGTTTGGCAATTTCAAGTTCCTGCGCAGCGCGGCGTTCCGCTTCAAGCTTTTCGGCGATGGCGCGACGTTGCGCTTCGACGGCGTGGGTCACCTCGTCGAAGCTCACCAGCGAAAAGGAATTGCCGTCGAGATCCTTGAAACGGGTAAAGACGCCGCCCCAAATCGGCGCGGGTTCTGGCCCCGGTGGCGACGGGTCCGTTGACTGCGGCGTGCGCACCTGCACCCCATACTTGAGCCGCTTCAGGCGCGGAGCAAAGTTGAAGCGAACTCCGCGCTTGCGCCATTCGCGGAACTTGGCGATCACATCTTCAGTGACGAAGGTAATCTGGGTGGACCGGCCAATGAGCTTGCACTCCTCTGAGTCGGGCTCAGGCGCGCACAGTGTCAGGTTCGAAGTGCCGTCAGGCGGGGCGACGGTTATCCAGCGGCGGCGCGGTTGATCGCGCGCGTCAAAGACCAATTGGAAACCGAGCTGATCGACGTAGAAGCTCAGGCTGCGGTCCAAATCGCGCACGAAGATCGTGATGGACTGGAGGCGCAGGTACGGGTCCTGGCGATCCAGGCGAATCGCGGACCCGTCTGCCCATTCGCGAGGAGTGCTGCCCATGCGCAGCATTATATCTAAATGCCTGGACGGTTCTTTCTCGAGCGGCGAACTGCTCCAACCTTGTTGAAAGAGCGTCCCATCAGAAGCCGCATAGGCGGTGCAATAAAGAAGCAGAGAGGCCAAGCCCAGGATTGCAGCCACATTGACGAGCCAATTGCGCTCCACTGGCGTAAGATAATCGGATGGCGATGATGAGCAAGCCATGAGGATTCTGTTTGTAGCGTCGGAAGGGCTGCCGTTTTCGAAGACTGGCGGCCTGGCGGACGTCGTGGAGGCGCTCCCGAAAGCGCTGGTGGCGCAGGGCCACGAAGTGGCCGTGGTGTTGCCGCGCTACCGGGGGACGAAGGCGACGGCAGTGGTCATGCCGAGCCTGACGATTCCGATGGGAGGCGCGCGGCTGCGCTTTCCGGCAATCGCGGACGGGACGCTGCTCAATGGGGTGCGCTATTTCTTCCTGGATGATCCGGCGTATTTCGACCGCGAAGGATTGTACGGCGGCAGGCGGGGAGATTATCCGGACAACGCCGAACGCTACGCGGAGTTCTGCCGCGCAGCGATCGAAGTTTGCAAACATATTTGGCCGGCGGACGTGATTCACTGCCACGACTGGCAGACG
>WNFH01003946.1_pt1 | contig 14581 bp, 13 predicted proteins | sample 5400411 | NCBI WGS metagenome assembly WNFH01 (sample SAMN13153347, study PRJNA577476) | soil metagenome | isolation source: 200 cm saprolite under Douglas fir tree site 2 hole 3 | place: USA:California | collected 2015-04-18
CCCGCCTTCTCGAACGTGGCCCGGTCGGTGACAGCCGCGAACGATAGCCGGGCCGTAAGGCCCTGTCAACCTGAGGGTTCCGATGGTAGTGGGTCCTCAAATTGACCCCTACCGTTCCGATGGCTTGGGGGGGAGAACCCGGGGCGCGTCGCGCACGACCGCGAACGGTCCCACGCCACGGCTGGGTCGTCGGTCGTTGCCGCAGTACCGCAGCGCCACCGACGACGCTCTGGATTTGCGGCTTCGCCGCCGCGCGATACACTTCGCCGCATGCTCTTCATGGTCATTGAGCGCTTCAAACTGAGCGATCCGCGGCCCATTCGCGAGCGGTTCGCGCGCCATGGTCGCATGTTGCCCGACGGCGTGACCTACCACGCGAGCTGGGTGGACGCGACGGGCACGCGCTGCTTTCAGGTCATGGAAGCGCGGCAGGCGGAATCACTCGCCCCCTGGATGGACCGGTGGAGGGACCTGATCGATTTTGAAATTGTCCCCGTGGTCACCTCCGCGGAGTTTTGGCCCACCGTTCCGCTCGAGCCCGCCTGACCGACTGGAGGACTGCCGTTCCGAGGGGTAGCGGTTCGGCGTGAAGGTCACATACCGGACGGGTTGAGGGTCGGCCCGCCAGGTTGAACGAGCCCGCTTGCGTGGCCAATTTGCCGCACGTCCCACGGGCGAATGCAGTGGAGCGCACAAATGGTCAACGGTCTGAGTCTCAATGATCTGATGGATTACACCGACTGGGAACGCCACCAGTGGTATGACTGGCTCCGGCAGCACGGTGACGAAGTCCTGAAGCTTAGTGTCGGGCCGCATGGTGACGGCCGCTTTGACACCGTGGGTCAGTTAATGAGGCACATTTTTTCTGCCGAGAAGCGGTACGTGGAGAGGCTTGCTGGCCGACCGTTGACCGATACCGGCGCTGTCTCGATCGACAGGACTGAGGCGCTCTTCCAATTCGGTCAGCAAAGTCGGAAGGAGTTAAGAGAACTCGTCGCGACGTTTCCCGCCGCGCAGTGGGACGCCCCCCAGGATTTCAAGATCATGAATACCCCTCTCAGGGCGACACCACGGAAGATTGTTATCCATATTTTGATGCATGAGATCCGCCACTGGGCCCAGATCGCCACGTGCTTCCGGTTGAACGGTTTGGTGGGCCAGTTTCACGATTTTTTGTTTAGCCCGCTACTGGGAGGCGAGTTTCGCCGGCAAGACCAAGCATGAACTTGGTGGCGGGCACCTGCGTGAGGCGCACGGCCCAGCAGAACCTGTCCGCACCCTCCATCCGCAGGATCGTCAGCTCAATCGAGAACTGAACCACGCCCGGGTAGCGGTCTGCGGTGGAGCGGTCCTGCGGGCGCCGCCGGCGGCTGGGCGAGAGCGCGACCTCTAGGGCGCGGTGTTGGACGGACGGCGGTCGACGAGCACGACGCCGCTCGGCGCCGCGAAGGCTCCCCCCTGGGGCGCCGGACTGCCAACCACCGACGCGGGCACGACCAGGACGGTCAGCACTGACCCCACAACCCGGGCGCCGGCGATCGGGTTCACCGTGGGCGTGCCGGCGACACCGGTCGGCAGCCTGAGTGTCACGAGGGCTGGCGCCCGCGTGGCGGCGGCGGTGACGACCACGCGCAGCGACTCGGCGGCCGCCGTGTCCGCCCGGATGGCGAGGTAGGCCCCGAGGCTGCCGTAGGTCAGATTGCCGACGAGCGGCGTCGTGGGGAGCGTGTCGCTCGGGCGGCGCGTCACGTTCACGTCGAGCGCGCCGAGGCCGGCTCCGACATGGACGACCCGCAACCCGATGTTCGTCGCCCCGGGATCAGTTGCGCCGTCGGCCAGGATCATCACAGTTCGCCCGGGCACCGAGCCCGTGCGCGCGTATCCCGCCTCCACGAACGTGTAGTTCTGATTTGCAACAACGGCGAAGGAGGTGTCGGAGAAGACGGTTTGGGCAATCGTGACATCAGTCGTGTCGTAGAATACCCGCAGGCGGCGCGTCCCGGCCTCGATCCCGATGTAGAACATCGAGGCGCTCCGGAACGCAGCGCCGAACAAGCCGGCGTTCGAGACCATGTCCACGACCCGGAAGTCCATCTTCACCGTGTCCGGCACCGCATTCACGAAATGAATCGCTCCCATGGGGATAACAGGCGAGGTGGTGACCGCGTCGCCGTGACACGAGGTGCCCGCTCCGAGTACGACGCAGAGCGCGGAAAACCGAAATCGACGCATTGCACACTCAATGAGAAAGAAGTGATTGTCGCGCTTCATTGACCGTTGCCCCCGACCGCGCCCCCCGGAGTCTGCAGGATGCGCCCACCGAGCCCAAATCCTCGGGTGCCGATGAATGCCGCCACCGCTGCGGCGCAGATGCCCGCGACGAGGTAGGTGCGCGACCGAGAGAAGCGGCGCTCGTACGTGTTCCCCACCCACGCCCGGGCCACGTGCACGGTCTCACCGCGCCAGGGCGTCTGGACGCCGCGCAGGTCGGTCACGCGCACCACGCGGATGAGGTACGCCGAGTCCGTCGCCTGGACTACGCGGCCGTCCACCCGTTCGAGGCTGGGCCCGAGCACGCTCCCCGCGCCGACCCGGCCCTGGTCGGTGAAGACGAGTGAGAGCTCGGCGTCGGGCGCCGGGGCCACGCTTCCCACCGGGGCATAGGTGTAGCAGCCGGTCGCGAGCAGCGCGCCGAATCCGGCCGCCAAGGGCCACGACCGGCGCGCCACGATGGCCGCTACCATCAGTAGACGCCACCCTTGAACAGGCCGTAGTTGCCGGGTCCCGAGCCGCCGATTTGGCCCACGCCGCCGACCCCGTAATAGGGCTCACTCCTGACCTGCATCTCCTGGAAGGGCACGGGCCACTGCACCGCCGTCCCCTCGGGCAGGTCGCCCCAGCCGCGCGCAGCGAAGTACCACATCCCGTAGCCCGTGTACGCGGTCTCCATTCGGTATTCCCACTTCAGGGCGGCCCAGATGTTCCCGCACGTGCTCTTCTTGAAGCTCTGCGCTGCGTCGGGGACGCGCGGGACGCACGCGCCGAGACCCGGCACCGCGCTCAGCGTGTCGGCCACCGCGCCCGCGAGCGCCGGCAGGCGCCCCTTAGCCACCCGCGAGCTGTCGATTCGCAGGGCTGCCTGCGCGACGTTCCCCGCGCGCAGGTTCCCCTCCGCGGCGAGGAGCCGGATCTCCGCCCGCGTCATCAACGGATAGGGTCCGTTGCGGCTGTTGCTGAAATAGCCAAATGAGCGGCGATAGTCATACATCGAGATGTTGAGCGGATCGCCGGGCGCGTCCTCGCCAACGGGGCGGTTGCGGTAGTACCGGGTCGAGGCGAAACTCGCTGGTTGGGTATCCGCAATCTGGAGTGCGCGCGACGTCCCTTGGGGGAAGCGTTTGTCCGGGGATACGACGACGAACGTCGCTCGGCTGGCCGGTGCCGTCCCGAGCCAAGCGTCGTACGCACCCGACGTGTCCGCCATCCCCATGACGAACTGCGACATCTGATGCCAGTTGGCCGAGCCGGTGGCGTAATGCTGGGCCACCCACGAGACGTCCCAGCCCTGCGAGGGGGCCATCGTGACGTTCAGGTCGGTCTGGATCCCGGAGTCGCCTTCGATGATCACCCGACTCCAGGTGACCGCGCCCCGTTCCGCCGGTGAGCGCGCGACCCCGGCCCGGAACCGTGCCTTGTACGAATAAGCCATCTGCTTGAGCAGCCCCGCGGTGAGGTTGACGCCGTTGACCCAGGTGCCGCTGGGCGGCGGGAACCAATCGGACGCGGGCCCCGCCGGGACTGCCCCGCCGAGAATGGCGATCGCGGAGTCCAGGTAGCCGAGCGCCGCGCTCATGACCGTGCCGTACGGCGCGAGCGGAACGATCGCCTGCGTCGTGTTGGTCTCGGTGAGGATCGCCGCGGAATCATACGCCAGCGCCAGATTGCCGAGCGCCACCCCTTGGACGAACCGGGCGAAGGCGCGGGCGCGTGCGGTGCGCGCCGGTGTGCTGAGGGTGCCGAGCTCGTTGATTTTCGCGAGCGCGAGGGTCGCCATCCGCGCCGCACGGTTCTCCACCACGAAATCGCGGTAGTTGCCCACGTTCCCTTGGCTGCCTGGCGTGTTGTCGATCGCGTTCCGCGGGATCGCGCTGCGCGGGCCCATGGCGAAGTTGGCGAGGCCCGAGACGTTCTCCATCCCCATGGTCTGGAGCTGCGCCTGCAGCCCGTCGAGGCACGGCTCGGTGCACCCGGGAATGGCGGCGCCGCCGAGCGTGCCCGAGTGCGCGACCGTATAGCCGAAGCCCAAGAAGTTCTCGAGCTCGTTGGGCGTCTTGAGCGCCGAGAAGCGGTCGGGGTTGTTCTCGTTCGTGACGCTCAGCGGATCGTGGCACGCCAGCCAAGCGAGTCCGACGAGACCAGAGAGCGCGTAGTGCAAGGCTTTCATCAGGAGTCCCCCGGGGACGTTGACGCGAGGGCCTCGCCGCCTGGCGGCGAGGCCGGCCTCGACTAGAATCGCGTGGACACTCCCACCGTAAAGGTGCGGAGATTCGGGAACGTGAACGCGTCGACCGCGTTCAAGGCGCCGGAGTTCAACTGCCCACCGGACCCCGCACCCGCTCCGATCCCTACCTCCGGGTCGAACCCGCGGTAACCGGTAATGGTCAACACATTCCGCCCCACCCCGCTAACGACCCAGTCCCCGACACCGCCAATCGGACCGATCCGGTACGACACAAGGAGCTCGCGGACCTTGGCGTAACTCGCCTTCTCGACCGAGAAGTTGTTAGGGCCGAGGATGTCGTAGAGACCGCCAATCCCGTTGTTGTTGTCGGGCGGGCCGGCACGATAGTAGTAGCCGATCGGCTTGGCGCTCTGCAGCGACTTCGCCGTTTGATCGACGTCCTTCGAGAGGAAATCGAGGTGCGCCCAGTGGTATCCCTGGTTCCAGACGCTCTGGCCGATCGCCGCGTCGAGGAGCGCATAAACCGTGAACCGCTTCCACGTGACGTTCTGCGTGATCGCAAACCGGAAGTCGGGGAGCGCGTTGCCGAGCGCGACGATCTGCGCGCTCTGGCCGGTCAGGCCCGCCCCGCGCAGGATGATCGGCATGCCCCAGTTCAGTGCCACGTTCCACGGCGCCTGCGCGCCGGGGAGCTGCGTCTGCCACAGGTTGTTGGTGATGCCCATGCCGGGATTGTTCCCCTGCCCCACCCACACGAGGAAGCCCTGATCGTTCGCCTGGAACGCGCTCGTGGGCCCACCGCACTGCGAGTTGAAGGGCGCCGGCAGCTGGGAGCAGCTGGTGAGGAAGGTGCGTCCGTAAAACGTGCCGAGCTGCTCGCCTGTCTGAGCCTGGAAGATCTGGTCGGTCGCCTGCAGCGTCGCCCCGTAGAAGAACGGGGGCACGTCGAGGCGGGAGATGAACGACCGATTGTGGTCGTAGCTCAATCCCATCGTCCAGGACACATCCCGCGTCCGCACGAAGGGAAGCGTGAGCGTCAATTCGTGCGTGATGTTGAGCAGCTCGCCGGCGTTCTGCCACTGCCGCTGATACCCGGACCCCGTCGACAGCGGCACTGGGAGGATCTGATCGTTGATGCGGGAACGGGCGTAGGTCGCTGAAAGCCCGAACTTCCCGAGCACCTCGAGATCGGCACCGAGCTCGAGTTCCTTGTGCAGCTCCGGCCCGAGGTTCCGGTTGCCGAGGAACAAGAGAATGGGAACGGCGCCCGAGCCGATCGCGAACGCCTCGTATTGTCCGGGAAAGGCGGGCGAGCCGCCGGCGGTGCCATAGGACGCACGGAGCTTGAGCTCCGTTACGGTGGGCGTGAACCACCACGGCTCCTGTGCAACCCGCCATGCGGCCGACACCCGCCCGAAGGTCGCCCACCGATGGTCGGCGCCGAACAGCGAGCTCCCGTCCCGGCGCACGAGGCCGTCGAGGATGTAGCGGCCTTTGTACTCGGCCCCGGCACCGGCGAACAGGCCGATCTGGCGGATGCTCTGGGTCCACGAGCCGATGACCTTGTCCTGCGTGGCGTTGTCGAGCGACTGAATGGCCTTGAACGCGAGGAAGTCGCCTTGACCGGAGTCCGCGAGGCTGTCCCGCTGCTCGAACAGGTAGCGCAGACTGTAGTGAGTCTGGAGGTCGGGACCAAAGCCGTGCCGGAACGTGACGTTGAAGCTCGTGTTCAGCGCCTCCTGATTCCCGCTGAACCGATAGATGAACCCGAGGTTGGTGAGAGGGCTCGGGTTCGGGCCGGTGGAGCGGAACCCTTTGTCGCGGAACTGCTCAAACGAGGTGCGGCGCGAGTCGTAGCTGACGTTGCCCTCGAACGTGACCCAGTCGGCGGGATTGTACTGCGCCGTCAGGCCCCCGACGAAGCGGTTGGCAACGTCCGAACGCACGACGTTCTCAAGGTAGTAGAGCGGGTTCTCGTTCTGGGACCCGCCCCCTTGCAAATTGGGACGGATGAAGAGTCGCCCTAGCGTATCCCGCTGTAGCACGTTCACGATCCCGGGCACGCGCGTCAGCCGGAAGAACGAGCGTCCCCCGTCTTCCTGGTTCAGGCCGTCCTGCGTGTCGCGGCTATAATAGGTGCGCACGGCCACGCTGACCTGCGAGCCGATCGCCTGGTCTACGTTGAGGCGGAAGGAATTGCGAACAAACCCCTGGAGGAAGCGGATGGCGCCCTGATCCGTCAGGTTCGAATAACTCGCAAAGAAGCGCGTGCCCCCAACGTGACCGGTCATATCGACGTCGTTCTGGACGTAAGGCTGGTTGCTCACCACCTGCCGTACCGCGTTGTACGTCTGGCCCGGCCACGGGGTGATCTGGAAGCGCTGCCGCAAAACACCGCCCGCGATGTTGGCACCGGGATCGACCGGAAAACTCGGGGCCGACGCGGCCCAGTCGGTCGGCACGTTGTTGATCCGAGCCTGCTCGTAGAGGTAGTTGAACGTCCGGGCACATGCGGGCTGCAGGGGGGCCGCGCAGAACTGCTGCCCGCGCTCGTCCATCAGGAGCGCGTGGTTCTGCGCGAGACCGAAGTCGCGCTCGATGTCGCCCACCCCGGCTTCGCTGCGAAGGTCGAACTGGACACCCTCGGTCGCGGCCGACCCGGACTTCGTCGTGATGTTGATCACGCCGTTCCCCGCTCGGGCCCCGTAGAGCGACGCGCCGGCGGCGCCTTTCACCACCTCGACACTCGCGATGTCGTTGGGGTTGAGCTCGGGGAGCGCCCCGTTGATAATGGCCCCGTCCACGATGAAGAGAGGGTCCTGGCTCCGTCCCTGGGCGTTCAGGGAGGTGGGCCCGCGCAACAGCACCGCGGGCTGTCCACCCGGGCGGCCGCTGCTGGAGACGATGTTAGCCGGAATCTTGCCCTGGAGCTCCCGCAGCGGATCGGTCGCCGGGACCAGCAAGGCGGATGCGTCGATCCGCGTGACGCTGAACGGGACCATCACTTGCTCGGTCGCTTGCGACACGCCGGTCACGACCACGGTCTCGAGCTGGTTCACGTCAGTCGCGAGCGTAAAATCCTGCGTCTGCTCCCCCGGGCTGAGCGTGATCCGCCGCGTGGCGGCCTTGTGCCCGATAAGGCGCACGCGCAGTGCGACGAGCTGGCCCGAGACGCGCGGGGCCGGGATGGTGATGGCATAGCGTCCGTCGCTTCCGCTATACGCGCCCAGGCCGAGCTCCACGAGTTCTACCGCTGCGGTCGGCAGCAGCTCGCCGCGGTCGTCCAACACGCGGCCCCGGATCACCGCCTCCTGCGCCCAGACGACCGGGACAAGCGCGCACAGGAGCGCTGCGGACAGGGTCGGACCACGCCAATGCGGAACACGGAACTGGGGCATACGCGAGATCCTCGGGTGAACGGTCAAGCGGTCGAGCACGTCGGGGGCGGCGCGAGGGAGGCTGGGGTGGACGGATGGGAGCACGCACCCGCGCGCGCGGAGGCAAACACTCCCATCCTTCTGATCAGGCTGGCGCGTGACGGCATCGAGCTCGGACGGTGACGGTTACGCACGAGTTCGGCGTTTCGATATCTCTAATACGGCTTGGCAGAACCGGCGTCAAGGGCGGTCGCGGTGCCCTCGGGCCGGCTTTCGCCGCCGCCGCGCGCGGGGTATATCACAAGCAGACGCCATGCCGTCCCCACCTCAGCGCGAGGCCGCTTCGTTCCCTCTCGTCCGTGCCCTTAGGGCAGCGGCCGGACTCGGTGTGGGCTTGCTCGGCGTGGGAGCGGTACGCCCCATCGCAGGTCAACAGCCGAGTGCCACGCTCCTCGGTCGCTTGGTTGACCGGAAATCGCAGGGGCCCGTCCGCAACGCCGAGACCGTCCTCCTCGGCACCAAACGCACCGCAACGTCCGACGAGCAAGGGCGCTTCACGCACGACAGCCTACCGCCCGGATCCTACGTGGTGCACGTGCGAGCCCTTGGCTATACGCCGACGTCTTGGGTCGTCGAACTCGCTTCAGGGGAGGTGCTGACCCGGGCCTTCGAACTTGAACCCCTACCCGTGCAACTCGACCCGGTCACCGTCGAGCGCACACCTAGCTTCGCCGAGCGCCGCCGCCGGGGCTTCGAGCTCCGTCGGGCGACGGGCCGCGGCTACTTCGTCACGCAAGCGCAGATCGAGCGCACCAACGCGCGGAGCCTCGGGGACGTCCTGCGCGACGCTCCCGGCGTAGTGGTGCTGTGTCGCGGCGCCGGGCGTTGCGGCATCCGCATGGCTCGCACGCCCGCGCAGTGCCGGCCCGACTTCGTCGTCGACGGCTTCCCGGCTACGCTCTCGACCAGCCTCGATATGCCCGTCGTGGGAATCACCGGGATCGAGATCTATCGCACCCTCGGCGAGACGCCGATGGAGTTCCTGAAAGCCGACAACGTGTGCGGCACGGTGGTGATCTGGACGCGTTCCGAGCGGTAAGGTGCGCGCCGCCCCGGCGGGACTGGGGACATGCCCTCGGGGACGGTGCCGAATGGAGTGAGGTATGTCGAAGCACTGCAACGCGGAGGTACGTATGCGTCCTGTCTTGTCTGCTCTGTCTCTCTCCGCCCTGGCGGCCTGCACGGGGCCGAACACGACGACCGTGCCGCTCGACGTCAACTGGATGGAGTGGCCGGCGCAGGTGGTCGCCGCCCAGCCGTTCAGCGTGCGTCTGCTGGTACCGCTGCAGTCCTTCTGCACGTCGGTTATCGACCTGCGTGTCCCGGCCACGATCGACAACTCGGCCGTGACCTTTGCACCGTTCGAACTCGTGCTCGGCGAGCCGGTGTACTGCCCCGTGGCCGCGAGCGCATCCGTGCCGGTCTACCCCTTCCCCGCAGCGCGGGACACGACCGTGCAGGTCTCGGGACTCGCGACGAGCTACCTGCGCACCTACGAGCTCCGGGCTGCGGCCGAGGTCTTCGCGTCGACCCCAACCGCGAGCGCGTTACCCGAGCGGACGTTCGGGACGGTGACGGTGCGCCTCGACTCGGCCACGGCGACCCACGCCAACGCGGGCGGCCGTGCCCAGATCACCCGGGACGCGCTCGGCTGCACCCGGGTGGTGCCGCTGGGTCTGTTCCCGACTCCGGGCTACGTCCTAGAGAACCCCGACACCGGAGTCGTGCGACTCGACGTGTTCGTCAGAGGCTATCTGTACAACCCCGTCGCACCGCTGTGCGGAGCGGCCCGGGTGTTTCATCTGGTCAGCGTGAACTGATTCCCGCCGACCGCCGCCGAGACGGCGCGCTGGCTCAAGCTTCATTCGGAGACGTGGTCGTGACCGTGACAGAGTTCCGACGGCTCGCGCTCAGGTTCCCTGAGACGCGGGAGCAGGTCCATATCGGACACCCGGATTTCCGCGTCGCAGGGAAGATCTTCGCGACGCTCGCGTGGCCCGCCAAGGGCTGGAGCATGGTCAAGCTCACGCCCGAGCAACAAGCGATGTTCGTGCGGGCCCATCCGGGAGCGTTTGTGCCAGTGAAGGGAGCTTGGGGCCGACGAGGCTGTACGAACGTGCGCCTGAGCAAGGCGAAGGCCGCCGCGGTGCGCGGCGCGCTCATCGCCGCCTGGCTTAACACGGCCCCGAAGCGGCTCGCCCAAGCGTTCGAAACGACGAAGTAGCCCCGCCGTGCCCGAGAGTGGCACACCGTGCATGCGCGGTGCGCCACGCAACGGGCCCGTCAACGCCGCGGTCGCTCGAGGTTCCTCAGGTGGACGGCGGCGAGGTGCCGGACTGGAGCTCGGGGCTCGCGAGGGTCACAAGCGGCGCGCCTTTCTCGACCGTCTGCCCAACTGCGACATGAACCGTCTCGACCGCTCCAGCGTGCGGGGCGCGGAGCTCGTTCTCCATCTTCATCGCCTCGACGACGACGAGGCCCGCCCCCGCTTCGACGCGCTGCCCCGGGGTCGCGTGGACCCGCACGACGATCCCCGGCATCGGCGCCCGCATCGTCGCGCCCACGGGTGGTGTCCGGCCGCTGCCGGCAAGCGCCTGGACCGTGTGAGTCCGCTCATCGAGTACCTCGACGTCGACGCGCTCGCCCAGCACGCCCAATGCCCACCGCCCCATGCCGTCGAGCGGCTGCGCCGCCACGGTCCAGGACTCGCCGCCGAGCATCCAGGACTCGCCGCCGAGCAACAGGTGATAGAGGGGCGTGCCGGGGAGGGCGGCGAGCTGAGCCTCGAGCTCGACTCCGTCGAGGCGCACGTGGCTGCCGTCCACGTCGACCTCGTGCACGTGCTCGCCGATATGAACGGTGTACTTCACGCGCCCTCGAGTACGGCGACAGTCGCGACCTGTGCCGTCTGCGGAGCGAGGTCGAATGCGCGAACGGCGGCCACGCGGTAGTTGGCGCTCAACCGGTGCAGGTCGCGCGCGAGCGTCGCGGGATCGTACGCGATGTAGGCGAACCGCGTTACGGGCTGCGCGGTAAGTCGCAGGGTGACGTTCCAGTGCAGCCCGGCGCGCGGCGGCTGCGCCACGACCGCGCTCGGCTCGGGGAGCGTCGGGAGCACGTCCTCGGCGCGCGCCGCGATGAAGCGGACGGGGCACGGCGCTGCGCGCCGGCGCGCCCAGTCGATCGCTGCCTCGTCAGCGTCCACGCTCACGACCTGGGCGCCGCGCGCGGCGAGCTCCACCGCCGTGTCGCCGATCCCACCGTACAGATCCCACACCACCGCATGGCGGACGTCGCCGAGCTGGTCCACCGCCCAGCGGCGTGCCACGGCGCCCATTTCCGGGTGCAGCTGCTCGAACGCGGTCGCGGGGAATCCCGTCGCGGGCCCCGCCACCACGCGGGCCGCCCCGTCGACCGGGTGCCACCAGCAGATCACACCGTCGCCGTCGGGCAAGGCGGCGCGGAGCGCCGCGGCGGCGTGCCACGGCTCCCCCGCCGATTCGGCAATGACGTGACGGCGCCCCTCGCGGTCGAGGCGCAATGTGAGCTGGCTGAGCCGCGGCGGGAGCAGGTCGAGCCGCTGGCGCAGCTCGCGCCAGAGGGCCATGAGTCGAAAGTCGGCGATGTGACAGTCGCTGAGCGGGAACACCTGCGTCGCGTGGTCGTAGGGGTGGAGCCCGACGACGCGCGTCCGGCCCTGCCCACCCTTCACGGCCATCGTCACCTTGGTCTGATACCGCCACTCCTCGACGGCCTCCACGATCTCGGGGTCGGGGAGCTCGAGCTTGGCGATGCGGCGCAGCGCGTCACCGACGATGGCCCGCTTGGCGACAAGCTGCGTCTCGTAGGCCAGGTGCTGGAGCTGGCAGCCGCCGCAGTGGTCCTGGAGGTAGTGGGGACAGGGCGGTGTGACCCGGGCGCCGGCGGGCGCGACGATCTCCGCCACGTGGGCGCGCGCGAAGCTCTTGTGTAGCTGCACGCCGTCGCGCAGCCGCACGCGCTCCCCCGGCGCGGTGCGCGGCACGAACACGGCGCGCCCGTCGGCGAGCCGGCCGACGCCGTCTCCGCCTGCGGCGATTGCCGTGATCGCGACGACATCGCTCACGCGCGCAGGCCCTCGCGCCGTGCCGCCAGCACCCAGGCCGACGTGGCAAGACGCAGCTCGGGCTCGGCGCCCGCCCGGGGCGCGGCCGCGGCCGCGGCGGCGCGGCGCTCGTCGGCGAGCAGCGCGGCCGCCACGGCGAGCGGCCGAGCGAGCTCCGGGCGCAGCCCGCCGGCCAACAGCCGCGGGCCGGCGCGCTCCAAATAGGTGATGTCGACATCGCCCCGCTGGAACTCGGCGTCGTCCATCACGCGCAAGTGGAACGCCTGCGAGGACGGGATGCCCACGATGACGAGCTCCTGGAGGGCGCGCCGCATGCGCTCGAGCGCCACGCCACGCGTTTCGCCCCACACGATCAGCTTGGCAATCAGGGGATCGTAGTGGAGCGTCACCTCGTTTCCTGCGTCCACGCCGCCGTCCCAGCGCACGCCGGGGCCGCCCGGGACGCTCAGGTAGCGCACGACGCCGGTCGTCGGCAGGAAGTCGTTGAACGGGTCTTCGGCCGTGATCCGACACTCGATCGCGTGACCCCGCGGCTGGAGCGTGCCCGCATGGATCCGGAGCGGCTGGCCCATCGCGACCCGCAGTTGCTCGCGGACGATGTCCACACCGTACACCATTTCGGTCACCGGATGCTCGACTTGCAGCCGCGTGTTCATCTCCAGGAAGTAGAACTCGCCCGTCGGCGCCAGGAGGAACTCGATCGTGCCAGCGCCGAGATAACCGACGGCGCCAGCCGCGGCAGTAGCCGCTTCGCTCATGCGCCGCCGCAGCGCGGGCGTGACGGCGAGCGAGGGTGACTCCTCGAGCAACTTCTGATGGCGCCGCTGGATGCTGCACTCGCGTTCGCCCAGTGCCACCACGCGCCCGTAGGAGTCGGCGAGCACCTGGATCTCGATGTGACGCGGTCGTTCGAGATACTTCTCCAGGTAGACCTCGCCCGCCCCGAAGGCCTTCTCCGCCTCGCTCTGCGCTGCCGCGAAGGCCGACTCGAGCTCCCCTTCCGCGCGCACCAGGCGCATTCCCTTGCCACCCCCGCCGGCGGCCGCCTTGAGCAGCACGGGGTACCCGAGGCGGGCCGCCTCGGGACGCGCCTGGGCGTGATCGGCGAGTGGGCGCGTCGTGCCGGGCACGATCGGGACGCCCGCCTGCTGCATGCGGCGCCGCGCTTCCGTCTTGTCTCCCATGGCGCGGATCGCGGCGGCCGACGGTCCGACGAACACGAGACCGGCCCCTACGACCGCTTCGGCGAACGGCGCACGCTCGGACAAGAAGCCGTACCCAGGGTGCACCGCCTGGCACCCGGTCTCCTGGGCCGCTGCCACCAACTTCGCCACGTCGAGGTAGGACTCGGGGGCGGGCGCGGGGCCCAGCAGCACAGCCCGGTCGGCGGCCCGCACGTGGGGCGAAAGGCGGTCAACCTCGGAATAGACGGCCACCGCCTCGAGCCCCTCTTCGTGGCAGGCGCGGATGATCCGCAGCGCGATCTCGCCGCGATTGGCCACGAGCACTCGCTGGATCGGCGTCGCCATCGGCGCGCTAGCGCGCACTCACGCGGCGACACGCCGGCACGTCCGCGGCGATCCGGAACGTGCCGAGCGGCTCGCACAGCGCGGGCGTGGAGCGGACGGCCCGCGCATACAGGGCGAGCGGCGCGTCGGACCAGGGATCGTGCGCGTCGAGCGCGAGGCGCAGCGCGGCGAACCCGAAGTCGCCCGGGGGCACGCGCGGACTCTTCCCCGCCGGTCCCGCCACCCACACGAGCGGACGCACCTGCCACGCGATCCGCGCGCGCGGCTCGGGCGGCCGCTCGAAGGCCATGCTCACGCACACTGGACGCTGCTTGCTGAGGGCGCCGAGCCAAGCATCACCCTCGGTGCGGCGACCGAGTTGCAGGTCGAGCGCGAGTCGCGCGCGGAGCGCGCGATCGGACCGCCACGTGGCGAGCGGCACCACGAGGAGGTCGGGCCGCAAGCCGCGGGCGAAGCGCATGTACCAGGTGGCATAGGAGTCGGCGGCACCGGCGGTGAGGAGCACCCCCCGGGTGGGGCACGCCCGCAATAGGTTCTCGCCGAGCTCCTCGAGCACGGCCGGGATGCGCAGGTCCTGCGGCAGTGGCCCCCACTGGTCGGGGCCGGCGGCGCTGCCGCGCGCCACCCAGGCGAGCCGGGAACGGGCGGCCCAAACCGCCACCCGCCACACCCGGGCGCTGTCCTCGACGCCACTCGCGCCCGCGGGTCCGGCGAGCGCCGCCGCCCGCACGAGCGCCGCCTCCGCCGTGTCCAACCGGGTACGGGCCGACCCGCTGTCCTCGCGCGCCCCCGCGGCGGATCCCCGCGCCTCGGTCCCGAACTCGAGATAGGCGCGACCCAACGCCAGCCAGCCCCGCGGGTCGGTTGAGTCGCGGGCCGCCCGATCGCGCAGCACCGCGAGAGAGTCGGCGTTCGCCGGGGGCGCAGCGGCCGCGGCGCGAGCGGCAGGCGCCGGCGCTTGCAAGAGGAGCACGAGCGCCAAGAGGCTAGAGGGGAATGTTGCCATGCTTCTTGGACGGATTACGGTCCCGCTTCGTGGCGAGCGCTC
>WNFH01002990.1_pt1 | contig 14580 bp, 16 predicted proteins | sample 5400411 | NCBI WGS metagenome assembly WNFH01 (sample SAMN13153347, study PRJNA577476) | soil metagenome | isolation source: 200 cm saprolite under Douglas fir tree site 2 hole 3 | place: USA:California | collected 2015-04-18
CCCGGCTCGCCAGGTTGCCCAGGTCGTTGGCGAGGTCGGCGTTGAGCCGATCGACGAACGCTTCCTCGCTGAAGCTGGCGTCGAGCCCGAAGTTCATCTCGCGCAGCAGGAAGTAGCGGAAGGCGTCGTGGCCGTACTTGTCGGTGAGCTGGAAGGCCTCCACCACGTTGCCGACCGACTTGGACATCTTGCTGCCCCCGAGCGACCAGTAGCCGTGCACGTGGAGGTGCCGGTAGAGCGGGATGCCGGCCGCCTTCAGCATGGTCGGCCAGTAGACCCCGTGGGGCTTCAGGATGTCCTTGCCGATCAGGTGCTCGACGTGCTCCCACAGGCCGCTCGTCTTCTCGCCGCCGCTCGCGACCGCCGAGTAGTAGTTGAGGAGCGCGTCGAACCAGACGTAGGTCACGTACTTGTCGTCGAACGGCAGCGGGATGCCCCACTCGAGCCGCGAGGTGGGCCGGCTGATCGACAGGTCTTGGAGCGGCTCCCGCAGGAAGCCCAGCACCTCGTTCCGGTACCGGTCCGGCTGGATGAAGTCCGGATTGTCCTCGAGGTGCTTGATCAGCCACGCCTGGTACTTCGACATCTTGAAGAAGTAGTTCTTCTCCTTGACGAAGGTGAGCGCGGTCTGGTGATCGGGGCACTTGCCGTCCACGATCTCCTTCTCGGTATAGAAGCGCTCGCACCCGTAGCAGTACCAGCCGCCGTACTCGCCGAAGTAGATCTCGCCCGCGTCGTGGAGGCGCTGCAGGACTTCCTGCACGACCTTCTGGTGCCGCGGCTCGGTGGTGCGGATGAAGTCGTCGTTGGTGATGCCGAGGCGCCGCCAGGTCTCCTGGAAGACGGCCGCGATCTCGTCCGCGTAGGCCTGGGGGGACTTCCCGGCCGCGGCCGCCACCTGGGCGATCCGCTCACCGTGCTCGTCGGTGCCGGTGAGGAAGTAGACGCGGTCGCCCGCGAGCCGGCGGTAGCGGCACATCGCGTCGGCCATGATGGTGGTGCACGCGTGCCCGAGATGCGGGCGCGCGTTGACGTAGTAGATCGGGGTGGTGAGGTAGAAGGTACTCATGCGTCGGGGTGGACGACCGCCTCAGGCCGGCTTGATGTGGTCGCGCCCTTCCCAGGTGAGCTGGTCGAGCGGGACTTCCGCCTCGGTGCCGTCCGGGAAGCCGACCACCACCGACTGCTTGAGCACGCGAAGAGACCGCACCTTGCCGGTCATGCAGCCGCCCCCGCCGCAATCGGCGGAGCAGGCGCTGTTCACCCGCGGCAGCCGCGAGCGCAGCTCCTCGTAGGTCGAGAACTCGTAGAGCAGGCAGCACTTGAGGCGCCCGCAATTGCCGAGGAGCCGGCTGTCGGTCAGCGGCATGTCCTGCGCCTTGGCCATCTTCACCGAGATCGGATCGAACTTGCGCAAGTGCGACGAGCAGCAGAGCTGCCGGCCGCAGGGGCCGATGCCGTCGAGCAGCTTGGTGGTGTCGCGCGCCCCGATCTGGCGCATCTCGATCCGCGCGTGGAACTCGCGGGCCAGATCGCGCACGAGGTCGCGGAAGTCCACCCGCTCCTCCGAGTTGAAGAACACGGTGACGCGGCGGCGTGAGGGCTCGATCTCCACGTCCACGATCTTCATGACGAGCGCGCGCCCGCGGGCCATCCGCTGGCACGTCTCCACCCCCCGCACCTCGCGCGCCCGGCGGTCGCGCCACTCGCCCGCTTCCGCGGTGGAGGCGCGGCGGACGACCCGGCGATAGACGCGGTCGCGCTTGAACGAGGGCAGGGCGCGCTTGGGGCGCCGCACCTCGCCCACCGCGGTGCCGCCCCCCATGTCCACCACGACGAGATCGCCGACGTGGAGATCGGGGTCGGTGGTCAGGTGGTCCTCGGCGAGGAGCGGCTCGCGCAGCCGCACTCCGATCAGGTACTGCGGCGTCTCCTCGGCCACCGAGGGGGCGGTCGCGGCGGGCTCGAGCGGCTCGGTCATGTCAGGCGGCCTTTCCGGTGAGTCGGCCCAGGAGCACTTCCACGCTGAGCCGGGGCGAGACGCTCCCCTGCAGCGCGAACCACGCCTCGCGGCAATCGCGGAGCGCGCCCAGCACGTGATCGAGCGATCGCGCGCCGCCCGCGTTCGCGGGGGCTTCGCCGAAGAGGGCCAGCCCCGGGGCGCCGCCGGCCAGCCGGCAGAGGAGATCGCGGTGCCAGAGCCAGCACGCCTCGACGAAGGCCTCCGCCGCCGGCCGGTCGCGGCCGACCTGGTCGCCCAGGCGCAGGATGGCCTCGACGCCCTGCTCGCGCGCCTCGGCCAGGAGACGCAGGCTGCGCGCGTGGGCCTCGCCGCGGACGTCGGGGAACAGGGCCGGCACGCCCTCCACGACCCTCGGGCGGAAGCGCACCACCTGGCAGCGGGAGAGCACGGTGGCGGGCAGCGCGCGAAGCTGGGAGAGGATCAGGATGATCACGGTCCGCGCCGGGGGCTCCTCGAGCGTCTTCAACAGCGCCTGCGGCGTCGAGGCCGTCATCTTCTCCGCCTCGTCCACGATGAAGACTTTCCAGGGGGCCTCGGCGGGCTTGAGCGCGGCCCGGCGCTCCATCTCCCGGATCGCTTCGATGCGCAGGGCCGGCGTGCCCTTGGGATTGCTCGGGGGGGGCGTCGGCCCCAGCCGGTGCACGTCGGGATGGCTGCCGCGCTCGACCCGGGCCGCGGCGGGCCCGCCCTGCGGCGCGACGAGGGCGGACGCGAAGGCCAGCGCGGTGGCCTTGCGGCCCGAGGCCTCGGGGCCGACGAAGGCGTAGGCGTGGGCCACCCGCTTCGTGGAGATCGCGCGCCGCAGCAGCGTCACCGCCTCGGCCTGGTCGCGGATCGCGTCAAGCTCCACGGACGCCTCCGCGCCGCGCCAGCAGCTCGTCCACCGCGCGGACGACATCGGCGTGCAGCGCGTCCGCGTCGCGGGCGGCGTCCAGCACGACCACGCGATTCTTGTCGGCGCGCGCGATCTCGAGATAGCCCTCGCGCACGCGGCGGTGAAAGGCCGTATCCATCTTCTCGAAGGCGTCGAGCGCGCGCCCGCGGATGCGCCGCATGCCCGCGGCCGGATCGAGATCGAGCACGAGCGTGAGATCGGGCAGGACCCCGCCCGTCGCGAGCATGTTCAGCTCTCTGATGGTCTGGACGTCCATGCCCTGACCGTAACCCTGGTAGGCGACCGTCGCGTCCGCGTAGCGGTCGGAGATCACCACCGCGCCCCGCGCGAGCGCCGGGGCGATGACGCGCGTGACGTGCTCCTGACGCGCGGCCATGAAGAGGAAGGTCTGGGTGAGCGGCGTCGGGGTGGGGCCGTCGGCCTCGAACAGGGCCCGCACCCGCAGACCCAGCGGGGTGCCGTCGGGCTCGCTGGTCCGCACAACTTGGAGGCCGCGCCCCAATAAATGCTGCTCCAGCCGGGCGCACTGCGTGGATTTGCCGGATCCCTCGACGCCCTCGACCGTGATCAGCACCGCAGGCATGGGCGTACTCTAACACACTGATTTGGTAGGGGGCCCATCGCCACTGTGGTGCTACCTCAGGGAAATTTCCTTCCACAGTTCGTACCCCACCCTTCTTGACGCGAAGCAGCGAACCCGGAGAGAAGTGCCGGGGAACCCGCCTTTCCCTCGGAATGCGCGGTGGCGCGGCTCTTGCTATTCTCTGGAACGCCCGAGGCGGAGCGCGGGTTGAACAAGTGCGGAGTCCTCGCCACACACCGGTTCTGCGCGAGGATCAAGCCCGCCTCCGCCGTCGGGTCCAAGACAACGTCGGGTCGAGAGGGGCGACACATGAAGAGCCTGGCGCTACAAAATACGGGGATGCGCGGCCGCGGACTCGGCTGGCGAGCCGAGCGGTGCGCCGACCCACTAAGTTGCGAGCTACACCTCTGTATCGCGGACGACCAGGAGAGCTTCTGGCACCCCGCTGATCCGCTCGCCTTCGCCCACTGGCGAATTCGCGCCGACCTCGACGCCATCCCGGCCCACGTGATGGTCCGCGTGAGCCGCGGCTGGGAGGCGATCCGTCGCGGCGTGGTGCTGGGTGCCCTCGGCGTGGGCGGCACGGCCGCGGTGGTAGGCGGCATGTGGTGGGGCCGTCAGAGGCTCTTCTCCATGAAGACGCTGAGCGGGTCGGGGCCGTACTCGCCGAAGGCGTCCCGCTCCACGTAGCCCGCCGACCGGTAGAGCCCGAGCGCCTCCGGCTGGTGGATGCCGGTCTCGAGGCGTATGCGCCCGAGCCCCTCTCGGCGCGCCTCCTCTTCGATCCGGTCGAGGAGGCGGCGCCCCAGCTTGAGCCCCCGGGCCTCCGGGGACGCGAACATCCGCTTCACCTCCCCGTATCCCTCCGGGTCGATCCGGAGCGCGCCGCAGCCGAGTGCCCGCCCATCCCGCCGCGCGACGAAGAAGCGGACACCCGGCGCGGCGAGTGCCTCCACGCCCAGGAAGTGGTTGCTCTCGGACGGGTAGAGCCCGCCCTGGTAGATGTCGAGCGCCTCGATCAGGCGCACGACGTCGGCCTGGTGGGGCGACTCGATCCGGAGCGTGATCTCGGTCATCCGCGCAGTCGTCGCTCCGCGCGCCGCGCCACCGCCCAGTAGCGGAGGGCCGGCGGCAGCAGGGGGAGGCCGCGACGCGTCGCGGCGGCCAGGAGGTGGAGCACGCGGGCGCGGCGGCCGTCCCAGGGGAGGCCGTAGGCCGCGCGGATCGCGGGAGGCAGGAGGCCGACGGCGGGCAGCGCGCCCAGCCAGAGCGCGGGCCGGACGAGGGCCGGAGCGGGCGGCCGGATGATCTCGCGTGAGAGCTGCCGGGCCGTGTCGGTCACCTCGATCACGCCTCCCGCCAGCATCGCGTCCAGGTACTCGCGGAGCTGGCGTTCCGTTCGCGGCAACCGGCCCGGCGGGATCCCCAGCGCCGGCGCGATGCCGCTGGCCTCCCCGCAATACTGATCGGCTTCCGCGGGCGTGACCCGCCCCACGAAGAGGCGATAGGCCAGCAGGAACGACTCGATCAGGGTGGCGTGCACCCAGGTGAGCAGCTCTGGATCGTGGGCGCTGTAGGAGGCGCCCGCCACCGGTTCCTCGAGCCGCCCGTGGACGCGGTCGTGGATGGCATTGATCCGCGCGGCGGAGCCCGCGGCCTCCTCCTCCGAGCCGAAGGTCAGCGCGAGCATGGCGGCGAGCGTCCGGTGCAGGCGCCGGAGCCGCCCCCAGGGCTCGGTCGTGAACCCGCTGTGCTCGGCCACCCCGCGCGCCACCTTCGGATGGGCGATCTGGAGCAGGATGGCCCGGCCCCAGCCGGCCAGGAGCACCCGCTCCCGATGTATCCTCCAGGCCATGTTCATGGCAGCATTATGCGCGCGAGCCCGGAAACTTCGAGAGCCCGCCGCCCGTTGTGTGGGCATCACCCCTCACTCTGGAAAGGAGAGCCCCATGCGTAGAGCTACCCCGTTGCTGGTCGCGGCCCTGCTGCTGACCGCCCTGGGCGCCGCCGGCCTCGGCTCGGCCACCCCGGCCGCCGCCCTGGAAGTCGGCCAGAAAGCGCCCGATTTCACCCTCCCTGGCCCTGGCGGTAAACCGGTCAAGCTGTCCGAGCTGACCCCCAAGGGCCCCGTCGTCCTGTTCACCTTCATCCAGGCGTTCACCGCCACCTGAAGCAAAGAGCTCCTCGGCTTCGAGGAGAGCCTGCCCAAGTTCCAAGCGGCCGGCGCCCAGGTCGTGGGCGTGAGCGCCGACCACGCGGCCACGCTGGACGCCTTCACCAAGCAGAACAAGATCAGCTACCCCCTCCTCTCTGACTTCCGCCGCGCCATGCTGCCCGGGTACGACGCGCTGGTCACCGACGAGAAGAGCCCGATCTTCCGCTACGCCAAGCGCGCCTACTACGTCATCGACAAGAACGGCGTGGTCCGGTACATGAAGATCCACGAGAATGCCTTGGACCTGCTGGATCCTGCCGAGGTGCTGAAGGCGCTCAAGGACGTGGGCGCGTGAGCGCGCGCCCGCTTGCCGCGGCCATCCTGATCGCGGCGGCGCTCTGGGCCGGGGCCGCGGCGGCGGCGCAGCCCGCCGCCGCGGCCCCGGCCTGGGAGAAGCTGGGCGTGCAGGCCTACGAGGCACCCAAGCCCGCGCCCGCCTTCGCCCTGCCCGCGCTCGACGGCCGTACCGTGCGGCTCGAGGATCAGAAGGGCAAGGCGCTGCTGCTCTTCTTCTGGGCCACCTGGTGAACGACCTGCCGGGAGGAGTTACCTTCCGTCAACCGGCTGTACGAAGAGTTCAAGGGACAGGGGCTCGAAGTATTGTTAATCAGCTTTCGCGAAAGCGCGGCCGTCGTGAAGCGGACCGTGACCGAGCGCGGCTACACCGCGCCGGTGCTGCTCGACGCCTCGGGCGACGTCACCGGGCGGGCCTACGGCGTCTTCGGGCCGCCCACCGCCTTCCTGGTGGACCGCGAGGGGCGCCTGGTCGGCCGGATGGTCGGCGGCCGCGACTGGAGCGGTGCCGCCGCGCGCGATCTCATCCGCGGCTTCGTCGCGCCCAAGCCGCGCTGACCGGTCGCTCCTGGGAGGCTGCAGCCGGCTAGCCCGGACTATGCGTGACCTGCGCCACCCTCACCCCGACCCTCTCCCTCGCCGAGGGAGAGAGAGTCGTTTCGATCCCCTCGCCCCCGGAGGGGGAGAGGGACAGCGTGAGGGGGAGCATCGGACACGGAGCACGCGTTCGTGAATAGAGCAGGCTAGCGGCCGGCGGCCAGCGGGGGCGGGCCCGCCTGATCACGGGCATGGCCCGCCATCGCCACAAGTGCCGTCACCAGGTCGCCCAGCGCGGCGCGCGCGCCCGGATCAGCGAGCTTGCCGTCCTGAAAGTGGCCGGACTCGAGGTACACGCTGGTCGGCACCACCAGCGCCCCGAACCAGGCCAGCACCGCGCGGAGCTGCCAGTCCACGCCCAGGTAGTGATGCAGCGTCGCGCCCATCGCCACGATGCCCACCGGCTTGGCCCGCAGCGCCTCCACCGGCGTGAGATCGAGCAGGTTCTTGAGCGCGCCGGTGAACGAGGCGCGGTAGACGGGGCTCGCGAGCAGCACCGCGTCGGCCTCGGCGATTGCGCCGACGACGCGCGCGGTGTCGTCGGGGTAGCGGTCGAGCGGGCGCCCGTCCGCGAAGGAGACGCGATGCTCGCCGAGGCTCAACACGGTGGCGGAGATGTCCCGCCGCTCGCCCGCGCGGTCGGCGGCGCGGTCGGCCGCGAAGCGCACCGCCGCGTCGAGCCGCCCCGGCGGCGTCACCGCGCCCACGACGGCCAGGAGCCGCGTCACCGCGCGAGCGCCGCCGCGCGATCCCGCTCGCGGCGGGCGACCTCGGTCTTCACCAGGGGGATGAGCTCGCGACCGTACTCGATCGCGTCGTTGAGCGGATCGAAGCCACGGATCAGCAGGGTAGTCACGCCCAGATCGTAGTAGTCGAGCAGCGCCTCCGCGACCTGCTCGGGCGTGCCCACGAGCGCGGTGGTGTTGCCCTGGCCGCCCACCGCCGCCGCGATCGGCGTCCAGAGCCGCTTGTCGTGCACGTCGGCCTGCTGCGCGAAGTCCACCAGGCGGCGGGCGCCCACCGCTTCGGGCTGGGGGACGGCGCGCTGGCCCTGCTTCGTCTGCACCTGCTCCAGGATCGTGCGCGCCTTGGCCCAGGCCTGCGCCTCGGTGGGCGCGATGATCGGCCGCAGCGACACGCTGAACCGCGGCAGGCCCGGCTCCCGCCCGGCGCCCACCGCCGCCGCGCGCACGGTCGCGATGCGGTCGCGGATCGCGGCGAGCGGCTCGCCCCACAGCATGTAGACGTCGCAGTGCCGGACGCCGATCCGGTGCGCGGCCTCCGAGGCGCCGCCGAAGTAGAGCGGCACGTAGGGCCGCTGCACCGGCTTGACGTCCGAGTAGGCTGCGATGACCCGGTAGAACTCCCCGGCGTGGTCGAAGGGGCGCGCCTCCGTCCACACCCGGCGCACCAGCCCGAGGTACTCGTCGGTGCGGCGGTAGCGCGTGTCGTGGTCCACGAAGTCGCCGTCGCGCGCCTGGTCGGCGTCGCTGCCGCCGGTGATGATGTGGAGCGCGAGCCGGCCGCCCGAGAGCTGATCGAGGGTGGCCGCCTTGCGCGCGGCCAGCGTGGGCGCGACGAAGCCGGGCCGGTGGGCGAGCAGATAGCCGAGCCGCTCGGTGTGGGCGGCGGCATAGGCCGAGACCAGGAAGCCGTCCGCGGAGGTGGACGTGTAGCCCACCAGCACCTTGTCGAAGCCGGCGCGCTCGTGAGCCTGGGAGAACTCCCGGACCCATGCCATGTCGATCTCGCCGCCGATCACGTGCACCGCGGCGCCGTCGGCCCCTTCGGGCCACACTCCGATCATGCCGATGAACTCGATGGCCATCACGCCCTCCTGATCAGTCCCGGCCGGGTGCGCGTGGCGCCCGCGGCGACCGTGCACCGGTCAAATCGTATGCGATGTGGTCGGCGAGATGGGCGGCGTCGTCTCCGACCCCGCACAGCACCGATGACTTGAGCTTGTGGAGCCAGGGCAACCCCAGGAAATAGAGGCCCTCGCAGCCGGTGACGCCCCGCCGGTGGATCGGCTCGCCCCGCTCGTCGAAGACGGGCGCGTCGATCCACGAGAAGTCGCGCCGGAAGCCGGTGGCCCAGACCACCGCCACGATGCCTGAAGCGGCCAGATCAAGCTCGCGGATCGGCGCCGGCGACACCACGGGGGCCGACCCTCCGAGCGAAGCGACCGGCGGCGGTGCCTCCACCGGAGCCGTGAGGCTGGACCGCGCGATGTACGCGTCCACCGTGCGCGTGAACACGCCGACGCTCTCATCGCCCGCGGCCAGCAGCGTCTCCAGATCGTCCGCCAGGTGGAGCTGCGAGCCCGTGACGGCCTGGAGATGTCCCAGGAGCGTGACGCCGGCGGCCGCGTAGTCGCGCAGGTCGATGTCGTGGCCGCCGCCGACCCCGGTGACGAGCGGGTTCGGCCGCTCTCGCGCCTCGGGGCGCTCCTCGAGCGTCTGGTCCAGCGCGCCGATCCGCTCCATCCACCAGAACATGTCGTGACCGCGATACCGCCGCGGATAGCGCCGGTGGCGGCCCACCGAGAAGTACACGGTCCGGCCCGCGGCGAGGAGGTCCTCCACGATCTGGCAGCCGGAGGCGCCGGAGCCGACCACGAGCACCGCCCCCGGCGGGAGCTGGGCTGGATTTCGGTAGCTACTCGCGTGCACCTGGGCGACGGCTGGCGGAAGGGTATGGCGGAGGGGCGGCAGGATCGGCTCCTGGTACGGGCCGGTGGCGACGACAACGTTGGCGGCGTCGATCTCGCCCCCGGTGGTCTCGAGCCGGAATCCGCCGTCCATCGGGCGGACGCGATCCACGCGCACGCCCGTCCTCACGGGCGCGTTGACGAGCTCGCGGTAGCGCTCGATGAAGGCGATCACCTCGTCGCGCGTGGCGAAGCCGTCCGGCCGGTCGCCGCCATACTCCTGGCCGGGCAGGCGCAGGCTCCAGTTGGGGAACTGGAACATCAGCGAATCCCAGCGCTCGCTCCGCCAGCGCTCGGCCACCCGCCCCCGCTCGAGGATGACGTGGGGGCGCCCGAGCCGGCCCAGGTGATAGCTGATCGCGAGCCCGGCGTGCCCGCCGCCCACGATCACCGTCTCGGACGAGGCCGTCATTACGCGACAAGGCTACGGAGGTGTGACGGCCTAGTCAATCTGTCTGCGGCCCTGAGGCGGGGTTCGCCCTGCGCGATCAGGCGTTTCGCGCCACCCCTGCAATCGCCCGTGGGGTTGCTTGCGGGGAATGGCCCTCGCGCGCAGCCAGCATCCGGGTCGTCGCGTCCACCGCCCGTTCCGGTCGGTAGTGACTGTACCTTGTCACCATCAGCAGGCTCGACCACCCCCCGAGCTGTTGCAGCAGGGTCAGGTCGGCGCCTGACTCAACCATGCGCGAGGCCCCGGTGTGGCGCAGGCTGTGAATGCCCAGCTTGGTCGCCCCAAGCCCCACCGCGCCCACCGTCTTGAAGTAGACGTCCTTGAAGCGGTGGAGCGCGCAGCCGCTCCACCACGCCGGGGCTCAGGGGCAGGTGTCGCGCGCGCCCGTTCTTGGCGTGGGTCGCGATGATGGTCAGGCGCGCCTTGTCCAGGTCGACGTCGGCCCAGGTGATCGGCAGCAGCTCGGACTGCAGGCGCGCGCCGCACTCGAGCGCGAGCTGGGTGACCGTCCGGTGGGGTTCTGGGAGCGCGGCGAGCAGGGCGTCCTCCTCGAGGTAGGTCAGGATCCGCTCGCGGCCCCGCGATTCGCCAAAGCGCTTCGCCTCGGTGCAGGGGTTGTCGACGCGGCGGGTGAGGCCCCAGGTCTTGCAGCGTTCGATGTGACCGAGCTCAACAAGCCGAGCTCCCGATTGGTGATGGTCGTCCCGGGAGCGCGACGGCGCACCCCAACCACGCATGCTGGTCGTCAACGCCGCCGTCGAGCTCACCGCAACCGCGGTGCTCCTGCATGAAGGCGTCGAACGCGACCAGGAGTTCTGTCGCTGTCATCTCACTACATCCGGTCCAGGCCTGTCACTTCCCCTTCGGCCCGCGCGGGTCCACGGTGTCGGGGAGGTACACCGCCTACTCAATCACCTGATCCGCCCGCTGGAGGAGCGACGGCGGGATCGTCAGGCCCAGCGCCTTGGCGGTCTTGAGGTTGATGACCAGACGAATGTCCTTTATACCCTCGACCGGAAGCTCATCGGGACGTGCCCCCCGAAGCAGCTTCGCAACCAATCGCGCGGCCTGACGTCCTTCGCGCTCGTAGTCGGATCCGTAGGACACGAGTCCGTTCAATTCGCCCACGTGCGTCCAAAACTCGACGGGAAAGATGACCGGCAGGCGCGCCTGCAGCGAGGCGATCAGCATCTGGCCGGGAATGTCGAGGGTCACTTCGACGGGAGCGAGCAACCCGTCCCCGGTCCCGAGCGCTTTCAGGACGGCAACCAGTTCTTTCGGTGTCTCCACGGGGCGTTCCGGAACCTCGATTCCCAGGGGCCCCGCCGCCCGCTGGGCGGCGCGGGCTGCCGAAGCGGCAGCGGTATCCCCCTTCGCGTAGATCGCCCAGATACGGCGTAGAGCCGGGGCCAATTCCCTCAGGATCTCGATGCGTTTGGGGGCCAGTTCCGTGCTCAAGCCCGCGATCCCAGTGAGGTTCATGGACGGGTGCGCCATCGATGCCACCAAGCCGGCGGCCACCGGGTCGCCCACGCTGGTGAAGACGATGGGAAGCTTCTGGGTCGCGTCGCGGGCAGCGTTGGCCGCTTGCTCACCAACGACAACGATGACGTCGACGCGGGCCGCTACCAGCTCATGAGCCGCGTGGGACAAGAGGCCGGAAGTGCCTTTCGTGAAGCGTTGCTCGAAGACGACATGTCGACCCTCCTCGAGGCCTTCCGTCGCCAACCCGGCCCTGAGACCGACCAGCGTCGGTGGGTTCGCTCCGAACACGGTTGAGAGGAAACCGATGCGCCACACTTTCCCCGCCTGCTGCGCCTTATACTCCTGCGCGTGGGCCGCAGCGCCGATCGGTGCCAACCCGATGGCGACGCCCGTGAGAAAGCGGCGGCGTGAGATCACGGGGCGTCCTGCGCCGCGCAGGCGAGAGCCTGCGACGGGAACCATAAGGGAGAAGAGAAGAGAGGTGGCCAAACACGACGGCCAGGAGCTAGCTGACCAGAGGACCTTGCTGCGCAGAGCCCCCGGAGGCTTACGCCGAGACTGTCCCGGTCGGCAAGAGAACGGCGCCACAGGTTCAAGAGAAAGTGGCCCCCCGGAGGGCCGGTATAAGGCCAACCTGGCCGTTCCCGCTCCTCGGCTCGGAGTAGTGCGCTACTACGTGGGCGTCGATTGGGCGGACCAGACGCATGCGGTCTGGGTCGTCGATGAGAGCGGGACGAAGATCACCGCGCGCACCGTGCCGCATACGGCGGAGGGCTTCGTCGAGTGGGGCCGGGAGCTGGACGAGTGGCGCGTGCAGGGGATCGAGCGGTGGGCGGCGATCGAGCGGCCGGACGGTCGGGTGGTGGACTTCCTGCTCGATCATGGCGTCGTGGTCTATCCCGTGAATCCCAAAGCGCTGAACCGGGCCCGGGATCGGTTTCGACAGAGTGGGGCGAAGAGTGACCCGTTTGACGCGCGGGTGCTGGCCGACTTCCTGCGCACGGATCACCTCCACCTCCAGGCCTTGCAGCCGAGCTCGGACGCCGCCCAGGAGCTCAAACTCCTCACCGAGGACTGCCAGCGGCACATCCGCCAGCAGACCCGCCTGGTCAACCAGCTGACGACCACCCTGAAGGCGTACTACCCGCGGGCGCTCGAGGTCGCTGAGTTGACGACGGCCCTGGCGCGGGAGTTCCTGCACGCCTATCCGACGCCGGAGGCCCTGACCGTGCTGACCGCCCGCCAGTGGCAGCGGTGGGCGCGCGGCCGGCGGGTGAGCGAGGCCCGCATCGGCGCCCTCTGGGCGGTCCTTCAGCAGCCCCAGTTGCCCGTGCCGGCCCACGTGGTGCGAGCCAAGGCGCGGTTGATGCAGAGCTTGGTGGAGCAGTTGACCCCCGTCGTCGTCGCCGTCGCGCAGTACCGGAAAACGATCGATGATTTTTTCGCACGCATGCCGGCGGCCCAGTGGGCGCGGACGCTCCCGATCGGTAAGCACGGTATCACCGCGCCGACGCTCTGGGCCCGTCTGGGGGACGCTCCCGGACGGTGGGAGTCGTTTCGACATCTGCAGGCGCAGGCCGGCGCCGTACCCGTGACGAAACGAAGCGGCAAGCAACGGGTCGTCCACTTCCGCTTCGCCTGTGACAAGGCGTTGCGGCACGTGGTCGACCAGGTGGCCTTCCTCTCGCTGCTCTCCAGCGACTGGGCCCGGGTGTACTACGACCAGCAGCGGGCGCGGGGCCACGGTCACCGCCAGGCGCTCCGGGCGCTCGGGGCGAAATGGTTGAAGATCATCTTCGTCATGTGGCACCGCCAGGTCCCGTATGACGAGCAGTACCACTTGGCGACCATGACGCGCCAGCAACTGCGGCAGCGTCAGACAAAAATCGCTTGACATGAACCAGAGAAAGTCTCGGCGGCGCGCGGCGCGGCGAGGAGGCCGCCAGCGATGACCCCCATGAAAGCGCGTCGCGGCATCTGGGGCGAGCAGATAGAGGCCATCGGGTCCCTCCTCAGAGTCTGCCGCGAGTCTACCAGCGTCGGTGAGCGTGGGGAGGCGGGACGTGTGCCTACTGCGTGGCGCGGCCGGCGAGCGGATGCCCGGGCGCCCTCGTGCGGGGGCTAGAGGCTGCGGCCGCCGCACGCATCGAGCGCAGCGCCAAAGCGCGTCGGAAACGCGCGGCGCCCGGGCATCGTCGAGCCGGGCGTGTCGGGGATCGCCTTGAGAAGTCGTGTGTCTCGCGGAGATCCGCACGCGTACGCAGACGTCCGCGCCCAGATGCAGGCCGGAGACAATCTGACTATACTGTTGCGATGTTCCACCCCGTCGTCGAGTCGTGGTTCCGCGCCCGCTACACCGAGCCCACGCCGGTGCAGGCCGGCGCCTGGCCGCTGATCGCAGACGGCCAGGACGTGCTGCTCACCGCGCCCACCGGCTCCGGCAAGACCCTCGCCGCCTTCCTGGCCTGCCTCGACCGGCTCTTCCGGGAGGCGGTGGAGGGCCGGCTGACGGACCGGACCGAGATCCTCTACGTCTCGCCGCTCAAGGCGCTCTCCAACGACGTGCGGCGCAACCTGGACGAGCCGCTCGCCGAGCTGGCCGCGGCGGCAGTGGCGGCGGGGCTGCCCGCGCCCGAGATCCGCACCGCGGTGCGCACCGGCGACACGCCCGCGCACGAGCGGCGGCTGATCGGGCGCCGCCCGCCGCACGTGATGGTGACCACGCCCGAATCGCTCTTCATCCTGCTCACCGCGGAGTCGAGCCGGCGCTGGCTCGCCGACGTGCGCACCGTGATCGTGGACGAGATCCACGCGGTGGCCGGGGACAAGCGCGGCGCGCACCTGGCCCTGTCGCTCGAGCGGCTCGCCGAGCTGGTGGCCGCGCGCGGCGCGCGCCTGCAGCGCATCGGCCTCTCGGCCACCGTGCGGCCGATCCAGACCGCGGCGCGGCTCCTGGTCGGCGCGGACCGGCCGCTGCCCGAGATCGTCAACGTGGGACAGCGCCGCGACATGGACCTGGCCATCGAGGTGCTCGGCGACGAGCTGGGCGCGGTGTGCACCAACGAGCAGTGGGAGGAGATCTACGATCGCGTGGCCGAGCTGGCCCGCGCGCACCGCTCCACGCTCGTGTTCGTCAACACGCGGCGCTTGGTCGAGCGGGTGACCCGCCACCTGGCCGAGCGCCTCGGCGCCCTACGCGTGGCCGCGCACCACAGCAGCCTGAGCCGGCAGCGGCGCTTCGACGCCGAGCAGCGGCTCAAGGCGGGGCAGCTCTCGCTGGTGGTGGCGACCGCCTCGCTCGAGCTCGGGATCGACGTGGGCACGGTG
>WNFH01001929.1_pt1 | contig 14573 bp, 12 predicted proteins | sample 5400411 | NCBI WGS metagenome assembly WNFH01 (sample SAMN13153347, study PRJNA577476) | soil metagenome | isolation source: 200 cm saprolite under Douglas fir tree site 2 hole 3 | place: USA:California | collected 2015-04-18
TTTGCGCAGGTTGGTGAGCGGCTCGTGCATCGCCACGCGGAGAACGCTTTTGATTCCCAATTCGTTTTTGAGGAAACGAAGAAAAAGGGGTTCGTAGCCCACTCTCTTGATGATGCTCGATTCGCTGGGCGTCACCTGGTTTGTCCACGAAACTAGGATAGGATTTTTTTTGCGCGCGATGCAGGTGACATCCATGAAAGGATTCATCATCCGGGGATGCATGTAGCCGTGCGACTCCCCGAAAGGGCCTTCGGGCTCGACATATTCTGTTGACAATCGTCCCTCGATCACGATCTCAGCATCGGCCGGGACTTCGAGATCGACGGTCTGGCACTTTACGAGCCGGATCGGCTCGCCTGCCAAGCCGCCGGCAACCGCCAGCTCATCCACTCCATAGGGGACCTTCTGCACCGCGGCGTAAGAGACCACCGGCGGCGGGCCGACGATGATCGCTGCCTCAAGGGGAATCTTCCGCTCTTTGCATTTGTGCCAATGGGCGAGAACATGTTGCCCCGGCCCGGGAAAAATCCCGACCCGATCCATAGCCTTGACATGGCCCCGGTAATTTCCGACATTGCGAATGCCTGTCTCCGGATCCTTCGTCACCCAATGGCCAGCAGTGATAAAAGGTGCGCCGTCAAAACCCGGAGTCGAGATCGGGATCGGGAACTGAAGAAGGCCTCCTGCGCGCTTCAGGTCGTTCCCTTTCTGGATGATCTCCTGAACCGGCCCGCTCCCGACGATGACAGGCTCAATCGGGCTGCGAAAAGCTCGGTCCCATTTTTCCCAAAGCTCTTCTGGACGGGAGTCGAGGCCCAGAGCGTAGATGTATTTCGAACCTGCCATCACACCTACGGCCACGGGGATATCGTAGCGCCGCCCCTTGGCGTCTGTAACCTGCTCGAAGAAAAAGCCGCGCCACTCCTTTTCCGGCAGCCCGCCGCGGTATTGCCAGCGCACCAGAGGATGCATCTCCGTGTCCTCGTTGATCTCGCGCCGCACGCGGACGAGCAGCCCTTCGCGCTCGAGCGCGGCCACGTGTTCATGCAAATCCGGGTATCCTCGCTCGTTCTTCTTGACTCTTTCTGCTCTCTTCGCCATCTATCTCTCCTTTTCCAGTTGCGCGCTCTTCAGAGCTGTCTGCTTTATAGGCTATTGCCGTTTCGTCTGTCCAGCTTGAGCCGACTCGATGAAATTCTTCAAAGCGGCAAAATAGGCGTCGCCTCCAATGATATAAGTGTCGTTATGATGTGCGCCGCGGATCGTGAAGAACTCCTTGGGCTCTGGAGCTGACTCAAAGACCTCCCTGCCCTGGGAAAAGGGAACGACCTCGTCCCGGTCGCCGTGGAGGACCAGGAGCGGGACTTTGATCTTTTTGACCTTTTCAACCACATCGTAGCGGGTACGGAGTAAAGGTCCGATCGGGAGCAATGGAAAGGCGGCCCGGGCCATCTTGCGGATCGAGGCAAAGGGCGTCTCAAGAATGAGGGCTAAGCAATTTTCGCGGGTAGCCAACTCAGCAGCTACGGCCGCGCCTAGGGAACGGCCGAAGAGGATTATCCTATTGGGATCTACGTCGTTTCTGGAGTGTAGGTGTCCGAGCGCCGCCGCGGCGTCCCTGTAGGTCCCTTCTTCGGAGACGCTGCCCTCGCTCCGGCCGTAGCCCCGGTAATCGAAAATATAGACGTTGATCTTTACCTTTTCGTGGAGGAGTTTGATGTTCTCTAAGCGATGGCTGATGTTTCCTGCATTGCCATGGGACCAGAGCAGCGTGGTTCTTGAACCCGGGTAGGGGACAAACCAGCCATTTAGGCGGACTCCGTCGCTGGTGGGAAAAAAGATATCCTCGAACGGGAGCCCGATCTCCCTGGGGGTTACATCGACCTTGGAATCCGGATAAAAGATAAGTCTTTCTTCCATGGGACACCCCCAAAAAAGCAGCGAGGCGACTGACAGCTTGACAAAAAAGCCCCACTTCATCTTCTTCATAATAGCAAAGGAATCAACAGTTTTGATTTTTTCCCATGTCCGTGATAGTCAGCGGCTAACTTTGCTGACGAGCCTCGCTCCCTAAAAGTTTGACCATATCCTCTCGTGAGGAGGAAAAAGATGAAGATCTTACCCATCATGCTCCTCGTTCCGTCTATCTTCCTAGTCCGTTCCCCGCTCTTCGCTCAGTACACCAAGCCGGTTTACGTCTCCCTGCCCTCGGCGGGCAATGTGCAGCATCTGGCACTCGGTGCCGCAAAGTATAAAGGGTTTTACGAAGAGATGGGAGTCCCGAATGCTCAAGTCGTTTTTCTCCGAGGCAACTCAGTCAACGTTCAAGCGATCATCGCTGGCAGCGTTCAGTTCGCCTCGGCCTTCGGGCCTTCCATGCATGCGATGTTTCGCGGCGAGCAGCTTCGCATCCTGGTCCAGATCTTTAACCAGATCCCTTTTAGCCTCGTGACGCGCTCTGATGTGAATCGCATCGAGGATCTCAAAGGCACCAAGATCGCTGTGACCTTCGGTGGCTCGACCCACAGCGTGCTCGTGGCGTTGCTGGCCAAGCATGGTATTCCGCAGAATTTTGCCGAATACCTCAATATCCCCGGGGATCAGGCGAAGACGGCCGCCCTCATGCAAGGGAGAGCGGCAGCCGCCCTCATGGCCCCGCCGGCAGACCGATACCTTCTCAAAGAGGGGTTTAAGCGCCTCGTCTACTTGGGCGATGTTTTTAAAAACGTGCCTTTCAGTGCCTTGCTCACGACCGCGAAGGTCATTCGAGAAGAGCCGGATCTCGTCGAGCGCGTGACCAAGGCCGTGGTGAAAACGATGTTCTTCATCAGGGAAAATCGCGAGGGCGGCATCGACGCGATCATGCAGCATGGCAAGGTGGACAAAGAGATCGCCACCTCCCTTTATGACCTCATGCGCGATGCCTTCACGCCCACGGTGAGCGCCGAAGGAGTGATGCAGCGCGCGGAGCTCGAGATCGCGACTTTGAAAGAGCGCCCCAACTTCGATCCCAAAGCCTTCATTGATGATCGTTTTCTAAGGACGGCGCTCCGTTCCCTGGGAAGAAAGGAACAGTGAACCCCGTTCCATGGATTTACTTACGTCCGTGGCTTCGGGGCACCACCCTTCGAGGATATTAAAAACAATCATCCCGCACTGATGTGTGGGGCGTTTTATGGTACGGGGTAAATTCCAATGAGACCTCCGAAGACGCTCGACGAGGTCAAAGCCGCATTGATCGCGCGCGCCGGCCGGGGCAATCCGGTTCGGCATATGACCAAGGGCGAGGTGGAAGCCGTGGTTGGCCGGATGCAGAGCATCGAGCCGGATCATTGGGCCAAGGTCTGGAGCGATCCCGGCGAACCGTGGTTCAAGAAGGCGACGGAGGCGGAGAAAGCGGGCAACAGAGCCGCAGCGCGCGAGCACCATCTCAAGACTTACGCCTATTTTGCCGCAGCTCGTTACCCGGCAATTTTCTCGCCGGCGATGGAGCAAGCCTATCGGCGCGCGCGAGATGCCTATCAGAGAGCCAGCCGTTATCTCAATCCGCCGCTGGAGGTCGTTCGTATTCCCTTTGAAAAGAAGGAAATCGTCGGCTATCTGCGTCTGAGACCTGAACCAGGAAAGCAGCCGCTGGTCTTTCATTGGGGCGGCATCGACGGATGGAAAGAGGAACGCCGAGGCAACACGGAGGTTTTTCTGCGCGACGGGTTGAGCTCATTCTGCATCGATTGTCCGGGAACCGGCGAATGCCCGGTTCTGGCGGGACCTGATGCCGAGAGAGTTTTCTCAGCGGCCCTGGACTATTTGGCGCAGCATCCCAAGATCGCTCCCGGGAGAATCGCCGTGGTGGGTTCAAGCTTCGGCGGCTATTGGGCGACCAAAGTGGCCCATGTGGAGGCGGAACGGCTTGCAGCCGCCGTCAACTGGGGAGGCGGAGTGCACTTTTTTCTACAGCCTGCCTGGCTCAGCGGCTCTCAGTTTGCGTCGTCTTATCTTTTCAACCTCAGTGAGACGCGGGCGCGGATCTTCGGCTTGAGAACCGTAGAGGAGTTGATGGCTGCGGCTGCTTCCATGTCGCTTCTGGATCAGGGCTGGTTAGACCGCCCTTCGGCCCCTATGTTGCTCGTTAACGGCAGGAAGGACGAGCAGGTACCCATTGATGATCTCTATCTTCTGCTGGAACATGGTTCGCCCAAAGAAGCCAGAGTCCACTCCGACGCCGGCCACATGGGGAAATCGCCGGATGCGCTCCAGGTCGTCACCGCTTGGTTGAAGAAGAAACTTAGAACAGGTGAGAAATAGCAATCCCCTGTTTGCTTGCAGCAAGTCTGCGAATGGATTTCCGTCGCCTCAGTGCTTGTGTTCCCCTCTCAGCTTCCACTCCAAGCCGTCGATGATGCATTCCACGCTCGCCTGAAGGATGTCCTCGGCCACGCCGACGGTTCCCCATCTCTCCCGACCATCGGAGAATATTCCCAGGACTCTAACCGGTCCGCCCGCCCCCTTCTCCTCCTCGTCTTCGATAGTTTCTCCGTGGTGCAACAAGCGCACATCGAACTCTTCGAGACGGACCTCGGACAGCTGAGGATAATGTTTTTCCAGGACCTTGCGCATCGCATTGTCCACCGCATGCACCGGGCCCCGGCCGCTCGCGGCCACTAGCTCCTCTTCACCGAAAATCTCGATCAGGACGGACGCCTCAGTCGTACTTCGCACATCCGTGCCTTGGAAATCCACCTGGTCATCAATCTTGCATTTGAGCACCCGAAAGGGGTGCAGATAATCTTCTCTCCTACGAGTCGAGGCGAGCTCGAAGGAGGCCCAAGCCCCGTCCAGACGGAAAAAAGTCTCTTTGAGGTTTCGTGTCATAGGCACCTCCCTTTGGCTTAAGGAGCAATTTGTCTTAAAAGGTTAAAAAACGGCCTTATTATATCTCCGCTCTATAAAATCGCTAGGGAAAAAATCTCATCCACGAATAGTATAGAAGCGGAGGAGAATTCTTTCAAAAATAACCTAAGTTTGGTACTATTCACTCTAATATGGAAAAAAAGCCTTTGAGCGACCGGTTGCAGGGTTTTTTCTATGATTTGACCCGCCAAAGCTTCTCGCAGCTGGGTATCAATGACGCCACCGTAGCGCGATACGTCGCAGATGTTTTGGCTGATTTTGGGCGCACGGACAGTCTTTATCGCATCCGCTCCCGTGCCGGGAGAAAGCTCGACAGCGTGGCGGAGATCTTGGCCGAGAGTCGACGGGAGACCCCGCAGGAGAATAGCCTCCTTCGGGAAAGAGCCCTGCGTAAATACTTGGGCGATTATGCCCTTTTCATGAGCGGCATCTTTCGCTCCTACGTCGAGGGCAAGGGATTCCTCGACTACTACCTTCAGGAAGGACAACGCTCCTATTGGACGGTCTCCGAGCTCGATCTTTCCCTGTACCGTACAGGCTTCATTCTCTTTCAAGAGCTTTCCAAGAAGTTTGAATACTATTCCGGGGCCCTCGACTATATGCGCAAGGCCTATTTCGCCCCGGAGCCCGGAGAAGATCCCTTTGCCGGTTTTTTAAAGCAAATCGAAGGCTGGGTCAGGGTCAACCTGGCGGAAAACTAGTCCGCACCGACCTCTCGCTATCTCCCCTCCAGTCACGGACTTTAAGGTTTCGGAACCGTGAAATATTTTCTTCTTACAGTTCTTTTTCTTCTCCTTTCCTCCGTTCTTCTTTTCGGTTTTGTGACGGCCTTTATTTTGCTCCCTCAGCAACAGAATCAAGGTAGCATCGAGCTTAGAGTGGAACGGGGCGAGCCTTTCTCCTCAGTGGTGAAGAGTTTAAAGGAGCGCGGAGTGGTCCAAAACGAAAGACTCTTTTCACTCTGGGCCCGCTTCTTGGCCGCCGACAAGAAAATCCATTGGGGTCTTTATCGCTTTGAGCTTCCCCTCTCCCTGCAAGAGATCTTGGATCGGATGAGACTGGGCAGAGGCGTCTTTCGTCGCGTGACGATTCCCGAGGGGTTGACCCTCAAAGAGATCGCGGATCTGCTTGAGAAGGAAGGGATTGCCAAGGGAGATCAGTTCCTCAAGGAGGCGGCGGATGCGGAAATTCTCGGCCGCCTCGGACTTGAGGAGAAGGGGGTTGAGGGCTACCTTTTCCCGGACACCTATTATTTCACGCCCTTTGCCACGGAGAGAGAAATTCTAGTCACTATGGCGGAGCAGTTCCGGCGGGAGTTTACGGCGAAGATGAGGCAGAGGTCGCAAGAGATGGGGCTCAACCTGCGCGAAGTTGTGACTCTGGCCTCTGTGATTGAAAAGGAGACAGGCGCCAAGGAGGAGCGCCCTTTGGTCTCGGCGGTCTTTCATAATCGTTTAAGGCAGAAGATGCTTCTGCAAAGCGATCCTACGGTGATCTATGGTCTGAAGAACTTCTCGGGAGACTTGACGCGCAAAGATCTCCAGAGCCGCAGCCCATACAATACCTATCGCTACCCAGGGCTTCCGCCCGCGCCCATTTGCAATCCAGGCCTTTCCTCGTTGATGGCCGCCCTTTATCCGGCGTCCGTGCCCTATCTTTTCTTTGTGTCGAAAAATGACGGGACCCACTTCTTTTCCGTGAATTTCAAGGAGCATGACCAAGCAGTCAAAACCTATCAGAGCCAACGGCGGCCTCTTGATAAGCCATAGAATAGATAGGTCCGGCTACGCGTTTAGGGTTTGAGTCCGGACATGTTATAAATGAGCCATGGAAGAGCGACCTTTGGCAAAAGAAGCAGGATCACCCGAGCTGCTTGTGGATCGACTCTCTCTTCGTCTTAAGAAGCATGCTCTTTGGGATCTCCTGCTCGTGCTTTGCCCCCCTTTTTTTGCCTTTTCTTACATGGCCTTCTATCTCCATCGCGCTGCTTGGATCGGTCAAGGGGCGCTTTTGTTTGCCGGAATGGCCTGGATCGGAGCTGCTGTGCTCCTGGGGGCCTTGCGTTTCTCCTCCCCGACTTCAACAACCCCCCTTGCGGCCCGATTCATTGATGAGAAAGCCGATGCGAAAGAGCGTTTTCTCACGTTAGCCACTCTTGTTCCTTCTCACTCTCCTTCGTCCCTGTTCGCCCGGCTGCGCCAAGAGGCGGCGGCGCTCCTGGATCGTGTCGACCTGAGCAGGGACTTCCCCTATCGAGTCAAGCGTTCTTTCGTGGCTTCGTTCATTGTCTCTCTGGCGGTCATCCTGTTGTTGCATCTGGTCTTGCTTATGGGCGCTCTGTTTGCTCCTCAAGAATCTCCCAGTAAAGAGTTGGCTCTCCTAGCGGAGAAGTTGGCGCAAACGCCTCGCCTGCAGTCCTTGGCTCGAAGCCTCAAGAGCTTAGCGGAGCGGCTTGAGAAGGACAAACTATCCGATGCGGAGAAGCGGACTGTGGTCCAGGAATTGCTTAAAGAAATTGAGAAGCAGCTCCAGACCAACCCGCAGGACGGGGAAAGTAAGAAGGATCTTCTCAGTCAAGCGGGAAATGCCCTGCAGAAGTTGGAGCAAGGGGAAGGAAAGGAGCAGGAGCAGAAGGGCGGGGGTGGGATCAAAACCAACTTGCCGGACGAGAGCGCGGGCAAAGGGGGAAAACAGAGCAAGGGAAGTGGAGAAGGGAATCAAAGCAACTCCCGCCTGACTGAAAGTGGCGAGCCTAAGGGGGGAAAAAGCGCCCAGGGAGAAACCAAGGAATCGGGCGTCGGGCAAGGGGATAAAGGGAAAGGTGAGGACAGAGACGATAGGCTCAAGGACGAAAAGCAGAAAGGTAAAGAATCGGAAACAGCAAAAAGCGACCAGGAGGGAAAAGGGAGCAAAAACACGAGCGAAGAAATTCCCCGTGGGGCCCCTCCCGCTGATCGCTTCGCGAAGCCGGGAGAACAGGGAGAGGGAGGGATCAAAGGCGCGCGCTTTGTGACTGTTGAGCTGCCGGAAGCAGAGGCGGAGAGATCGTCGGGCGAAGGCCGATCCGGAAAGAGGAAGGCGGTCCAACCCAAGGTTCCCGTGAGCAACGTCCCCTTGCGGCCGGCCGATTTCCCGGAGGCCTCTGCCGAAAAGCAGCCCTTGCCTTTGGAATACCGGGGGTTGATTCGTTAAGCGGGAGGACCATGGAGCCGGAAAAATTCAGAGATATTTTTTCTTCGCTTGAAGCGGAGGTCAAAAAAGCTATCGTCGGCCACGACGATGTGATCCGCAAGGTTCTCATCGCCTTCTTTTCCGGCGGCCACGTGCTTCTTGAGGGCGTGCCGGGCTTGGGTAAGACCTTGCTTGTCAAGTCCTTGAGCGGTGCCTTCGGGCTCTCGTTCAAGCGCGTTCAGTTCACGCCGGATCTCATGCCGTCGGACATTGTCGGGACTCAGGTACTCGCAGAAGGCGATGGGCACAGAGAGTTCCAGTTTAGAAAAGGGCCGATCTTTGCTCACGTCGTCTTAGCCGACGAGATCAACCGCGCAACGCCGAAAACGCAGTCGGCCGTCCTCGAGGCGATGGAAGAGCGGCAGGTGACGGTCTTCGGTGAAACCTTTCCTCTGGAAGCTCCCTTCATGGTTCTGGCCACGCAGAACCCGATCGAACTGGAGGGGACTTATCCTCTGCCCGAGGCTCAGCTCGACCGCTTTTTCTTCAAGCTCCTGGTGACTTCACCTCAGCCCAATGAATTAACCGAAATTTTGCATCGCACGACGGGCGTCGAGGTCCAGGAAGTGGCACGAGTTCTGCCGAAGAATGGCGCACGTGCCCTCGAAGAGTCGCAGCTCCTGTTGCGGCAAGTGCTCATCGCTCCTCCTCTCGAAGACTATGTGGTTCGTCTGGTGCACGCGACTCAACCGACAGGCCAAAAGGGAAACCATCTTGTATCCGAGGTCAAAGACTACCTGCGCTTCGGCTCGAGTCCGCGCGGCGCGCAGGCCATCATTCTGGGCGCCAAAGGCAACGCTTTGGTCGAGGGCAGGGTCCATGTGAGCTACGAAGACATCGAGGCGGTCATCTATCCTTCGCTGCGCCATCGTCTGATTCTCAATTTTCAGGCCGATGCGGAAAATGTCAGCGCGGATCAGATTCTGGCGGCGCTCATAAAAAAACTGCCGCGGGATTGAGGATTGGATCGTGTCGAGGGTTTTTCCAGGAAATTTTTTTCTCTCTTGGCTCGCTGTGAGCTTGGCCTGCGTGCCGGCGGCGGTGTCATCCGAGTCCAAGCCGAATATGCAAGTTGAGATGATTGTCCGGGGGCTGCAAACTCCCTGGGCGATCGCCTTTGCCCCGGACGGACGCATCTTCGTCACGGAGCGGCCTGGGCGCATTCGTCTGATAAAAGACGGAAAGCTCCAAAGGGAGCCGTGGATGGAGATCGAGGCCTATGAAACTGGCGAGGCGGGTCTCTTGGGTCTGGCTGCGGATCCGGGATTCGAACGCAGCCGCTTCCTCTATGCGGCCTACAGCTATCGCGATAGCGGCGGCGGGCTTAAAAACCGCTTGGTGCGATTGCGGGACGATGCATCCACCGCCAAGGGGATTTTCGATAAGGTGCTTCTGGATGGCGCCGCGGGTAGTCCAAACCACGACGGCGGGCGCGTCAAGTTCGGGCCCGATGGAAAGCTCTACTGGACGGTGGGCGACGCGCAAAATACGGGCTTTTCTCAGAAGACTTCATCACTCAACGGCAAGATTCTGCGCCTCAATCCTGACGGAACGATTCCTTCCGATAATCCCTTCAGTAAATCTCCAGTCTATTCCTATGGCCACCGAAACCCGCAAGGGCTGGCATGGCAACCCGGCTCGGGGCATCTCTACGCCACAGAGCACGGTCCAAGCGGATTTCAGGGCTGTTGCCTCGACGAGGTGAACTTAATCGAGCCAGGAAAAAACTACGGCTGGCCGGTTATTCGGGGCGATCAGACACGCGAAGGAATGGTATCGCCCGTTCTTCACAGCGGGAACAGCGAAACTTGGGCGCCGGGCGGCGCAACCTTTGTCACGCGCGGGCCATGGGCCGGCTCGCTTCTTTTCACGGGTCTGCGGGGGCAATCTCTTTATCGCTTGGTTCTTGACCCTGACAATCCCCACAAAGTGGCTGCGTTTGAACGGTTGTTTGTCCGGGAGTTCGGTCGGCTGCGCGATGTCGCGGAAGGACCGGACGGCGCGCTCTATCTTCTTACCAGCAACCGCGACGGCCGTGGTCGTCCCGGCCTCGACGACGACCGGGTGCTACGGCTTACGATCAAGTAATCTTCCGAAACGGGGGTCACTATCAGTTTTCGATTGATGGATCTCAAAAGGGGTCACGTTATCTAAGTTATGCTTCCCGCTCCATTTAGTTCCGAGTTTCTGAATCGTCTTGAGACCCTCAGGCTCCGCACGCGCAAGGAGGTCCTGGGGATCGGCCCTGGCAATTACCTCTCGCCGCGCCGGGGGACGAGCCTGGAGTTTGCCGATTACCGGCGCTACTCGCCGGGGGATGACATCCGCTATCTCGATTGGGGGATCTTCGCCCGCACCGATCGTCTCTACGTGAAGCTCTTTCGCGAAGAGGTGGATCTCTTCGCCTATCTCTTTATCGATGCCAGCGGTTCGATGGCTTTCCCTTCGGCGCAGGAAAAGTTTTCTCCGGTGTGCCACATTGCGCTTGCCCTCGCCTACGTGGTCCTCGCCAACCATGACCACGTGAAGCTCCATCTATTGCAAGAGAGCCCGGCTCTTGCGGACTCTCCGTTCTACCGTGGCCGCCACAGGATCATGGACTGCATGCGGTTTTTTTCCTCTGTCGCTCCCAAAGGCCCGCTGGACTTCGCTCATTCTTTGGGCGAGCATCTGAAGCGCATCCGCCGTCCCGGAAAGGCGATCATCCTCTCCGATTTTCTCATGCCCGCGGCCTCCTACCGGCAGGGGCTGAATCTGCTGCGCGCCTTTAACCTGGATATCTCCGTGATCCAAGTTCTGGGTCGCCAGGAGCTTGACCCGCCCTTTTCGGGCGGAAGCCTGGCGCTGGTGGATAGCGAGAGCCAATCCGAGGTCAGAGTTCAGTGGAACGCGAATCTGCGCAAGCGGTATCAGGAAAGATTGGAGCGCCACAATCTCGAGCTGCGGAGCTTTTGCCACCAAGGCGCAATTCATTATTCCCTCTTCGTAACGGATCAAGAGATAGGCGACTTTGTGCTTGAAACCCTTCCCGCCGTCGGCCTGTTCAAGTAGAGTTTATGGAGTTTTTAAATCCGGCCGCGCTCTACGGTTTTCTGCTTCTCCCGCTTCTCCTCGTCGCTTACCTGATCAAAGGGAAGCCGAGGCGCCTGGTTTTCTCCAGCCTGCTCCTGCTGCAAGAGTTTTCCTCCCGCACTGTCGGACGGAGATGGGGAAGGCTTTACCTTCCGCCGATTTTTTTTCTTCAGCTCCTTCTGCTTTTGCTGCTGATACTGGCGCTGGGAGAGCCGGTCTTTTCTACCCGCCCGTTAAAGATGGCTGTCGTTCTCGACAACTCGGGCAGCATGCAAGCGATCGAGGGCGGCAAGAGCCGGTTCGAGCTGGCCCAGGACGAAGCGCGAGATCTGCTCCGCGGCCTTTCAAATCGCGCGCAAGTCGATGTTTACCTTTCAATTCCGAGGCTGGGGAGAATGGGAGAGGCGGGAATGGCGCCCGGCAAGGCCGTGGCCCTTATCCGCACGCTCAACCCTTATGACTTGGGCGAGGGTCCGGAAAACTACGGGGAAGAACTCTCCCGCCTGGTGCAGGAAAAGGGCTACGAGCGCCTCTTTTTCTTGACCGATCATCCGGCCCGGGGCCAGGGCGGAGCCGTGAAAATCGTTTCAGTAGGCCGACCGAAGGAGAACCTCGCTATCACTGCGCTTCAGCTCTTTCGTCCCTCACTGGTCTCTTCCCAGTTGGCGGCCAAATTAGAAGTGACCAGTTTTTCCTCGCGCGAGGAGAAGGTGAAGGTGGCGTTAAAGGGAAGCGGAAAGATCCTCACGAGCCGGTCGATCACCGTGCCCCCCGGCAAGGTGGCAACGACCTCCTTCGAAGCTCTCCCCGCGCATCCTTACTATGAGGCGGAGATCGATGCGAAGGATGCGTTAGCTCTGGACAATCATCGCTATGCCGTCCCGCCTGCGGCGGGAGGCTTGACGATTCTCGGTGTTTCACCTCAACTGCAAGCCCTCTCCAGTCTGCGCTCTATCCCGGGTGTGAGTTTGAAGCTGGTCGCACCGGACGGGTATGGGAAGAGCGCAGAGGAAGAGCACGCGCTGGAGATCTTCCATTTTTCCACTCCGGCCCTCTTACCCCGGCATCATGCCCTATTTGTTCTCCCCCCTAAGCACAATCCCCTGGTCGCCGAGGAGAAGTCGTTATCTCGACCCGTCATTTCATCGTGGCGCGATCCCCATCCACTGACGCGCTACGTCAATTTTGCTCTCTTTCGCCCTAACTATGGCCGCACTCTCAAGCCGCTTTTTGCCGGCGAATCCATCATCAAGAGTCCGGAGGGATCATTGGCGCTGGCTTTTGAGTATCAGGGGTATCGCTATCTGGTCTTAGGCTTTGACCCGTTTCCCTATCTGGGTCAGCAGAACCTCCCGGTATCGATCTTTACGCTCAACCTGCTGGGTTGGTTTTACGAGGCGCAAGGGAGTTCCAGCCTCGCCACCGGCGAGCCGCTTGAGTTGCGTGATCCGCTTGCAGGGAAGACCCTTATCACTCCGAAACAGGAAAAGGTCCAGCTCAAAGAGGGGCTGCGTCTATTTTCCCGGACCTTCTATCAAGGCCTCTACCAGATCAATGGAGGCGGTGGGAGGGAATTCATAGCGGTCAATTTGAACAGCGTAAAGGAATCCGATCTCAACAACCCGGCGCCCATCGACCTGAAAGAAGAGGCCTCAATCGCCGGGAGCCGCTCTTTTTTATTTCCTCTATGGCCGTATCTTCTCTTGCTCTCGATTCTGCTGCTCTTCCTGGAGTGGTACTTTAATCCGCCGGTCACGCAGTCATGAAAACTTTTCTCTCTCAAATCCACTTGGCCAGCCCGCTCTTTCTCCTCCTTCTCCTACTCTTGCCTCTCCTCTGGCTCCGGCTGCGCGGGCGCTCTTTGTTGGTCATCCTTTGGCGCTCGATCATCTTTTTGCTTCTGATCTTCGCCCTGGCGGATCTCGAGCTGGTGCGCGAGACCAAGAAAGAGGGAGGCCGGATCTTTGCCTTCGATCTCTCGCGGAGCATTCCTCCCGGGATGAAGCTTTGGATGGCCCAGCAGCGCTTGGCGCCTCGAGCCGGCGATCGGACCTTCGTCTTTGGAGGCGAGGCCAAGGAAGTTGCCGACTGGAAGCCGTGGCTGCGAGAGAGCGTATCGGCGGACTCGATCAAGCCGGAGCAGACCAATCTGGCAAATCTTTTTGCGACACTGTTACGCCTGCCTGAGACTCCGCGCACCGTTTTTCTCTTCAGTGACGGTTGGGAAACCCAGGGGACATTGGAGCCGATGCTCCCCTCGCTGGCTCAGTCTGGAATGCGGGTTTTTCCCATGCTGCCGCCGGGGCGGCCTGAAATAGCCAATGTGGCGGTCAAGAGAGTCCTTGTGCCGCATCAAGCTCCAAAGGGGGAGGCAGTCCATCTCCGGGTTGCCGTTGAGAACCAGGGTAGCAAGGAGGTGGAGGGACGCCTCACTCTGAAGCGGAACGGTCAAACATTTAAGGAGGAAGCGGTAAAGATCAAGCCCGGAGCGCAACTCCTCACTTATCAGGCGCCTCTTTCCGAAGGTCCTCTGATCTCTTTCAGCGCCAGTTTTGTTGCCCGCTCCGCCTCGTCAGATCTTTTTCCCTTCGACAATCAAGCCACCTCTTGGGTCGCCGTCCAGGCCAAGGAGAAAGTCCTGCTGCTTAACGGCCACAGCGGGGAAGGCCGGTACCTGGAAGAAATCCTCAAGCGGCGCGGCTATGAAGTGACATCGGAAACTCTCAATGCTCCGAATAGTTCGCCTCCCGCGCCGACCGGCTACGGCGTCGTGATCTTTAACAACGTGGAGCGGGAGAAGTTCTCCTCGGGTTATCTTTCGGAGATTGAGCGGCACGTAGCCGGAGGCAACGCCTTTCTCATGTTGGGCGGCGAGGCGAGCTTCGGCCCAGGCGGCTATCGCCAGACGCCGGTTGAGACGATTCTCCCTGTCGACCTTAGAGAGCCGAAAAAAGAAGAGAAGAATCGAGCCGTGATTCTTGTGATCGACAAATCCGGGAGCATGCGGGAAGCGAATAAGCTCCTCTACGCCAAAGAAGCGGCCAAAGCCGTTGTGCGCCAATTCAAGGACGGGGATCTCGTGGGCCATTTTAGAGGCAAAGAGGCAGCTGGAACGCCAAAGCGCGGGTCGGAAGCATGTGATCATCCTGAGCGACGGTATTACAGGAGGGGCACAAGGCGACTATATCGATTTAGTTTCCGTCATGAAGAAGGAGCTTAGGATCACAACCTCGGCTGTAGCTATAGGGGACGACGCGGATATTTCTCTCATGAAGCGGCTTGCCCAATACGGAGGTGGGCTTTTTCACCACGCCTTTGATCCCACGACGCTGCCCCGAATCGTCCTGCAGCAGTTGCGG
>WNFH01001837.1_pt1 | contig 14553 bp, 12 predicted proteins | sample 5400411 | NCBI WGS metagenome assembly WNFH01 (sample SAMN13153347, study PRJNA577476) | soil metagenome | isolation source: 200 cm saprolite under Douglas fir tree site 2 hole 3 | place: USA:California | collected 2015-04-18
GCCGTCTTCAATTGGCTTGATGGTCAGGGCGTCACTGGGGGTTCGAGAATTCACAGCACCTTGCCCGGATTCATGATGCCGTGCGGGTCGAGCATCGCCTTGATCCCGCGCATCAGCTCGAGCGCGACCTTGTCCTTGACGTCGGGGAGTTCGTCGCGCTTGAGCACGCCGATGCCGTGCTCGGCCGAGATCGATCCGCCCATCCGCATCACGATCGCGAACACCACCGCATTGACCTCGTGCCAGCGCTCGAGAAAATCCGCAGGCTCGGCGCCAACGGGCTGGCTGACATTGTAATGGATATTGCCGTCGCCGAGATGGCCGAACGGCACCGGGCGTGAGCCTGGAATCAATTTTACCACGGCGGCGTTGGCTTCGGCAATGAAATCGGGCACCGCGGCAACCGGCACCGAAATATCGTGCTTGATCGAGCCGCCCTCCGGCTTTTGCGCCGCGGACATTTCGTCGCGCAGTTTCCAGAATGCAGCTCGCTGGCTGAGGTTCGCCGCGATCACCGCGTCATCGATGATCCCGTCGTCCAGCCCCTTGGCCAGGATCGATTCCAGCGCGGCGCGGGCGTCGTCGCGCGAGGACGACAGCTCCATCAGCACGTACCAGGGATGCTTGGCTTCGAGGGGATCGCGGATGTCGATGCCGTGACGCACGCTGAAATCGACCGCGATATCGGACAGCAGCTCAAAGCTGGTGAGGCTGCCGGCGGCCTCGTTCTGCGATATCGACAGCAGTCTTAGCGCCTGCGCCGGCGATGTCAGGCCGACAAAGGCGGTTTCCACCGCGCGCGGCCTTGGAAACAGTTTTAGGGTCGCCGCGGTGATGATGCCGAGCGTGCCTTCGGCGCCGATGAAGAGGTTGCGCAGATCGTAGCCGGTATTGTCCTTTTTCAGTTTCGAAAGCCCGTTCAAAATGCGTCCGTCGGCCAGCACCACTTCCAGCCCGAGCGCCATCTCGCGCGCCACCCCATAGGCCAGCGCCGTGGTGCCGCCGGCATTGGTGGAGAGATTGCCGCCGATGGTGCAGCTACCCTCCGCACCGAGCGACAGCGGAAACAGCCGGTCGACCTCGGAGGCGCGCTGCTGGGCGACCTGCAGCACCACGCCGGCCTCGCAGGTCATGGTGTTGGAGGCGGTGTCGATGTCGCGGATCTCGTCCATCCGCCGCATCGAGACGACCACCTCGCCATGATGCGGGGTCTGGCCGCCGACCAGCCCGGTGTTGCCGCCCTGCGGCACCAGCGCGATCCGGTGTTCGCTGGCAAGCCTGCAGATCGCGGAGACCTCCGCGGTCGAGCCCGGCCGCAACACCAGCGGCGATCGACCGTGAAACAGGTCGCGCTCTTCGGTGAGGTAAGGCGCGATGTCGGCCGCATCGGTGACCGCATATTTGTCGCCGACAATTTTGCGGAAACGCGCGATCAGTTCGGGCGAGAGCGGCGGGCTTGCGGGCTGGAGGATATTCATCATCGTCTTTTGATGGTCTCTTGCACGTTTACTACTTGCACGTTTACTCAATCCCGTCCCACCGCGGCGCGGCGCAGCCGGTCGTTGATCGCCTCACCGAGTCCGTGATGCGGCACCGGCATCACCGCGATAGTATGCGCCCCCCTCGTGTCGAGCGCGCGAAGATAGCCGAAAAGATTGGCGGCAGCCTCGTCGAGATCGCCGCGCGCGGACAGATTCATCACCGAAGTCGCCGCGTCAACACCCGATACCGCAACCGGGCCAAACGCCAGCAGCGCCTCGCCGGGCTCGACGTTACAGGCATTGAGCCGCACCAGCGTACGCGGCGCGTAATGCGATGCCAGCATGCCCGGCGCCAGAGGCCGGCCGCTATCGCTGTTGGCGTCGCCAGGCGGCTGCACCAGCTTACGGCCCAGCACGCGTTCGATGTCGCCGCGCGGCAGGCCGCCGGGGCGCAGCAGGACGGCTTCGTCAAAGCATCCGACAATGGTGGATTCGACGCCGACCGCGACCGGCCCGCCATCGACGATCAGATCGATCCGCCCCGCAAGGTCGCTCTGCACGTGCGCCGCCGTGGTCGGCGAAACGTGGCCCGATAGATTGGCCGATGGCGCCACCACCGGCCCGCCGAACGCGCGCAGGATGTCGCGCGCTACCCGGTGCGCCGGCACCCGGATCGCGATGGTATCGAGGCCGGCGGTGGCGAGCTCGGCCACGGCACAGTCGCTTGTCTTCGGCAGCACCAGCGTCAGCGGCCCCGGCCAGAACGCTTCTGCCAGCTTGATCGCTGTGGCGTCGAAGCGGGCAATCCGCTTCGCCGCCTCTAGATCCCTGACAGTGGCGATCAGCGGATTGAACGCGGGCCGGCCCTTGGCCTGGTAGAGCCGGGCGATGGCTTTGGGGTTGGTGGCATCGGCGCCGAGGCCATAAACGGTTTCGGTCGGGAACGCGACCAGGCCGCCTTCCCTGAGGGAACGCGCGGCGGCGGCCACGGCGGCCTCGCCGGCGGGCAGAATGGGGGTGGAGCGGGCTAGATTCACAGGAATTGGCGTCCTCGATTCGGCTTCTTGCGGTGTGCGAAACCCAAGGCTATAAGCCGCGTTCTTGTCGGAGTGTGGCTCAGCCCGGTAGAGCACTGCGTTCGGGACGCAGGGGTCGCAGGTTCAAATCCTGCCACTCCGACCATTATATCAATACCTTAGTAATTTCATACGTTTATAACGCAACGAAAAGCGCAATGAAATAGGGTGCGCGAACATGGCTCTGGTCTCAGACAAGCGCATCTCCTCAACCCGACTATGGATCTGTCACGGGTTTGTTGTGCCCGCGCTGTGGTGGCGAATATCTTCGTCACATGTCGGCGACGATGTTTGACCGGCCCGGAAGATAATGAGACAGCCAAACGTTCGTTTATCGATGGTACGAGCACCAAGGTTGATCGGTGCCATCCGAGAACAGCGGAAACCCAAGCTCCAGGCGCGGCGGTCTGTGCATCAGCTTGCGTGTGAAGCCTGCAAGGGCATTGATGACAATGTTCTCGAACTGACGATATCGCAGCACAAGGGCACCACCGAAATTGGCTGGCGCTATTCCCCGAAATCGTCCGATAAGCTCATCTAAAATCGTTACCGTCGCGCGCTGAAGGCCTCCGCTGCCTCTCCTTGGAAATCCGGGTGGTGATGGCCGTAATTCGCTTCCAGCTGCTCCACGGTCATTCCCAGCCAGCCGGCGGCTTCCCACATATCGACCCCAGCCTGCATCAGCCAGGTCGCCGCTGTGTGCCGGAGCGAATGACGCACGACGTCATCGCCGAGCCCTGCATCTTCCAGAATTCCATCCCAAGCTGATCTGATCTTGCCGGCAAGCGGCTGGCCATCACGGACGCGGTTGACGACGAACCGGATTTGGTCGCTGTTCTCCAGAATGCCGGCCGCGCGCAGCTCGGCCGATCGTGTCTGGTCGATCTTATGCCAGCGGACCAGGTGAGGCCGCAGACGGCTAGCGATCTTTGCCGGAGGGCGCCGCTTCTTGGTTGACCGCTCCAGAGCGCCTTTGCCCTGGTAGACCATGGCATCCAGGTTCATCCACGGATGCGTCGTAGTCGGGAGCCATTGGGTGCGGCGGATCGTTTCTTCCCGTCGGGCACTGTAAATGCCGATCAGGCAAAAGCGGACAGCCGGATAACGTCGGCGGATGATCCACCGCTCACGGCGCAATAGCGTGCCATCTTCCTTGCGTTTCCAGGAACCTCGCTCATTGTTCCAAACGTAGCCGATTGCGGCACTGAGCAGCCTTGCAGCTTCATTGCGTGTCAGCCAGCGGTGTCGACCTTCCGCCTTGGGAGGCAGGGTAATCTTCGGAACGACGTTGAGGGTGTGCTCCGCGTGGTACCGGTTGACGGCAGCCCGCAAATCCTCAAGTCGGCGCCTGGCCGTTTGATCGGAAACCTTGCCTTGACGTGGCTTAATCTCGGCTTGCCTGTTGTTTTCATTCGGCGTGCAGGTGGACCAGTCGACGAAATCGCGGCAGAGCTGGGCCCTGAGCTTGCTGACAGTCTTGTCACCGAAAAAATTGTTAAGGTCGAGCAAACGGATCAGCAGCAGGTCGTGCTGCGCCCATGCGCGTTCATCGTTTTTGTCCTTGGGGCGTTTCGATATCTCGTAGGCGGTCAGGACGTCGGCTATGGCGAGGACGCCAGGATCAGTTGCGCCGATTGTGGTTGTGTGCCGTCCACCAATGTAGGTTTCGAGCGCCTTCGCAGCGCCGTCAATGTCGTCGCGGCTGAAACCTGTGCGGATTTGCCGGCCACGGTCGAGGATGATCCAGGTTTCGTCGTCCTCTCGGAACCAGAGTCGTGGCGGCTTGGCTTTGCGGCCCGGCATGACGGCTTGACCAATTTGCGGATGGCACGAGGCGTGGTCAGATCCTTGCCTGCCACTTTGGCGATTTCAAGAGTCCCAGCGGCCGCTGCCCCGCGCAATGATGATAATGTCAATGGACCTTGCGGAAAAAACACGACAGCAGCCTCGACAAGGGTCATTACTTCGTCCTCGCCCCATTGAGCGGGATCGGGTCGTGCTTTAGCGCGCGCGAGTTTGTCGGTGTTACGCATGTCTTGGACGCGGTACTCATGAATTCGCGAGACCTTTGACTCGGCCGTTCTGTTGAACGTGTACGTGAAATCTGCTCTTCGGGAAGCGTGATGCTTGGCTGGTGCGGCAATCGGCGACTTCAGAGTGCAAATCGGACAATTGAGGACTTCTTAATCGGCGCGTCCCAAGTTCGAGCCGAAGGTGCGCCCACTGGGCGGGCGTCGCCTCGACAATAGCGACTACGACGCCAGGCTGCCCGGACGCACCTCCGGTTCAACACCGCTGGAAAGATCGTCCACATCGCCTGCGAACCCGTTGCAGGGATCGGCGCGGGTCCGATCGCGGCCTGAGAGCCGGGCGAGGACGGCGGCCTCTGGGTCGGCTGGCGTAGATTCCGCCACAGCGCGTCGCGCTAGCAGCAGAGATCGTCGAGCTTCCGCCGTTGCGATGCCGGCGCGCTGGACCCTTGGGTCATCGTTGAGTACGACCGACAAATCGTCAGGCTCATAACCTGAAGGTCATAGGTTCAAATCCTATCCCCGCAACCAAATTTCTTCAGACGCATCAGTGAGATGGCCCGCTTCGGCGGGCCTTTTCATTTGTTCCGAATCGTTTCCAGATCATTCAAGGAAAAACGTTATATCGACAATGAGTTACGAGGATTTCACCGCCGATCACCACGCGTTGTCAAAAACTCCACGGCACAAAACTGGCACAAAGTGGCACAAAAACTTTAGCGTGAAACCGGCTTCGTTCACCCATAAAACCAGGAGCGTCGCCGACGCCGCGGCGCGCTTGCCATGCAGCTCCTGCCTCGAACTTCCCGCCGGCGTGCGACCGCTTGACCTATGACATCACCGCTTTGGCTGCTGTCCGTCGATACCCGTGAATAGCCCAAAATCAGGGGCCGATTCCGCTACTGTACTCTGCAGCTGCAAGACCCTTTTCGATCAAAGGGCTTTCTGAGGTGCAGAATTCTTGATTTTTGCACCAAAGGCACCACGATGAGGCGGAAACAAAGGGAGACATCGCCTCAAAGCTCCATGGCCCCCTCCTGGTCTGCGCAATAAACCCAAACCTGCTATTCTTGGGGGATGGCCACGCCAGAATTTATCTTGCAGGGGTTCACGGATAGCGCGCACATCGACGCGTTAGAGCGACTATTTGACTTACCTGACATTCAAAAGGTTTTGGTGAGCGTTGCCTACGTCACTGACGGCGGCGTGGCGCAAATCGAAGCACAACTGATCGCACATGCGGTGCGCACAACTGTGTTCGCGGGTATTCGGAACGACACCACTTCTTATCAAGCGTTGGCTCGGCTGCATCCGATCGTCAGTCAGCTTTACACTGTCGATACTGGCTCCCGGACGCTAATCTTCCATCCCAAGCTGTACTTGGTGCGCGGAAGGGAGCGCGCGCGCTTGATAATTGGTAGCGCAAACCTCACACCCGCTGGGTTGAATAACAACATCGAAGCCGGAATGCTTCTCGACTTCGATCTGACAGACGCGACCGATAAGGCTGAGATCGACAAGATAGAAATGCTCTTTGCCGCTTCCCTGACAGATTACCCCAGCCATATCGTAAAGGTCGCTAACATCGCCGATCTTGATGAATTGGTAGCGACGGGCCGCTTGATTGATGAAAATGCGGAACCTTCGTCGCCAGATTCATTCAGCCCGTTGTCCAAAGGCTCAAGCGCGATGATGTGCTTCGGGCTCGTTAAAACGACGCGGCCGATAGCGACCATAAGGGCAGTTCAATCGTTGCGGCAGCCTCGTTTAGCTCAGTCCTGATCGCTACGGATTGAGCTTTGAAAGGCTCCCGAACGTCACTGCTTGACATTTGGCAAAAATAGGAGGAAATAGGACCCATTCTAACCTAATGGCAGGAGCCATCGATGGCCGCGTCTCAGCCCGCTTTCCGGACCTCTCAGCCCCATATACACGTTGCCGGCCTCAAATGCCCGGTGTGTGAACAGCCATCCCTAACGAAGAGGCCGATCAGGTCCGCGAGCGGATCGAGGCAAGGGAACGCGCTCTGTCCGAGTCCGTCAGCCTGAAATTGAAAGAGCAATTTGCTCTGGAACGCGTTCAGATCCAAGAAATTGGCCGGACCGCCCTGGAGCAGTTGAAATCGGAAAGCGTCGCCGTAATCGCAGCAGTGCGGGAAGAGGCGTTGCAAAAGGAGGCTGCTGCTCGGGAAGAAGGATCTAAAGCTGCTCAGACAGCAGCGCAAGAAAAGCTCGATGCGATGGCGAAGGCGAACGCCACACTCCAGGCAGATGCGACCGCAAAGATCTTGGAGATTCAGCAGGCGAGGGCCGCCGCCGAACATGCAGCGCAGGAACGAATCGCCGCAGCCGAGCGCGCGAGGGTGGCCGCGGAGAACCTGGCCAAGTCCGCGAAAGAAAATCACGAGACTCTGATGAACGAACGCTTGCAAGAGCAGCGCGAGGCACTCGAAAAAGATAAAACCGCCGCCGTGCTCGCGGAGCAGGCCAAGACCTTCCAAGAACGGCAGAAGCTTCAAAGCTCCGTCCAGAATCTACAGCAGCAGCTAGAGAGAGAACGCGCGGACGTGTTGGGCGAAGGAGCAGAACGAGAGTTGTTCGAGGAATTAAAGGTCGCATTCGAAGGCGACCGCATCAGGCGCGTTCCGAAAGGTACGGCCGGGGCCGATGTCATTCACGAGATCGTAGAGAATGGCAAAGTCTGCGGGAAGATCGTTTACGACTCAAAGAAGCGCACCACTTGGCGAGCTGAGTACGCAACCAAGTTGTGCGAGGACAAGGTGGCAGAAGGTGCACAGCATGCGGTGCTGGCGCTGCTCAAATTTCCAGCCGACGCGAAACAGCTCGATGTGAGGGACGGGGTCATTCTCGCTAATCCCGCGCGTGTAACCGCCATCGCCGAGATTTTGCGTGATCATGTCGTTCAGACCCACGGATTGCGCATGAGCAATCAGGAGCGTGAGAAAAAGCAAGGTGCTTTGTACGCATACATCATGTCGGAGCGATTTCAACAGCATCTCGACTCGATTGAATCGCAGACGGGCAAGTTACTTGATCTCGACGTCGATGAGCAAAAATCGCATCGTTCCGTTTGGGAGAAGCGTGGCAAACTTCTTAAGGCTGTAGAGAAGGCGCATGGCAATCTGCGGGTCGATATCGGGCGCATCGTAGGCACCGACACAGCTACGGAATAAGATCATGAACACTGCTGAAAATTCGGGCGACCGAGGGAGAGTGATCGGTCTCCAGGAGCGACGACTCGGAAGAACGGTTCTTCGCACCTACCGTACAAAGGTCGACATCGAAGAGATTGTGCCGAACGACAGGCAGCCGCGAATGGGACCGAAGGAAGACGATGAGCTGCAGCTGCAGATCGAGGCGAACGAAGGGCTATTCGAACCATTGCTTGTTGAGCCGCATCCAGAATTCTCCGGCAAATTTCGGATCATCGATGGCGATCGGCGTTGGACCAATTCAGGGATGCTCGTAGCGCGCGGTCGCGAGCAGTATCGGCAGATCCCGGTGGAGGTGACCGATCGAACCCTCACTGACGACGAGCGTCTGCGCGTGTGGATATACATTCACCGGCAACGCAAAGAGTGGGATGCTAAAGAAAAGGAGATGGTGGCGTATCGATTGGTTGATCTCGTCGGCCGGGCGGGTGCCGCCAACATTCTCGGCATCACAGTGCGCGAGCTGGATAAGTTGGTCGAAGTGTTCGAGCTCTCCGAACGGTTCAAAGGTTTGCGCGACCCAGGTGCGGCTATCACCTGGTCACGCGAGCTAATGGGTGTCAGCAAGAAGCTTCTAACCCCCAGCGTCGTTGACGCGGTAGTGAAGAAGGTGGGGGAGAAACGCATTACGAATTCAAAGGACTTGCGAAAGCTGCGAGCGATCCTACCTGATCCAGTCGCCCGCGAACACTTTCTGAATGACGAGGGTGATCTCGAATCTGCATCGCTTCGGCTAGCGCCGACCAAGAAGGAAAAGGGCGGCCTTTCAAGCGATCTCAGTGCTGCCGTCGAGGCGATGAAGCGTGTGCCCTGGACGACTCTCGCTGAGTTGAAGGGTAACTCTGAAATTCTCAAAAAGATTGGAGAAGCGGAAGCGCTACTCGAATCGTTGCGAAAGACGCTTTCATCTTAGAATCGCTACGACTTTTTGATCGAGGTGCACACCTGCCTTGATTTAATATCGTTTTCAGAATGTAAAATGGATCGCGGACCATGAGCAAGAACATCCTAATTTTCGCTGACGGCACCGGCAACGAAGGTGGCCTTTTACCGGATGAAAGCAGGACAAATGTCTACAAACTTTTTCGCGCCACCCGGACCGGCCCAGATTCTATTGTCGATCCTGCCAAACAAATCGCATTTTATTTTCCCGGAATCGGAACAGCGGCTCCGAGACACGATTCGCTTTTGAGCCGCTGTGGTGAAACCATTCAGCAAATGATGGGGCTTGGACTAACCAAAAGAATTATCGATTGTTACGTAGCTATCATCAGTGTTTGGTCTCCGGGAGACCGGATCTATCTATTCGGTTTCAGCAGAGGCGCTTATACGGTGAGATGCGTGGCGCACGTACTCGAGCTTTTTGGAATACCAACAAAGGAGCCCGGTACTGACGCGTTGAGTTTTGAACCGAAACATCTTCGCGGTATCGCTAAGAAGGCGGTTCGGTCTCTTTATCGATTTGGGATGCCTGTGAAAGATGACGAGAACTTCGCAAGCAGCGTTTCAAGTTTTCAAAGGGAATATGGATCGCAAATGGGCCCGGCCATCGGGGCAACCCCTTATTTTATAGGTGTCTGGGACACAGTCGCAGCAATGGGTTGGCAACGAGTATTCCCTCAGTGGACGTACGACCGCCATTTTCCGCATGACGTTAAATACGCGCGGCATCTCCAATCAATTGATGAAACGCGTAGCGACTTTGTGCGTGTTCCTTGGGGCGGGCACGGAACAGTAAAATGGCCCGAACGAAAGAACGAGCCAGAGCAATTCGACCAAATTTGGTTTTCGGGAAATCACGCTGATGTCGGCGGGAGCTATCCTGAAAACGAATCCCGCCTTTCTGACATCACTCTCAAGTGGATGGTGGATTTTGTGACGCACGAGGTCCCGCAGGAGGGACGCGTGATAGCCGATTTAAGTCTATTGCATCTGTATCCGTCTAGCAGCGGAATGATGCATGACGAATGTATGGTCGGAATTGGCGGTTCTCCTATTCATTGGTTCGCCGGAAAACGTGATGTCCCGGATACTGCCACTCTTCACCCAACTGTTTTCGAACGATTAAAAATGGAGCGTGTAAGGAATTTTGTGAGCTACGGACTATATCGACCCGCCGCTCTCGAAAATCACAAGATGGCTAGTGAATTCTTTCAAGTGGTATCCCAGCCGACAGGTAGTGAGCGGTGATGGACGCGAACGCAAGCTTTTCTCGCAGAGAATCATCTTTGGGGACGCAGGGGTACCTGGCTCACGTTAGCTAGTTTTTTATTGTGAAAACGATCGCCCTTTCGAGGCCATGGAATGTTCAGAAGCGAAAGCAATCATCTCTACTTCTCTGGGCCAACCGGGGACGATGTCTTGCCGGTCGTAGCAGCGCTCCACAATCTCGTTCACAAGCAGGGATACAAGGACGTAATTCTTGATTTTCAAAGATCTGGATATCTCGATCCAAAATTTATGCTCCCTTTGGTCGCAACTGCGCGATTGTATCGTATTGAGAAAGTAGATTTTGAGCTAGTCGAACCGGAAGATCTTCAATCGGCTCGCATGCTTCAGAACACAAACTGGGCGCATTTGATCTGGCCGGAAAAGTACGATGCCAGAGATGACCGCAATCAAATGCACCTTTCCGCTATTCTTGGTGTTCCCAAAAGGGAAGTATCCTTTGAGCGTCCGGGCATATTCGTGATGGGTGTGCGGGCGCTGGTTGCGCTTCACGAAGTCGAGGTACTGGTCGATCGCTTTCTTCCATGAAATAGCGCCCAGCTGATGCTTGCCGAGCGCAGGCTGTGCAAGGATGATCTTCGCCATCTCCCGCGCCTTGGCGAGAGAGAGGGCAGGGTAGCGGCCGATAGCCCGGCGCCGGCCGGAGCCCAAAAGCACAATAAAAGACTTTGCGCCGCCCTTGCTGATGCGGACTCCAAAATGTTTCAGCGAGCCGTCCCAAACGGTTGCGGTGCCACGCTCGGGAAGCTTAGCAGTTCTCAGCGTCATGTCGGTGAGCGTTTGATGTTGTGGCACTGATTTGGCACCGGCAAAGTGGGTGCAGCGAGTATTCGCTACGATGCATCAGGTGTATAGAAAGGCCTGTGCCGCAGCAATAACTGGAATTTTTTGTTGGGCTATGTTACGCTAGGAGAAAGCGCTACAGCTGACTCTTAATCATCGGGTCCCAGGTTCGAGCCCTGGTGCGCCCACCACGTCCTCCAAGAGAATCAGGTAGTTAGCGATACCCGCCCAAATCTGGCGGGACGTTAGGTAATGCTATAGTAATGCTGCGGATGCGCCTGCGGCTTGTCTTCCCGCTCTCGTAAATCGAAAAGCGACGTATCGCGGCTGGCGCTCCGGGACCCGCCGTCGAATTGGTCGTTACTCACGAGAGGAACAGATTCGCCGTGCCTGCCTTTTTGCCCGCCGTGTGGGACACCACGTGCAGTGGTTCGATTACAACTGGCCTTTGGATAAACGTGGACGCGAGTATGTTTTCGTTAAAACAACCATTGCGTTTTATTCGTGTGATCAAGATGATCATTTCCCATTATCAAGCAGAAACGATTCATGCAGCTTTTGCACCTCACCGACCTTCATTTCACCCTTAATCAGCCATTTCAAAAAGCACTAATTTCGGCGCTGCTTGCTGACATTAAGGAACGTGTATCCGACGGGTTCTCGGCAGACTTCGTGGTGTTTTCGGGCGACGTAGTCAACAACCCCGACGAGCCCAACATCTATACGGAATTCGAAGCCCAATTTCTGAAGCCTATATTGGCGCTACTTAGTTTGACACCGAAGGAAACCATTTTCTGCCCAGGCAACCATGATGTTAGTCAGAAGGCGATCAAGGATTGGGGCGATGAGAGAGAAAAACTTAAGAACGCGCTGGCGGCCGACCAAGCCCAACTGAAAAAGCTTCTGGCAACAGCGCCATCTCAATCTTACGTCAAGGCAATAAGCCAGGGATTCTTTGACTTAGCTGAGAGGTGCGGGAGCCCTTGGACGAATCCGTTCGCGAATGCTTACTCTTTCCCGAATAAAAAAATCAGCTTTGTCTCTTTGAATAGTGGGTTTGGCTGCAGCCTTGAAGGATCAAAATTCGATCGCGGCAAACTTGCCATATTGGGCGAGCACGCTCTGGCGGCATTCCAAGAAGTGCCCGAAGATCATCAGACGCTGACGCTAATGCATCATACCTTGGCTGACCTATGTGAGTCGTGCAGCCGGGTGCTTGTGCCAATGCTAACCGAACACTCGTCGATGCATTTTTTCGGACATGTCCACCAACCTCAGCCGACAGTTGTCATCGGACAGGACGTCTGTTTCATGGTTCAAGGAGGCGCCCTCTACGAAACGGACGGCTACTATAACGGCTTTTCTCAAGTCTATACGGCAGACTCGGCAGAGTTTGTCGCAGCTCATTACAGGACGTACTATCGTGACAGGATGAGCTTCGACGTTGGGACAAACGTTGCGAAAGACGGCACATTCTATAATTCGCCAGCTGCCCAGTCTTACTGGGAGCAAATGGTTCCAGCGGCAAGCAACGACGACGTCTGCTTATGGTTGATGGAAACCGTAGAGGCGGTAGCCAATGAACTCGATAACACGATCACTGCTCGCTCTCTTTCCGAAACCTTCGTTGATCCAGTTCTTACGCCAACGGACGCCAGCGGCTCAACTAGCAGCGGCAGAATCTCAACGGCGGACATCCTTAAGTCATCAAACAACACCGTGATCGCGTGCGCCTCGGAGTATGGCGCGACATCGCTCTTAAGTTACTTAACTCTTCAATTTCATCGTGAATGCCTCAACTTAAAAGCTGCGAGTGTACCTTCTTTCGTGGACGGTCGCAGGATACGCGCATCTTATGCAGCTGCAATAACGTCTACGTTGCGAAGTGGGCTCCCTGACAGCGACGATCGTCGTTGCAAGCTCCAGCCTGTGCATGATAGCGGACGTCTCGTAATACTGATCGATGATATTGATCCAGGCAATAACACCCAAATTGCTTTCCTGTCGGGGGTACGCCGTCAGTATCCTAAGGCTCGACTGATTGTTGCAGTCAAAATGCCTATGGTCGATATGCAGCGACTGCGGCCAATCATTGGCATAGACAAATTCGATTTTGTGCAGGTTGGAACGCTCACGAGAGGGAAGGTTCGTTCGCTTGTCGAAAAGTGGAAACTTCCGGCGGTCTACAACAGCGACTCGGTCGTTGACGAGATTCATTCACGATTTCTTGCTCTCGGAATTCCTCAGACGGCTGCCTATGTCGTAATTTATCTTTCGGTGCTCCAAGAAATAGATGGTTTTAATCCGATAAACTCATCTACCGTTATCGAGCAATTTGTTGAAAGCGCTCTTCAAAAGTATAAGCCGGTCTACGCTTTTCGAAGCTCTTTCGATTATCGCAATCAGATTGATTTTCTCGGTGCCATCGCGGAGCGCATGTGCAAGAAAAATCAGTTCGTAATCGAATACGAGGAAGTATACGCTTGGACGAAGGAATACTTCGATGAGATCGGCCTAGAACACGACTACTCGAAACTTTTGCTCCATTTCGTTGATAACAAAGTTTTTGCGCACGAGGGCAATTCGCTGTATTTTCGCTACAATATTTTTCTCACGTTTTTTATTGCGCACAGAATGCTTCGATCAGACGAGTTTCGTCGATGGCTATTAGATGATCACCGATATACTAATTATATTTCAGAGATTGACATTTACTGCGGACTCTCGCGGCAAGATTTGGGGATTCTCGAGTTTCTCAGCAAAGAATTTGTAAGCCTGTCGGCTCAGCTTGCGGAGCTTGTTAAGCCGCTTGCTTGGACCGACCGTCTTGAGAAGCTCACACTTCCCGCCCCGAAGAAGGCAGACAAGAACAGTTTTACTGACAACATCAACAGGCAGTTGACGAGCAACATGCCCGCGGAAGAGCGGGACGAAGTCATGGAGCACGGTGAGCAGCCAGAGGTTAAGCCAACCTCAAGTCGCCCGGAAGTGCTCGGAGTACTTCCTCAATGGATTTTGACGTTGCGGGCCTACACTGCTTCTTTAAAAAATCTTGAAAACATCCCCAGAGCGAAGAAAGAGGAGCACTTAGGGAGGATTCTTCGAGGCTGGTCGACAATGGTCTTGTACGGTTGCATCGTTTTTAAGGAAGCCATTGAGAAGCGCGAACTTACGATCGGCAGCATTAAGTTTGAAATTGAGCTGCCACCCAAGACGGATGCCAAGGCTCTTCGGCTCATCTTTTTGACTATACCTGTCGCTATATCCGATCTGATGCGACGTGACTTAGGATCACAGAAATTAGCGCTTCAGCTTCGCAGCGACAACGTCGTGTCGTCTCTGTCGGATTCGTTTTTGCAGACCTCGCTTTACGCTGACCTGAAACTGGATGAGTACATTGGTCGGTTGAAAGTTTTCAAAGGAAAGGCTGTTGAGGCCTCATCTGTGGTATTCCTCGAAGCATTGCTACTGAAAATGAGCAGCATTTTTCTGCGACTGGGTCTCCGCCAAGGAGAGCAAGACGCATTTCTACATGTTGCCGGTGAGATAAGTGCGGAAGTGAAGGGTCTGATAGGCGAAGAGCGTCAAAGGGAAATTGACCGTTATACGATTGATCTCAAGCGTAAGGATCAAGTGAATAGGCTTCGCGAGAACATGCAATAGATTAGATGATTTCGCGATGCCTGCCGGGACGCGATCATTCCCTGCTGGGCCGTCCGGGG
>WNFH01001838.1_pt1 | contig 14552 bp, 10 predicted proteins | sample 5400411 | NCBI WGS metagenome assembly WNFH01 (sample SAMN13153347, study PRJNA577476) | soil metagenome | isolation source: 200 cm saprolite under Douglas fir tree site 2 hole 3 | place: USA:California | collected 2015-04-18
CGTCCATTGCCTCCTCGGGCTTGCCTTCCGATTCCAAAATCAACCCGAAATTGTTTTCGGCTTTGGAGTTATGAGGATCGAACTCCAGCACTTTGGCGAAGGCTCTGCGAGCCTCCGGGAGCACGCTTCTGGTGTAATACGCACGACCTAGAAAATACCAGGCATCTTTGTTCTGCGGATCGACCCGGACGGCCGTCTCCAGCCATTTGATGGCATCCGGATAATCGTCCAGCAGCACATAGTTCAAGGCCACGACTTTCAGGTCGTCGCCAGTGGGGGGCTTGATCGCGGCCGCGCGTGTGTAGACCGCCAGGGACTCCGACGGCCGGTTTTGGCGGTGGAGGACAAAACCAAGCAGGTACAGTGCGTCGGACGAATCGGGATGAGACACAAGATAGCGCTGAAGGGCCTGCTCGGCGCTGGGAAAGTCGGAGAGATGAACGAGCGATTTGCCTTTGTAAAGCAGGGCATCAGTCGTGCCTGGGGAAGCGGCCTCGGCGCGTGTAAAGGACTCGACTGCTGACGAGTAGTTGCCGGTGCGAAATGCTGCGATGCCGCGACTAAAGTCCCCTTCGGACTGCGCCAGACTCTCCAGCGGAAATACGATGCAGAGAGCGCTCAAGCATAGAAGAAGGCATGGGTTTACCAAGCGCGGGTTCATGGTTTCGGCGATGGTGCCGACCTCGGCGGTTCGTCGATCTGCAGGATCTGATTCGCAGGAACGTCCTTGATGGTTTGCCGGATTCCGCTGGGCCAGCGGATCTCGATTCTTAGCGCAACGTTTTCCTTCCCTAATCCGAAGTGTACGCGTTTGTCGCTCGCGGAAAGATAGCTGCTGGTCGTCGAAACCGTGGCGAACTGCGAACCGGTAGCGGTCACGAGCATGACCTCCGCGCCGATGGCATCGCGGTTGCTGCTGTGTCCGACCAATCTCAAGAGGAGCCAATGATTCTGGGTTTGCATTTGGTTATGGAGCACATGCACCGGGCCGTCATTGGTGGTCACCACGGCATCCAAGCGGCCATCATTGTCCAGATCGCCAATGGCCATCCCGCGAGCGACCCACGCCTGACTGAAAACGCTTCCGGATTGCGCAGAGACGTCCACAAACCCGTGGCCGGTGTTGCGCGCGAGGAGCATGGGTTCGCGATAACGCAGGTGGGGAGAGGTGAGTTCGATCGTGTCGAGATCATGCCCCTGAGCAATGAGCAGGTCTTTCCAGCCGTCGTTATCATAGTCAAGAAAACGTACTCCCCAGCCCGAGTGGGCCAGTGTCATTTGGGCGAGCCCGGCCATGGGACTGACGTAGCTGAATGAACCATCGCCGTTGTTCTCGTAGAGAGCATAGCGCTGGTTGGCGAGATCAGTGACAACCAAGTCGGGCCAACCGTCATTGTTGAAATCCGCAAAGTCGACGCCCATCCCGGCGTAGGTGCGTCCATCGATGTCCACGGCTACCTCCGACACCAGTCCTACATCTTCGAAAGTGCCGTCTCCTTTGTTGTGATAAAGGAACTCCACCATGGAATCATTGGCGACAAAAAAATCGATATACCCATCGCGATCATAGTCGGCAATCGCCAAGCCAAGTCCTTTGCCGGGCTTGGCGAGGCCGGCCTTCTGCCCAATCTCGGTGAAAGTTCCGTTTTTATTATTGTGATAAACGAGGGGCGCGATCGGTTTGAAATAATCAGGGTGACAGTACGCGCGGTAGCCATCTTTGTGTTCGCCGCACCAGATGTCGTCAAAATCCCAATCCAGATATCGTAATACGACCAAGTCGAGGAACCCGTCGCCATCCAGATCAATCCAAGCGGCGCCGGTCGACCATCCGCTTCCTCCCACCCCGGCGGTCAGCGTCACGTCCGTGAACGTTCCGTTTCCATTGTTGTGGTAAAGCCTGTTCCCTCCGTATGCCGTTACGTAGAGATCCTCGAATCCGTCGTTGTCGTAATCGCCGACGGCGACTCCCATGCCGTATCCGGCGCCTTGGAGACCAGCTCTCTCGGTGACGTCGTCAAAAGTACCGTCGGGCTTTTGATGGTAGAGCCGGTTCCAGTACTCCGGGCCTGTTTTTTGGGGAATCGTTCCTTTGGGAGTTGGATCGCCCAACGGTGCTCCGTTCACCAGGAAAATATCGAGGCGTCCATCATTATCGTAGTCGAAGACCGCAACTCCTGGACCCATGGTCTCAAGTAAGTACTTCCTGGAAGTGTGCGACGAGCGATACTGGAAGTTGATGCCGAGCCGGGGGGTGACATCGACAAATGCCTCAGAAGATACGGGTGCAGTTGCCGTCAGCGCAAGGTGATCCTGCGGAACAGCGAGGGTTGCGGAGAAACACAACATAGAACAAACTGCTGCGAGAAGAAGGACACTGGATCGATGTAGGTCGCGATCGGATGGCCGCTTCGGCGTCACGGTTCAACGATTCCTCTGCCTTCGACTACAGTGAAAATCCGGTCCACCGATGGAATTCGAATCTCTTCCTTTACCCCGCTTGGCCACTGGATCTCGAGTTTGTCGATTTTGGTTGCCGCACCCAAGCCAAAGTGCAGGCGCGGATCGGAACTGGACGCATAGCTGCCACCGCTGACAACATCGCCTCTCTGACGGATCGCCCCGGTGGTAACAAACACCTTTGCTCCGATGGCGTCACGTGGGCTTTTCGGACCGCCCACCGGGCGAATGCCCAGCCAGTGATTGGAGTTGCTGACGACATTGCGGAGTAGTACGGGGGTCGAGTCCATAACGTTGAGCACCACATCGATGTGCCCGTCGTTGAACAGATCTCCGAACGCCGCGCCGCGTGCGGAGACGACGACGGCCAACCCTGTGCCCGTCGCCGGGGCAACCTCCTCAAATTTTGATCCGTTTACGTTCCGGAACAACAGTGGACGCTGAGCGAACGTGGTGCCCCAGTCCTGCTCATCAACTCCGGGATAGACGTGACCATTGGCGACAAAAAGATCAAGCAAGCCGTCATTATCGTAGTCGAGAAACCCGGTTCCCCAGCCGAGGAAGGGGATGGTCACGTTGGCAATGCCGGCAGCAAAACTGACGTCGGAAAAACTGGCGTCTCCATCGTTGCGGTAAAGCGTATTGTAGTCGTCGGAGAAGTTGGTGATGTGAAAATCGACTTTTCCGTCGCGATTGTAATCCCCCACCGCAATCCCCATGGATGCCTGTTCGCGCCCCTCATCGTTTAAAGCAAATCCGGAGAGGTAACTGATGTCTTCGAATGTGCCGTCGTGCTTGTTTCGGTAAAGATACTTCGGAACGGAATCGTTGGCGACGAGCAGATCCAGCCAGCCATCGTCATCGACGTCCACAAAAGCCGAGGCTAGGCCGTAGTACCCTCTGGGATCAGAGACGCCTGCCCTCACACTGACATCGGTAAAAGTTCCGTCGCCATTATTGTGGAAGAGGTGGTCACTCTCTCCGGGCAGGCCCCGCGGACCGCACATCACGTCGATGCCACGAAATTGGCAGAAACCCGGGGGAAGACCGTCTTTGCCGGCAATTGGTGGATGGTCAGGATCGAACTTTACGTAGCCCGGAACGAACAAATCCAGGAAACCATCGCGGTCGTAGTCGCCCCAGGTCGCACCCGTTGACCAACCTCCCAAGGCGACTCCCGCCTTTTCCGCGACGTCGGTGAAAGTGCCGTCGTGGTTGTTATGGTAGAGGCGGTTCTTACCGAAATTGGAAACGTAAATGTCTGGCCACCCATCGCGGTCGTAATCTCCCACGACAACGCCAAAACCCCAGCGCTCATTCGCCACGCCTGCTTTTTCGGTGACATCCGTGAATGTTCCGTCGTGATTATTGTGCAGGAGCATCGCCCGCGGTGGCGCCTCCTTGCCTTTCAATGCTCGAAAGGTTGAGCCGTTTAGCAGATAGATGTCGAGCCAACCGTCGTTGTCATAGTCGATGAGCGCTACCCCGGAGCCCGGCGTTTCCAGGATTGTGTTTTTCTCCGGAGTTCCAGATCGGTGATGGAACTTGTCCAGACCGGCCACGTGAGTGATGTCAGCAAAGATCACGGGCGCGCCATCTACGAAACCCCCGGCCGTAATTGGGCGTGACAAAGCGTCCTTCACGGGCGCGCGAGCAACGCCTGTGCTCATCCCGCTTTGCTGTTGCCGGGTATCTCCACGCTCGGGATTTTGCGCTGTGGCGCTGCCCAAAGGGAGCATCAGCGAGGCGATGAGAATTGCTCTGCCTACTTCTCCCCAGGGGAGGTCGCGGATCAATTGACGGGAAATGAACGTTCGCATCGAATCCAGACTAAGGGCTGAAATATTTCAAGAATCTTCTCACAGAGTTGGCGCCCCGCGCGTGACTTTTTTCTGAAGCACAGCGATCGCACTCTCTTTGGCACGGACTTGGTTCCCGGCGTCAGCATGTATCGTCTGCACTTCAGATTTCTGGAGACAGCGGACGAGTATTTCGAATGCCCCTCGCATGCGTCACGGCAGGGGCGGTGGAATATTTATGGCTTATTCTTGCCCTACGATGTTCTAAGGCGTGTCTACCGCGAAAACGCACTGCGACTCTTGCCCCAGTGAGTTCGACAGCCGAGCGGCGTGCTACTGAGTCCTAGTGGCCTGCACAAGCAGCTCTACAGAAGGCACTACCATAAGGAGCAGCACCGCCCGCGGCTCTTCGCAGGATTTCAGGAATTCGATATTTCGCTGCCGCGCATCCGCGGTGACGAGACGATTTTCGTGCAGGTCATCCAAAGCCTGCAAGGCGATCTCTGCAACCTTGAACAAGTTGTGCGACACCGGGGCCAGGTCTTGGGTTAGGTACGATCGCGTCAGCAAGGGCTGCAGCTTAGTATCGTTATCCCGCCACAGCACAAGCCATTCTCGGGCCTGCTGCCAGTCCTGGGGAGTTCCTTTTCCGGAAGCGATCCGTTTCGCGATGCTGTTAAATTCACGCGCTGTGTCGCTTTCCGGGGGCACTGCATCATCAAGATGGTTGAGCGGCGTAAAGTCGGTGAAGGTTCGCAGTTCCTGACGCTGGTACATCCTTGGAGGTTGTACAACCGCCGCAAGCACCTTCAACGGTGAAGGATCCGACTCGCCACTCATGCGCTCTAGCATTTCATCAGTGATGAGGCGGTGGCGCAGACCGTAGTAGCCGAGTTTCTGCGATACGATCGCGAGGCGCCGGTACATCGAGTCGACATCCTGTACTTCTTGGGGGGACCACAACCGCTCCGCGATTGCCGCCGTCCGCGGCCATATCCGGTTGTCCATGTTTTCATGGGAGACAATGTCGGTCCACATGGTGGCCTCGCCACCGAGAACGCGAGCCCTCTGATCCGCTGTAAGCGTGGCTGCTTTGTTTCCTAACGGGTCGACCAGATAATGCTCCGCCGCTGACTGGTTCAGGTCGATGTAGTAGCCGGACGAGAGCACACCTCCGTAACCGCGGCGTGCGGCTTCTGCCAGCGAGTCTGGCCCGCGCCAGGATTGAATGACAACGTCTTTGGGGGTATCAGGTTGCAATACTTCGTCCCATCCCTCCATGATTCTCTTGCAGCCTGCGACGATCTTCTGAATCCTGGCGGTGAAAAGTGCCTGCAGGACCGAACCATCTTTAATTGCATGTGCACGCATGAATTCCTGGATGCGCGGGTTTGTCTCCCACTCCTTCACGTCGCATTCATCTCCTCCGGCATGAAAGTAGGAGTCGGGAAAGAGGGCAGCCATCTCGCCGATGAACGTTGAAAGAAATCGATAGGTGCTCTCGCGTGTGGGATCTATCGCTGAACTGGACGAGGAGTCTTTACCGCTGGCCAAAGCAGGGTAGCCCAGAAACCATGAGGTTGTGTGGCACGGCATGTCAAACTCCGGAACCACCCGGATGCCGCGGTCGCGTGCGTACGCGATAACGTCCCGGACTTCATCTTGGGAATAGTAAAATCCGCCGGAGCCCTTGATCTGTAGCAATGGAAATTTCTTGCTCTCGATGTGGAAGCCCTGATTATCCGCGAATCGCCAATGGAAGACGTTTAGCTTGACCGCCTCCATCCCGTCGAGATTGCGCTTAAGAGCGGAGATGGGTACAAAACGATGCCCAGAGTCGATGAGCAGTCCGCGCCAAGGGAAGCGTGGCTTGTCGTCGATCATCACGGCGGGAACGCTGAACGCTTTTGGAGTGATTCTTACCAGTTGGAGAAAGGTTTGGAGTCCGCGAATCACCCCTATAGGATTGGCCGCCTTCAACTGAACATCTGTGCTTGAGATCTCGAGGTGGTAGGACTCATCCTCACCTAATCGTTGGGCGGCTGCACTCGGTCCCGCCGTCTGAATTATGAAGTGCGGTTGGTTGACGACTACTTCGCGCCAGAGCGGTATCCCCGTTTCTGACGAAAGTAGATCCAGAAAGCGCTGTCGTGCCCGTTCCAGACGCGGTTCGTTATACCCTTTCAGAGCGATCCCAAAATTCCCGTCAATAAGGAACTCACCTTCGCCCTGCACAGCGTGTGCGGGCAGAGGCATGATCGGTAGCGCGCTTCCTGCTTGCGCGCGAAGACTACCGGGAAAGCTCAGGGCCCAAAGGAGAAACAGAAGTTTTATGAAACGTGCCAGACCAGTGTTTGCAAACATGACAGCTCCAGAAGATGGTGGTCTTCATCAAGTCACTGGATGTTCATGATAGGCTCCAAATTCCGCCAGATCGTCTTCCCCCAACCTCGAAGGGTACCATTTATGCGGCGCGACGGCAGTTCGGTGAGGCTATCGATCAATACCAACGAGCCCTGACGATCGATCCCGGCAACGCGGTCGCCAACTACCGCCTCGGCCAGGCGCTGGCTCGTGCAGGCGACAATGCCGGCGCGCAGAAGGAATTCTCGGAATTCGAGCGCCTCCGCAAACAGCAGGTCACCGATGACCAGAAGCGGAACGCCAGTATTCAGCAGTTTGTCTATACCATGCGAAATCCCGGAGCCAGCCTCAAACAACAACAGTAGGGAGACATTCGTCGAAGGGTAACCATGCTACTCGAAATTCTGATGCGAGGGTTGACAGAACGCCTGCGGACTCGGCTCCACCAGAAACTCGCGCCCTGTATTCCGCCGAACAGTGAAGCAATCTTAGCCCCGTCGTTTGGCGCCCAGCGACGCGAAAGTAATGGCTCTCGAACATGATGGGGCGCACCGAACCTTCGCTGCGAGCGATATCCACCTTGCAGGCCGAGGTCGGTTTACCTTGTGCGGTCGTCGAGCTTCGATCGGGCCCGTTGCATTCACTGGCCTGCGGCAGTTCTGGCAGGTGATGTAGTGAATGTAACCACAATTCCAGTTGCCTAAGAACCTGCCTTGAAAATACTGATGTCCCAAATTTCTGTTTGACAGCACGTGTCCGCTATGACCTAATAGCGGAGCGTGCACGTGCACGGATACGACTTGCATCATCGATCACCGCCTGTCAGAATGGCAGATTCGTTGCAGTCCCGGAGAGATCTTCTTGCTTGGGCCTTAAGGGCGACGACATTCGCGGGCACCTTGCCTGCGTTTGCTTTGCCTGCGGCCGCACCAGAATCATCCGCGCGTCCAACTTGTTTGACCCAGGATCTTTCCCTCGCGGGTGAGTGGCTTTTTCGTCTTGACCCCGATGGCAGTGGAGAAGCCCACAACTGGCAACAATCCGACTTTCCCGCGGCTGGGTGGGCGGCTGTGGTTGTTCCGCACACCTGGCAAGTGATACCTGGGACAGAAGAATATCGAGGCGTGGCCTGGTACGGGCGCGCGTTTGAGGCTTTGGAGGAGTGGGACTACAGCGCAGTAAGGATCGAGTTTGAGGCGGTATTTCATTCGGCCACCGTTTGGGTCAACGGCCATCTCGCCGGGCGTCACCTGCGCAAGGGATACACGTCATTCATCTTGAATATTACCTCGCTGCTTCGCCTGGGTACCCAAAACGAAATCGTCGTAAAGGTGGACAGCTCGTTCGATGAGGCAATGTTGCCGCGAGGGCGTTCCAGTGACTGGGCACTTGACGGAGGAATTTATCGTCCGGTACGACTGCTTATTACGTCTCCTGTGTTCATCGAGCGATTGGCTGTGGACGCTGCGCCTCATCTCCTGTCCGGTGCGGTGGATACCGCAGACTATGCCAGCGTTGAGGTTTCAACTACGGTACACAACACCACGGCAAAGAGCTGGCAAGGACAACTCGGTTATCGCGTGGAGGAAAATGAGACTGGGCGCTGCGTCCTGGAGAAACACGGTGTTGCCTCCGTAACCTTGCAGCCCGGCGAGAGCCGCAGCGTTACCTTGACCGCGGGCACAATTCCCGAGCCCCGGCTCTGGCATTTCGACCATCCGCACCTCTACACCCTTAAAGTCACGCTCTCTCAGCGCACCCGAGTTTTCCACGAGCTGAACACGACCTTCGGCATCCGCTCCATTGAGGTAAATAGCGGTGGCTTCTACTTGAATGGTGAGAAGCTGCGGTTCATGGGTGTCGAGCGTATGGCGGGCAGCAACCCCGAATTCGGTATGGCCGAGCCGCCAGGATGGATCACTCACGATCACGATGACCTGAAGAATCTGAATTGCGTCCTGACCCGGGTGCACTGGCAACAGGATCGTCGTGTCCTCGATTACTGTGATACCCACGGCATCCTGCTGCAAACTGAAATTCCGGCTTGGGGTTATGACACCTTCGGTAAGGATGCCCACCCTCTGGCGGAAATTATGCAGAACGGTTTAGAGCAGTTACAGGAGATGATCGAGCGCGACCGCAACCATCCCTCCATTATCTCCTGGGGACTGTGCAACGAGATTGACGGACAGAACCCGCCCGCATATGAGTTTGCGCAGCGACTTTACGCCGAGGCGAAAAAACTCGATCCCCGTCGTCTTTGCTCCTATGCCTCGAATTCATTGGAGAAGACGCCCGGTAAAGACGTTAGCGCGCTGATGGATTTTATCGAATGTAACGAATATTTCGAGAGCTGGGCCGAAGGTACGCCAGAGGATTTGAGGCGCAGTCTGCAAGCCATCCACCGGGCTTTTCCGGAGAAGCCGATCATCATCTCCGAGTACGGATATTGCGCGTGCGTTCCCGAACGGCCGGAAGGCGATGCCCGGCGGATTCAAGTGTTGCTCGACCACACCCGCGTCTGCCGTGAACTTGATTTCGTCGCTGGCCTCATCTTTTTCTGCTACAACGACTACCGCACGCATGTCGGCTACAAGGGCGCGGGAGCCACCAGGCAAAATCCACATGGCGTGGTTGATCTCTACGGAAACCGCAAGCTCTCCTACGATGTGCTGCGCCGGGAATCCAGCCCGGTGGAGTCGTTTCAGGTTACCGGTCAGCCCAGTGCTTTTGCCGTCACCCTGAGAGCTCGGAAGACAGTTCCCGCGCACCGCATGAGAGGCTATACCGTGAGGGGGGTGCTCTATGGGTATGGCGAGATTCCCCTGGAGCGTCGCGTCGCGGTAGTTCCGACGCTCGCGCCGGGCGAACAGGCCACGATCCACATGCAGTTCACCGAAAAAGAGCCGCTGAAGATTGTATTTGATGTATTGCGCCCGACCGCATTCTCGGCGTACACACACCTCTGGCGTGCATAACAATAGTTTTCTCGCAGGCGGAACCGCGTAGATCCGAGGGTATCAGAAGTATAGCGGCAAGCGCTTCGCGCACTCACGCGCCCGTAGAGCTGGCAGGAGATAATGCAGCCGGATTAACCGATATGGGAACTCCCCTCCAGCCCGAAACGACGCCCGCACACCCCGCTTATGACACCACTTACATCTGGATGGTTTCCCTCGTTGCAGCGCTCGGCGGCTTGCTGTTCGGATACGACTGGGTGGTAATTGGGGGTGCCAAACCTTTTTACGAAAAGTTTTTTGGTTTATACGATCCCGCCCAGCAAGGATGGGCGATGGGTTGTGCCCTGGTCGGCTGCCTACTTGGCGCCATGCTTACCGGGGCTCTCAGCGACAAGTTCGGCCGGAAGCCTATGCTCCTCTTGTCGGCAATGTTGTTCGCGCTCTCTTCGATCGGTACCGCCCTTTCGAATACCTTTGGCGCCTTTGTTACCTGGAGGATTGCTGGCGGGTTGGCGATCGGGCTGGCATCGAGCCTTTCTCCCATGTACATCGCCGAAGTTTCGCCGGCACTGTTTCGCGGCAAACTCGTCTCCATCAATCAGCTCACCATAGTCATCGGGATTCTGCTGGCCCAACTGGTGAACTGGCTGATCGCGAGACCCGTTCTTCCTGCCGCCACTGCCGCGGATATTTTGAATTCGTGGAATGGACAGGTGGGGTGGCGCTGGATGTTTGGCGTGACCGCCATACCAGCGACTCTATTCTTCGTCGGAATGTGCTTGATCCCAGAGAGCCCCCGCTGGCTCGCCGCCAACGGCGCTACTGACAAGGCGCGGCACATACTGGCTAGAATTGGCGGCGCAGCCTATTCCCATCAAGCGGTGGCGGAGATCAGAGCAACGTTGGTGAATAAAACGCAAGAATCGGAATTCAAAAGGTTGCTCGAACCCAGCATTCGAAGGCCGCTCTTGGTCGGGGTTGTCCTCGCGGTTTTCCAGCAATGGTGTGGCATCAACGTCATCTTCAACTACGCCGAAGAGGTTTTCTCCGCCGCCGGCTTCAAAGTCTCCGACATCCTTTTCAATATTGTTGTCACCGGCGCGGTGAACCTGGTTTTTACATTCATCGCCATGGGCTTGGTGGATAAAGTTGGCCGTCGCGCCCTAATGTTAACCGGCGCCGGCGGACTGACGCTCATCTATATCTCGCTGGGCTACGCGTATCACGCACACATCCGTGGGACTTACACGCTTACTCTGGTAGTAGCCGCGATTGCCTGCTATGCCATGTCGCTCGCGCCGGTGACCTGGGTGGTCATCTCGGAAATCTTTCCCAACCGCGCGCGTGGCGTGTCGGTATCCATCGCGGTTTCCACGCTGTGGATTGCCTCATTCGTATTGACTTACACTTTTCCTCGCCTTAACCATAACCTGGGCGCTGCGGGCACCTTCTGGATTTACGCCCTGGTCTGCGCCTTCGGTTTCGGCTTTATCAAATTGCGACTCCCGGAAACCCGGGGGAAGACTTTGGAAGACATTGAGGCTTCGTGGGCACGGTGAGAAAATGATGGCTGCGAAGTGCCGGCCGAGGAATGGTTTTCGGTGAATAGCCAAGCGTGAGGAGTGGACATGGTGTGTCTGCGTGTTGCGCCATTGCACCGAGGTGAGTGCGACACCAGCGCAAGCCTATTACAAACTGGCGTCAGCGGAGAGGAACCTTCATCAGATGGAGGCGGCGCAGCGAGACATGAAGATTTTCCTCACATTGTCTAAGAACCCGCAACCTGGACCCTTTCCGCGGCAAAATATATTTGATTAATAGACCGTCGCGGAAGCTCCATGAGCTGGAACTCGAGGTGCAGCAGCATCCCAACCGCCCGCGCGGCCTATACCTCCTGGCAGAGACTGATCTTGAACTCAATCACGTAAATGAAGCTATGCAGGTCCTTGACCGTCTCGACAAGATCAGCGAGAGGGATTTTCGCACGCTTCTCGGTGCTGGCTCGCTTTCATCTTTATCCCGCCGCCATCCAGCATTTCCAGGATGCCTTGGCGGCCAATCCATCTTCCGACGAGGCGATATACGATCTCGCCAGTGCATATTTTCAGAACCACGATGACAGTCAAGCACTGCAATCATTGCAGCAGGCATCGGCGGACTCCAAGAACGATGGTGCCTACCTTGCACTCTTGGGAGACGTCTACGCACGCCTTGGACGCCCTGGGTCGGCCATCGAGGTTCTACGCAAAGCAATACTCACCAGTCCCAATGACGACGAGTACTATCTCTCCCTGGTGCTAACACAGCTACACGCTGCCAATCCCGAAGACGCCTATACGACACACCGCAACGCGGGCTGGCTTTTGTTCCGGATTCTGGAATTCTCCATTGGGCGCCGGAGTGACCCTCGTCGTGCAGGGAGACGCCAAGCAGGGAGAACCCTACCTTAAGAAAGCGGTCGAGCTGTCGCCCTCCCGCGAGAGTACACTGATGGTGCTGGGCATCTTTTACTACGAAGCCGGTCACATCAGCGAGGCTCGCGAGGTTCTGAATCGCTGCAGCGAGCAGTTTCCGAAAGGCTCAGTGGACGTGGCGGGAATCGGAGCGACTCTGGATGCAGCTTCGGCAACGATAACCCCATTTGCGAAGCTTTCTCCCCGTGCCCGACAGGAGTTCTATGAGTTAGCCCTGAAGTTCGCGGAACAGGACCGCTAACTAAAAGGGGCTGCTCTGGTGTCTGTTCATTAGGCCTCGTGGCGGATCCCCCACTTCGTTGACCGAAGATCCCGGCGGAATGAACAGGTCCAGATTGCTACGCATCACGATCGCGGGGTTAATGGAGATTTGCGGCGCCGGCCGCACTTTCTCAGTGAGAAACCGGACAATCGCTTGAAATGCAATCGCTCCCTGTTCCCGCGCCCGCTGGTGAATCGTAGCGGCAATGGTGCTCGACCTGATATGAGGAAACATCGCGGGAAACAGATCCGTCGTGATGACCTTGATCTTGTGAGTCCGGCCTAACTCCTCCATCGCTCTTATTACGGGCATGGAATTGGCGGTCGCAACATAGATGCCTTTTACCGCCGGATGTTGGTCGAGAACTTTTCTAGACTTTTGATAGGCCTCGGTTGCGTCATCGTGCGCTTCGACGACTGCCCCAATCTTCCCCTTGGGACAAAAGGAACGAAAACTTGTGCGAAAACTTTGCAGTTTCTGCTCGTGATCCACAGTAGCGTGTATGCCGATAAAAACGATCACTTCGGCATTCTCCGGGAGAAAATATCCCATTAGTTCTCCCGCCAGAGCCCCGCTGACCAGCGGGTTCACGGAGATGGAGGTTAGACGCTTGCTTCCCGGGGCATCGGTGGCCACGCACACAACTGGTACATTACGGCGCGTCGCTTCCTCTATGCAGGGCAAAAGTCGATTGGGGTATGCCGGGGAAATCACCAGCCCGCTGATCTCTTCCTGCAACATATCGCGAACAGCCTCGATCTCGTGTTGGCCAAAGCACTTGTAAGGACGGTGCAATATCTTGACGCCGAGAGGTTCAAAGATGCTCGCAGCCTCGAAGATCCCGTCTCTCACCTCGTCGTAGAAGTAGGCCACTTCGTGCGGGATCGCCAAACCTATTGTGATGGGCTTGCTCGAAGATAAGTAACGGGCGGCCAGATTCGGCCGGTAGCCAAGCTTCTGAGCGGCACGGAGGACCCGCCGCTTGGTTTCCGGATTGACACCACGCCTCCCGTTCAGAGCACGGTCCACCGTGCCGCGGGAGATCCCCAAGGCGTCAGCGACGTGCTGAACTCCCACGTGGCTGGAATTGTTGGGGTCCGATTTGGCGGGTGCTTTCGATTGGTGTTCAGCCAAAGTGTGCACCTTTCACGGCTTGCTGGTCGGCTTAATAGGGACCATTAACGCGGCAAGCTCACGGTATGCGTGCAAACCGTATTCTACAATCCGCCAGCCCCTCGCCCAGGCAAATTTCGTCCCCGTTGCTGCTGTACGAAAGCAGAGAAACTTTTCCTGTCCCCAATTCTTCCAGACAGCGAGACCTTTCCGCCAATCTGGCGGCAATATCATTTTATTCATTTTATTCTTGACAGGCTTCCGTGGGATGGTGTAGCGTCCCCGTCGAGGCCAACCGTGCACGTGCACGCTACATTTCGTGCACGTGAACGCCACCGAAGGTTGTTGCGGCTCGCGTCCAAAACCGATTAACTGGGGCTATGCAAATTAGGGACGATGTGATGCTGGCAAACTGCGCGTCCGACTCGTTACGGCCTGTGCTGCTCTCATTGTTTGTGTTTTCTTAAGTCTGCCTGCCCTATTCGCAAGTTGACACCGGCTCGGTTCACGGGCTCGTCAAAGATGGGGCTGGCGCCGTCATTCCCGGCGCCAAGGTGACGTGACCAGCGAGGATACTGACTTAGCCGTGGAGCCCGTCACCTCGCGGGACGGCAACTATTCCTTCTCCCCGGTGAAGGTCGGGACGTACACCTTGGAGGTCGAATTTGAGAATTTCAAATAGACGTGCAGCGGCACGTTAGCGTTGACGTGCAGCAGGTGGTAGGAGCGAATTCCAGCTTTACACCGGGGTCCATTGTCGAAACGGTTGTCGTCACCGCCGTGGCGCCGCTGCTGCAGACTCAAGAGGGGGAGGGAGGTCATTTGGGGCCAACTCGCGAGACCGCTGCACAGGTAAAAGCCTGGGAGGAGACGGTAGTGATTCCTACCTATCCCACCCCTCCCCCTGATCGCAATCCGATGTTCCTGGAGAAGCGCGTCTATCAGGGAAGCAGCGGCAAAGTCTACCCAAATCCCTTCACCGATCGCGTGTCAAGCGAAAGAAGCGAACGCGACTATCGTGCGGTTTTCCTGGAAAACGACTATATCAAGGTCATGATTCTCCCCGAGCTCGGCGGACGAATCCATCGCGGCCTCGACAAGACCAACCAGTACGATTTTT
>WNFH01001840.1_pt1 | contig 14546 bp, 11 predicted proteins | sample 5400411 | NCBI WGS metagenome assembly WNFH01 (sample SAMN13153347, study PRJNA577476) | soil metagenome | isolation source: 200 cm saprolite under Douglas fir tree site 2 hole 3 | place: USA:California | collected 2015-04-18
TCGGCCACCGTGGCCTGGCTCGGAAATGGCTCGGCTGTCTGAGGGCTGGGAAACGCGTCGGCGATGCTGCCAAATCTTGTGCCGCCAAACTGCCCCGTGGTTGTCGCCCCGAGCGTGTTCGTGATGCCGGTGCTGAACAGGTTAGCGCCAAGCTGGGTCAAAGCCGAGCGGTCCACCTCGGCGAATTTCACCTCGAGCAGAACCTCCTGCGCGCCCACCGGGCCGAAGGTCAACACGTTGACCACGTTCTTGGTGTAGGCCTCGGCGATCTGTCCAGCACGCTTGAACACATCCTCGGTGGACACGTGGCCGGAAAGCACAATGGCGGAGCGAGAAGGCGTAACCAAGATCTGCTCATCGGGGAAAACGCGTCTTTCTTCCTCGGCTGCCGCACTCACGTCCACATCCACGCGCAGATCGAAGCTGCGGGAGCGCTCCGCCTCATCCCAGATCAACAATGAGACCTCACCCGGAGCACGCCCATGCACCAGGATCTGAGTAGGCGTGACAACACGGGGATCCGCCACGTTTGGATCGGTCACGGAAACTCTCTTGAGGCGGACTTGCGTATTAATGAGCAGCGACTTGCCCACCATCACGCGCAACGGGGCAGCGCCCTGGGCTTCGGCCTGCGGCGCTTGCGAGGTGACCGCCGGTCCCTGAGCTTCCGGTGGTTCTGGAGTTGCCTGGGGAGCGGGCGCAGGCGGTGAAGCTGGTTGCTCTTGGGCATTGGCGACGCCGGCCGCGCAGAACAGCAGCAAAACAGCCAGCGTCCTTCGTGCCAACTTTCCCGCTTTCGTCTCTTCTGGTTCCTCCCCGCAACGGGAGCAGATCGACATGTTTTCTGACCTCAGAATCCTGGCTATCCTCAGAACTTGTCCTTCCACTTTTCCGTTTTGTCGCCGCGGATAACCTCTATCTCGTAGACTGCGGGTTGCACTGGCGCCGCGGGAGCCGTAGCGCGCTTCGTCTTTGGCCGCGGAGCGGCAGGCACCGGGGTGGACACGTTCTTGTATAGCATGTCAGTCCTCACCGGGGCCAACTCTTGCTGCCGGGTGTCGAGCGGGTTGCGCAGCGCCAGCTGGATCTTTCCCTGAGTGCTGGCCAAGGTAAGCTTCTGCGCGTCATCCGGGGAAACCAGCAGGGTGATAACGGTAGACGTCTGCGGTTCGCCGGCCGAGGTGCGTTCCAGGTTCTTGCCGTTGGCGATCACGGCGACGTTCTCCAGTACGGTGGTGGTCTGCTGCTCACTGGCACCGGAAGAATTGCCGGTCAGCAGGACATCCACCCGCGTTCCTGGGGTTACCCAGCCCGACACCCCGATCACGTCATTCACTCGAACCGGAACCGCCCGCATGCCGGGTGGAATCAGCGCTGGCAGACCGTATCCTGCGTTCTCGCCCGCCAGTTTGTTGGGCAGAAAGAATTCTCCTTTGGCGATTGGCAGGACCACGCCCCGCCCAACTACCGAAGTCTTCAGATGGAAACAATTCGGAGGCAGATCCGCCGCCGGAAAGTGGACGACCTTAACGTCCTTGTCCTCGACCTTGACCCCCACCGCAAGGTCGCTGGCGGCGATCACCACATCCGTGCCGGGTTGGGTGTTGCCCCCCGCACCCGCCTTCAAAGTGCGATAGACGGTGACGCTCACGAATGCGCCCAGTGCCAGGGCAACAAATCCGATTAACAAAAGCCGGGTGCGGTTCATCAACGCTCCTCAGGAGTCGAGATCGCTGCGCGCGAACGCGGCGGGTTCGGCGAGTCCGGGACGGGCGGCCGGGTACCCATCGAACCCAATGAGTTTCATGATCGGGCGAAACTGCCATGCCAGTGGCGCCAGGCTATGGCTTCTAAACGGCAGAACCCTGCCGCTGAATGCGGTGGCCCCAATCAACAGCACTCTTTATGCGTGCCTGGTGCTTCGTGTCATACCCTAGCGACCGTACTGCCGGAATGCTAGGTCGCATGGCCGTGGCTACTGAATCGAACTCGCGACGGATGAGAATACATTGTTGGCGTTGGAACCGATGAGCCGGATCGTACCGACCACGATCACCAGGATCACTGCCAGCATCACCGCATATTCCGCGATGTCCTGTCCTTCGTCTTCCCGCCATAGCCTGCGGAAGATGTGTTTCATCTCAGGTCCTCCAATGGAATCAGGCTGATAGAGCAGATACTGCCGCCTGATCTCGTACAATTTGCTGCGCACATTCGGCCCCTTTACCCAAAATTTCTTCTGGTTTTTCAATCGACGGCGTGCGCAGGGGATGCGAGACGGTCTCAAAGCCCCCGCCCATCATACCCTGCCCTGTCCCGGAACGAGCGACAATTTCTTGCATACTGGGTCCGGCGTTTGTGCCCCGTCCAAGCCGATAGTTTGGCAGATGGGGGCCAGTTAGGGTCAAGAGAGATTCCTATAGACGTAGGGTGCTGGTTGCGGGTAAAGAGGGATATAGGTGTGGTGCTTCCCATTGTGCCTGTGAAAAAACAGCCGAACATCACCCTACTGGATCGAGCTCGCAACTGACGAGAACACGTTGTTGGAGCTGGCACCGATGAGCTGGATAGTGCCCACGACCACGGCCAGGACCACCGCCAGCATGATCGCGTACTCCGCGATGTCCTGTCCATCCTCTTCCCATAATCTACTCAAAACAAACATCATCTTATACCTCGTGATGAATGCAGTAGAGAGGGGAAGGGCTGTACGAACGAAAACTCATTGCACCTGCCACGGTGCTGCTTTCTATCATACCCCAGCAACTCCGCAATGCGAGCACTATTTTTAGTGCAAAATGTCACACAAGTATGGGGATTTCTCCGCTTGATGGGGCCCTCCGCCCCCGCCCATACACGCCTGGGTCAGAACGGTCACCTGGGAATCCGCATAGATTTGCTTCCAGCCCGGGTTAGACCGAAGAGCGGTTACCAATGGGGCATCCGGCGGGAGGACTATGGTGCGGATTCCCCAGGACTCCATGGGATGCCGCCAATTGTCGGACAGGTGATAACTTGCGGCGAAATCGTCCATGAAGGAATCCCCGTAAAGATCGGCCCGGCCGTCTATGTAAACGCGATACTCGGGATACAGCTTCCAGATGAAGTAGCCGCCCCAGTCGTAGTGGTTCAGGAGCGGACCCGGCGGCCGCTCTTTGGAAAGAAAAGAGACCGCCCTTGCCGGAAATTCATGGGCTTCGGTCTGGGCCTGCAGCTCCACTACGTATCGCACCCGAGCCACGGTGAAGGTAGCAAAGGCCGCCAGCATGATCGCATTCACCAACATTTTGCGGGAACCCGCTGGCATCCTTCGAGCGCCGGGTCTATGGGTAAGGCCGCGCTCCTCCAACCAGGCTTGTGTTAGTCCGCTCAGGATGGGCACCGCAATCAGCACAAGAATGGGGATATGGCGGACCGAACGCAGCGCCGCCCATAGCGTCACCAGCAACAAGAGCAGTTCTCGAGGACGCAAGCGCCGGGGCGAGAGCCAGAGAGCGGCCATGGTGGCCAGCAGCATCAGCAACACCGGCAGGTACTTTGCCTCGTGGAAGTTGGGTGAAAACCACTCGTTGATGTAGCTCTGCATGGCGCGGGAGCGCAGAGTCTCCAACGGATACCAATACATTCGTGCCCCGTTCGGATTCAGAGGGACCACTATGAGGCAGATGCCGAGCGCCAGGGCCAATTTTCTCAGCCGGGGCGCCGCTTGAGACCATGCTTCAAAACCAAACGCTACATCCAGCGCGCCGCCGGTTAGAAACAGTGCCAGGAACACAATACCCATGGCGTATCCCGCATGAAGATTCACCCAAAGCAGTATCAACGGCGGAGTCCACCACAGATAACTGGAGTACTCATCCGAACCGTCGAGGATCATGAGAAGGATGCTGGCCAGCAACAGCGAAAGCATTTGTGGGCGTACTCCCCACGAAGGAGCCGAGGCTAAGGCGCCCCAGACAATGATGACGGCGGCGACATAAGGGCGGCCCGCGCAGCGCCAGAAGACCAGCAGAAGATTGGCCGCGATGATGGCAGCGGAGGCCACGACTAATCCGCCCCAACCCGCCAGCCCATAGAAACTGAAAATTAGAATGTCAGAAAGCCATTCGTGGTTCACCCAGGGTTGGCCAAAGCGGGTGAATGAATAGGGATCGCTGTGAAATACGCTGTGATTTTGAAGGATCAGTTGGCCCGTGCGCAGGTGCCACCACACGTCAGGGTCGGCCACACCACGCACGCCCATTGCGAACAGACCCAGCGCCAGGATGACCACAAAGACTCGACGAGTCCCTAGAAATGTGTTCACGTTGAGTACGGATCATATCTTGGCTGGGCCAGGATATAGAATCTGCTGTCTGGTTCGGCACAGTAACGGGCGGGGCAGCCAATCTTGGACAATTCGCAAAGATGTGGGGTTCAACTATGCCGCCAACTTCTCTCAAAAAAGTTGCCGGGGCTTTAGCCCAAAGGGCATGGCTCAGCGCATGAAAACGCGTACCTTCCGGATGCTGCTGACTCTCTTCCTGGCGGGCATGCTCTCGCTTCACTTGGTGCTTGCCTGGAACGCCGCAGAATTAATACGCAAGGGATATCCCGACTTCACCATCTTCTATTCGGCCGGGAAAATCGTGCGTCAGGGACTCGGGGCGAAGCTGTACGACGAACAGACCCAGTATCGTATTCAGCAGGAGTTTGCCGCAGGAGTCAGCATCCGGCAGGGCCCGTTGCCATACAATCATCCGCCGTTTGAGGCCCTCATCTTTGTTCCCTTTACCTGCCTTCCGTATTTCGCGGCCTACTTGCTCTGGGATCTGATGAATTTAGGAATTCTGCTAGCACTGCGGTTTCTGCTGCGGCCTCATGTCCCCCTGCTGCGGCAAATTCCTGCAGCCGGCTGGCTGTTTGTCTCGCTGGCATTCTTTCCCGTTTTTATTGCTTTGTTGCAGGGCCAGGACATCATTCTTCTTCTCCTCCTGTTCACGCTGGTTTTTGTTTCACTCAAAAGGAACGCCGACTTTGCCGCCGGTTGCTGGCTTGGGCTCGGAATATTCCGTCTTCACCTCGTTTGGCCTCTTTTGCTGATTCTTTTGCTGCACAAGCGGCGCAAAGCGATCCTTGGTTTTCTTTTGGTTGCCTTGGCTCTTGGAGTCATTTCGATTGCGGTAGTGGGATGGCAGGAAACCTTGCATTACCCGGGCTACGTCTGGCACGTGGAACAAACTATGGGGCACCGCAGAACTGTCGTTCCCATGCTAATGCCGAACATGCGCGGACTGCTGGATAGCCTGCTTACCCCGAGCACCTCTACCGTATTCCGCGACATCGTCAGCGTGCTGGTCTCGATGGGCCTGAAGCTCTTCGCAGCGTCCAGATGGAAGGCCACCAACACGACCGCGTTCGATCTGGGATTTTGCCTGTGCGTGATCGTGACTGTGCTGGTCGGCTATCACTCCTTCGCCTATGACTTGAGCTTGCTGATGCTGCCGATTGCGCTGGTCGCGAATCACGTTCTGGAAAGCACCCCGATTCACGGCTGGAGCAGGATCACCCTGTTTGGGCCGTTATTCCTCCTGTTCTTCACTCCGCTTCAGATGTTCCTCTACATTCGCAACGGCCACTACAACCTGATGGCCCTGGTATTGCTGTTCTGGGGATGGAGAATCGCGGGGGAGATCTCGCGGCAAGCAGGTGTTTCACAGCCGAAGACCACGGCTCTGCAATCCGTCTGACGTGGGGACATGACGGCTTGCAGGGAGGAATCGACTCGTTTTGTGAATGGGTTCCGGTCAGGCTTCAGCCGTGCCGCTTGCCGCCGGGAGATGCATTCGGGTTCACGAATGCGCGCGCCAGCACTACTCCCAGCATCGGCAGGTAGATGAACACCACCGTCCATCTTCCCACCTCCGCAAAACTGTGCGGGATGTGATACCAACGCCAGATGCCAGCCCCCCAACTGAAGAAAACTGTCAAAAGAATTTCTCGCCGCGTTTTCGGAATCAGCCAGAGGATGAACGCGTCGAAGAACCAACGTTGTGGCATCACTGCGGCCAAAAGCAGCAGCCATGCATCCCGGTCGCGATAACGCCACAAAGCCAACGCGAGCAGCGGTCCGGGCAAAACCAGCAGCGGAAAGAAATGCTCATAATAGCCGAGCTGCCCGGCCCAGAGCAGCGGCCAGCGCGGCATCACGGCCAGGCTTAACAGCACAAGCGCGGCACACGCCACGACTCCGCGCCGGCTGAGATGAGTCAGCGCCACCGGCAACCCAATCTGCGGTTTGGCCAGTGTTGCCGGAAGCAAAAGGGGGAAGAACGCGGCGGCCATCACCAGCGGTGACCACTGCGCCGTCAAAATCCCCGCCCAATAAGGATACGCGAGCAGCACGAGCAAACGGTGATAGCCGTGGCGCGTCAGGCCGAAGGCCAGCAGTGACGAACTGACGCCATAGAAGAGACCGCCGGCGACCTCTGAAGGCAGCCATACGAATGGCAAACCGAAAAACGCGGCCGTGAGCGGATACTGCTCCAGCGGCGTGTCATACGGACTTTTCCGCGCCAGCAAATGCTGAGCCGACCGGATGGCCCAACTGAAGTCTGCCGCCCCTTGATGAAAGTGCGCCAGCAGAAACCAGCAGAATGCCCCACTCGCCACCCCTACGGCCGCCGAGATGAGGATCCGCAGTCGCATAACAAGGTTCGCCCGCACAAAGTTGTAACATGGAGCGATTTTGTTTCCACCAGACTATTGTTGAGGAACCCCAAACTCGGCTTGCTCCTGGCGCTGCTTCTGGCCGGGAGCATGTGGTTCTACGTAGAACGGGTGCTGATCCCTTATCAGGAAGCGGATGCAGCAGCCCACGGCAGGCCTCGCGGCATCCTGTCGGATCTTTACCCTCGCTGGATAGGTACGCGCGAACTACTGTTCCATCATCGCGACCCATACAGCCCTGAGGTCACACGTGAGATTCAAATCGGTTACTACGGGCGGATTCTCGATCCCAATCGGCCCGAGGATCCCAAAGACGAGCAACGGTTCGCGTATCCCGTATACGTTGTTTTTTTCATTGCACCCACCGCCACAGTTCCATTCCCAATGGTGCGGGTAGCGTTCACTTGGCTCCTCGAAATCGTCACCGCGGTCAGCGTTCTGTTGTGGCTGCGTGTCGTGCGCTGGCGGGTATCCGGCACAACTCTGGCCATCTTGCTGATCCTGACGTCGAGCAGCTATGCGGCAGTGCAGGGAATCAAGCTGCAACAGCTAAGTCTCCTGGTGGGCAGCCTGATCGCCGCCACCGCCGCATTGTTGACTGCCGGACAGCTTTTTCTAGCTGGAGTGTTTCTATCCCTGGCCACGATCAAGCCCCAACTGGTCGTGCTCCCGGCGGCATGGTTGATGCTCTGGGTAGTAAGCGACTGGCGCAATCGCCAGCGTTTAATGTGGGGATTTATGCTCGGCATGGCCCTGCTGATCGGCGGTGGTGAATACCTGTTACCAGGCTGGATAGGGCGGTTCGCTGCGGGAGTGATTGCATACGAGCGCTACACTTACAGGGGTTCGCTGCTCGACGCGCTCGCGACTCGCAGCGGTGGACTGATCTTGACCCTACTTTTTCTGCTGAGCACGGCGGTCGTATGCTGGCGGCTCCGGCGCGCACCACAAGACTCCGCCGCCTTAAACCTTGTGCTGGCGCTGGTTCTGGCAGTGACGGTTGTGGTCGTGCCCATGACGGCTCCTTACAACCAGGTACTGCTATTGCCCGCAGTGTTCTTGATTGTGTGTTCGTGGAACAATCTATGGCAAAGGAATGCACTGAGTCGCACGTTCTGCACGCTCGCGTTGGTCACCGTTTTCTGGCCCTGGCTGGCGGCCATGATTCTGACTGTGGCTTCTCTGGTTTTGCCCGCCGCTTCCGTCCAGCGGGCCTGGGCGGTGCCTCTGTGGACGAGTCTCGGCATGCCACTCGTGATTTTGCCCTTGCTTGTCCCACTGCTCGCCACCAGTTTTCGCAACCAACACCAGCACGGGGCCAAATGCGCTCCAAATGCCCCCGCGCTCTTGCGGAGCGGCGGTCCCGAGGCGTGAGGCATTCCTCCTGCGCAGGCTTGCATTGTCCCGCCACAGGCGTTAGGCTTCTCAAGCGCTTTGCGCCCGGAAGGTGTTCGGAGGAGGAGATGAACCTCACCATAGAGACGCGAGTAGCCGATGGAATCACCATTGTTTCCTGCCACGGCCGCATTATTCTCGGAGAAGAAGCAAGCGCGTTACGCGAAACCCTGAAGCACCTGTTGAGTTCCACGCGGCAAATCGTGCTGAATCTTTCCGGAGTCAACTACATCGACAGCAGCGGCCTGGGAACTCTTGTCGGTGTCTACTCTTCGGCACGCGCAGGTGGGGCCGACATCAAGCTGGCTGGATTGGGCCAGCGCCTGCGGGATACGCTATCAATTACAAAATTGGTTACGGTTTTTGAAGTTTACGACAGTGAGCAGCAGGCGATTGCCGCTTTCCGCCGCGGGGCTGCCTGAGACCGCGAGTCGCCGCTCCCGGAAAGACGGTAATCTTCCGGACACTGGCGGTGAAGAAATCGTGAAGCCCCTTCCCTCCGGTGCCCGATTCCTGTCATTATTATTCTCCTAGCGCAAGGAGCTGTTGCAGCGCCGCATGGCTTTTCAAACCATCACCGGCCCGTCATCGTCGCCCGGCTCGGGGGTATTTCCCGTCCTTGTATTCGTGCAAGGTAACGAGCAGCGCAACATGAGCCTGGACCACACCCCCTTCACGGTGGGGCGGAAAGTCGATAAAGACTTGGTCATCGCTGACCCGCGGGTTTCCCGTGACCACGCCATCATCGCTTCGGAAAACGGGCAGTTCTATGTGCTGGATCAGGGCAGCAAGCACGGAACCTTCGTCAACGGCGAGCGCATCGAGCGCAAGACCTTGGAGCGGAATGATCGCGTGGAGTTCGGCGTCCGCGATGTGAGCTACGTTATCTTCAATCCCCAACACGCCACTTCCAACACCGCACGCGAGTTCCTCAGCCAGATTTCCGGAATGCACATCTCCACTGAGACCACCGATCTCGAGAAGCTCACGCTCTTTTTGGAAGCGGCCCGCAAGCTGAATACCACGGGCGTTCTCGACGAAATCCTGGTGACCCTGCTGGAAGCGACCCTGAAGCTGACCCGTGCCGAGCGGGGTTACGTCTTCATGAAGGCCGAGGATGGCAACCTGCGTCTGGCGGCCGGCCGTAATTCCAAAGACGAGCCTCTCTTGGACGACAAGACGATTTCGCACTCCATTCTCGATGATGCGCTGAAATCCAACTCCGAGTTTGTGCTCACCGACACCAGCCGCTCGCTCGACCTGGCGGGCCGGCAGAGCATCGTTGCCTATGATCTCCGCACCGTGATTTGCATCCCATTACGCAAGCCCCAAGTGCAGGCCACACGCGATCCGGGTGCTGCGGTGTCGACCGGCGAGGTCATGGGCGCGCTCTATGTGGATTCGCGTTTCGCCTCGCGCGACATTTCGAGCGTGAGCAACGACATTCTGCGCGTCATCGCGATCGAGGCCGCCTCTCTGATCGAGAACGCCCGCCTGGTCCAGGCCGAGGAGGCGTCCCGCCGCTACCAGCAGGAACTCTCGATCGCCGCCTCCATCCAGCAAAAACTCATGGCCGTCACCATCCCGGAGGTGCCGTTTGCACGTCTGAGCGGCCGAAATCTTTCCTGTAAGGAAATTGGCGGCGATTTCTACGACGCCATCAATACCGAAGATGGCCTCGCCCTCGTGCTGGCCGACGTCAGCGGCAAGGGAGTTTCGGCTGCCCTGCTGGCTTCCACGCTCCAAGGCATGATCTACTCCCAGCTCACCGCCGGCATGCCGCTGCCGGAGATCGTGGCCGCGGCCAACCGATTCTTTACCCACAAGCACATCGGAGAAAAATACGCGACTTTAATCATCGCCCGAATCCGCCGCGATGGTGAACTGGAATACGTCAACTGCGGACACATCCCTCCGCTGCTGGTTTGCAAGGGCGAGGTGATCCGGCCGGCTCATGGCAACTTGCCGGTTGGCCTGCTGGCCGATGCCACCTACGAAAGTGACCACTACAATATGCACCCCGGGGATCGTCTGATCCTGGTCACCGATGGCGTGACCGAAGCCGAAAACGCCCGCGGGGACTTTTTCGACAACGAGCGTCTGGAAACCGTGGCCGGGAAAAGTGAAACGCTCGAAGACATTTTCTCCGCCGTCGCCACTTTCTGCGGCGGCACCCCGCTGAACGACGATTGCACGGTCGTGGACCTGATGTACACAGGCTAGTAGATCCTGCCGCAGCGGTTATCGCCGGGTTATCGATAAACACTAAGGAGAGGTTTTTGTGACTTGCTGCGAGCTACACCTCCGCTCTTTCGATGGTCACGACGGTGTTGTAATCCGGCTCGCGGGACCTGGGGTCGATGTCCTCACCCGAGAGCAGGCAGTTGCCTTCGGGCCAGTGGACCTCGACATTGCCCGGCTTGATTTGGTGGATCTTGGCACGGCCGACGTAGCTTCCGGTGCTTGAAGTGAGGCGGATCGACTCACCCTCCCTAATGCCCAGGCGCTCGGCGTCTTCCCGTGAAACGAGAACGTCGTCCCGCAAGGCGCCCGTTAAGGGGTCAATAGTTCTGTGCACCATGGAATTGAACTGCTTGCCGCGCCGTGTCGAGAGGTGGAACATCCCTTTCAATGCTTGACGGCCTTTCAAAATGACAGGGGAGAAATGCCCCTTGCCGTCAGGGGTTGCGAATTTTCCGTCGGCGAACAACCTGGGCCCGCCCCACTGGAAGTGATCTCCTTCCTTGGAGAGCGTTTCGATTCCCGCATAAAGAGGAACGGCTTTGGCGATCTCATCGCGGATCTGTTGCGACGAGGCGAAGCGAACCTTGTCTGCAAGTTCGGGACGCACCCGAGCGGCCACCTCGCCAAGTACTTCCCATTCCGGTTTGGCCGAGCCGATTCGCCGGCCGGGGACTTCGGGAGAAAAGATAATGCGGCGCTCGGTCGAGGTCTCAGTTCCGCCGCCGGGTGACTCATAGCGGGTGGTGGCCGGGAACACGATGACCGTGTCTTTCGGTGGTACCAGCATCATCGAAGAGAGAAGAATATCCTGGTGGATGCGCGTGTCCACGTTGCCTAAAGCCTGCGCGACCGCGGCCGGATCTGGAAGCGTCCCGAGGAAATTGCCGCCAACCATCCAGAAAACGTCTATCTCTCGCCGGTAGGCGGCGGCGACCATCTCTGGGGCGGCCAAGCCTGGGAATACCGGAACCCTGAACCCCCACGCCTCTTCGAAACGTTCCCGCTGTTTGTCCTCGAAGCTCGGAACGCATCCGACTTCCGCTCCGCCTTGAACACCGGAGTGCCCCCGTATCGGTACCATGCCGGTCTTTTCGCGCCCAACCCAGCCCCGGGCCAGGCCGACGTTGATCAGCGCTTCGATCGTCTGCACCCCATGGGCATGCTGGGTGAGCCCCATCGACCAGACAAAGATGCCATTGCGGGCGTCTCGCAACATCTCCGCAAATCGCCTCATCTCCTGGCGAGTTGTGCCGCTTTGGTGTTCGAGCAGTTCCCAATCCTGTTTTTGGACGTTGGCCTTCGCCTCTTCGAAGCCGGCCGTGTGCCGCGCGATAAAATCGTGATCGATCCACCCTTCCGCCAGCAGATGCTTTAAGACACCGCTCAGGAAGGCCAGGTCCCCACCGGTATCCACGGCAAACCAGGTATCCGCGATCTTGGTTCCGAAAATCGCCGATTCGGCTTCCGAAGGGACCCAATATCTTCGAAGGCCAGGCTCGAAGTAAGGGTTCACGACCGCCACCTTGGTCCCCTTCTTGCGGGCGTGGTACAGGTACTTCATCGTCACTGGCTGATTGTTAGGGGTGTTGGAGCCAAAGAAAACGATCAGGTCGGTCCCGATCCAGTCGCGGTACGAGCAGGTGGAGGCGCCGTAGCCAAGTGTCCGTTTCATCGCCACCGCGGAAGCGGCGTGGCAGAGGCGCGCAGAGTTGTCAACGTGATTCGTTCCCATCGCGCGTGCTGCCTTCTGGGCTGCATAGTAGTGCTCGTTCATCATGCCGCGCGAAGTCAGATAGACGGCGAACCGTTCAGCTCGCGTTGAACGGATCTTCTCAGCGGCAGCATCGTAGGCCTCCTCCCACGAGACCGGCCGGAACCCCTTTTCGCCTTTGCGCCAGATCATCGGTTCGGGAAGGCGGCCGCAAGCCCTAAGATCCTGCGAACTCATCTGGGAAAGCGACGAAACGTCCCTCAGGCGATCCGGATCCAGCGCTGGAGCAGTGTTCAACTGCATGAGCTCCAAACGAACCATACAGAGGTGGACACCATCTAGGGTCCAGTCCTTGACCCCCGTTGTTCCCAGCGCGCAACCGTCACAGACGCCGTGTTGCAAGATTCGCCACGCGAAGGGAAGCTCGTGGCGGTTTTCCCAAGCCACGCGCATCATCTCCCAATAGTGGTTGGGCTTACGCTCTACCGGATTGCGGGGAATCACTGAAGCCCAGAGTGACGGCTTCAAAGCCATGTTTCCACCTCGGGATATGTGGCCGAGCGTCCGGCCCACACCCACCCCGTCGGATGGGGCAAAGTCTGTTCTGACTCCGGTGCCTTGTCAAGGTGCGGCGAGAATCCATCGAGCATTCGTGTTGCGCGGAGCTAACTCCCATGAGCTGCGGAGCCGAAGTCCCGGCATTTTTCCATCAGTGGGTTCTCCACCTCGTATATCCTTTCCAGCCATGAACTTTACGTTTCTAGACTGGTCGGCGATCGTCGCCTATCTTGCCATCACGCTGTTCCTGGGCCTTTACTTCCGCAGCCGCTCCGGCAAAAGCGTGGACGACTACTTCGTCTCTGGACGCAACGTCTCCTGGTGGCTGGCCGGCACCTCGATGGTGGCGACCACCTTTGCTGCCGACACGCCGCTAGTCGTCACCGGGCTCGTTTACACCCAGGGAATTGCGGGAAACTGGTTGTGGTGGGCGTTTCTGCTCTCCGGCATGATGACGGTGTTTCTGTTCGCGCGGCTTTGGCGCCGCTCCGGCCTCCTCACCGATGTGCAGTTCGCCGAGATGCGTTACTCCGGAAAACCGGCAGCGTTCTTGCGAGGCTTCCGCGCGGTTTATCTCGGCCTGCTGATGAATTGCCTGATCCTGGGCTGGGTGACCAAAGCAATGACCAGCATCGTTGCCATTACACTGGGAGTAAGCGATCACAGCGCATTGGCCATCTGCGTTTTTTTCCTGATCCCGTTCACTGGGCTCTACGTCGCGTTGGGCGGCCTGTGGGGCGTGCTCTGGACCGACCTATTCCAGTTCGCATTGAAAATGGCGATCGTAATTGGAGTTGCCTGGTATGCCGTGTCCGCCGCTGGTGGGATGAGCGCGTTGCTTCGCAAGCTGGGGGAAATGCGCGCTGCCGCTGGACCAAGTGCAGGCGATGCCACTTCCTTCTTCCCTGACTTCTCCCGACCGATGGCTCAAGAGGGCCTTTGGCTGCTGCCCGTGATGACCTTTCTGGTGAACATCGGATTGCAGTGGTGGGCGTTCTGGTATCCCGGTGCGGAGCCCGGCGGCGGCGGCTATATCGCGCAGCGCATCTTCAGCGCCAAAGACGAGCGCAACGGCCTGCTGTCCGTTCTCTGGTTCAACATCGCGCACTATGCCGTGCGGCCCTGGCCCTGGATCCTCACCGCACTGGCTGCCATCGTCCTCTACCCGCACTTGGAGCATCCGGAAACCGGTTACATGCTCATCGTGAGTCGCCATGTCCCGCCCGCCCTGCGTGGCATCGTCATCGCCGGCTTCATGGCCGCGTTCATGTCCACGATCGCCACGCAACTGAACTGGGGAGCGTCGTATCTGGTCTCCGATTTCTACCGCCGCTTCATTAAGCGCGATGCGGACGACCGGCACTACGTGCAGGTTTCTCGCCTCGCTACCGTGCTGCTGGTGATCGCTTCCGCGGGCATTTCGGTGCTGCTGGCCGACATTCGCTCAGGGTGGCAGGCGGTGCTGGAAGTGGGTGCGGGCACGGGCGGCGTCTATCTGCTGCGCTGGTACTGGTGGAGGATTAATGCGTGGAGTGAAATTTCAGCCATGGCAACGGCGCTGGCCATGACCGTGTTGCTGCGACTGGCCGCGCCCTTCTCAGGCACCAGTCCGGTGGTCTTCGCGAAGACTGCATTGACCACGACCGCGGTCACTACTCTGGTGTGGCTCGCCGTTACCTATGCGACCAAACCGGAGCCCGAGCAGGTGTTGCTCACGTTCTACCGCAGCGTTCGCCCGCAGATCACCGGATGGCAACCCATCGCGCGCCTCGCCCCTCAAGTGCCGCCCTCGCGCGATCTTGGACGCAATCTCGCCTCCTGGGTTCTGGGCTGTTTCATGGTGTACTTGGCGCTGTTCGGTTTGGGACATGTGCTCCTCGGTCCCATGTGGGAGGGTCTAGTGCTGCTGATGATCTCGGCGATTTGCGCA
>WNFH01001846.1_pt1 | contig 14531 bp, 8 predicted proteins | sample 5400411 | NCBI WGS metagenome assembly WNFH01 (sample SAMN13153347, study PRJNA577476) | soil metagenome | isolation source: 200 cm saprolite under Douglas fir tree site 2 hole 3 | place: USA:California | collected 2015-04-18
GGCGAGGAAGACGAGCCCGGCGACGACGAGCGGCTCGCGGTGCGCGAGGAGGGACGAGAGCGTGGCTTTCTGGAGCTGTTGCATCCGCGAGCCTCCGGGCCGCGATTATACGGTTCGCGCGGGCTCGGGAACACTTCTCTGGCTCCGGCCGCCGCCGCCCACTATCGTTGGCGCATGAACGGCGCCCGTGCCGTTGCTCTGCTGTTGTTGTTCGCGCCACCGAGCGGCGCGGCACAGGCTGTCCTCACCCCCGCCGATTCCGCGATCCTCAACTCCCAGCCCCTCAGGCGGCTCGTGCTCGCGCCCTCGGTGATGCGCCGCGTGGGCCTGCTCGCGGCCGGGCTCGACCGCGAGGTCGTGCTCTGCCTGCGCGGGGCCATCCGGGGCGACACCGCCGTGGTCGACGACTTCGTGATGCCGGACATCGTGGCGAGCGCGGCGGACGCCGTGCAGCCCCTGCCCTGCGCGCCGGCGACCACGCTCGCGGTGTGGCACAACCACCCCTGGACCGGGCCCGACTCGAGCTTCGGCGTGCGGACGCCGGAGGACCTGTGCTCGCTGAGCCAGCCGGACATCCGCTCGGTGGTCGCCGACTCGATCCCCTTCGCGGTCGTCAGCGTGGGGCGCACGCCGCGGCCGATCGTGTGCTGGTGGCGGCGCGTACAGGTGGTGGTCAACCGGCACGTGAAGTTCCTGCCGCGATTCCCGCGGCAGTGGCTCGAGGCGCCGAGCCTCACGGCGCCCCCGCCCGAGCCGGCGCGCTCCGTGCCCTGACGCGCGGCCGGGACCCAGGGCACCGGCGTTTCAACGGATGCATGAAAACCGCAACACGGGAAGGATCCTGATCGACTGGAGCCGGGCGGCGGCCCCCGGTCACTTGCGCCGCAGGTAGCTGTCCGTCTTGTCGAGCCAGTCTTGCCGCGGCGGGCTGAACACGTCCACGTCCAGCGTGTCCTCCAGCGCGTGCGCCTCGTGAGGAACGTTGGAGGGGATGAACAGCACCTCGCCGGCCCGCACGACGACCTCCCGATCGCCATTGGCGCCGATCAAGAACCTGAGGCAGCCCTCGAGGATGTAGGTGAGCTGCTCGTTCTCGTGGGCGTGACGGGGCACGACGCACCCTTTCTGGATGTAGACGTGCGCCAGCATCATCCGGTCGCCGGTGATGAGCCGGCGGGACAGGTGCGCGGACACCTTCTCCTTCGGCAGCTCGTCCCAGCGGTACCACGCGACGCGGTGTTCGTCGGGCGACATACTGTCCTCACGCTCCGTGTCGGATAATATCGACCCTCGGCCGACGCGCACGCGAGGCATGTGGCGGCCGTCACACCTCCGTCTCTTGCAACGTGCAAAGTCCCCGTTCGGTGCAGGGTTACGACATCGATGCCGGAGGCCCCTGGAGCCTGTGGGGAGCGCCCGGCACGCCCCTTGCTTTGTTGGGGGGCATGAGGCGCTTTGACCTGTTCGGCCCGCCGCCGTTCAACCCCGACGAAGAGTGGGGCGACGACCAGCCAGCCGACGACTGGCGGGGGGACGACCACTTGGACGACTGGCCGCGCGAGAGCGCCGGCCCCGAGTGGCGCATGTTCGAGCAAATCGCCGCGGACGAAGCCGACATGGCCGCGGCGGTAGAGGAACTGCTGAAGAGCCTCTAGCGCGGCGTCACTGCACCGCGTTCACCATGTCGAAGATCGGCAGGTACATCGCCACCACCATGCCGCCGACGATCACACCCAGCACGACGATCATGATGGGCTCCATGAGCGAGAGCAGCGCGCTCACGGCCGCGTCCACCTCGTCGTCGTAGAAGTCGGCGATCTTGGAGAGCATCTCGTCGAGCCCGCCCGTCTGCTCGCCCACCGCGATCATCGAGATGACCATCGGCGGGAACACGTTCGATCTCTGGAGCGGCGCGGCGATCGTCTCGCCCCCGGCGATCGAGGCGCGCGACTCCATCACGGCGTTGTGGATCACCATGTTCCCCGCCGTACGCGCGGTGATCTCGAGGCCGTCCAGGATCGACACGCCGGACGAGATGAGGGTCCCGAGGGTCCGCGTGAAGCGCGACACGGCGGACTTCCGGATCACGTCGCCCAGCACCGGGAGGCGCAGCAGCAGCCGGTCGATTTGCAACCGGCCCGGCGCGGTCTTGTAGTAACGGCTCAGGAGGAAGACGAAGCCGCCGATGGCGCCGATGATCACCCACCAGTAGTGCGTGAGGATGCTGCTCATCCCGATCACGATGCGAGTGGGGAGCGGCAGCTCCAGGTTCACAGAGGCGAACATGTTCTGGAACGTCGGGATCACGAAGATGAGCAGCACCGCTATGGCGATGACCGCGACGGATATGATCACCGCGGGGTAGATCATGGCGCCCTTCACCTTGCGGATGATGGCGTCATTCTTCTCGAGGAACTCCGCCAGGCGCACGAGAATCGTGTCGAGAATGCCACCCGCCTCGCCCGCGGCGACCATGTTGACGTACAGGTCGCCGAAGGCCTTGGGGTGCTTGCGCAGCGCGTCCGCGAGGGTGTGGCCGCTCTCGACGTCGTACACGACCGATTTCGTGATTTCGGCGAGGGACTTGTTCTCGGTCTGCTTCGCGAGAATGTCGAGCGACTGCACCAGCGGGAGTCCGGCGTTGATCATGGTCGCGAACTGCCGGGTCATGACCACGATATCGCGGGTCTTGATGCCGCCGCCGAACTTGAAGTTGAGCTTGAAGGCTTTGGGCGCGGCGCGCACCTGCACCACGACCATGCGGTTCTTCCGCAGGTGGGCAATGACGTCGTCTCGGGTCGGGAGATCGACTTCGCCCGACTGAAGCTCGCCTTTCAGCGTGCGCGCGGTGTACTGGAAGACCGGCATCGGTCAGCTCCTTCCGGCGCCCATCAGCGGCGCGCCGCCACCTTGGGACCTCCCGCCTGCGGACCGGCCGCCGCCATCGGCTCCCTCTCGTCCAGCGGCGCCTCTCCGATCATCCGCAGGAAGTCGTTGGGCTTGGACGTGACCCGCAGGCACTCCTCCTTGGCGACCTCGCGGGACATGTAGAGCTGGTACAGGGCGTCGTTCAACGTCTGCATGCCGTACTTCTTCCCGGCCTGCATCGACGACTCGATCTGGTGCACCTTCTCGTCACGGATCAGCGCCCGGATCGCCGGTGTGCAGATCATGATCTCGGCCGCCATCACGCGGCCCTTCCCCTTGGCGCGCTGCAGCAGGGTCTGCGTGACCACCCCTTCCAGCACGAAGGCGAGCTGGGCGCGCACCTGCGACTGCTGGTGCGACGGGAAGACGTCGATGATCCGGTTGATGCTCTCCATCGCGGAGTTCGTGTGCAGGGTCGCGAACGCCAGGTGCCCGGTCTCGGCGATGGTGAGCGCCGCCTGGATGGTCTCGAGGTCGCGCATCTCGCCGACCAGCACGACGTCGGGGTCCTGGCGCAGCGCGTACTTGAGGGCCGCCGCGAAGCTCTGCGTGTCGGTGCCGATCTCGCGCTGGTTGACGATGCAGCTCTGGTGGCGGTGGATGAACTCGATCGGGTCCTCCACCGTGATGATGTGGCCCTTCAACTCCTTGTTGATCTTGTCGATCATCGCGGCGAGCGTGGTGCTCTTCCCCGAGCCGGTCGGCCCGGTCACGAGCACGAGCCCGCGCGGCCGGTCGGCGAGCTGCGCCACGACCGCCGGCAGTCCGAGGTCTTCGAACGTCCGCACGTTGAAGGGAATCTGCCGGATCACGAGTGAGACGCAGCCGCGCTGCTTGAAGCAGTTGCCACGGAACCGGGCCAGGTTCTGGATCCCGAAGGAGAAGTCGAGCTCGTTCTCCGTCTCGAAGCGCTTCTTCTGGTTCTCGGTGAGCACCGAATAAGCGATCGAGAGCGTGTCCTTCGGGGTGAGCACGTGATCGACCGACGAGTTGGTGATGTCGCCGTCCACCCGCAGCTTGGGCCGCTCGCCCGCCACGATGTGCAGGTCCGACGCATCCCGCTCGATCATCTCCTCGAGCAGGGAGCGGAGATTGACCGTTGTCACCGCGCCGCCCGTCATGCCGCCGTCTCCCTCACGAGTTCCTCCAGGGTAGTGATGCCCCTTTTCACCTTGATCAACCCGTCCATCCGGAGCGTCAGCATACCCTCCTTGACGCCCTGCTCCCGCAGCTCCTCGGTAGAAGCCCCCTTCAACACCATGCGCCGCAGCGCAGACGACAGGGCCATCACCTCATACAGGCCCTGGCGGCCCTTGTACCCCGTGCCGTTGCAGGTGTCACAGCCCGTCCCCTTGAAGAAGGGCCCGAGCTTCGGGTCCAACCCGAAAGCGTGCATCTCCTCCGGGGAGTACTGATGCTCCTCTTTGCACCCGCTGCAGATGCGGCGCACCAGCCGCTGGGCCACGATCAGGTTCACGGCGCTCGCCACGTTGAACGGCTCGATCCCCATGTCCACCATGCGCGTGACCGTGGACGGGGCGTCGTTCGTGTGCAGCGTCGAGAGCACCAGGTGGCCGGTCAGCGAGGCCTTGATCGCGATCGAGCCGGTCTCGAGATCGCGGATCTCCCCCACCATGATGATGTTCGGGTCCTGCCGCAGGAACGCCTTCAGCGCCGCCGCGAAGGTCATCCCGACGTCGTTGCGCACCAGCACCTGATTGATCCCGAGCAGGTTGTACTCGACCGGGTCCTCGGCGGTCATGATGTTGACTTCCATCGTGTTGATCCGCGAGAGCGCCGAGTACAGCGTCGTCGTCTTCCCCGAGCCCGTGGGACCGGTGACGAGCACCATCCCGTACGGGTTCAGGATCGCCTTCAGCAGGTCGGCCTCCGCCTTCGGCTCGAACCCGAAGGTCTTGAGGTCGAGCGCCAGGTTGCCCCGATCGAGAATCCGCAGCACGATCTTTTCGCCGAACAGCACCGGCAAGGTCGAGACGCGGAAGTCGATGACCTTACTGCCGAACTTGAGCTTGATCCGCCCGTCCTGCGGCACCCGGCGCTCGGCGATGTTCAGCTGGGCCATGATCTTCACCCGGGAGATCAGCGCCGCTTTCATCTTTACGGGTGGCTTCATCACCTCCTGCAGCGCCCCGTCCACCCGGTAGCGCACCCGGATCTCGTGCTCGAACGGCTCGATGTGGATGTCCGAGGCCCCCCGCTTCACCGCGTCCGTGAGCAGCCCGTTGATGAGCTTCACGACCGGTGCGTCCTCGGCCAGGTCCTGCGCCTTGACGTCCTCCTCCTGCTCCTCCTCCACGACCTCGACGTCCGCTTCCTCGACGCTCTTCAAGAGCGACTGCAGCTGGGCGTCCGACTGCTGGTAGTAGCGGTCGATGGCGTTGCGGAGGGTGTACTCGCCCGCGATTACCGGGAAGACGTCGCAGCGGGTGATGAACTTGATGTCCTCGATCGCCGTCACGTTGTTCGGATCGACGATGGCCACCGTCAGCGTGCGCCCTTCGCGCTTGAGCGGGAGGACGGTGTGCTTGACCGCGATGTCGGGGGGCAGGAGCTTGAGAATCTTCGGATCGACCTCGAACCGGGACAGGTCCACCGCCGGCATGCGGTACTGCCGGGCCAGCATCTTGGTGACCTCGGTCTCCTCGACGAAGCCGAGCTTCACCAGGGTGTAGCCCAGACGCATCCCCGTGCCCTTCTGCTCCGTCAGGGCTTTCTTGAGCTGATCGAGGGTGATCAGCCCTTCCCGTACGAGGATTTCGCCCAGCTTGTCGGCGGTGGCTGCGGCGGTGGCCGTATGCAACTCGTTGAAATTGAACAGTCTAAAGTAGTCCGCCGCCGAGGGGTGTCAACCCCGAACCGCCATTCGTCTGGTGGTCGACGCTTGCGCCGTGGGCGCTTCGGCGGATCGGGGTCAAGGCATTGGCGTGATCGCCCCCGAAAAAGTGACGAACGGACCGAGCGCCTCGAGCAGCTTCGGGCCCACGCCGGGCACGCTGTCCAGACGCGCGAGACTGCCAAAAGGACCGTGCGCCGCGCGCCACGCGACGATGCGCTGCGCCAGCGCGGGACCGACGCGCGGCAGCCGCGTGATCTCGATCACGTCCGCGCGATCGAGATCGACGCGCTCGCCGGGGAGCAGCGGGCGCGCGAGCCGCTCCGCCTGACGCGCCGTCTGACGCAACGCGGGACGCGGACCCGTGTCGGGACCCTGCGCGAGGCGGACGTCGCCCGGCGCCGCGCCGGCCGGCGGCGCGAGCGCCCAGCGCGCGCCGGCACCGGCGAGAGCGAGGAGGGAGAACACGAGCGCGGCGCGTTTGTCATCCATGACTGCACGCTAACGGTTCGCTCGCCGACGGACGGAATCCGTTCACCGCATCCCTCGCCGAAAGATTGCGGTGTCACGAGTGCGGAATGCGGAGTGGGGAATGCGGAGTTGCAGTGGGAGGTCGTGCGCCAACGGCAGGTCACGCGGCACGACCCTCACGCTGACATTCCGCACTCCGCATTCCGCACTAGGCTTCAGCGCACCAGCGCCACCGCCACGTCGCCCACGATCTGCAGCGACGCTGCGCTTACCTTGTCGATCGTGTCCTCGGTAGTGTGCCAGTAGGGATAGTCGAAGTCCACCACGTCGATCGCGTGAATACCGGCCCGCTGCAGACTCACATGGTCGTCGATGAGGGTGTGTTTGACGCCCGGGAGGAAGGAGCGGCCGTACCCGAGGTCCGAGGCGGTGCGCCACACGCGCTCCACCACCTCGGGCGCCACGGCCATGGAGTTGCCCTCGTAGTAGATCTGCAGCGATCGGTCGCCCACCATGTCGAACAGCACGGCGTACAGGGGCGGGTAGCCCGGGGGCTGGTGCGCGGCGAACCAGCGCGATCCGATGAGCACGTCGCTCGAGTCCTTCGTGAAGTCGCCGTAATCCTCGCCGTCCACGAACAACAGGTCCACGCCGACCGCCGGAGCCTTCGTCTTGAGGGCGTCGGCGATGCCGAGCAGCACCGCCACTCCCGACGCGCCGTCGTTCGCGCCGGGAACGGGCAGCCGCTGCTGCCCCAGGTTCTGGCTCTGGTCCGCCTTGGGGCGCGTGTCCCAATGGGCGAGGAACAGCACGCGCTCCGCAAGCTCGGGCCGGAAGCGCGCGAACAGGTTCTTGAGCCGCAGGGTCGCGCCCTGCTGCGTGACGTGACGGATCGGCTGGACCGCGACGGTGTCGGCCGTCGCCCGCAGCCGGGCGAGGATCCAGTCGCCCGTCTTGTCGTGGCCCGGCGTGTTGGGCACGCGCGGCCCGAAGGCGAGCTGCTGGCGGACGTAGTCGAACGCCCGCTCGCCGGGGAACTCACGCGGACGGGTCTGCGCCTGACAGGCGAGCGCAAGCGTCAGGGACGTCGCGTGGACAAGCCGCCTCACCGGATCTGCCCCACGCTGGTGCTGAGATTGACGAACGCCGTGATCACGAGCTGGGACGTTTTCCGACTCGCCTGCCGCTCATCGTTCACCAGGTACGCCATCTGGAACCCCGCGCTGAGGGAAGGGGGAAACTCGGTGTCCAAGGTAAGCTGCGCCTGGGCCTGGCGGCTATCCACATAGGGCACGCACACCGCCTGACCGGCCGCCTGCAGGCAACTCGTCGTGCGCGTCTCCTGGTAGCGCAGCGTCGTCCGAATGTCGCGCGGCATGCGCGCGAGGCTCGCCGGGGGCCGGAAGGCGAAGACGAGGTTACCGCCGGCCTGGTTGCGCTCGCTGCGGAACAGGTTGCCCGCCGCGAGCTGCTCGGTCTTGAGCCGCGCGGCATCGAACGACGAGAGGATGCCCTTGACCCAGGTGAGCGCCACGGTGGGGGTCAGGTAGCGCTCCGTGAGCTCCGTGCGCGCGGCGCCCGCGGAGTCTCCCACCAGGGCACTCTGCTCGGTCGCGCTCTCGCGCCGGCGATAGGTGACCTGGGCCGTGAGGCTCGCGAGCAGCCGCGCGATCGCGCCGCGAGGCGCCGCGACGCTCCAAGCGACCGTGGCGGAGGGCCAGTCCCGGCCGCGCGTGCGCAACGGCACCTGCTGGTCGGTGCGCAGCACCCACGTGATCCCCTGGAGGCGCTGGTAATTGGCCCGCACCCGCAGGCCGACCGGCAACTCGACTCCGCCTCCCAGGTTGAAGCTGTAGTTGTCGGCCGCGGCGCCCGCGCGCAGCCCGTCCTGCTCGCGGAAGCGCGAGAACGCGACCAGCGCGAGCTGGTAGCCGAGCGACGGGTTGAGCGGCGTCCGGTCGTAGCTGGACGTCCACGCGCGCCCGTAGCTGACGTCGGGGCCGGTCAGGCGGCTGAGGAGCCGCACGACGCCGGCGCTGTCGCCGAACAGCGCCTGGCCCGCGCGCCGGGCGTCGAGCTGCGCCCCGAGCTCGAGGCGCCGGGAATTGCCGAATGCCGTGGGAATGTGGAATCCGCCCGCCGTGTCGCCCACGTCGCGCACCGGATCGCGCGCGTTCGGGTCGCGCGACAGGAAGAAGCCGGTGCCGAGGGTGGCGCGCGGTCGCACCCAGACCGCGAGCTGCGGCGTCAGATTGAGCAGCGTCGTGATGGAGCGCTGCGTCTCGATGCCGACGTCCCGGCCGAGGAACGTGCGGCGCTCCTGGCGCACGAGCCGGCCGACGGTCGTCGAGTCCCCGTAGTCCCGCAAGTCCCGCTGGGAGGCGACGTCGACGCGCAGCTGCACGCCGCCGAGCGGTAGCAGGTCGAAGCCGCCCGCGCTGCGCCACAGCTTGGTGCGGGACAGCGCCGGCACCGCCAGCGCGTCCGAATCGCGCGCCACCGGGACGAGATAGGTGAAGCGGGAGGCCTCGGAACCGGCGACGCCGGTCCGGAACCGGATGTTGGCGGGGTTGAGCCGGAGGGGTCCCCACCGCGCCGCCCCGGGGGTGAGGTTGTAGTCGAGGCCCAAGGCGTAGCTCGACGAGGTGGCGGAGGCCAGGTCCGAGCGGGTCGTCCCGTCGGTGTAGGACGCGGACAGCGCCGCGGGATCGAGCAGGGTACGCAGCAATCCGGAGCGCGCCTGCCGCGTGCGCCGCAGCGAGAGACTGTAGCTCGCCGCGCGACTCTGCGGCGTGCGGAGCCCATCGAGCGCGTCGCCCCGGAGGTCGGTGCCGGCGAGGTAGAAGGGGTCGCTCGAGGTCGCGGCGTAGCGCACCGTCAGCGGCGCGGCGATGCCCCAGCGGTCGGGCAGAAAGCGATCGAGCCGGACCGTGCCGGCGACGCTCGCGGCGTTGTCGGCCACGTAGCTCGGGTCTTCGCCGAGCTGGCGGAACTGAGCGTCGCGGCGCGAGACGCTGATGGCGACGTCCGCCACGTCGGCCGCCGTGAGCGTGACGTCCACCGCGCCCGCATAACCGGCGTCCTGCACCACGTCGCTGAGACGGATGTCGTCCACCCACAGCTCGGCCTGGTCCAGCAGCACCCTGCTGTCGACGCGCAGGATGCCGGCGGCCATTTCCTGCACGGCCGCGAGGTTGGGGGGCGCGGTGCCCGGGTTGCGCACGTGCGCGACGTAGGGCCCGTCGCACATCACGTAGGCGGAGTCGAACGGGACGATGGTGGCGTCGGGGCACCCGGGGTACACCTGCGCCGTGTCGCCGCGCAGCCATGCCCGCTCGATCCGGGCCCGCAACACGAGCCAGCGCTCCAGGTCCACGACCACTTCGGGCTCCCAGGAGGTCGTGCGTGCGGGGACGTGGTAGAGGTAGAAGTTGTTCTCGTCCTTGCCCGCCTTGACGTAGACGTGCAGGTCGCCCTCGTCCCAGCCCGTGCCGCGGCCGCGGGCCCACACGCGGAGCCGGCGATACTTGAGGAAATTCTTGTCCCCGGCGGTGGTGAACCGCACGAACGCCTCGGCATGCTGTCCCGTCGCGAGGCCGCGCGCCAACAACCGCAGCGACTGCTCGTTGATCTGCGTGACGCCCACCTGCAGGCCCGCGTCCCGGCGTGACGCCTCGTCGATCACGCCGGGGGGCGACGTGTAGCCGAGGTCCTGGTTCTCCGTGCTCACCACCGACGCGACCACCTCGCCCGTGCCGGTCCCGCGATCGCCGGCGAGGCCGGGGATCGGCGTGTCGGCGCGCTTGACCCACGTCGCGCCGACGAGGCGCACGCGCGCGAGCCCGAAAAACACCTGCGGGTCGGGCAGGCCGAGCGGGCCATTCTGCGGCGTCACGATGGTGACGCGCATGCTCTGGATCTGCCGCAGGCTCACGCTGCCCTGCACGATCGTGTCGGTGCGGAACGGGATACGGTACAGCCGCCAGCCCGAGGCGCCGTCCGGGTTGCCGACGCCGTCGCGCACCGCGACCATCCCCCCGTCACGCACGAAGTAGCGGTCGTCCCCGATGGGGAAGACGAAGCGCACGAAGTCCTCCCGCGTCTTCACGCCGGCGAGCGAGTCGAGCAGGAAGTCGCCGTCCTGGTCTTCCGTGTCGACCGCGCCGTTGTGCCGGCCGCACCGCGAGCGGAGGTCGCCGAACGCGTAGGCGGGCAGCGCGCCGTTCACCCGGGCGCTGCACAGCGGCAGCGTGTCCACCCTCCGCCCCCCGGTCGCGTCCCAGATACCGTCCACGATCCGGTCGGAGAGGATGCCCTCGTCGTCCTGCGTGGCGCTCCAGGAATGCGTCAGCGGATCGCGCTCCGTGTCGAGCCGGCCGAGCCCGGCGGGCCGGTTCCCCGAGTAGACCGTGTCGCCCTGGGGCGTCACCGTGAGGGTCTCGGGCACGAAGGCGAGCGCGTCCTCGAACACCGAGCCGAAGTCGAGCAGCACCGCCGTGTTGGCGGCCTTCGCCACGCGGTGGTTGTCTTCCCACACCCACAGCTCGAGGAACTCGACGCGCGACAGGTCGATGCCCGTGGGCGAGAGGACCTGGGTGATGGCGCGCCAGCGGGGCCCGTCGTGGTGCGGCCGCACCCAGTTGGGGGCGCCGGTGCGCGAGCTCGCGAGTCCCAGCACGGTGTCCGGCTTGAGCATGAGCCACAGCACCGGCTCGGCCGACTGCCCCTGGCCGACGAGGCGGATCGTGGGATCGATTTGCTGCGGCAGGAATTGCATCGGCCGACCGGAGGCGTCGTACGGCAGGTTCTGCCAGGTGAGCGCCGCGGCGTCGGGGGAGGCGAAGCCCCCGGGTGCGATCCCGAACGACTCGGCGCCGCGCGCCGTGGTGGGTATGCTCCCCCAGTGCCAGCTCTGCTCGGCGAGCGACAGGAACCGCCCGGCTTCGCCCTCGAACTCCTCGATGTACGCCTGGCCCGCAGGGTTGGGACCCGGTCGGGACATCGCGATCTCCGCGGAGACGTTCAGGAACGAGGGAGCGTCGGTGTGGACGCCCGGCAGCTTGTCGAGCGCCCGGGTGATCCACCCGGGCCGGAAGTGCAGCTCGGTGCTCACCCCGGCGATGAAGCTCGACGCCGGCTCCGAGCCGAGCGGCGGCCGCGTGAAGGCGCTTTGCTCCCGCTGGAAGAGGCCGGTGAAGTTGATGGTGCCGCGCGCGCCCAGGTCGTAGCGCCCGGCGAGCCCGAAGATCGAGGTGGGCGACACGGCGAACGCCGCCCGCTCCTCGAACTGGGCGCGCACCTGGGCAACGCCCCCCCCTCCCCCGCCCCCTCCTCCCGGAAAGAGGGCGTCCGGGTTCCGGAACTGCACCTGCCCCGTGGCGTAGTCGATCGTGTAATCGGTGCCGCGCGTGAGCAGGGTGTTTCCGACGTAGATCCGCTCGCTGCCGTCGCGGATCTGGAAGCTGTTGAGCGACAGCAGGCTGCGGTCGGCGGAGGCGGACACGCTCGCGTGCAGCTGCAGGGCGAACACGGAGGGCGGACCCTGAGTGGCCAGCAAGGCGCGAGGGGTGCGGTACAGCGAGTCATTGCGCTCGGTGGCGTCGAGCTTCGCCGTGTCGGCGAACGGCGTGAGGTGCGGGAACACGACGAAGTAGTCCCGCACGGGCGCGCCCTGCAGCGGATCGCGGGTGCGCGGGAACAGCCGGTTGTATTGGTCGAACGTGTTCGGGTCGGAGACGAGCGCCAGCCCGAGGCGCGCGAGGTAGGTCTCGTCGGCGGCCACCGTGCGCTCGCGGCGATTCACCGTGAGGGCGAGCGCCACGGTCTCCCGTGTGACCTCGCTCCCGCCCACGCGGTAGGCGCTCCGGATCTCGAAGCGGAACGACGGCGTCGCGGCCGTCACGCCGGGTCGCGGGTCGTACACGAGGCGCAGCGTGTCCACGAAGCCCGGGTCGGGTCGCGCCGTCACGGGGAACGTCCCGACGCAGCGCCCCGAGCTGCAGGAGGTCTCGCCCACGGGGATGTAGGACACGGCGAGGTAGTCGCTCTGGTCGAGCCGGCTGGCGAGCGCGAACCAGGCGCCGCTCGGGTCGGCGTAGTAGTCGCGCCCCTCCAGGAGGATCTCCCACTGGAACGGCCCCGCGCGCTCCGCGCCGCAGTCCACGGGCTGCGCCCCCGGGCCACAGGCCACGGCGCGCAGGCCCCCGATGTTCTGGTTGCTGCTCGACAGCGGCGACACCGCGCGCATGCGGTAGACGTGCAGGCCGCCCACACGTAGCGCGGCGGGGAGCGGCGTCGCCTCGAGCGACAGGATGTCGACCGCGGGATAGCCGGGGATGGCGGCGGGGTCCACGGCGAAGAAGAACCGCCCCGCCTCGTAGTCCAGGTCTCGGGCCTCCCGGTCGATGGGCTGGGTCGTGACGTCGCCGATCGTGTAGACCCGGTCCGTCACGACGTTCCCCTTCTGCTGCGCGTAGATGCCCCGCAGCTCGAGCGCGCCGAACTGGGCGATCGCCTGCACGCCGAAGTTGTTCGCCGGGATGGCCGCGCTGATGAAGCGCGAGCGCGGCGCCTGGAACGTGACGTTCCCGGCCTCCACGCGACGCAGCGGCTCGTCCTCCAGCCCCTCGTACCACACCTGGAGGTTGTTGTTCGCGTCGAATTCGCGCTGGCTGTCGAAGTCGACGTTCAGGTGCAGGCGCTGTCCCACGACGCCGCCCGAGCGGATCGAGTACTGCGGGTTGGGGCTGATCGTGGGAAAGCCCGCAGCGCAGCCGGACAGGGCCTGCTGCAGATCGATCGCGCTGCAGCGGAGGTTGCGAAACTGGTCGGCCTTGAGCTCGAAGCGCACGTTGAGCTGCATGCCGATGTCGGCGAACGTCCCGGGGAGGCCGGGCGCCTCTGCCGGCGCGGGTGCCGGGACTACGCCGGGAGGCGTCGGCTCGGCGGGGACGGGAGGGGGTGCGGCCGCCGCGACCGACGCCGCGGCCACGGGCTGCCCGAGGGTCGGCGACCACACCGCGCGCGCGCGCCGCTCCCACGCGGCCGCGACGAGCGCGGGCGCGGTGTGCGGCCCGAGGCGCCCGCCGGGCACCAAGGCCGGGTGTCGCGGCGGCGCAAGGGGCGTCCAGCGAAACGACGCCACGAACCCGGGCGGCCCGGAGCGAGCGGCGCCGGCATCCTGCGCGTGGGCCTGGGGTATGACGAGCGAAAGGGCGACGAAGCCGGCGAGGCTGGCGCGTCGCATCCCTTGTAGAGAGCTGGAGCTGCGAATATAATGGCGCGACTGACCGTGCGCATCCTCAGCCGCTACCTGCTGCGCCAGCACCTCGCGCCGCTCGGGTTCGCGCTCGCGGCGTTCACCCTCCTGATGCTGCTCCGCCAGGTGGCCCAGCAGTTCGGCAACCTCGTCGGCAAGGGCCTGCCGTGGAGCGTCATCCTCGAGGTCTTCCTTCTCTCCGTCCCCTTCATCGTCGCGATGACGCTGCCCATGGCCGTGCTCGTGGCCGTGCTGTACGCGTTCAGCCAGCTGGCGGCGGATCACGAGATCACGGCGATGAAGGCGAGCGGTGTCAGCCTGGGGCGGCTCGTCGCCCCGGTGCTGTCGGCGGCCGCGCTGGTCGCAGCGCTGGCGTTCCTGTGGAGCGACCAGGTGCTGCCCCGCTCGAACCACCGGCTGCGCACGCTGCTGGTGGACATCCAGCGCAAGAAGCCGTCCTTCAGCCTGAAGGAGCAGGTGATCAACGAGGTCGTCTCGGGCCAATTCTTCCTCCGGGCGGCACGCATCGATCCGGCGACCAACAGGCTGAGGGACGTCACGATCTACGACCTCGGAGACCCCGAGCGGCGGCGCATCATCAGCGCCGACAGCGGCCGCATGGCCTATACCCCGGGGGGCCGCGACCTGTACCTCACGCTGCTGGACGGCGACATCCGGGAAGTGAACCGGAGCGATCCCACGCAGTTCGACCGCACGCTCTACGTGGTCAATAAGATCCGTGTCCAGAACGTCGGCAACACGCTGCAGCGGACCGAGAATGACACGTATCGGGGCGAGCGCGAGATGGGCACCTGCGAGATGCGGGGCGTCGTGGCCGCGGCCCGGCACGAGGCGGAGCAGGCGCGCCGGGACACCCGGCTCCTGATCGACAACGACCTGCGGCGCCTGGCCGGGCTCGGGCCGGCGCTGCGCGACACGCTCGGGCTGGCGCCGGACACGGAGCCGCAGGGCGCCTACTGCCGCGCGCTGCGCCGCATGGCGGGCTGGCTCGTCCCCAGC
>WNFH01003164.1_pt1 | contig 14531 bp, 11 predicted proteins | sample 5400411 | NCBI WGS metagenome assembly WNFH01 (sample SAMN13153347, study PRJNA577476) | soil metagenome | isolation source: 200 cm saprolite under Douglas fir tree site 2 hole 3 | place: USA:California | collected 2015-04-18
GGGTTTGACAGGGAGAATACACACTCTATACGCATTCATGGGGCTTGATAAGTGTGTAATAAGTGTGTATTACTAAAGGGTGAGGAAAGCGGATTGGATAGCCGCGATGTTATCAGAGAACTTAAACGGGATGGCTGGTTCCAAGTGAAGCAGGTGGGCAGCCACAAACAGTTCAAGCACCCGACGAAAAAAGGCCGCGTGACGGTGCCTCATCCGAAAAGGGACATTCCGATAGGAACCCTGAAAAGCATACAGAAACAGGCCGGGGTGAAATTATGCTAATTCCGGTTTCAGCAACGGAGCAAGGCCGTGGAGTACATCGCATATCTGCATAAGGACCGTAAGTCCGATTTCGGCGTGAGCTTCCCCGATTTTCCGGGGTGCGTGACAGCCGGAAAGACGCTTGAAGAGGCGCGCCGCATGGCGGCTGAGGCTTTAGCGTTGCATATCCAAGGGATGGCTGAGGACGGTGAGACGATTCCGGAGCCGTCGACTATTGACGATGTAGCGAACGATCCCGCCATGAAAGGGGCTGTGGCATTCCTGGTTAGCGTCGGTCTGGAGAAGACGGTGCGGGTGAACATCACCGCGCGGGAGAGTCAGATCGAGGCCATTGACCAGAGGGCTGCTGAGGCGGGAATGACCCGGTCGGCCTATATGGTGCAAGCGGCTGTCGGGCGTGGTCTATACAAGAAGGTGAGCGGTCGTCGCGAGAATAGGAAGTAGGGATTCGGCAACATCGCCGTGATGGCCGCAGGAGTCGCAGACGCGAATAGATTTACGTCACCTACTTGTATACGCATGAAGAGATCTTCGCCCGCGGCGAGTTCGGAATATCGCCGAAGCAATTGTGATGTAACGCTTTAGATTTCGATACGTTCGATCTCGTCCACCGATACCTGGTCACTCGTGCGGTCGTAGAGCTTGGTAGTGCGCGGCGACTCATGTGCCGCAATCTGCTGGGCATGCTCGAGCGTGCCGCCATTTCTCAGGTAGGTGGTAATGCCGGTTGCACGGAACGTGTGGCAGCAGGTGGAATAGGGGAGGCTGGCCGCCTTGGCCCGGCGCTTGATCATTCGCAAGACGTCGTTTGTATCCATCGGATTGGTGGTCAGATTGTTGCCCTTGCGGATGCTGCGGAACAGCCAGCCCCTCTTGTCCCCGCCGATTCGGGCGGCTTCGATCCAGGCATCGAGGTACTTGCGCAGGCTGTGATGGCAGGGAACCTCGTGGCGCTTGCCGCCCTTCTCGTGCAGCCGCAGCCACCGGCGTTTTTCGTTTTCGAAATAGTCACCGACGCGCAAGGTATTGGCCGCACCCACCCGCGCGAAGCTGAAGACCATCAGCCCAATCAAAGCTCGGTCGCGCAGCCCAATGAGCTCGCTGGGGTCGATTGTGTCCAGCAGCTCGCGGGCCTGGTCGGCCGACAGCACTGGAGTCTTACCGCGTCGGACCACGTATTTGGGGCCACGGACTGAAGCGGCCGGGTTGATCGGCAGAATCCCACCGGTGACCAGATAGTCGAACATTTGACGAATAGCGGCGAGCTGCTGCTTGACGCTCGGCTTGGCCATCTCGCCGCCGATCTTTTCGATATAGGCGGCGACCACCAGCGCATCGATCTCCAGGAGCTCGAACCGCCGGCCTTCGGTCCAATCGAAGAACTGTTTAACCGCGCGGGCGTAGGCCCGGCGGGTGTTGCGGTTTCCCGGATGTTGGCGGTGAAAAATTGAATGAAGCGCAGGCGCGTGCGCTCGTTGCAGGCGCCGATGCTCGCCGGCAGCGTGTCGATGCCGAACCGCACCAGCGCCGGCGGCGCGGGAATCTCGGACCTTATCCGACATAAACAAATAAGAGAACGGGCAGGGGACACTGAAGTGACGCCCCGATTCAGAACATCGGAGATAGGAGTCAGTACACCTAAAGACAGGGACCCCAAAAACCAGACTACCCGGATCCCTCCGACTGTGATTGGCGTGTGACGCGAAAGAACGTAGGTTTTAGGGCAGCTTTGGATTTGATCCGATTCGAATTGTTTTCAGGGAGAATCGGCATGATTTCTCAAGTGAATGTTTCGGCAGCTACTCCCATGGGAGCTACGCTGGTTGATGGCGGTGGCGCTACATTTCGCGCCTGGGCTCCCCGCGCGTCTGCTGTCTATATCAACGGTACTTTCGGTGGCACTGCACGCGTCGGACAGACCGACGATTTACTCTTGGCCAAAGACGCGAACGGCTACTGGAGCGGGTTCGTAACGGAAGCACAGGAAGGCGATTTCTACCACTTCTGGGTCACTGGCAATGGTTCCAGTGGCTACAAGCGCGATCCATACGCACGCGAGCTGGCAACAGACGTAGTTTTCCCCAACTGCAGCTGCATCATCCGATCTGCTACCGCCTACCCCTGGCACGACAGCGCCTTCATGACACCAGACTTCACCAACATGATCGTCTACCAGATTCATATCGGTACCTATGCCATTAGCAAATCCGGTACGGCCTCTACCTTTCTCGATGTCGTGGGCAAAATCCCGTACCTCGTCGCGCTGGGAATCAACGTGCTCCAGCCGTTGCCTGTCGACGAAGTTGAGACCGATCCATCGATGGGCTACGACGGCGCGGATTACTTCTCCCCGGACCTCCCTTATATAGTAACCGATGCGGGCGCTCTCGCGCAGCATCTGACAACCATCAACGCACTCCTCCAGGCGAAAACCCTCCGCCCGCTCAGCCTCAACGACATCAAATCCGGACCGGCACAACTCAAGGCCCTCGTTGATCTATGCCACGTCTACGGCATCGCCGTGATCTTCGATGTGGTCTACAACCACGCCGGCGGATTTACTGTCGACGGCAAGCTCGACGATGAATGCGTTTATTACTGGGATCGCGCCGTCAACCGCGGCAACAACAATGACAGCCTATATTTCACCGATCAGGACCGCGGCACGGGCGGACTTTCTTTTGCTCTCTGGAATAGTGACGTTCGTCAATTCATCATCAATAACGCCCGCTACTACATCGATGAGTTCCACGCCGATGGATTCCGTTATGACGAAATCAGCGACCTCATATCGATGAATTGTGACTCCGGGTGGAGCTTCTGTTGCGACCTCACCAACACACTGCGGTTCATCAAGCCTCGGCTGCTGCAAAATGCCGAGTTCTGGCCCGGAGAAGTTGGCAATTATCCCAAATCCGCACCTTCGATCATCACCTCGGTTCACGACGGCGGAGCCGGATTTGATGTTCTTCAGCACGACGGCCTACGCGGCGCCCTCCGCGGTGCCGTGGAGTCATCTGCTGCTGGTCAGCAGGCCGCAATCGATTTCGATAGCATCGCTCGCGCTCTCTACCCCCGGGGCTTCAGCCATAGCTGGCAGACCGTCACTTGTATCGAGAATCACGACATCGTCAAGGTAGGCAGCGACCAGCGAATTCCATATCTCTCCGATTCTTCCAACCGGCGGTCTTGGTACGCGCGCAGCCGCACGCGGTTCGCGATGGGAATTCTGCTTACCGCACCAGGCATTCCGCAGCTCTTCATGGGGCAGGATTTCCTGGAAGACAAGCAATGGAGTTGGAATGCCACGTCTGCCAATCTTCTTTGGTGGGATGGCTTGAACACGGGAGTCGACCGCGCGATGGTGAATCATCTTCGCTTTAGCCAAGATCTCATCCGCCTGCGCTGGAACCAGCCGGCATTGCGCGGTGACAACGTGAACCCATTTCATGTTCACGATCTTAACCGTGTGATCGCGTTTCATCGCTGGCTCGAAGGTACAGGTCAGGATGTCGTGGTAGTTGCCACTCTCGCGGAGAGGACCTGGTATAACTACTCGGTCGGCTTTCCCAGTTCGGGATCGTGGACCGAGGTCTTCAACAGCGATGTCTACGACAACTGGGTCAACCCCATCGTCGCGGGCAATGGAGGAGGCATCGTCGCATCGGATGCGCCCCTGCACGGCCTACCAGCCTCCGCCAGCATCGTCATCCCGGCAAATGGTTTGGTAGTCTTCACACGCGGCTGAGTATCCTTCGCACAGCGCAAGGTATGGTCGCGCAGGGTTTTAATGGCGAGGGCGGGTGAGGTAATGACGCCGGGATGGAAAATGCAGTGGGGAGCCGGGATCGTGGCGGTGCTGGTTGTGATCGGGTCTGCTGCTGCACTGGCATCATGTGAGCAGAAGCGGCACATGGTCAGCTCCGTCAATACGGAGTTCAAACTGATCGGGCCGGACCATAAAATCGTCATCGAATCCTACGACGATCCCAAAATCGACGGCATCACCGTTTTTATCAGCAAGTCGCAGACGGGCGGGATCAAAGGCGCCCTGGCGGAGGATACGTCCGACGCCTCCGTAGCCGTGCGCCAGACCGGGCCGATCAAGGTGAAGGAAACGTTCGAGAATGGCGAGGACGCTTTCACCGAAAAACGCTCGGTGCTGTTCAAGCGCCTGCATGTCAGCCGGTTCTGGGACGCGCCGCATAAAAGTTTTGTGTATGTAGTCGACCGGCTCATCAACGGCTCGCCGCAGAATTCGATTTCGGCGGTGGTGGCGCAGCCGTGGGGGACCCAGCCGCCTGATCTGTCGCTGATGGAATCTGCTGCTGCCGCGCCGCCGCAATAATCCGTGTTTTTCCGACCATGATCAGATAAGACCGGTCGGTTTCGGCGAATCTGGGTGGACACAGAGCCGATATCCCTTCGGCTCGCGTTGCCCTCACTTTCGAGAACGTCACGATTAAGCGCTTAGTTGGGTATCGGGCCAGCGGCCTTCTCTCTCTACATGCTCTATTTTCGAAGGTCTTTGTTACTGCGTACATAAAGTCGCATGCACGCCCACAACGGCCACGGCGCAAATCACGGCCTGTAGCGCCACTGACGCAACTGACGCAGTGTGTCGCCGTTCAGCGACCTCTCCGATTTATTCTTTCACGGATTCTTATGTGCTTTGCGGAGTTCCAATCTAATCGCTGCCCCCTTTGGCCTTGCGCACACGGGAGCCGACGCTTACCGCGCCGGTCTGCCCGAATAGTTCCGCCGGTCGCTCCGGATCGCGGCGCCGGTCGGGCAGCTGCGAACGCGGCAGCCCGTCGCACAGGTCGGACTTTATCGGAAACGCCGCGGGCGCGTGTTGCGCACCATCGGCTCCCGCCACAGTACCAGCTGCGTTTGCTTTTCCCCTTGTGCTCGCCGCTGAACAGCTGCTGCAAAGCCCCGACTCGCCGACATCGTGCGACGCTACCGGGTATGGCCTGAAGAAATTCGGGTCGCCCATCGTGTGAGCCTCGAGCGCCCGCGCTTGATCGAAGGTCGGCGTGTCGATCATCGCGATATTGTCGTAGGGCCACGCGACCGCGCAGTTGCCGCATCCGATGGATAGGTCGCACTGGAAATAGGATCCTCGGGTAGCCGCTTGGTCGCGCCGGTCGGACAGCTGCTCATGCACTTGGGATCGTCTCAATGGCGGCACGCGCGAGATGAGGTACTTGCCGAGTTGGATAGAGCTAGCAACCCGGCGCGTGGCTACACCACGCGGCTCGCCGCCGTGAGGCGGATTGTATTCCTACGGGTCCCGAGGCTACTCGCGTTCAATGAAGCCCTCGAGGTTGCGCGAGCGCCCAGTGTGGCGCAGCTTGCGCAGCGCCCTCGCCTCGATTTGGCGAATACGTTCGCGCGTGACGGCGAACTGCTTGCCGACCTCTTCGAGGGTGTAGTCGGTCTTCCGACCGATTCGAAGCGCATCCGCAGGATCTGCTCTTCGCGTGGCGACAGCGTCGCCAAGACCTTGCGCGTCAGCTCGCCGAGATTGCCCCGGATCGCCACCTCGACCGGTGATGGCGCCAATGGATCCTCGATGAAGTCGCCGATTGAGCTTTGCTCCTCGTCGCCGAGCGGGGTTTCGAGCGAAATCGGCTCCTTGACGATCTTGAGCACCTTCTGGACCTTGTCCAACGGCATCTCCATCTGCTCGGCGATCTCTTCCGGGCTCGGCTCGCGGCCCAGGCGCTGTACCAACAGGCGCGTGACGCGCAGCAGCTTGTTGACCGTCTCGGCCATGTGGACCGGGATACGAATCGTCCGGCTCTGGTCGGCAATCGCACGCGACATCGCCTGGCGAATCCACCACGTCGCGTAGGTTGAGAACTTGAAGCCGCGCTGGTACTCGAACTTGTCGACTGCGCGCATCAGGCCGATGTTGCCTTCCTGGATAAGGTCGAGGAACCCCAGCCCGTGGTTCACGTAACGCTTGGCAAAGCTCACCACCAGCCGCAAGTTGGCTTCGGCCAGTTCCTGCTTGGCGCGCCGGCTCTTGGCCTGGCCCGACGCGATCGTTGCGAGCGCGTGCGCAAATTCTTCGGTCGCAACCTTGACCCGGCGCTCGACCTCCTTGACTGTCTTCTGTGCCTCTTTGATTCGCACCGCGATATCGAGCAGGTTCTCGCGGCCGCCGTTGATCTTTAGCACATGGCGGCGGTCTTCGGCCTCGGCCGCTTCGCGCAGAAGTTGCGACTCACTGCGGCCGGTCGCCTCCTCGTAACGCTGGATCAGTGTCTGCGCATCGCGCGCCTCGTGGAGCAGGCGGCGCATCTCGCCGATGACGGCCTCCTGGAGATGGCGCGAAAAGCTCGAGAGCATGCAGTTCGCGCTTGACGCTCTCCTTGAGCCGCACCCGCGACTTTTCGAGTTTCGCCTTCAGGATCGGCTCGGGCCGCTCCTTGAGCTTCTCCTCGAGATCCTCGATCCGGCGCTGCAGCGACTTGAGCTTCGTGGTCGCGGTGAACAGCTTCTTGAGCTGCTTTTCGTCGGCTTCGGGCCCACGCTCCTCATCGTCGTCCGCAGGCTCTTGGTTCTCCTCGAAGATATCACGCAGGTCGGCCTCGCCCGCCTCGACCCGAGCGCCCATCTCGATTACAAAAGCGAGCGTAACCGGAGAACATAGAACCTCCTCCTCGACTTCGTTCTCGCCAGCTTCGATACGGGGCGATAGTTGACCAGTAACAGCACGCGCACATTCACGATTCCGTCCGCGAATAGATCGAGCAGTGCTTGGAGACAATCGCGATATCTGTTTTGTGAACCGGCGGATTGGGTTAGAAAGGTCTGATGCGCCATAGTCCTGTCTCCATCCTCCTCCGCTGCGCGCTGATTTCGACGTGCGTCGCTCTATCCACCCTGAATGCTTGCAGCGCAACCAAATTCCTGCTGCATGGGGGAGAACGGGCCAAAAGTCATATTCGGCCGGAGCAGCCGGGTCCGTACGTTTTGATCTTCGCCTTTGACGGCGCCGGCTACGACCAGTTGATGGAAGCGATCAACTCGGGCAAAGCGCCCGCGATGGCCGGGATGCTTGGCCGGCCCGAAGGTAACGGATTGTACGAGCACGCCTACTCCGTGCCCAACGCGGTCACCATCCTGCCCTCGACCACAATCGCCGCGTGGTCGGCGATTTTCACCGGCTCACCTACCGCCTGGAACGGTGTGTCAGGCAACGAATGGTTCGTGCGCGAGGATATGAAATTCTACGCGCCGGTGCCCGTGTCGGTCTCGGATATGGACGACAACCGCGCGATGATCCTCGAGGATCTGGTCGGCAAGGCGCTCAAGACCCCGACGCTATTTGAGCAGGCCGGGGTGAAGTCGTCGGTCTCGTTGAATCCGGTTTATCGGCGCGCCGATTATTTCACGGCGGTCGATCCGATCTCGATGGTCGTGCTTTACACGGAATTCATCGGGCGGGGCGGTGGTGAGAATTCGCCCGAAAAAATGGATATCTACGAAGACCTCGACAAGCGCTCAGTACCAAAGCTGCTTGACGGTATCGAGGATCACGGCATCTCGAAAATTCAGGTTGTGTATTTCCCGGGGATCGATTTGTACACCCATCTGGCCAGCGACCCGATTCCGATGGAGGTGGACTATCTGGAAAGGGTGACCGATCCGCTGGTCGCCCAGATACTTGCCTACTACCAGAACCTCGGCATTCTCAATCAGACTTACGTAATGATAATCGCCGACCACGGGCACACTCCGGTGCCGCGCGACCCCAAGCATGCATTGGGTTCCGAGACCAACGAGGGCCCGACAGATATCGTCAAGGCGGCAGGTTTCCGGCCGCGAAAGTTTGTGCTGAATCCCGGCAAGGACGAACAGGATTACCAGGCCGCGTTCGCATACCAAGGCGCGATCGCCTACGTCTACCTGGCCGATCGCTCGACCTGTCCCAATCCCGGCATGACCTGCGACTGGAAACGTCCACCGCGATGGCGGCAGGATGTGCGGCCGCTTGCGCGCGCGTTTTACACCTCGAACAAAACCGGCAAGCCAGTGCCGCAGATGAAGGACACGCTCGACTTGATCTTCGCGCGGGTTCCGACGCCGGCCGGACAACCGACGATGGAGTACCAAATCTTCGGTGGGCATCGGCTGGTGCCGATTCAAGAATACCTGACAGCGCATCCGCGGCCCGACTTGATCCAGCTCGACCGGCGGATGCAATGGTTGAGCGCGGGACCGTATGGCAATCGCAGTGGCGACATCCTGCTGCTCTCGAAATCGGGTCTGAACATTCCCATCCAGAAGCGTTACTACTTCTCGGGCCCATATCACTCGTGGCACGGCAGCGCGTCGTGGCAGGACAGCCATGTGCCGCTGATCGTTGCTCGGCAAAACTATTCGAGTGCCAAACTCAAGCAAATCGTCGACCAGGCGGCGGGAGCGCAACCGTCACATCTTTCCCTGGTGCCGATTGTGCTTGCCCTGCTCGCGACGGAGCCGACGCAGGCGCCCGCCACGGCACCGGCGGCGACGCCAGCTAGCCCGGGATCGGGCCCGTCAGCGACGCCCGCTGCGAAATATCAATGAAGTTGCCGTCGGGATCGCGGATGAATGAAATTCGTGCGACCGTGCCGAGCGTCACCGACGCCGCGCCTTCCCAAACGCCCATAGTTGTCGCCGCGCAGGCTCATACCCGTAGATTTCCAGCTAAATTCGCTATGACACAATGCTGCGACGCAAAAAAATTAAAACCGAGTCGAACGTGCAAAACAAGCGCGACACCCAAGGCGGGAAATTAGGACAGCGGTCAAGGATAGTTAAACGCGAACTCAGCAGGATCGATTTCAAGTTGATGGCAGACCGAGCGGATTTGAGTGGGCTTCACTTCCATCGCCATCGGCAAGCAGAATGGATCGCCGATGAAGTCGCGCCATGCCGCTGCGCTCGCGCTTGTGGGCTGTGGTATTGTTGATTCTGAAAATCGGTCCGATCGGGAGCAGCGTCAAATGGTTTTCAAGATCACTTTCACTGACGGCTCGGTCGAGACAGTGCACGCAAGCAGCGCGGGAGAAGCTAGACGCTTCGCAATCCAACAGTTTCGCGAGCGGGTCGTCGTCAGGGTGCAACCAGCGGGATTAACGGACATGGCGATGCGGCGCCCACAAGCTAAGGACAAACTGCCACGCCAAGGAAATTAGGACACCCCGACTTAGGACACTAGGGGGCAGATCAGGACAGTCCCACTTTCGCCGAATCCGTGATTCCGCGTCTCTAAGTTAAATTCGATTCCCTATTCGTCCCAGCCGAAGCTTCGCGAGGCGCTGACGATCCTATATATGCGCGAACTGCCGTACCCGGTCTGCGTGTCGATACTTAGATGCCAGGACCGCAGAAACATCCCAACGTCGAGACCGCCCTGTCCTTTAGCTTGTCCCACTGAACCGCCACCCCAGACCGCACCGCCCGCGCCAGCGAGCAGCATCAGTCGATCGCCGGAAAATGCAACCGTCCGCAGGTCGATCAAACCATTGGTGACGCCGTTCTCGTAGAAATGACTAGTTGAATAGGCGATGTTTATCGGATGAGGGCTCTGCAGACTGATCCAGCTTGAGAAATCGCTCTCCAAAACTGGAGCATCACTGTCGCCGCATCTTCGCCACCCAGCATGGTGAAAGTTGTACCCTGAAAAGGCGTCAGACTAATGCCTCCCTCCAACCGACCGAAGTTGCGCATGGCGCTGCGCGCAGCGGGTGTAAGGGGACTATCAAAACCGGTTGCTTTATAGATTTGATATGCGGAAACCCGTCCTAGCACACTGATAACAGGGGTGACCGTCTGGTTAACCTCGAGGCTCTCGCGGGTGGTTCCATACTTCTCGGCACCATATCCGACTGAAAAGAGTCTCAATGTGACATGTCCGGGGTTCTCGAGGGTAAAAATGTGCGACAGGCCTTGCGCCTTCGCGTCTCCAATACCGCCAAGTATCAAGGTCACGAGCAGTGCCAAGACGCTATGAGACGATCTCACCGACATGCACTGGTCCTCGAAAGAGAAATGTGTGAAAGGGGCCGGCCGTCGCCTGGCCCGACTCAGTGATACGCTGGCCCTAAGATTTCACCAATGCCGAGCGGCCCGGGACTGGCCGGTGGCAACTCGCATGGCACCGTGGTCTCATATCCGCTCGACACCCGCACCGACACTAACTTCGAACTGGTCGGATTGCGAACTTCCACGACTCCTTTGTAAACCCCAACATCCGTATAGCGGAGACACTTTGGAAATCCAGGGCACGGCTTTCCTTCAATATATGCTGTCTCGAAGTCCGTGCCGCGCACCGCGGCCACGGCATTAGGGGTATGCACCGCAAAGTCCTGCGGGCTGCCATCGGGCTTGGAATTGACAATCGAGTGCAGACGACCCTTGAAAAGTTCGATTATCGAATCTGCTTTCAACGTTGCAATCGCCGTGCGATCGATTACTACGGAACTTGAGTCTGAGAGTGTGATTTGATTGCCATCCACCATCACAACCGTCATGCTTGAGTCATTGGAGGTCTCAAGTTTGTCGCCTATCATAATCAACATGCCCAGCGTTGCAGCGATCAGGCGACCGCTCCGCTCGACCTGTGCTGTGTGATGAAGCTCGGCCACCGATCCGGCGCGGATTTGAGCTCGCGCATCACCGGCCCGACAAAGACAGATCAGCGCAAGCGACAAAAATATCGATACGCGGGATCTCATACGGCGCTGGCAGAGCCCCGCTAATCGTATGCCATCCATTGCTGGCCTTGCAAAAACATTCGTGTCACCGGGGGCAAAGTAGGGCCAGGCCTGACTGTCGGGCTGTAGCCGTGACCGATCGATATCGAGTCTCATAGCTTGGACCGCCGCGCTCAGCCCACCACCGCATTCCCCGCAAAACCTGGCGCCCGGAGCATTGTCGACTCCGCATTTCGCGCGCGCCATCGACTTAAGCGGCGTGCCGCAGTGGTTGCAGAATTTCAGTCCCTTGGGATTTTCGGTTCCGCAATGAGTACAGTCATATCCCTGTCATATCCCCCCTCGCGCTCAACGACTCAATTGGTCGAGCAGCGCCTTGGCGTCTTTCAAGTCGGCGGTGTCGAAGCCTCGGTGAACCAGTTGTAGATCTCCGCGAGCTTCTTGCGCCCTCGTCACGATCGCCCTGCAGATCGAGCAGCCCCGCGAAACTCATCGTCGCCCGCAGCTCCAAGGATTTCGCGCTCATCTTCTGCGCCAGTTCGATCGCCTCGCGAAAGTCCTGCTCTGCGAGCTCGAAATGTGCTCGGCTGCCAGCGCCAGTTCTTAGTCGCATCTCTCCCTCCCCGCAGCGCCAGTTCTTAGTCGCATCTCTCCCTCCCCGCAGCCTGAAAACCTCTGGGCGGAAGAACAATTCATCGGGATTGGTCTGTACGGCCTGCTCCATCGTCGCCAGAGCTTCGTCATACACGCCCGTAACCGCCTGCGTTTCGGCTAGTTCGACAAGGTGCGAAGCTCTATGCGCATAAAACTTGATGCCGTTAAGTTCCGCATGCCCCAGCTGAATCCGGTCCAGAGCGCCGCCCGTATCGCCCATTTTGGGCGCGCGCCCAGGCGCTCCGGTTTTTGCCGAGCGCCTCGCTGAAAGGAAGTCCCGACGCCATATTGAGTCGTACCGCTTCGTCACCAGCTTCAAGCGCGCGTCGATAATCGCGACGCAGTTCGTAAACCCAGCTGCCGACGGCAAGGGCAAAAGCCGTGGCGACGGGATTGTTTTGACGGCGGGCTATGGAAATCGCTTCGTCCACATACCACACGGCGCGATCCGGGTAACCAAGAAACCATTCGCTGTACCCGGCAAAAATTCGCGAGTTCACCACTTGGTTATCGGTAGGATTGCCGTCAAAATCCTCTTCGCGACAGTACTCAATAACCTGTCGATAGAGTTCGCGGGCTCCGGCCAGATCGCCAAGACTAAAGCGCGAAAACGCTTGCAGGGAATGCGCGGCGATGACAGCCAGCGTACTATCGCCGCGATGGGAGATCGCGAGCATCTGATCGGCCAAGGCCAGCGCCGCGCGCGGCTCGCCCCGCAAACTAGCGCCGACGCACAATCCGGCGAGAGTATTTATCGAATCAGCGCCGCCGCTGCGTTCGGCCACGACCCTTGCGCGTGTGTACGCCTGGACCGTTTCAGCCGCCGACCAGCCCCGCGTCCATTGCATCACATCGCCCAGAGCCACTTGCAAAGTCAATTCGCGGCTGTCCCGGTCGGTCGATTCCGGTAGGGTCTGGAGGGCCGCGAGTGCCTCGCGATAGTGTTGCTCCGCTTCGCCATAGGCGCGTCGTTCCACGGCGCGTTCGCCGGCTCTTTGCCATTCGGTGATTGCAGGCTCGGGTTCGCCCGCTTCGGTCCAATGGCGTGCGAGGAGTTCGGTGTGTGTCTCCTTGATGATCGGGAACTTCTCGTCGATGGTGCGCGCAACGAAGAGATGCAGCTCCTTCCGGCGGCTTTTGAGTAGCGCTTCATATGCCGCGTCGCGGATCAGCGCGTGCTTGAACTGGTAGGTTGCTTCCGGCGCGATGCCGCGCACGTAGAGCAGTTCGGCGTCGGTCAGAATGCTCAGCGCACGTTGCAAGTCCACTTCGGCCATCGGATGGACGGCGTGCAGCAGTTCGTAGGAAAAGTCGCTGCCGATTACCGCGCCGACCTGAATTACCTCCTTGGCCGGTCTCAGCCGATCTAGCCGTGCCATCAGTGAATCATGCAGCGTAGCCGGGATCGCGCCGCCCGTGAGCTTCGGATTGCCGCTTTCGAGCACCGCCCGCGTCAGCTCCTCGACGAACAGCGGGACGCCGCCGGTGCGCTCGACCACTGCCGCGATAGTCTCGTCGGACAATGTTTTTCGGGCCGCTACTTCTCCAACCATCGTGCGCACGTTGCCCGCGCTCAGCCGGTTTAGCGTCATTTGAAGATGGTGTGCGCGCTGCGGCCATGGCGCCCGGAACTCCGGTCGTGCCGTATACAGGAGCAACAGTCGCGCGGTCGCGCCCTGTTCAACCAAAAGTTGGATCAGCTCCAGCGTTGAGGGATCGACCCAATGCAAATCTTCGATCGTGATCACCAACGGCTGCGCGCTAGCAGATCCCAGTACCCAATCGACCAGCGTTGCCAACAGACGGCGGCGCTGTTGTTCTGGGGACAACGTCAACGGCGGATACTCCGACGGCAGGGGTAGATTTAGCAGCGGCGCAAGCAGCGGGATGGCCTCTGCGGGCTTGAGTCCCGTCAGCGTCAAGCGGGACGCGAGTCGCTCGATCTGGTCCTCAATCGGGGCGTCGCTCAAGAATTGTCTTAGCATTTCACCGATCGGATAGAAGGGTGTGTTCTGGTAAAAAGCGCCCGCGCCCGATTCGATCCAGGTGTGCGGCATCGCCGCGATCTGCTCTTGAAAGTGCTGCACGAGGCGCGATTTGCCGATGCCCGCCTCGCCGCTAATGGTGACGACCTGGCCTTCGCCTTCAAGCACCCGCTCCCATCGACTCATCAGCGAACGCAACTCATCTTCGCGCCCAACGAAGGGTGTCAGTCCACCCGCCACGCTCGCCGCTTCAAAGCGTCCACGGGCGCCACTCGGCCGGACCACACGATACAAGCGGACCGGCCGCTCGATCCCTTTGAGCGATTGCGCCCCGCGGTCCTCGACAATGAACAGCCCCGAGACCAACCGCTGCGTCGCATCGGAGATCATCACAGTGTTGGGATCGGCGACCGCCTGCACACGCGCAGCGATATTGGCGGCGTCGCCATAAGCATCCAGCGCCGCGCCGGCACCTACCCCTACTACCACCAGCCCAGAGTTGATGCCGATTCTTACCGCCAACTTCGCGTGTCCGGGCTGTTCGTTGAGATGCGCGATCGCATCGAGAATCGCGAGCCCTGCGCGCACCGCCCGCTCGGCGTCATTGTCGTGGGCGACCGGATAGCCGAAGAAAGCCATGACCCCGTCGCCTACATAGCGGACGACCTCGCCGCCGAAACGCGTCATCGCCTCAGCCGCCGCGTGCTGGTAGCCGGCCACTGTCGCACGCCATTCCTCCGGATCGACCTGCGCGGCCATCGAGGTTGAACCGACCAGGTCACAGAACAGAATCGTCAGATGCCGCCGCTCACCGGGGGGTTCGCGCACTGGAACCGGTGGGGTCTCTGCGACGGACGGACTGACGGGCGCACCGAGCGAAGAGCCGCATTTG